>Ga0272443_10000804_pt1 | contig 52281 bp, 43 predicted proteins | sample SSMAcet12_FD_193581 | JGI IMG/M metagenome (GOLD analysis project Ga0272443, IMG submission 193581) | Marine sediment archaeal communities from Little Sippewissett salt marsh, Falmouth, MA, United States - SSM-Acet-12 | ecosystem: Environmental > Aquatic > Marine > Wetlands > Sediment ...
TGGGCAACCCCCCCCCGCCCCCCCCCTCTGCGAGGGGGGGGAGAAGAGGGTCCGCCCTCCCTGCGAGGGGGGGGATAGGGTAAATCGCGCAAAGGGTGGGCGCACACGATGCCCTCTAGGTCGCCCACGGGCCTTATTTTTTGGTAGTCTTCCCTGGCCAGCGCCTCGCACAGCACCAGGCGCGCGCCGTCCTCGGTCTCATAGAGCGCATAGGGCAGGTCCGGGTTGAACGCCACCGCCCTATTGCCTGGGATGGTCCACGGGGTGGTCGTCCAGATGACGATGTTGGCCCCTATCAAATCCGGGTCGGCGGCCTTTACGATGGGGAACTTCACCCACACGGCCGTGGACTTGTGCTCCTTATACTCCACCTCCGCCTCAGCCAGGGCGGTCTTTTCCACCGAGGACCACATGACGGGCTTCTCGCCCCGGTACAAAAGGCCCGCGTCCGCAACCTTATAAATCTCCTCCAAGATCGCGGCCTCGTTGGCCGGGTCCATGGTCAGGTAGGCGTTGTCCCAGTCCGCGAGGACGCCCAGGCGGCGCATCTCGCCCCGCTGCGCGGCCACCCAGCCAGCGGCGAAGTCCCGGCACGCGGCGCGAAAGGCCAGGGGGTCCGCGTCCTTGTCCCGCCCCTGCGCGCGCCAGGCTTCCTCTACCTTCCACTCAATCGGCAGGCCGTGGCAGTCCCACCCGGGCACGAGCGGCGCATCGCGCCCGGCCATCTGCATGCTCCGGTTCACGGTGTCCTTGAGCGATTTGGTGAACGCGTGGCCGATGTGGATGTGCCCGTTCGCGTATGGGGGGCCCCAGTGGAGCACCCAGCGCGGGCGGCCTGCGGACGCGGTGCGGACCTTATCGTACAGGCCCATGGCGTCCCACCGCGCCAAGATCTCCGGCTCACGCGCGGGCAGGTCACCGCGCATGGGGAAGTCCGTGCGGGGCAGGAAGACGGGGTAATCGGCCATGGCGGTGCCGAATGTTGCACACAGCCCCCCAGAAAACAACGCAGGTCAGCACCGGCAGACCTGCGCGAGCCGGGCGCGCTTGGCCCAGCCCAGAGTGAGGGTGGAGATGTCACAGGCCACGGCGGGGACCAAGGCGGTGAGCGCCAAGAGCGCGCGCGCAGAGGCCCCCCAGGCTTTGCCGGCCTCTATTCGGGCGCGCAGGGCCTCCACCTCCTCCATAGCCTATTCCTCTGCGCGGCCTGCGGGGGTTTTTTGCTCCGTCTGCGCTTCCCGCTGCCCGAACAGGGTGGAGCGGACCTGCGCGGCGGCGGCGGTCAGGATGTCCTCCACGGACTGCGGCAGGGCGCGTTTGCCCTGCTCCACCGGCGCGGGGGCGGACGGCGGCGGGGCCGGCTTTGCCTCTGCGCGTGGCTTGGCTTGGGCCTTGGGCGCGGGCGGAGGTTTGGCTGGCGGGAGCTTGATGGGCCCGTCCAGGGCCAGGACGGAGGTCAGGGCCGCGACGCCCGCGTCTATGGGGTTGGCCTTGGCCAGGCGCCCGGCCTTCAGCCCCTTCAGCATAGCCTTGACCTCCATCGGCACGGGGGCCGCCACATCCGCCCGCTCTGCGGTCCAGCTCTTGGACACCATGAGGTCCCGCAGCGCGGTGATGGCTCCGGCGTGCTTTGTAAGGGTCTTGTCCGGCTCTGGCAGGGACATAAAGCGCGTCACGCGCATGGCCTTGGCCTTGCCCGGGTTGGCGTAGAACATCTTGCAGTCCATGACCTCCTTGCCGAAGGTCAAGACGCTTTCCCCCTGCTTCAGGTCCCGCAGGCCGGAGTAGCTGGCCCGGGCGCGCTCTTGCACACCAGACTGCCCCGTGTCGAAGTAGGAGCTGCCAATGCCTTTTTGCTCATAGTTAGAGACCTCCGTCACGTAGGCCTGGCCCACGGTCTTCTCAAAGAAGTCCTTGGTCTCTGTCGGGTCTTCCAGCTTCCCGAATATCTTGATGTTGCAGTTGGCCACGATGGAGTTGGCCTCCTCCTTCACGCGCTTTTGCATCGCTGGCAGGTCTTGGCCAGAGAACACAAGGCAAAAGCCCAGAGACCGGGCCTGCGCGGCCATGACGGCCATGCCCTCGGCGGTGTAGTACCCGACCTCGTCAAAGATGGTGATAAAGGGTGTGGAGGAGTGCGTGGGCTTGTTCTCAATAACGGCAGTGCTCTCGCCCTCGAGCGTCGCACCCAGGGTGGAGCCCATCATGCCCTTTATGGTCGCGGCCACGATCTTCCCCAGGTTGGCGATCTCTTGATTGGACTTCTCCAGCGCGGGGATAAGGACAACCAAGATCCTGCGGTTCAAGACCACGTCCACCATGTCAATGTCCGCGGCCTGGGTGTCAAAGATATAGCCATAGTCGTCCCCCAGGGACTGCAAAGAGCGGGTGAACTGCATGGCAAGGTACCCATGCTGCTGCCCCGCTGTTGTGGTGTCATACGCCGGCTGCCCGGCTGCGGGGGGCTTAGGCTTGCCCTCGTCGTCGTACGCGGCCTCCACATACCCCGGCAGGGTGTCCAGGTACCCATTCAGACTCTCTTTGATGTGCGCCGGTATGGCCGGGTCGCGCGCGAGCTTGATGACCTGCGGGAGGGAGAGGCTGTTGCGGATGGTGCGCACAGACAGGGGCATGTCCTGGTTGTCCCGCTTCCAGGTCATGGCGGGCATCATGGCGCTGATGAGGGCCACAGCCCGCTCCTGCCACATGGCGTTGTCCCCCTGCGGCTCTGGCATGAGGGAGACCAGCATGTTCACAAGGTAAGAGGCGGAGCCCGAGGCGAACGGGTTCATGGTGTTGGAGGGGGGCTTCACGCTCCCGGAGTCCACGTTCCCCGTCATATAGTTCAAAACCAGCAGGTCGTCGTCCCTCCCGAACCGCCGCACCAGGGCCGAGAGGGAGGACCACAGGTCCGTGTCGGCCTTCCCGTCTATGTACACAAAGCCAGAGCCCCAGGCGAGGGCGTTTGCGGCGATGGAGGTCAGGCCCACGGTCTTACCAGACCCGGTGGTGCCTAGGTAGAGCACGTGCGTCCGCGCGTCGGCGTTGGTGAACCACACCTCCTCTTTCGTGTCCTTTACGTTGCCCAGGTAGAGAATGCCCTCCGCCTTGCCGCTGAGCCCCGGCCCCTCGTTGTTCTTGTCCTTCCAGATCGCCCCCATGGGCAGCTTGAAGGCCAGCTCCCGCCCCCGCGTGGCGAGCCACCAGAAGTACAGAAGGGCAAAGACCATCAGTAGGTCGCCAAAGGCCGTCACCCAGGCGAAAGAGGCCATGTAGGGCTCTAGGTGGAGGGAGGCGGCGGCGATGAGGAACAGGGCCGCAGAGAACTTGTCCTGGATGAAGCGGTCGCCGATGCGCTGATAAAACGGGCGGATGTCCCGTAATATCTTCTCGTGCTTGTGCTCATACTTGCGGGAGTCGAGTGCCATCCTTTTCAGAGTACCACGCGGCGGGGAGCGCAGGGAAGCACCGATCGCTTGTGCGGCCATCTCCACAGAAACTTGCGCGCCTTGAAAAATTTATGGATAATGGAGGTGTAAGGCCCAGAATCACCAAGAAACATCAACCACGAAGGAGGGAGCATGGCTGAAACAGAAACACATTTTCGGGGGTTTGGTGCACAGGATCAGACTCGTCTGGCAATGGCGCGAGAGGCAGCAGGTGGAAGTATGGTCTGCGGATTCGGGGCCCCTGTTGCTGCGCTCTCCGTGGCTCCCGCCTAGGCTGCTCCAGCCCCGGCGGCGGAACCGCCCCCAGAAATAGACAGGGACACACCAGACCCAGGCAATCCCGATGATGTTATCCCGGGATGTGAACCGGGCGTATACAGCCTTGATGTTATGATGCAAAACTCCGATATGCGCGCCAGATTTCCTGGACTGGCCGAGCAGATGGACAAAGTAGCTGCCCTCTATGAACAATGGACCGCGCGCAGGGACGCGCTTGGCGTGCAGCGCTTCTGGGACACCGGATACGACGAACTGACAGCCAGATTCGAGGCTGCGGGCGAAGTGCTTGACCAAAGAATGAGGGCCGTAAACGCACGCATAGGCGCGGCGCGGGAGGCACGGTGCACGGCAAACCCCCCACCCACAGAGCCTGAGCAGGCCATGGCCAATCTTTGGGAAGAGGCGCAGATGGTTCTCGACGATCTATCTAGGCCGGACGGCACCTTGACCCCAGAGGTGGCCACGGGCGAGCTGCGGCGCATATCTGAACAACTAGAGCAGATAATGAGCGATCATTATGCGGAAAGCTGCTGCTACCGTTATACAAGCAGCATAAGCTGTGGCCTCCCGGACCGATCGATGCCTCTGGGAATCGGAAACAAACCCACAAGATAAGGACTAATACCGATACCCCTCGCTCTTAAAGGGCCCCTTGGTCTCCACGCCTATGTACGCCGCCTGGTCTGGCGTGAGGGTGGACAGCTTTGCGCCCAGCTTGTCCAGGTGCAGCGCGGCGACCTTCTCGTCCAGGTGCTTGGGCAGGACATAGACCTTGTTCTCGTACGCGCCGTGGTTATTCCACAGCTCTATCTGCGCCAGGACCTGGTTGGTGAAGGACGCGCTCATCACAAAGCTGGGGTGCCCGGTGCCGCAGCCCAGGTTCACCAACCGCCCCTCGGCCAGGAGGAGCATCCGCTTCCCGTCGGGGAAGGTCACCATGTCCACCTGCGGCTTGATAGCGGTCCACTGCATGTTCCGCAGCGCGTCCACCTGTATCTCGTTGTCAAAGTGCCCGATGTTGCACACTATGGCCCCGTCCTTCAGCGCGCGCATGTGGTCCAGGGTGACGACGTCCTTGTTCCCTGTAGCCGTGACGACGATGTCCGCGCGGGGGGCGGCGTCCTCCATGGTGACGACCTCGTACCCCTCCATGGCGGCCTGGAGGGCGCAGATGGGGTCAATTTCGGTGACCAGCACACGCGCGCCGGCGGAGCGGAGCGAATCGGCGGAGCCCTTGCCCACGTCCCCAAAGCCCGCCACGACGGCGACCTTGCCCGCAAACATAACGTCTGTGGCGCGGCGGATGCCGTCCACCAGGCTCTCCCGGCAGCCGTACTTGTTGTCAAACTTGGACTTGGTCACGCTGTCGTTCACGTTGATCGCCGGGGCCAGCAGGGTGCCCGCGGCCTCCATCTGCGCAAGGCGCAGGACGCCCGTGGTGGTCTCCTCCGATATGCCCCGGATGTCCGTAAACAGCCCCGCGTGGTCGTCGTGCAGGACCTTGGTCAGGTCGCCCCCGTCGTCCAGCACCATGTTGGGCGTCCAGCCGTCGGGGCCCCGGATGGTCTGGTCGATGCACCAGCGGTACTCTTTTTCGTTCATCCCCTTCCATGCGTAGACGGGGATGTCCTTTTCCGCGCAGGCCGCCGCGGCGTGGTCCTGCGTGGAGAAGATGTTGCACGAGGACCAGCGCACCTCCGCCCCCAGGGCCGTGAGGGTCTCGATCAGCACCGCCGTCTGGATGGTCATGTGCAGGCACCCCGCCACGCGCGCGCCCTTGAGCGGCTGCGCCGCGCCGTACTCCGCCCGCAGGGCCATGAGGCCGGGCATCTCGTGCTCGGCCAGCGTTATCTCCTTGCGGCCCCAGTCGGCCAGGGTTATGTCCGCGACTTTGTAGTCCGGCTCTGCGGTGCGGGCCTGTGCGGTAGCGGTCATCTCGCGTACTCCTTAATCTCTGCGTGGTGAGCCGTGGTTGTACCCGCCCCCGCCCCGCTGGGCAACCCGCGCTGTATCACATTTTTTGTTGACAGAAGATGGATTCTGTGCGAAACTGAGAATAGTCAAACCAAAAAATAGACCCACCGCGAAAGTCTGTGCGCAGGGCGGCGTAAGGGGATTCACGGGGGGAATCGGCCGTGATTCAGTGGCATGGGGGACGACAGGAGGCCCCTGCACAAGCTCAGCCCTGATGCACAGCGGCCAGTTCCGGCAGCTCACCGGTGTCACGCCCGCCGTGTTCTTCCAGCCGCGTGCACCCGCCCTGGAAGCGGGCCCAGGGGTGCAGAGCCAAGCCTGGGCGGCCTGGCCGAGCACCTGCTCCTGCTGCTCGTCGTCTACCGCTGCCACGTGACCCAGGGCTTCATGGGCTGGCTGGTCGGGGCCGACAAGGCATTGCCATGGGAAAGACATACTCACACATCACCGAGGAAGAGCGGTGCGAGATATGCCGCCTGCATGCATGCGGCATATCTCAAGCGCAAATCGCACGGCGCATCGGCCGGGCAAATCCACCATATAAAGGGAACTGCGGCGTAACTCCACGCCCGTTTCACGGCGCTATAACGCCATATCCGCCGACCGCATGGCTCTGGCCAGGCGCTGGGGCCGCAGGGCGCGGTCGTCCGCGCCCTCCCCAGGCTGCTCGGTCGGGTTGAGGTCTGGGGTGCTGGCCCGGCCCCCCGGCCACAACGCGCGGGTGGAGGCCGTTTTGCGCGCCGCGCTGTCCGACGAGCGGATTAGCCCCCGTGCATTCTGTGCCCGGGCGGTGTGGCCGGGGGGCCGGGCCACCGCCCAGCCACCGCCGTGATACCGCTGTGCCACCGCAGTGCTACCTCCCAGATACCGCTGGGATACCGCCGCGCTGCCGCGCAGATACCATTCTGGGGGCACCGCGCGCGCAAATATTTCTGATATAGTCTAAATGGCCCGGCGCGGCGGGCCCCTCTGCCCAAAGCGCCCGCAGTGGGCTATATGTAGGGGCATGACCCCCGCCCGCACCAAAAAGCCAGAGCTGCTCTGCCCCGCCGGCACCCCGTCGGCGCTGCGCACAGCCGTGGAGGCGGGCGCGGACGCGGTGTACTGCGGCTTCCAGAACGCCACCAACGCGCGCAACTTCGCGGGCCTGAACTTCACGGAAGCCGAGCTGCGCCAGGCCGTGGCCTTTGCGCACGCGCGCGGCGCGAAGGTCCTGCTCACGCTCAACACCTTCCCCCCGGCGGGGGCCATGGACCTGTGGAAGCGGGCTGCGGACGCGGCCGCGGACATCGGCGTGGACGCGGTGATCCTCGCGGACCCGGGTGTGGCCGCGTACTGCGCGGAGCGTCATCCGGGTCTGCGCCGCCACCTCTCCGTCCAGGCGGCCGCGAGCACGCCAGAGGCCATCGCCTGGTGGCACCGGGAGTTCGGCATCGCCCGCGCGGTCCTGCCCCGCATCTTGGCGGCGGGGGAGATACGGGACCTGGTGCGCGCGATCCCGTGCGAGGTGGAGGCGTTCCTCTTCGGCAACCACGGCCTGATGGTGGAGGGGCGCTGCGCCATGTCCAGCTACCTCACGGGCCGGTCCACAAACATGGACGGCTCGTGCTCCCCGGCCTCTCACATCTCTTACGAACACAACCTGGCTGGGGACATGACCATGCGCCTGGGCAGCTTTGCGGTGGACTGCTTTGCCTGCGGGCAGTCAGCGGGCTACCCCACCCCCTGCAAGGGCCGGTATGTGAGCACGGAGCAACCCGGGGGCTACCACGCCTTTGAGGAGCCGGTGACCCTGAACCTTGCCCCAATCCTGCCGGAAATGATGGCCGCAGGGGTGGCGGCCCTGAAGATTGAGGGGCGGCAGAGGTCCAAGGCGTATGTCCGCATGGTCGTGGGCGCGTTTCGCGCGGCCATAGACGACATCGCGGAGGGACGCGCGCCGGCCATGGCCTCCCTCCTGTCCCTCACAGAGGGCGGGGCCGAGACCACCGGCGCCGCAGGTGGCGGCGGGCGGTGGCGGTAGGCTGCGCGGGCGGTTTATGGCTTCACAAAAACGCGGGGCCTGGTATACGGGGGTGTATGACCGACCACCCGCTCAAGGCCCACATCGCCGAAATCCCGGACTTCCCCGCGCCGGGGGTCTTGTTCCGCGACATCTCCCCCCTCCTGCGCGATCGGTTCCCGCAGACCATGGACGCCATGGCGGGCCTGTTCACGGACGCGGAGGTGGGGGGCATAGACGCCGTGGCGGGGATGGACGCGCGGGGCTTTGTGTTCGCCGGCGCCCTGGCCCAGCGGTGGGGCAAGGGCCTGGTCATGATCCGCAAGAGCGGCAAGCTCCCCCCGCCCGTGGTGGGGGCGAGCTACGCGCTGGAGTACGCGGCCTCGCACATGGAGGTGCAGCCGGGCTCTGGCCGGGTCCTCCTGGTGGACGACCTTGTGGCCACGGGGGGGACCCTGACGGCGGCGGCGGACCTGTTGACCGAGGCGGGGTACGCGGTGGCGGCCATCGCGGCGCTGATTGACCTGACCTTCCTGAACGACTTCGCCTGGCGCGGGATGCGCGCGCGCAGCGTGGTGCAGTATGACGCCTAGCCCCCTTCCCGTCTTTGGTGTGACGCCCATTCCCTTAACACAAATATTGACTCGCTTATGCCTTTCAGGCACGAAGAGGCCACATGATTGAAAAAATAAACAAATTCCTTGATCGATTCGGGTCACTTATATCGATCCTGCAATGGCTCTGGCCGGTATTCGGACTCTTGACTATTGGAGGCGTCTCTACAGTAATTGCATCTATCTCTGGTTGGCTTGACGGCTACGGCCCCATAGTATGGTTCTTTGCTGCGCTTTTAGCGATGCTGGTAGCATCTCTAATCGCGTCTCTCGTCTCTGTAGCCAGGGAACATTGGATAATGGCATCCGCCAGCCGTCAATGGAAAAACGAAGTTCATGGAATCAATCCCTTAGATTCTGATTTTAGGAACACAAGGATTAATATTAACGATCTTGCGCACCCTATAAAGAGAACAATTGAAGGTAAAAAAATACATGGGTGCGAAATAATTGGACCAGCAAATATTATTCTTCTTGGTGGCAATAAAAGGCCTACTTTATTGGCTAACAATATTTTTTTTGGATGTAATGTTTTTGCAATAAAAGATAATACATGTATACCTGTAAGAGATACTTTTATTGTCATAAAAGATACAGATATAATAGATTGTGAAATAGCAAGATGTAATGTTTTTGTAACAGAGCGCATCGCATCAGAATTTGAGAAAAGCGGCATAAAACTTCTTAGGTTAGGATAGCAGAAGCTTATAGAATAAATTTTGTTTTTTATAAGGAACAAGAGAGTCTTTTATTATATAGCATGGCATTAGGCGCAAGGCCCTATCGGTGGCGGGCACCTGACCCTCTGCGCCTCTGCGCCTCTGCGTTTTCAGAAAAAGCATGACCCTTCCCCTTATCGTCTTCGCGCTAGAATCCGAGAGCCGGGGCCTGTTCGCCCCGCATCGCGTCCTGCACACCGGGGTGGGGAAGGTGAACGCCGCCCACGCCCTGACCAAGGCCATCGACGCGGAACGGCCCGGCGTAGTCATAAACCTGGGCTCTGCGGGCAGCGCGGTGCACGCGGCGGGCTCCGTCGTGGCCTGCACGGCCTTCGTACAGCGCGACATGGACGTGACCCCCCTGGGCTTTGCGCCGCACGCCACGCCCTTTGACGCCACGCCCGTTCCTTTGGTCTATGGCCATCCCGTGCCGGGCCTACCAGAGGCCACCTGCGGCACGGGGGACCGCTTTGAGACCGCGCACACGGGGGGGGGCTATGACATCGTGGACATGGAGGCCTTCGCCCTGGCCCTTGTGTGCCAGCGGGAGGACGTGCCGTTCGCGTGTCTGAAGTACATATCAGACGGGGCGGACGGCGCGGCGGCGCAGGACTGGGGAAAGGCCCTAGAGGACGGGGCGGCCAAGCTCCGGGCGGCGCTAGGCGATTTTTTGAGGGCGTTCCCTATATAATACTTGACACGACGGCGCGCCGGCGCTACCCTGCCCGGCATGACAGGCAACCCCCCCCCCTTACCTGTGGACGCACATGTAACGTTGGGCCTGGCCCTTGCCCGGATGGTTGGGCGTTTGGGGTTGGACCGTTCTGTAAGCCGGGAATGCCTGGACGCTATTGAGACAGCGTGCGCAGGCCTTAGAGATAAGTGGAATACACCCATTTGTGCCGTTTACATGGGCACGCAGGGCCCTATGCGTGCGGATGCCGTGTGGGGCGGGCTTGTTTTTAATGTCATAACGGCAATCCTGCCTAAAGAAAACGCCGACACCCTCGCCCTCGCGCAGGAGGCGTTTATGGCGGCGTGCGACGACCCTGATCCCGCGCCATGAGCTTTTCCCGCATGAACAGAAGGCATGTTGGGGCCGCAGTTGCGCAGCGCGTGCGTGGTGGGCTATCGTGGCGCAGACGGAATATTTTAAAGGCGCGCGCACCATGGCTGATGAGCCACAAAACACGCAGAGTCGGGCCAAGCCAGACCCAGCCACGGCCGGGCTGGGGCAGGTTTTGCTGCGCAACGCGTTCTACCGTGATGGCTACCGGGCCCTCCTCAGCATCGCCCTGGTCCAGGGTGTGGCCCTCCTCCTCCTTGTCGTTGCGCTGGCCACGGTCGCCCTGACCAAAAAAACCCAGGATATCTACTTCGCCACGACGCAAGACGGGCGGCTTATCCGGATGATGCCCCTGAACGAGCCGAATCTGTCCGACGCGGCCCTGCTCTCCTGGGCTGCGCAGGCCGCTTCGGAGGCCCTGACATTTGGGCACAACGACTACAGGCGCAGGCTCCAAGAGGCCCAGCGCCACTTCACCAAGGCCGGCTGGGACTCTTTCACAAAAGGCCTGGAGGCCTCGGACCTCATCCCCCGCCTGGAGGCAAACAACCAGGTCTTGACGACTGTCCCGTCCCAGGCCCCGATGATTGAGAGCCAGGGCCCGATGAACGGGATGTACACATGGGTTGTGCAGATACCCGTGGTGCTGACCTACCAGTCCGGCAATATACGGGACCCTCACAGGTACACCCTTCGCGTTGTGATCGTGCGCGTGCCCGAACTGGAGAGCCCCTATGGCGTGGGGATACAAAAGTTTGTTTATGACCCATAGGGGGGCCGTGCGGTGCGGATAGAGGCGGACACAAAGCTGGACTTCAAGGACGTTCTGATACGGCCCAAGCGCTCCACGCTGGCCAGCCGGCGGGACGTGGACATCGCGCGGAACTTCACCTTCCGCCACTCCGGCGCGGCGTTCGCGGGCGTGCCCCTCATCGCGGCCAACATGGACGGCGTGGGGACCTTCGCCATGGCCCGCGCCTTCGCGGAAGACGGCAACGGCCTGACCGTGGCCCTGCACAAGCACTATCCCCTGGACGCCCTGATCGCGTTTTGGGACGCGGAGCCCGCCGCCGCAGCCCAGGTCTGGTACTCCATCGGCCTGGCCGAGGAGGATGAGGACAAGCTGCAGGCCTTCCTCGCCGCCCGCCCGGGGGCCGTCACCCGCCTGTGCCTGGACGTGGCCAACGGCTACGCCGAGCCGTTTGTGGAGGCCGTCCGCCGCCTGAAGGAGGGCCTGGCGCGCGACATGACCCTCATGGCCGGCAACGTCGTGACGGGGGAGATGGTGGAGGAGCTCACCCTCGCGGGCGTGGACGTGGTGAAGGTCGGCATCGGCCCCGGCAGCGTCTGCACCACCCGCACCATGACCGGCGTGGGCTACCCACAGCTCTCGGCCATCATAGAGTGCGCGGACGCCGCCCACGGCCTGAAGGGCCTCATCTGCGCGGACGGGGGCTGCGCCGTGCCCGGTGACGTGGCCAAGGCCTTCGGCGCGGGGGCGGACTTCGTCATGCTGGGCGGGATGCTGGCCGGGCACGACCAGGCCGAGGAGCCCGTCGTGGACGGCGAGATCGTCTTCCACGGCATGTCCTCCACCCGCGCCATGGACCGGCACAAGGGCGGCGTGGCGGAGTACCGCGCGAGCGAGGGCAAGGCCGTGCGCGTGCCCCGCCGGGGGGACGTGGCCGCCACGCTGCAAGACATCCTGGGCGGCCTGCGCAGCGCGTGCACCTACGTGGGGGCGCAGCGGCTCAAGGAGCTATCCAAGCGCACCACCTTCATTTGCGTGGGGCAGCAGGTGAACGACGCCTTCACGGGGCGGGAGGGGTAGGTCCGCGCCGTGTTGCAGGGACCGCGCAGGTTTGGTTTGCGCAGGAGGCCCTCTGTCTGATATTTTTATAAGGCACGATAACAACGCTCCCCCCCACGCCGATTGCCGAGGGTACGCCGTTTCCCGAAAACTGGAATGCCTTTGCGCGGCTCATGAAAAAGCATGGATACGCCACACTTCAAGGGAACGAGTATTTTGCTTTTTGGTACAAAAAGATCGCTGCTGAAATAGCAGGGGTCAAAATACGCCCAGAGGACTGGATCCAACGGGCGCACACAATCTTTGCCGGTGCGGGCACTAGCACGGTTCATATCTCTCTATATACGGATTGGCGGGTTAGCAATTTGGGGGATGGCAATAACCACACGCAACCCTTTCCGGCCAGCCACAGCGGCGGACCTCGATGAAGCGATGTAGACCCGCGCCCCACACAAGCGCGCGGGCCCGATAGTGCGCTGCAACATTTTTGCAGCGCCGGGGCGCGGGGCGTGCTACACTGCCACCCATGCGTTTGGCACAGCGGCTTATTCATACCATAGGGGCCCTGCCCCCCCCGGCGCGGGTGTGGGGCAGCGTGGTCAAGGTTCTGGGCCTGCGGGTGGAGGTCGCTGGCCTGGGCGCGCACGCGGCCGTGGGCACGCGCCTCCTGCTCACGCCGCCACATCGCCCTGCCGTGCCGTGCGAGGTCGTGGGCTTTGCGGGCCCCCTGGCCCTGGCGCTGCCCTTTGGTGCTCTGGACGGCGTGGGTCCAGGGTGCCGGGCCCTTTTGGAGCCTGGGGCGGCGTCCGTCGCGCCCTCGCGCGCGTGGCTGGGCCGGGTGGTGGACGCCCTGGCCCGCCCCATTGACGGCAAGGGCCCCCTGCCCCACGGCGCGCCCCACATCCCCTTACGCAACGTCCCGCCTCCGCCCACGGCCCGCGCGCGCCTTGGCGCACAGCTAGACCTGGGCGTGCGGGCCGTGAACGCCTTCACCCCCATGCGGCGGGGTCAGCGGCTGGGCATCTTCTCCGGCTCCGGCGTGGGCAAATCAGTCCTCCTGTCCATGATGGCGCGGTACACGGCGGCGGAGGTCGCGGTCATCGGCCTGGTGGGGGAGCGTGGGCGGGAGGTCGCGGAATTCCTGGAGGACGATCTGGGCGCAGACGGCCTGGCCCGCTCCGTCGTGGTCGTGGCCACGGGGGACGAGCCCGCCCTGGCACGCCGGCAGGCAGCCTACCTGACTCTGTCCATCGCTGAGTCCTTCCGGGACGCGGGCACCGACGTCCTGTGCCTTATGGACTCCCTCACGCGGTTTGCCATGGCCCAGCGGGAGATCGGCCTGTCCGCCGGGGAGCCGCCGACGGCCAAGGGCTACCCGCCAACTACCTTTGGGGAACTCGCACGCCTGCTGGAGCGCGCCGGCCCCGGCCCCTCCGGCACGCGGGGCTCCATCACCGGCCTTTTCTCCGTCCTGGTGGAGGGCGGGGACATGGACGAGCCCGTGGCGGACGCCGTCCGGGGCCTGGTGGACGGGCACATCGTGATGCGCCGGGCGATCGCGGACCGGGGGCGCTTCCCGGCCATAGACGTCCTGGCCTCCCTCTCGCGCGCGATGCCAGAGGTCCTGCCCGAGGACCGGCGGGCCCCAGTGGCCCGTGCGCGGCGGCTCCTGTCCACGTACGAGGACATGGCGGAGCTGATACGCCTGGGGGCGTACAAGAAGGGGTCCGACCCGGCGGTGGACGAGGCGATCGCGCTCTACCCGCGCCTGGAAGCCTTCCTGACGCAAGACCGCGCAGAGCGCAGCGACATAAACGCCGCGTTTGATGCCCTGGCGGAGATCGTGGGGGCGGCAGAATCTTCATAGTAGCCGTAGCTGACGCATTGCAGATTTATGCTCCACAACACGCACGATGGTTTGCTCCTTGCGCAACCCCTTGGCTGTCATGAACTGACGCTCGCGCAATTCGCATATCAAATAGTCGTTCTTTGCAAATGCGACTTCGTCTCGCGCTATCTGGCCCAGAAAGCCCGCATCCTGTATGTCTACACTAAAAACTTCCGCCCCTTCGGTCACGCGCCATTTGTTGTCTTCCTTGAAACTCAGCGAAACAATTTGCAGATTTGCCCTTCGTATTATGTCCTGTATTTCTTCGTCCTCCGGTTCTGGAATATCAAAGGCTGGGACATCCTGTTTAGTAATGTTGAGAGTCTCCTGTCCTGTGCGTTTGATGGAAAGTTTTTCAATACCCTCCCTCTCCAGAGCGCTAGCAACACGGCGTGCGCGCTCCCGCACAGCCTGGCTCTCGGCTAGACGGACGGTTTTTGGGTTTGTAATAATATAAGTATCGCCTATGTGCACGGATACAGATCCATCAGGCCTTTCTTCCCGTTTATCTGGGCGCTTGCCCCTTAAAAAAACCAAAAGATATAAGAGGCCAGCAATTTGCCCTGCACGAAACAGTAGGTCAGCCAAATCGTTTGCCGCAGATAGACCCTCTTTGCTGTCCGCAAGCGTATCCCACAGAGCCTGTGCACCTTGTGCAAGAGATTGGAAGAGCTGGATGTCTACCTCAAATGAGCCTTGAGCGGTTGCGTTCACGCGTACAGAGATTTGGGCTTTTTCGCCGTTTATTTCCGCGTTTGCAGTTTGAATGAGGTCTCCCAAGGCCAGAAGGGCGGGAGCTAGAGCCTGCACGTCTATGGTGCCGTTTTGGACGGCTGGGCCATCAAAAACAAAAGTTAGGCGCGCCTCAGACATGAATGGAGCTTATCACCCCAGGACGATTGCGTCACCTATCTCCTACCCCCCGGCGGGCTCCACATCGTGGGGGCCGAAAGCTAGGCGCGCTATTGCGGTCCCCGGCACCCCCGGACTATCAAGGGTGCATGGAGCCCCTGCCCCAGACCATCGCCGACATCCGCGCCGGCATCCGCGCCGGGCGCTACCCGAACGAAGCCGCGGTGTCTCAGAGCATCGTCCGCCGCGTGCTGGAGTGCCTGGGCTGGCCCATCTACGACCCGCAGATCGTGTGGCCCGAGTACAGCCAGGCCGGCGGCGGGCGCGTGGACTACGCCCTGTGCCACCCGGCGCGCAAGCCCCTTATTTTCATAGAGGTCAAGCCCATAGGGAAGGGCGACGGGAACGAGCGGCAGCTGTTTGAATACGCGTTCCACGAGGGCGCGCCGCTGGCCGTCTTGACCGACGGGCAGGGTTGGAGCGTGTTCCTGCCCTCGGGCCAGGGGGACTACGCCGACCGGCAGGTGTACAAGATTGACCTGCTGGAGCAAGGCGCCGAGGAGGCCGCCGCGCGGCTGGTGCGCTACCTGGGCTATGAGGCCGCCACGAGCGGGCAGGCCCAGCGCGATGCGGCGCGCGATTATGAGGGCCGCGCCCGACGGCGGGAGATGGCGCGCGCCCTGCCCCAGGCGTGGGGGCGGCTGCTGGCCAGCGGGGACGAGGCCATCGTGGCCGCCCTGGCGCGGGAGGTGGAGGACATCTGCCGCTACCGCCCCGATGCGGACATGGTGGAGGATTTCCTGGCCGGGCAGGTGTCCCACACTCCCCCCCCTGCCCCCCTTGGGCGGGCCCCCGCACATGCCCCCCCCTTGAAAAGGGAGCGCATCCCAACTTCCTCCCCCTTGAAAAGGGGGGGGTTAGGGGGGGGTCCAACCGCCGCAACAGGCCAAATGGGCTTCACCCTCCACGGGCGGTTTACGCCCACCAAGAACGCCATACAGACCCTCATCGGCCTGTTTGAGGCCCTCCAGGCCGCCGACCCCACCTTCCACGAGCGATGCGCCGCTCTGCCTAAGAAACACGGACGAAAATATCTGAGTCTAAACAGAAAAGATATGTTTCGGAGCGAAAAAAGGGCTATGGACCCTAGTTGGTCACATCAACTGAAGAGCGGGTATTACATAGTTGCTACAAATTATGGCCCAGAGATAGAAAGGGCTACAAAGATGGCCTGCCAGGTCATGAACCTCACCTACGGCCGCGACGTTATTCTGCATTTGGGGGAGGCAGGGATATGACCACGGACAGCCCGGAAGTCACTTGCCGCCCGCGTCCAAGATCCCTGGACCCACATGCGACCGGCCCACACGGGGCGAGAGGGCGCGAAAGCGCCCGCCCCCCATGTGGTGTTGGGGCGGGCCGGGCCGGGCCGGGCGCTTAGCCCGCCACCTTCGCCTTGCGAAAAACGGGCCCCGCGCGCGGCGGCGGGCTCCACCCTCACTCCCGACAGACGGCCTGCGCGGCTAAGCGGCGCTGTCCTTCAGAAAGCGCGCGGCTTTGTCCGCCAAGCGCTGCGCCACGTCGTGCTTGTCCATCTCAGGCCAGGACTCCGCGTCCCGCCCGTCCATCAGGGTGACAGCGTTGCGCGCCGCGCCGATGCCCACACCCGGGCCCACCAGATTCGCCACGACCCAGTCCGCGCCCTTGGCTGCGCGCTTTTGCGCCGCACGGGGCAAAAGGGCCTGCGCGTCCGTCTCCGCCGCGAAGGCCACGACCAGGGCCGGGCGCGGCTGCGCACCCGCCACCGCAGCCACGATATCCAGGGTCTGTGTAAAGCGCAGCGAGGGAGGGCCCTCGGCCTTGTGCACCTTGTCCGCCCGGGCCTCCGGCGCCCAGTCCGCCACTGCCGCCGCGCCGACGAAGATGTCCGCAGGCAAAGCGTCCAGAACCGCGCCCAGCATCTGCTGCGCGCTCTCCACCCGCCGGACCTCGGCCACCCCCGGCGGATCCGCAAGGGCCACAGGCCCTGTGACCAGAACGACCTGGGCCCCCGCAGCGGCCAAGGCCCTCGCCACCGCGTGGCCCTGCATCCCAGAGGACCGGTTCGCAAGCACCCGCACGGGGTCCACGGCCTCCCACGTAGGGCCGCTGGTCACCACCGCCCGCCGCCCAGCCAGGGGGCCCCGGCCCAGGACCGCCGCCGTGATGACCTCCGGCTCCGCCATGCGCCCAAGCCCGGCCTCTCCACAGGCCGTCGCCCCGTCGTCCGGGCCGACAAGACGCACCCCCCTGCCCTTCAGCAGCGCCACATTCGCCTGCGTTGCGGGGTGCGCCCACATCGCCGGGTTCATCGCCGGTGCCGCCCACACCGGCACGCCCCCCGGCACCGCCAGCAGGGCCGTCGTCGCCAGGTCGTCCGCTAGGCCGTGCGCCATGCGCGCCATAAGGTCCGCCGTCGCGGGGGCCACCAGCACAGCGTGCAGGCCCCGCGCGAGGTCTATATGCGCCATGGGCTGGGCCCACAGGTCCGCGTGCGCGCCCGCCCCCACCAGAGACCCAAAGGTCATGGGGGAGACAAACCGCGCGGCCCCATGGGTAAGGACGGGCCGGACCTGGGCCCCGGCCTTGGCCAGAAGGCGCGCAACCTCACACGCCTTATACGCCGCAACCCCCCCACCGACGACCAAAAGCACAGCGCCCATAAGGGCCCCAGTCTCAGCCCCGCAGCCACCCGCGTCAAGCAGGGGGACAGCGCGTTCCACGCCAAAACGTTACTATGCTAACGTTGCTATGGCTAATGCGCACAAATCTTTTTAGGCGCGAGGCCCCAAGCCTGGGGATTTTCAGGCCTGGGGATTTTTCTGCCGCAATGCGGGCGCACGGACAGAAGTTTGTGCTATTCTGCCTCCATGGTGTTCTGGCGCAGACAGAAAAACCCAGGCGCGGCGGAGGCAGAGGCGCAGGAGCAGCGGCTCTTCCAGCCAGAGGGGGAGCCCGCCCTGGAGCCTCCCGTGGAGTACGACGCGGAGATCGACCCTGAGGCCGCGCGGGCCCTAGACCCCACGGAAAGCGAGATGCTGGAGGACATGCGCGAGACCCCCCTGCCCTCCTCCCGCACGCCGGGCCGGGCCCGCAGCGGGAGCGGCTGGCTCTCCCGACTCACACTTGGCCTGTCTAAGTCCGCCGGACGCCTGACCCAGGGGGTTGCGGACCTCATGACGAAACGTCGCCTAGACGCACAGGCCCTGGCCGGGCTGGAGGACGTGCTCATCCAGGCCGACTGCGGGCCTGCCGTGGCGGCGCAGATCGTGGAGGCCGTGTCCCAGGCACGCTTCGGCCAGGAGGCGACGGAGGAGGAGGTCCGCGCGGTCCTCGCGTCAGAGATAGAGCGGATTTTGTCCCACGTAGCGCAGCCCTTGGCTTTCACAAAGCCCAAGAAGGGGCCCTTTGTGCTCCTCATGTGTGGGGTGAACGGCTCGGGCAAGACCACCACAGCGGGCAAAATCGCCCACCACCTCGCGTTCCGGGAAAAAAAGCGCGTCATGCTGGCCGCGTGCGACACGTTCCGCGCTGCGGCGGTGGAGCAGCTCGCCGAGTGGGCGGAGCGCGCAGGCTGCCGCATGGCGCAGGGGGAGATTGGCGCGGATGCCGGAGCGGTGGCGTTTCAGGCGTATGAGGAGGCGCGGGCCGTGGGCAAAGACGTCCTGATCGTGGACACCGCCGGGCGGCTCCAGAACCAGGCAAACCTGATGGCAGAGCTGGGCAAGATTGTGCGGGTCTTGCAAAAGCAGGACCCAGAGGCACCGCACGGTTGCCTTTTGGTCCTGGACGGCACGGCGGGGCAGAACGCCCACGCGCAGGTGGAGGTGTTCGGGCAGGCCGCGCCGGTGAGCGGCCTCGTGGTGACCAAGCTGGACGGCGCGGCCAAGGGCGGCGTGGTCGTGGCCCTGGCGCAGCGCTTTGGCACCCCCATCCCCCTCGTCGGCGTGGGCGAGGGGGCCGAGGACCTCCAAGCCTTCACGCCACGCGACTACGCCCGCGCCCTGGTGGGATTGCCGACGGGATGACCTCTAGAGCCCTGCCAGATACTGGAATCTATACAGTCCGTACCCTGGCCCACCAGGACCACAGGGCATGGGAGGCTCTCTATCGCGCCTACGGAGATTTTTATATGCGCGAGGCAACGTCCGCCACATTAGTAGCACTCTGGGACTGGCTCCACGACCCAGAGCGGCCCATCTGGGGCCTGGTGGCCTGCGATATGAACGGGACACCCTGCGGACTGGCACACTATCAGGAAATACTCAGCCCCCTGCGCGGCACAGCAATAGGTCATCTAGACGACCTCTTTGTTGCCCCGGAGCATCGCGGTCGCGACGTTGGTCGTACCATTTTGGACCATCTGCGCACCGAGGCACGCAGGCGCAATTGGCCAATAGTTCGCTGGATCACGCACACCGACAATGTGCATGCTCGCGCTCTCTATGACCACGTGGCAGGGCCAACGGACTGGCTTCTCTACACCATGGACAGCACCAAAAGCGAGACAGTTACGACATAGAAAGCCATGACCGACCTCCCCACCAACATCCCGGAGTTCAGCGTCTCTGCCCTCGCGGGGGCGCTGAAGCAGACCGTGGAGGGCGCGTTCGCCCGCGTGCGCGTGCGGGGGGAGCTGGGGCGCGTGACGCTCCACCGCTCCGGGCACATGTACGCCACGCTCAAGGACGCGGACGCCGTCCTGGACGCCGTGTGCTGGCGCGGCACGCTGTCCAGGCTCTCCCTCCGCCCCGAACAGGGCATGGAGGTCATCGCCACGGGGCGCATCACCACCTACGCGCAGCGCTCCAACTACCAGATAGTTATAGAGAGCATGGAATTAGCAGGCGCCGGGGCCCTCCTGGCCCTTCTGGAGGCGCGCAAAAAGGCCCTGGCCGCGGAGGGCCTGTTCGCCGAGGCCCGCAAAAGGCGCCTGCCGTTCGCGCCGCGCACCATAGGCGTCGTCACCTCCCCCACCGGCGCGGTCATCCGGGACATCCTCCACCGGGTGGAGGCGCGCTTTCCCTGCCGCGTCCTCGTCTGGCCCGTGGCGGTCCAGGGCCCCACGGCCGCGGAGCAGGTGGCCGCCGCCATACGCGGGTTCGGGGCCTTAACCAGCGACCTGCGCCCGGACGTGGTCATCGTCGCCCGTGGCGGGGGCTCCCTGGAGGACCTGATGCCCTTCAACGAGGAGGTGGTCGTGCGAGCCGCCGCAGCGTGCTGCATACCGCTGATTTCCGCCGTGGGGCACGAAACAGACACGACCCTCATAGACTACGCGGCGGACCGGCGCGCGCCCACGCCCAGCGCCGCGGCGGAGATGGCCACCCCCGTGCGGGCGGATCTTCTGGCGCGGATCGCGGAGGCCGCGGCGCGCACGCAGGCCGCTCTGGCCCGCCGCCTGGCGGACGGGGCGCAGCGTGCACAGGGCCTGTCCGCACGCCTGGGCCGGCCGGAGCGCGCTTTGGAGCGCCCGGCGCAGGCCCTGGACATCGCGGCCGAAAGGTTATCGCGGGCGTATGGCGTCTATCTGGACGTGAAGGCGGGGAGCCTGGCCCGGCTGCGCCCCCCGCACCCCCGGTCCGTGGTGGCGCGCGCGGCGGAGAGCCTGGCCCGCGCGTCCGAGGCCCTGTCCCGTGCTGGCCCGCGCCTGTGCGACCGGGCGGCAGAGCGCCTGGCGGCGGCGGGGCGCCTGCTCCACAGCCTGTCGTTTGAGGCCGTGCTGGAGCGCGGCTATGCCCTCGTGCGCGATGCGGCCACCGGCGCGCCCGTCACGTCCGCCGGGGCCGCAAAGCCGGGCCAGCGCCTGGCCCTCGTGTTCGCCCACGGCGAGACGGTCCCCGCACGGGTGGAGGGGCAAGCGGAGCTTTTTTAGTCCGTCGCGGGAGCGCGAGCAACAGCTGCGCGCTCGCAGTCTATTTGACTCTCCGGTGCCGTGATTCTCCCTATACCGAACCCAATAGCGAAAATCAAAAGGGCTGCTATAGCTTTTTTTGCGGTGCCAGAATTGAATCTTGGGGTAATTTGTTGTTTTTCAGTCAAGGTGTCTATATCAGGCAAGTTGTCTATATCAGGCAAGGTGTCTATAAAGCAGCCTTTATACCCCCCCCCTTGTTTCTGTAACAAAAATGGTCTCTGCAGGTCTTCCCTTCATGGCCCTAGTCTCCTTTCTGGTCAACGGGCCCACACTTTCACGCACAAAATACCGCATGTCAACAAAAATAGGGGGCTTTACGGCAAAAAAAAAGCGGTGGGGTGCGCGGCGCGGGGTGAGCTGCTATAGGGTAGGCATGGATCCGCGCACGCTCTATCTGGTGGACGGCTCTGGCTTTATTTTCCGGGCCTATTACGCCCTGCCCCAGACCCTGACCAACCCGGCGGGCACGCCCGTGGGCGCGGTGCTGGGCTTCACCAACATGCTGGCCAAGCTACTGGCAGACCTGGGCGCGCGGCGCGTGGCCGTGGTGTTTGATGCCGCGCGCAAAAACTTCCGCAACGACATTTACCCGGACTACAAGGCCCACCGCCCCCCTGCGCCGGAGGACCTGGTGCCGCAGTTCCCCCTGTTCCGCGCAGCGGCGCAGGCGTTTGGCCTGCCCGCGATTGAGGTGGAGGGGTTTGAAGCGGACGACCTCATCGCCGCGTACGCCGCGGCAGAGCCTGGGCCCGTGGTCATCGTGGGATCGGACAAGGATTTGTATCAGCTTGTGTCAGAGCGTGTCACCCTGTGGGACCCTATAAAGGGCGCGGAGATTGGGGTTGCGGAGGTTGAGGCCAAGTTTGGTGTGCCTCCTGAACGTGTCACGGACGTGCAGGCCCTGGCCGGGGACCCAACGGACAACATCCCCGGTGTGCCCGGCATAGGGGTGAAGACGGCGGCGCAGCTGATACGAGAATACGGGTCACTTGACGCGGTTTTGACGCACGCTGGGCGCATAACGCAGCCAAAGAGGCGTGCCGCCCTAACGGAAAACGCGGACGCGGCGCGCATGTCTCTGCGCCTTGTGACGCTGGACAGGGCCGCGCCCCGGCCCGTAGAGCTGGCAGCCATGCCCGCGCCGGACCTGAAACGCCCGGAATTGCGCGCCTTCCTTGAGGAGCAGGGCCTTGCGTCTGTTTTGAGGCGCCTGGGGCACCGGGATCTGCCCTACGCGTCCCAAAGCGCCCCCGCGCCAGAGGTTGCGCAAACCAACTACGCCCTTATCACCGACTGGGGCGCGCTGGACGCCGCCATCGCCGCCGCACGAGGGGCCGGCGTGCTGGCTGTGGACACAGAGACCACGGATCTGACCCCAGCCAAGGCCCGCCTGGTGGGTATCTCACTGGCCTGGGCCCCTGGCCACGCGGCGTACATCCCCATCGCGCACCGCGCAGCGGACATTTTGGATGGAGAGCCCGCGCCGGAGCAGCTGCCCCTGGACGGCGTGATAAGCCGCCTTGCGCCCGCCTTAACAGACCCAGCGGTGCTCAAACTGGCCCATAACGCGAAGTATGACTGGCAAATGTTCGCGCAGTGTGGGGTGGAGGCAGCGCCCATCGGTGACACCATGCTTATGGCCTATGCGCTGGGCACAGGCCGCCGCTCCCACGCCCTGGACGCCCTAGCGCGGGAGATGCTGGGTGTGGAAATGACACCGTTTGAGGCGCTCACCGGAAAGGGGGCAAAGGCCACGACCTTTGACCGCGTTCCTCTTGATAAAGCAGGGGATTATGCCTGCGCAGACGCGGACATGACCCTGCGCCTTGCACCGCTTTTGACACACCAAGTTGTGTCAGAACGTCTCACCCGTGTGTATGAGGACATAGACCGCCCCCTCATCCCCGTCATCGCGCGTATGGAGACCACAGGGGTTTTGATAGACCGCGCGGCCCTGGCCCGCGCATCGGCGGAGTTCGGCGCGGAACTAAAAACTCTTGAAGAACAGTTGTATATGCTGGCCAAGGGCCCGTTCAACCCCGCCTCTCCTCAGCAGGTGGCAGAGGTGCTGTTTGGCCGCCTGGGCCTCACCCCCGGCGGGCGGACGGAAAAGACCAAGGCGCACTCCACGGACGCGCAGACCCTGGAGCAACTGGCCGCGCAGGGGCATGAGATAGCAGAAAAACTATTACAATTCAGGGCCCTGGCAAAGCTTAAGTCCACCTATGCGGACGCCCTGCCAAAGGCCGTAAACCCCGCCACTGGCCGCATACACACCTCGTTTTCCCTCGCACACACCTCCACGGGCCGCCTGGCCTCGTCTGACCCAAACCTGCAAAATATCCCCGTGCGCACAGCGAACGGACAGCGCATCCGCGCGGCCTTCACTGCGCCCGAGGGGTGGCACCTGCTCTCTGTGGATTATTCACAAATAGAACTGCGCGTGGCCGCGGCCATGGCCGACTGCCCCGGACTCAAACAGGCCTTCGCGGGGGGGGAGGACATCCACGCCGCCACAGCTCAAGAGGTGTTTGGGGAGGTGACGGGGGACGCGCGCCGCGCCGCAAAGGCCATTAATTTTGGCATTTTGTATGGCCAAGGGGCCTGGGGCCTGGCGCGTCAGCTCGGCTGCAGCCACGGGGAGGCCCTCGCCCTCATCGGGCGGCACGCCGCGCGCTTCCCCGAACTCGGGGCCTTCATGGAAGCGCAGCGAGCCCTGGCCGCCGAAAGGGGATATGTACAGACGGCCTTTGGGCGCCGCTGCCCCGTGGCCGGCGCGAAGGATCGTTCCCCCGCGCGCCGGGCCGCAGCGGGGCGCACGGCGGGCAACGCGCCGCTCCAGGGCACGGCGGCGGACATCATGAAAATTGCCATGCGCCAGATGGATAGAGCCCTAGCGGAGTCAGGTTTGCGGGCGCGGATGCTGCTCCAGGTGCATGACGAGCTGGTGTTTGAGGCCCCGGCGGAGGAGGTGCAAGACCTGAAAACCCTGGCCGTCGGCGTGATGGAGGGCGCGGCGGACATCGGCGTGCCCCTGGTGGCCGAGGCCAAAAACGGCAAAGCCTGGGGAGTGTGGGAAGACTAGATGCGCATCGCGTTCTTAGGCTACGACATGATGCTGCCCGCGCTGGAGCGCCTCTTGGAGGACGGGCACGCGCTGGCGGCAATGTTCACCTTCGGGCAAGAGTGCGCCGGGGTCCGGGCTGCGGCGCGTGGCGCACCTGTGTACGACGGGCCCCCGGACCGTACGGCCATACAGGCCCTAGAGGCTGCGGGGGTGGAGGCCTTCGTGGTCGCGGGCTACCCCTGGCGGGTGCCAGTGCCGCGCCGGGCCCGCGCGCTGAACATCCACCCCTCGCTGCTGCCCCTGGCGCGGGGCATCATGCCCCTGCCGCACATCATACTGGACGCGCCGGAGGCCGCCGGGGTGACTGTGCATGTCCTGGAGAAGTCCTTTGATACGGGCGCGATCCTGGCGCAAGAGGCCGTGCCCGTGACGGAGGCCGACGACGTGGATGCCCTGGGGGCGCGCATAGCCCTACTGGCCCCAGACCTCCTGGCCCGGGCCCTTGCGGACTCGGGACGGGGGACCCCCCAGGACGCCTCGCGGACCACTTACGCCCCTTTGCCGGACGAGACCATGCGGCGGATAGACTGGAGAGAACCGCACGCCCGGTGCGCGGCGCGGGTCCGGGCCTTTGGCCGATTCGGGGCCGTGGGGGTGGTGGACGGGCGGGAGGTCGTTATCCGCGCCGCACGCTCCTGGCCCGCCGCCCACGGCCTGCCCCCCGGCACCACGGCCTTCCGCGCCGGGGGGGGCCTGGTGATTGCCGCCGGGGGGGGCCTCGTGTACATCAGGGGCCCATGAGGCTCGCCCTGGACATCCGCATAGACCCCGGCGTCCGCGCCCTGGCCCGCGAAGCCTTCCCCCAGGCCCGGGCCCGGGCCCGGCTCATCATACGGAAAGCCCTGACCCTGTCCGGCGTGGCCCTGCCCGAGGCCGTGGAGATTGCCCTCCTCCTCACCGGCGACGCCCGCATCCGCGACCTGAACAAGACCTGGCGCGGGAAGGACGCCCCCACGAATGTCCTGTCCTTCCCCCAAATAGACTGGGCCGGGGCCGAGCCCCCCCTCCTCCTACCCCCGCTGCACCTGGGTGACATAGCGGTGAGCCTCCCCACCATCGCGCGCGAGGCCGACGCCCTGGCCCTGCCCCCCCAGGCGCACCTGGACCACATGACCGCCCACGGGGCCCTGCACCTCCTGGGCTACGACCACCAGACCGACGAGGGCGCGCAGCGCATGGAGGCCCTGGAAAAACAGGTGTTGGGGGAGATTTAGACCACTGGCTCCAAGACAGGATTCCATGCAGGTCGTTTTCCGGAAGGGGAGGTCGCACCAGAAGCCGGCACATCAAACTCTCGCCGAAGCAAATCGCGCTCCGCATCCGGAGTCCCAAAGGGGTCTATAACCTCCCCGGTAGTGGCATCAAATGCGGCCTCTCCGGGGTTGTATACAAACAAATTCTTGGCCACACCATCCACAAAGGGCGCTCCGTGGGCGTCTTTTGCGGTCAACAACATGTAACCAAGGTACAAAAGGGCCGCCTTCACAACAGTGCCCAGCACAGGAATCCGACCGAAAGTCTTCCATATCCCAACACCAGCTATCATCCCAGTTGCGGCGGCCGCTATGCGTTTCCCGGACTGAGAAAGTCCACCGACCTTTTCCTCGAACCACTGCCAACCGCCAGATACACTGTTGGAGACGAATGTCCTAAGGTCCTTTGAGACAGGGTCGGTAAAGCCCACATTATCAAGCGCCTTCCCACCGGCGTCCACGAGGGCCCCGCCCCCCTCCTTCAAAAGGGCAATGGCGCTGTCCGGGTCCGCAGTCCCGTTCATTAGGCCCTTAGCAACGGTCGACACTTGCAGGAATTTTGCAACCAACGGGGCGGAATCATAATAATCCGTGTCCGAGTCATACTCATCGCCCGCCGAATCGATAAGAAGACCAACCTTGTCAATGTCCGTCTCTGTAGGCCTGCCGCTTGGGCAGACCCAAGCGCCTAGCTCAAGGACAAAGTCCCCAACTCTGCCAGCTGCAATGCTGTCAATTGTTCCATTTCCATCCGTGTCCACAAGGAGGCCATTGGACACCATATTATTATAAAGAGCGTTGTCCGTCCGCGCCACCGTCCCTATCAGGAGGGTGCGCAGCTGCTCGCTGCGGATCAAGTTGGTGCCCAGCCACCTCTCCAGCTCCCCCCAAGCCTTTTGTGCTAAAGTAGCCATAATACGATTCTCACACCCCTAATTATACTTATTGCCTCACCCCCATTAAACCAGAAGCCGCGTCAAGAGTCAAGAAATCTCCGACGGCCTCAAATATCAGGTGGCATAATCTCAGACGGCATCTGGACCCAAATCGTCCCCGGAGTCGCCCAGGGCACCATTCCCTCTGTCCTCTTCCCTCCGGTGCGCACTATAGGCAAGCTGCCCTATCGTGCCCAAATCAGGCCCCTGGCCAGCAGGTTCCTCGGCCGCCCGAAATGGCCTCCGCAGTCCCCCCGTACCCTCACGCACATACATAGGGTCGGCGTTGGGGCCACCTGAAGGCACGCTGATCGTGCTTCCTGTCTGAGGAGAAGGTGGCGCAAATCCTTTTTTCGGCTTAACAGGTTGCGCCGGCGGTTGTGCGGGGGGCTGCGTCTGTGGCGCGGCAGCGGGAGCTGACTGGACAGAAGGAGGTGGCGCAAATCCTTTTTTCGGCTTAACAGGTTGCGCCGGCGGTTGTGCGGGGGGCTGCACCCGTGGCGCGGCAGCGGGAGCTGCCTGGGCAGGAGGGGTTGTCCCACCAGTAGAGCGTCTAACGGCATCCGCCGCGTTTGCTCTTTCGGCAGCAGCCTGGCGCTCCGCTTGGAACCGCTCCGTCGCACGCTCCTCCGCAGTTGGGAAATCAAAGTTTGTCCAGCCAAGGGCGTTGGTAAGACTGCCCCACCCGGTGATGGTGGGGGCCCGCCCAAGGTTGTCCCGCAGGAAGTTTCCAGAGCCGGCCATGACTCGTCCGGTCCAAGACCAACCGTTCTCCTGCATATTCCTGCCCAAACCGTCGCCGAAGTTGGATAGACCAGTGGTCAATACAGATACCAAGAACATGGATTTCCAAAAACCGGGTTTGCTCCACCCCTTGAAAAAATGGACGCCTGTAGCAAAAAGGGTGGGAAGGCTGACCGCCGTACGGGCCGCAACGTTCACAATCGGCCTTGTGGGCTTCCACGCCGCGAGGCCGAGACCAACGGGTATGGCGGCGAGAGCGGGTTGCGCGGCGAGGGCGGTACCCACGCCGGTCAGGGCGGCGGGGGCGGCTCCGGGGGTGATGAGGCCGAGGCCCACCGCGCCCCAGGTGGCCAATGCAACCAGCGGTGTGGCGAGGACGGAGAGGCGGGGGCCCGCGATGCCTGCGAACGCGCCGGCGACCGCTCCGACCAGGGCCACGACCAGCGGGGCCCCGCCCATGAGGAACGAGGCCCCGGCGGCGAGCCCACCAAAGCCCACGGCGGTGAGGGTGCCCCCCCTCCGGGCGGCGAAGGCGTACGCGCCCCCGGCCACTGTGGCGGCCCCGGCGGCGGCCGCGGCCCCGGCGCCCCCCATGGCGGCGGTGGCCCCCTCAAGGGCGGCCGGTGCTGCGGAGAGGAATTGGCCCACCAGGGGAACGGCATCCGGGGCCACCGCGCCCAGGGTGACGGCGGAGGCGAGCGCGGCGGCGGCGCCCGCGAGGGCGGTCACGGTCCCCGAGACCCAGTTCCCCTGGCGCAGTCCGTTCAGGCCGAGGAAGCCCGCGCCGACGCCGACGACCCCAACCGTCCCGATCGCGAGGGCGGGAACGGCCGCCGGGGCCGCCCCCGTGGCCGCAAGCGCCGCAGCGCCAGCGCCCAAGGTGCCCACGACGGCCCAGACATACCTGCCTAAAGGAAACCCCCACCCTTTTTGCTCGAGAGATTTGGCTTCTATTTTGGCGCCTGCTGCTCTGTTTCTGTGATAACCGAATAACCTCCAATCCGAAAAACAACCTTTATATCCATAGCCAACAAACTCGCCTTTCCTGTCCTGTGCTAATATGATGTCTTCGTCGCCCTTTTTTCTAAGCTCTAGTCTGCCACCTATTCTCCACAATATTTTTTTAATGTCATCGTTAATTTTTTCTATGATACCATTGAATTCTCCGCACATTTCTGTCAAGAAAGCGCTTGTGTCCTCTAGGTCTGTGAATGCTTTTTTGCTCTGCAGTTTACCGCCGACCGGTTGACGCGGGTCAGGGTCCCCCATGCTCGTTGCTGTAGGAGCATTAAAAACATCATCTTTGCCCTCAGGGGTATAATAACTTCGTGTTGCCAGGTGCATGCCCTTGACACAACACGCAAGCATAATATGGAGACCTCTCCTGTCCTTTGCATGCCCAAGGAGTGTTGCAAAGAGATCGAAATATTGATCTCCTGGAGCCTCCTTTTTGCTGGCGCGTATTATCGCGACAGCAATTTCTGTAATTTGAGCTCGCACACTGTCGTTGCCGTTCCAGAAATCGGGCGCTCGATCTTCCCGTGTTCTTGCGCGGGGATTCGTGGTCAGATAAGCTTCCGCCAGGTCCTCAGGATCAACAGTGCCGTTTGCGATGCCGTCCCGCTCCTCTTGGGTAAGTTCATCCAGGCAACCCGTATATCTATCTATGACAGCCTGGAAAGCTTTGGGTTCCCAAAACTTGCGATAACCCGCAAGAAACCAAACGGGCAATACTTTGACTATCGACCTTTTTATGCTAGATCCAGGGATAGCCATACTTCCATTGTTTTTTGTCGTCGGAGTAGGCGTATTTCGGTACGGCCCCGTGGGGCGCATTTCGTACCCATGATTCGCGCAGAGGTCCAGGTCGTCCAGTATTTCGGGGATGACCCGTCTTGACGGGTCCGGTTGTCTCTGATTTCTGCTTTGGCAACGTCTTAGAGCCTCGTCGTAGTGCTGGGCTTCGGGCCGGGGCCCGGTCGGTAAGTGCAATTTTGCAAGCGCCGCGCGGCACGCGGCGTGATTGTTGCGGTTCCAGCCGACGGTATCTACTATCTGCTGCGCCTGTGGAGAGAGTGGCATTGTCTGTTCCTCCTAATGGTCTAAGACTGACCCGGGTCTGGTGCGCCCGGTTCATCGTCATCGTCATCGCCCAACAAATCATCCGCGCCGGGCAGGTATGTGCCCCTTGGAGCATCAATGACGGGGCGGCCCCCCGCCCCTCCGTTAAACTGGCCTTGGACTCCCGGCGGGAGATTCAAAACGGTCTCGTGCTTCGCCGCGCCCGCTTCGGCAACTCTTGCTCTAGCGTTTGTCCGACTTGGGGTCTGAACTTCATCAAGAGAGGCGATGGCCCGGAGGGCTTCGGTCTCATCGCAACCTATCATACTGATAATTTTCTGTGTCCACGCCTCCCTATTCGCTCTCAAGGGCCTTTGGATCTGTTCGTCAACGTCAACCCCGGTTGTGTCGTCCACCCCAGCGCCCGCTATCCGGGCCGTCTCCTTCAAAAACGCCTCCATCTCCCCATCATCCCCCAGCAGGGCGATGCGGTAGCCCAGGGGCCTGGGGCCGAGTCTTTCCTTTGTGATGGCCCCTGCCTTAAGGGCCGCCTGGGCGAGGGCGATGTCGGCATCCGTGGGGTTTTGGATTTTGGCGAGCTTTGCACTCGCGAACTCCCGCCAGGCCTGATAGGGCCGGGAGTCCTCCGCGAAGGCGCCGTCCCTGATGAGGGGGGTGAGGGCGTGGACGTGGTCCAGGAGCAGCGTGTCCGGCATGGGCTCGCGCAGGGCGAGGTGGGCGAGGATGAGGGGGTCCTTGGTGCCGCGCTGCCGACAGTTGTTCTGCACGGCGTCCCAGTCGGCGTCGGTCAGGTTCAGGCCCCCTATGGCGCTGGCGAAGGCGGGGTGGTTTTGGCTCTCGGCGGCGGCGATGGCGAGCTGGGCCACGGGGGGCAGATCGCCCACGTCCCCCAGGTTTATGTGCCGTTGCAGTTCGCCCATGTTCGCGCCGTTGTGGAGCTCGGTGCGCATACGCTGTTCATTGTTTGCTTGCAGCGCCGCGTGGAAGCACAGGGCCGCCACCCCGCCGTCCGCGTGGGCCACGTCGGCGCGGGCCTGTTTATAATCCAGGGCCTCCCGCGCCCTCCGCACCGCGTCGTTGGCGGTATTTTGATGGTCGTTTATGTCCGTAATCTGCCGTTGTATCCCCTCTACGTGCCGCTGCGCCGCCGTCTGCGCGTCCAGCGCGGCGTCAACCGGTTGTGCCACGCCCGGTGCAAAGACCAGGTTGGCCTTTCTGGCCTCCCGCTCTGCGGCGTAAATCTGCGTGTCCATCGCGCGCTTGGCCTCGCGGGCCGCATCGCGGGCCTCCAGCGCCTGTTTCCGCTGCGCGTCTATGCCGTCCTCACCTTCAAGGCACGCCGTAGCCTTATCTAGGGCCGCTTGCGCATCGATCAGGTCCCGCTCCACGAACTCCGCCGTTCTGGGGTATTCCACCGGGGGGCGCCCTGCCCGCCCCGCCGCTTGCGTGGCCGTTCGCTCCAGGTGCACCGCTTCGTCGTGGGCGGCCGTGGCGTCACCCGCGTAGCCCGCCAGGGACGAGGCGGAGGGCGGCGGGGTCAGCGCCACAATAACCCCGGCCTTTTCGTATATACTCTTCACCGCCTGGTCTGTGGCCTGGTTTAGGGTGCCTCGCTGTTCATCCGACATGCCCTCCAGCGCATAGTGATCCGCGATGTACGCGCGCGGGTTCCTTTGGTCAAACATGGCGCCCTGCGGCACGCCTGAGGCCAGGATCTGCGCGGCAGTGCCTACATCCCCCGCACCGATGGCGGAGGCCAGGGCGGAGCGGCGGACGAGGTCCCTCTGCCCCTCCGGCACCATGCCGATGAGTCTCTCCACGTCCGCCGCGCGCCCGTGATCGGCCAGGTCGGCGGCGATCGCCTGCGCCATGGGCACGCCGAGGGCGGGGTCTTCATTCAGAACCTCCCGTGCCTGCCCCAGGAGGAAGGCTATGCCCTGGTCCTTCGCCTTGGCCTTCCCGTCCAGGAGTGCGCCGAAGGGGGTGGGCAAAGATTTCTCAAGAAACCATTCTGGTTTGACAACGTTCCCGTTGGTTCTAAACCTTTGAATATCGGCATCCCCACTCAAAACCCACGCGGCGTTCAGGATTCCGTTCTTCCCTGTGCCGACCAGTTCCTCAAACGCTGCTGCGAGTTTATGGGTTTTGCGGCGCGGCCCACCCACTTTCCCCCACCGGGAGACCTGGCTCATAAACCAATCAATCTGCTCCTGGCTCAACGGCTGCGCTTCCGCCTCCACGCCTGCCTCACCACTGCTCTGCCCTTGCTCCTGTTCATCCGCCATCATTTGCCCCCCTTTACGCTACAAAAAGGCCCGTTCGGGCGTGCGGAAGAGCGCACCCGACAGCACAATCGTACACTGAAGTTGCATGGCGTGTCAACAAAACGTGTGCTATGGGAAAAGGCATGGGCGATTCGGCGGACAGCGGAGGTTTTGTGCTGCACTTGGTCTCGGACGCGACGGGCACGACCCTGCTGGGTCTGGCGCGGGCGTGTGTGGCGCAGTTTGACGGCGCGCGGGCGCGGCAGCGGTTTTGGCCTCTCATCCGCACGCGGGGGCAGCTGGAGCGGGTGATGGAGAAGATAGAGGCGGAGCCGGGGCCGGTGATCTTCACCTTCATAGACCGCGAGATGCGGGCCGTTTTGGAGGACAAGTGCGGGGCTCTGGGCGTGCCGTGCGTGGCGGTGCTGGACCCCATACTGCGGGCCCTGTCGGCGCACCTGGGGCAGGCGCCGCGGGGAGTGCCGGGGCTGCAGTACGCGCTGGACGCGGACTATTTCCGCCGCGTGGGGGCGATAGACTTTGCCATCGCGCACGACGACGGTTGCCGGGCGGAGACGCTGAAGGAGGCGGAGGTTGTCCTGGTGGGGCCGTCGCGGACGAGCAAGACGCCGACGGCGATCTTCCTGGCGCGGCGTGGGATAAAGGCCGCGAACATCCCCCTTGCGCCGGGGGTGGAGATGGCGGAATCCCTGTTCACCGCGCCGGGGCCGTTCTACGTGGGCCTGGTGGCCGCGCCGTCGCACCTGGTGGAGGTCCGGCGCACACGGCTGCGCATGGCGGGGGAGGCGGCGCTGGCGGGCAACACGTACCTGGACGAGGAGGCGATCATCGCCGAGGTGCGGGCGGCGCGGCGGCTGTTCGCCCGGCACGGCTGGCCAGTGATCGACGTAACGCGGCGGAGTGTGGAGGAGACGGCGGCGGAGGTCCTGGGCCTGTTCCAGGAGGCGCGGGGGGAGGTGTCTATCTTGCCGTAGGCGCAAAGTGTTTCACGTGAAACATGTTCCCCCTGTGTTTCACATGAAACGGTCCACAGGTTTTTTGCGCCCTTTTCCGATTTTTATTGAATTTTTTCCTAAGTTGTGGTTTGGCTCCCGCCAGAGCCCGCCGTGATGGGCCACCGGCGGTCGTCTCGCAAGGCCCGTGATGTCACCTTGGGCGCTGGGGGGGCCTGACGGCGCTTGTGCTCTGCGGCGCACAGCATCCGCCACACGCGGGCGGCCTCCTCCCCCGCCGGCGCGGCGTCGCGCTCCACCAGGGCCTCTAGCGTGCGGTCCAAGACGTCGTAAGGCGGAAGGGTGTCTGTGTCCGCCTGATTCTCGCGCAGCTCCGCCGTGGGGGGGCGGGTGATGACGGCCTCGGGCAGGCCCCGGTGCCGCGCCAGGGCCCACACGCGGGTTTTGTACACGTCCCCCAGGGGCGCAAAGCCCCCGCACATGTCGCCGTAGAGCGTACAGTAGCCCACCGCCAGTTCAGACTTGTTCCCCGTGGCCAGGAGCAGTGCGCCCGTCTCGTTGGCCCGTGCCATGAGGAGGGTACCCCGGATGCGGGCCTGGAGGTTTTCATGTGCTAGGCCTGCATTTAAGCCGAGGATCTCTTCCATAGCTTTAAGTAGAGTCTCTATAGAAATCTCTTTATATTTCACATTTAGAAAGTCGGCTAAACTTCTGGCATCATTAAGGCTTCTGTCGGATGTAAAGCGGCTAGGCAAGATCAGGGCTGTAACGGCCTCAGGGCCCAGGGCGTCGGCGGCGACAGCGGCCACAAGGGCGCTGTCCACCCCGCCCGAGAGGCCCAAAAGCGCGCGCGCAAAGCCGTTCTTGCGGGCGTAGTCCCGCGTGGCCAAAACCAAGGCGCGGTAGACCAGATCGCTCCCCTCCTGCAAAGGATGAGATGTGGAGATATAAGTGCCCTCCTCAAAAAATGGTGCCTGGAGCACAATGGCGCCACCTGCGTCCAGAGCGAAAGAGCCCCCGTCAAAGACCAGGTTATCCTGCCCGCCCACGCAGTTCACATAGGCCAGCGGTAGGCCCACCTCCGCCACCCGCGCGCGCGCGGTGGCCAGCCTCCTGGCGTGTTTGTCGGGCCCCTCAAACGGGCTAGCGTTTAAGGAAACAAGCAAATTGGCCCCCTGTTCTGCCAGGGCGGCAGTGGGCTCAGGGGCCCAGGTGTCTTCGCACAAGAGGACCCCCAGCCGCCCCCCGCACCACGGGAGGGGGGCCTGGGGGCCGGAGGGGGCGAACCAGCGCTTTTCGTCAAACACGCCGTAGTTGGGCAAAACCTGTTTATACACCAGGCCGGAAACGCGACCGTTTTCAAGAAGGAGTGCGGCGTTGTGTAGGCACCCAGAGCGCCGCCAGGGCGTCGCGAGAAGCGTCGGGGGACCCTCCTCCGCCGCTAGGGCCTGCGCGGCGGACTCCACCGCATCCAGGAAGGTGGCGTTCAGCAGCATGTCCCCCGGCGGGTAGCCCGTCAGGGCCAGTTCCGGCAGGCACAAAAGAGCCCCCGACGGCGCAGAGCGGCGGGCGCGGCGGATACGCTGGGCGTTGCCCGCGATGTCCCCCACGGTGGGGTTGATCTGGGCCAGGGCAAAGCTACACTTCATGGGCAATGCGTATCACAGTGGACGGCACGCCCAAAGACCTGCCCGCCCCCACCACGGTGGCCGACCTGATGGAGGGTCTGGGCCACGGCCCTGAGGCCCCCGTGGCTGTGGCTGTGAACGGCACCTTCGTGCCCCGCAGCACCTGGGCTGCGCGCAGCCTGGCCGAAGGCGATGCGGTGGAAATTGTCGCCCCCGCGCAGGGGGGGTGAGGCGCAAGCGTCTCCCCCCTCCCCTTACTTGTTCGCCAAGTCGTCTATGAAAATGGCGGTTATAGCAAGGTTCGCTATGATTTGAGAAAGGTCGCGCGTGGTCGCGATGAAGTCAAACGGCCGTGGGTCCCGCGGGACCACGATGGTGGACCCTGGGGGGATGAGGATAGGGCTGTGGTCCCAGGCGGAGATGTGCAGGCGCTGCGCGGTGCCGTCGGGGAAGAGGACAAAACTCCGGGCCTTGTCGGCGAAGTAGGTTGTGCCAGCGGCCTCGCCTATGTAGTCCCGCGCGCTCTTGCCGCTGCGGAAGGGCAGGAATCCGGGGGAGAGAACCTCCCCCGCCACGCGGACGGACGCCGGTCGCGGGGGGATATAGAGCCTGTCCCCCGCAGCTAAAACTGTGTCCAGGGCGGGCTGCGTGGCCAAGACGTCCGGGCGGGCCTCCACGGGCACCCGGCCCAAGCCCCTGACGGAGCGCAACTCGTCCGCGAGCGCCTGCGCCATAAGGACCTTCGCCTCGCTGTCCTCTGGCTCCCGGTCTCTGGCACGAGAGCGGCGACTATCGCTCTCGCGTGCGCGGGCCAGGGCCACGGCGCGCTCTATGTCCATGGCGGCCGCGCGGTAGCGCGCTTCCTCGGCCTGGCGAGCATCGGCGCGAGAGAACACGGCCCCCTCCGGATACGCCTGGCGCGTGAGGCCTCCGGCACGAGAGATAAGATCGCTGAGCGTCTCGCCCGCGACCATGCCATAGGTGCCGGGGCGCACGACCTCTCCGCCTATCCATATCGTGTCTCCCGCGACGGCCAAGTCCCGCTTTTGCGCCACTTGGACTGTGTCCCCAGGACCCACGGCCAGGCCCGCGGCCAGGCGGACGGCCTCCCGCGTGTGGTCCAGACGCGTCACCTCTATGTGGTCCGTGTCTGCCGCGTCCGTCACGCCCCCTGCTGCGGCGATAAGGGTTGGCAGGTCAACGGGCCCCGCCAAAGGCCATGGGCCGGGCAGGCGAACCCCGCCCCGGACATAGGCCGCACGCTCGCGCAACAGAGCCGCTATGGCCGGATCGCGAACGCGGTCTTCCGCGCCCCCGCACACCCGGCCCACCAGGCCGCCAGAGGTCGCCCAGGTGCAGTGCGCGGTCTCCGGGTCACTGTCCTGGCGCAGCGCGGGGCCAAACAAGGCCCGGATTTGTGCCCGGGAAAAGAGGTGCACGGTGTCTCCCTCTTGCAGTTTGGCGTTATGCCGCCCGGCCAGGACCGCTACAGGGGAGAAGACCCGCCAGGCCGGGCCCGCGTCGCGCGGCGCGCGGCGCTCCAAAACAGCGATGAGGGGATAGACGTCCTCGCCCAGGACCTCTGGCCCAGACAGCAGTTGGGCCAAAGTCCCGGCGCGAGCCAGGACGTGGACTCCCGGTCGGCGCGTGGCCCCGGCCAGGCGGACCTGCCCCGCTGGGCGGCCCTCACCCCGAACGACCATCAAGATGTCTCCAGGACCAAACTGGAGCACGGACGCGTCGGAGTCTTGGGACAGAGACTGCGTCTCCTCCCGCCCGTCTGGCGTAGAGGTCAGACGCATAAACCGGTTTGCGCCGGGGGCCAGAGTCCCACCCGCAAGGGTCAGCATCCCCTCCAGGGACAGGCGCGCACCCTCACTGCTAAGCTCATAAATCGCCGGGCGGCCAACATCCCCCGCAGCCGCGACTGTGGGCCCTATGGGCGGAACGATCAAAACGTCCCCATCTTGCAGGGGTGCGTCGGGTGCCGCGCACCCCGCCACGGACTCTCCGGGGGACTCCAGCAGGACGTCATAGAGGTCCAAGCGCAGCGCCTTTCCACCCCGGCGCAGGGTGATAGCCCGCAAGGAACCCGTCTCCACAACCCCTCCGGCGGCGATAAGGGCGTCCAGTGCCGTGTTGAAGGCTGTCAGGCGCTGTCGCCCAGGCGTGCGGACATGGCCCGTGACCAAGACCGAAATCTGCGCAACGGAGAACACCGCCACGTGGACCTGGGTGTTGCGCATCTCGGCCACCTCGGCCTCTAGGGCGGCCCGGACCTCCGCAAGCCGCCGCCCCGCCGCCGCTATGGGCGGAAAATCCGGGATAAGCAGCAGCCCTTGCGCGTTCACGCGGTGGACATCCCGGTCTGAGCGCTGCCCGCTGAACACCACCTCCACCTTGTCCCCTGTACGCAGAACCAGGTCCTCCGACAGAGCGCCCAGGGGCACGGCGTCAGTGTTCCGCGGGGCACGGGCCTGCGCTGCGGCCTTCGCGTCCTCCTCCGGGCCATAACCTATGGGCTCCGGCGGGAGAGGCTGCACAACTTGGCCAAACAAAGTGTGTCCAAACAGGGGAAGCGTCTCACCCGCCCGCTGGGCGTAGAGCATCACAAGAGGCGGGAGATCCACCGCCGCCAGAAGGGGTGCGTCAGGGCGCCGTGCACCGCCCTCCCACCGCCAGGGCAGTGGGTCATGGCCAGGGCGGCCCTCTGTTGGTGCGGAATCACGGGTGGAGAGCCCCGACTCAAGCATCGGAGGGGAGACAACCCGGCCCCTGCCTGTGGTGGGCAGGCGCTGCATGGGGGGCGCGGGAGCCCCGACCGCACCTTCCATCTCCAAAATCCCCAGGGCCGTTTCCTCGTCCGCCGCCCAGGCCGGCTCCACCGGCGGGTCCGGGTACGGCCCGGCAGCCTGCGCCGGAAGGGCGCAGCCCAGGGCCAGGAACAAAAGGACAAGCCTAATGGCCGTGGTGATGGTGGTGGTCGTGGTGATGGGCAGCATGGGCGGGGTGCTCCGGGGTGCCGAGGCCGAGGCCCATGCCCCTGTGGAAGACCAGGAAAACCAGGACATTGGCCACGAAAAGGATCGTGGCGATCTTAAGAATGGTGGCGGCACGGCGCTTCCCAGGCGTGCAAGGCCCGTGCCCGCACCCCGTGTCGTGGCAGTCTATCCGCGCCGCAAGGGCGTGCAGGGCCCACCCCAGGGCCAAAATGCCCCCAGAGCCTATGATCATGGGGATCTCATAGGCGTGCAGCGTGTCGTGGAGGTCCACCAGGGGCCCAGGCATGGCCACCAGAACCCCCGCCCCGGCCAGCAGGCCCGCCAGAGAAAACAGCGTGGGCAAGACGCAGCAGAACACGTGGCTGAACTCCGACACGATGACGGCCCAAAATATGCCCTTGCGCACACGCTCCATGCCCGCAATCCTAGCGCGGGGCCCAGCGGGCAGCAAGAGGGGGCCTAAGCGCCCTTGCGCCCGCCGCATATCGGGCAGGAGGGCCCCTACATGCGGGGCGGGAAAAACGGCTGTTGTTGCGCAACGCCGCTATCCGCGGCCAGACGCGCAGCTCTATCGGGGCTCGGCGCATTGTACAGATCCTCCAGCGCGCTCAAAACCTTATCTATCTCCCTCTGCAATGCGGGGTAATGGTCCGCATTCCGATTGGGAAGGCCCAGCCCTGCCTTCAAGGTATCAGCAATCGCCTCGCGCAGGCCATTGTGGGCAGGTTGCCGTCCGTCGGGCCGCGTGCAGATCCACAAGGTCAAGTCGGGCCTTGTCTCGCAGCGTAGCGTCCGGCCGAAAACCGGGGCGCACACCATGATCCAAAAGCCACTGTCGCCAATCCGTCATTTGCCCTCATCCCATATGCATACCTCTATCGTACAAGAGGATCTGACCTTTATGCAAAAAATGAAGGCCCGCAGGCGGCTTGCGTCCGCGCCGAATCTGGTGCAGGTAGGGGGCCATGCGCCGCCACCGCCCTCTGTTCGCCCCACCACCGCCACCTGCGCCGCCGCCCGATCCTCTGTGGCAGCGTACGTTTGGCTTTGCGGGGCGCTGGGCGCGCCGCCTGTGTCTGGGCGTGGGCGCCTTGGTCCTAATCTCTGTAGCCCTTGTGGCCCTGTCCGCGCTCCAGTTCGGGCGTGAGGAGACCGAGCCCCTGCCAGAGCACTTTGCGCTCTATATAGACCTGGACGCGCCCCTCACGGAGCAGACTGTCGCGGCCTCTTTCTCTGCGCCCTTTGCGCCCCCCGCCCCCACGCTGCGGGCGGTGGTGGACGCTGTGGACACGGCGGCTAAGGACGCACGGGTGACAGGCATTGTCCTGCGCCTAAGAGGGGGCGGGCAATACATGGCCCTGGCCCAGGCGGAGGAATTGCGGGCCGCGGTGGAGCGTTTCCGCGCTGCGGGCAAGACCACGCGCGTCTATGCCACCTCGTGGGACGGGGGAATCGCGCCGTACCGCCTAGCCAGCGCGTTTGAGGAGATATGGGTGCAGCCCATGGGGGTCGTGTCCATCGGGGGGCTGCGTGCCGAGATCCCCTTCGCGCGGGAGGCTCTGGACGCCATAGGCGTCCGGGCGCAGATGTACCAAAGAAAGGAATACAAATCCGCGTATGAGTCCCTCACGCGCAAGAGCATGTCGGACAAAAGTCGTGAAGAGTTGACCTCTATACTGGAGGACATTGGCGCGCGCGTAGGGCCAGAGGTGGAGCGCGCGCGGGGGATGGAGTCTGGGGCCTTTAAGGCTCTGGTGAACCAAGCGCTGTTCACCGCGCCAGAGGCGCTTGAGGCCGGGCTTGTGACGCACGCGGACTATGCAGACCGCATGGTGGACGCAGTGGAAGCCGAAGTGGTCTGCGCCGAGGAAGGGATTGCGCCTCAGGACTGCCCCGCGCCGGAAGGTCCGGGGAGCCTGGAGCCGCCGGAGGGGTTTGTGTGGCTGGAGAGCTATCTCGCGGACGTTCTGCCGGAGGATGAGGGGCCCAGCTTCCTGCCCGAGAGAAAACTTGAGGCCATGGCGGACGAAGACGCGGGTGAGCCACGTGTGGCGCTGATCTACGTGACGGGCGTTATCGTTTCTGGGGACGAGGAGGGCGGCGGGCCAGACGCCGTAATGGGCGAGCCCGTGGCGGCCGCGCGGGAGATCGCAGGGGCCATCTTGGACGCGACAACAGACGGGCGCTATGGTGCGATTGTCCTGCGCGTGGACAGCCCCGGCGGCTCCCCCGCCGCATCGGAGACCATCGCCCGCGCCGTGGAGATGGCGCAGGAGCGTGCGGACCTGCCCGTTGTTGTCTCTATGGGCCCGGTCGCGGCCTCGGGCGGGTACTGGGTCTCTGCGCCGGCGGACCACATATTCGCGGACGCCACAACCCTAACCGGCTCCATCGGCGTCGTGGGCGGCAAAATCTCCCTGGGCGGGCTGTGGGAGCACATCCTCATCCGCTGGGACGGAGTCCAGTGGGGCGAAAACGCGGGCATGTGGTCTGGAAACGCTGCCTTCACCCGCGCGCAAGAGGCCCGCGTGGGGGCCATGCTGGACGCCGTATACGACGCCTTTATTGCCCGTGTGGCCAAGGGCCGAAACATCGAACCAGACCAGGTGGAAGCGATGGCCAAGGGCCGGGTATGGACGGGGGCGCAGGCGGCAGAGCGCGGCCTTGTGGATGAAATAGGCGGGCTTGCTGAGGCCTTGGACTACGCGGCTGTGAAGGCCGGTGCCGAGGAGGGCCGCGCGGGGGCGCGGGTGGATGTTTTCCCCCGTCCCCTTTCGGGCCTGGAGCAGATCATGAAGCTTTTGGAGGGCGGGGCGACCGCCCTGGAGGCGCAGGGAGTCCTTGCCCGCGCCCTGTCCCTGCGCGGATGGCACCTCCAGGGCACCCTGGCGTATGAACCCGCGCGGGTGCGGTGATAGGATCACTAAGGGGGCACCAGAAGGTCGCCCGCGAAAGGCTGCGGGGCGCTTTATCTCAGGCGCTCCCGCAGCAGTGCGTTCACCGCCCCAGGCGCAGCCTTCCCGCCCGAAGCCTTCATCACCTGCCCCACAAAAAAGCCAAACAGCCTGTCCTTGCCCGCCTTGTACTCCGCCACCTTGTCCGTGTGCGCAGCCAGGACCCCATCCACCAAGGCCCCGATGGCCCCTGCGTCCGCGACCTGCTTTAGGCCCTTGGCCTCCACAATATCCCCAGGCGCAGCGCCCGTTTTGTACATCTCTTCAAAGACATCCTTTGCGATCTTCCCAGATATTGTCCCGTCGGCCATCAGGCCCAGCAAAGAGGCTAAATCTCCAGGCTCTACAGGGCTTTGCGCAATGTCTTTCCCGTCCTTATTGAGAAAGCCTAGAAGCTCATTCAAGACCCAGTTCGCCGCCAGCTTGGCGTCGCCGTGCCCAACAAGAACGGCCTCAAAATACGCCGCGCGCTCGGCCTCCGCCACCAAGACCCCCGCGTCGTAGGCCGACAAGCCCATTCCCATAAAGCGGACCTTCTTCGCGTCCGGCAGCTCCGGCAAGCCCGCGCGGATGGCCTCAATGCGCGCTTCGGTCAGCTCCAGCGGCAACAGGTCTGGGTCCGGGAAGTAGCGGTAGTCGTGCGCCTCCTCCTTCCCGCGCATAGAGCGCGTGACGCCCTTGTTCGGGTCCCACAGGCGGGTCTCCTGCACCACCTGCCCCCCGGCCTCAATCGCCTCCACCTGCCGCCGGGCCTCGTACGCAATCGCCTGCCCCACGGCCTTCACGGAATTCACATTCTTCACCTCCGCGCGCGTGCCCAGGGGATCGCCGGGCCGCCGCACAGATATGTTCACGTCTGCGCGCATGGAGCCCTCCTCCATGTTGCCGTCGCAGGTGCCCAGGTAGCGCACAATCATGCGCAGCTTGGCCAGGTAGGCCACGGCCTCCTCCGCGCTGCGCATGTCCGGCTCGCTCACAATCTCCATCAACGCCACGCCGCAGCGGTTCAGGTCCACGTAGGACTTGGTCGGGTGCTGGTCGTGCAGAGACTTGCCCGCGTCCTGCTCCAGGTGCAGACGCGTGATGCCGATGCGCCGCGTGGTGCCGTCCGGAAGGTCAATGGTGACGGCGCCCTTGCCGACAATGGGCTGGTCAAATTGGGAAATTTGGTAGCCCTGCGGCAGGTCTGGGTAGAAATAGTTCTTGCGCGCAAAGACAGAGCGGCGGTTTATGGCGGCGTTGAGGCCCAGGCCGGTCTTGATGGCCGCGTCCACGCAGGCCTGGTTCAGCACGGGCAGCATCCCCGGCATCCCCGCGTCTATGTACGAGACGTGCGCGTTCGGCTCCGCCCCAAAAGCCGCGCTCGCGCCCGAAAACAGCTTGGCAGCCGAGGGCACCTGCGCGTGCACCTCCATGCCGATGACGGTTTCCCAGGGGCCGGATTGGCCTTTAATTTGATTTTCCATTATCTCTCTCTATCTTTCTCTGATCTCTTTCAGGTAAAGAAAATTTCATCGTTTCTATATGCTTATCATTTGATATTATTCTATCAACTATATAATTCACTATACGGAATAACTTAAAAGCTGTATCTGGACTGTCTTCCAATATAATTGTGCCCGGCTCATGCACCGCTCCATTTCCATGAAGCCTGACTATATCAAAAGATTCCTGAACTCTTTTATCGAGACCATTCTCAAAAAGATACCCTATTTTTGCATTCAGATCGTTTCCTTTTGCCTTCAGGTGGTCACACAAAATGTCTACACATAGCCGCAAAAGTGCGGCCGCCGCGCGTGGAGAATCCCGGACGACGAGGCAGGCCTCTTCATAGAATCGCTTAACTTCATCGGGCATATCAGGGTTTGGTGGCTCTATACTTGAAGTGAATTGCACCGGGTATACGATTTTATCGTAAACCCAAACCGTGAATTTACGACAGTCTTCTGAGGTACATCTACTTATGTAGAGATTCTCTAACCGTCTCGACATCTTCCCTTGATCGCTTTCATCATAAAACAATCCACCAGAAAAGTATTTCTGGTTTAATTCAATAAAATCTTTATAGAAATCAATAGATTCGCCGCGAGATTCGCGGTCCCTTGCGCGCTTAAGCCAGCTTTTTTGCTCTTTCTCGTCCCAAAAAAATACTTTATTATTTTCGTTCCCTTCTTTTATGTATCCATAAAACCATTCTTGGCGTGCGTAAGCACCGCAGTGTGGACAACTAAAAGCTGACGCGTTGATCGCCGGTGGCATATACTTGGACATGCCTTCCTCTTACCATCCCCCTGCGGGGCCCGTCCACCGGTGGCGCGGCGGCGGCGGGGCCGGTACAAGGGGGGCATGTACCTCGCCCCCTCCCTGGCCCTGGCGCGGAGCCGGGCCATCGCGACCCTGATGGGCGGGCCGGTGGGCTGGGCCTGGCCGGGGCGGCGCGTGCCGGCGAATGCCACCCTTATCGGCTGGGGGCGCAAGAAGTCCGGCCGCCTGGCGCAGGCGCGCGGCGCACCGTTCCTTTTGCTGGAGGATGGGTTCCTGCGCGGCCTTTACCCGTCGGACCCGCCGCTGTCCGTGGTGGTGGACGATCTTGGCATATACTACGACGCGCGGGAGCCCAGCCGCCTGGAGACCCTCATCGCGCAGCCGCTAACGCAGGCCCAGGCCGCAAGGGCGCATGCCCTGATAGCGGCGTGGCGGGCCGGGGGCGTGTCTAAGCACAACGCGGCGGCAGACCACGCGGGGCCCCTGCGCTGCCCCTATGTTCTTGTGGTGGACCAGGTCCGGGGGGACGCGTCCGTGGCGGGAGGCCTGGCGAACGCGGGGACGTTTGCGCGGATGCTGGAGGCGGCGCGGACGGAGAACCCCGGCTGCGCGGTGGTCATAAAGCGCCACCCGGCGGGCCGGGGGTACTTCTCCTCTGGCCCTGAGGTCATAGAAGGCGACGTCCACCCAGCGTGCCTGATTGCTGATGCGCGGGCAGTCTATACGGTCACCTCACAAATGGGGTTTGAGGCCCTGCTCCATGGCGTGCCCGTGCGGTGCTTTGGGATGCCTTTTTACGCCGGGTGGGGCCTGACCCGCGACGACCTGCCCGCGCCTACACGGAGGGGGTGCGCCACGCTGGAACAGCTCGCCCACGCGGCCCTCATCGCCTACCCCCGCTATCGGGACCCGGAAAGCGGGGTGCGATGCGAGGTGGAGGGCGTCCTGGCGCACCTTGCGCTGCAGCGGCGCGCGCGGGCGCGCCTGGGCCCCGGACCGCTTTATGCTCCCGGCCTGCCGTGGCACAAGCGTCGGAACATGGCCCGGTTTACGCAGGGCGCGGAAGTCCGGTTCGCCAAGGGGGGCGGGTCCGCCCTTTTGTGGGGCACAACCCCTGCACCGCCCAGAGCGGGGCCGGTCATCCGGGTTGAGGACGGCTTCCTGCGCTCGGCGGGCCTGGGCGCGGCCCTGGTGCAGCCGCTCTCCTGGGTGTTCGACGACCTGGGCCTGCACTATGACCCAACGCGCCCGTCCCGCCTGGAGCACATTCTACAAAACACAGACTTCACCGAAGCAGACCTTGCCCGCGCAGCGCGGCTGCGTGCGGCCATCCTGGAGGGCGGGGTGACCAAGTACGCCCTGCCCGCCAGCGCGACGTGGACAAGGCCCCCCGGCGCGCGGCGAGTGGTCTTGGTCCCCGGTCAGGTGCCGGGGGACGCCGCGCTGCGCCTTGCGGCCACGGGGCTGGTGAAGGGCAACGCAGACCTGCTGGCCGCCGTCCGGGCCGCAGAACCGGGAGCCCATATCCTGTACAAGCCTCACCCGGACGTGGTGGCAGGCCTGCGCGAGGGAGATGGGGATCTCGCCCCATTGTGTGACGCGGTCGTGGTCCACGGAGACATTGCGCCCCTACTGCCCCAGGTGGATGCGGTGCATGTTGTGTCTTCCCTGGCGGGGTTTGAGGCCCTGCTGCGCGGGGTGCCTGTGGTGTGCTGGGGCGCACCGTTCTACGCCGGATGGGGCCTCACAGACAACCGGGGACCCGTGCCCGCCCGGCGCACTCGCCGCCTTGCCCTGGACACGCTGGCCTATGGGGCCCTCATCGCATACCCCATCTATGTCTCGCGGGTGACGGGCCGCTACACCACACCCGAGCGGGTTGTGGCTGAAATTGCAGCCTGGCGCGAGAGCGTCAAAGTGCGCTAAGTATAGCACCATGGTAGCAGACCGCCTCCGCCCCCTCATCGCCCGCACGCAGGGCCTAGCCGCGAGAGCCATAGACCGCCTGCGTCCCCTCATCGCCCGCGTGCAGGGTCTGGCCGCGAGCGCCGTAGCGCGCCTGCGCGCGTTGCGTCCGCACGACTGGCGCCGGGCCGCGCTGGGCCTGTCCTTCGCCTTGTTTGTGGGCCTGCCCACAGCGGGTGCCGTGCTCTACTACGGCCTCATGGCCGCAGACCGATATGCTGCCGGCGCTGGCTTTGCCGTCCGTGGCATGGGCCACGCGGGCGCTGGCGGGGGTGATATGATTCAGTCTTTCACGGGCTTGGCCTCCGGCAGCACAACGATCTCTGACTCCTATATCGTTCTGAAATACCTGAGAAGCCGAGACATGCTGGAGCGCCTGGCCGAAGACTATGACCTGCAGTCCGCCTACGCCCACAAGGGGGACATTTTTGCCCGCCTGCCCCGCAACGCAACGCCGGAGGAGCTGGTCAAGTACTGGGACACGCGCGTAAAAACGAGCTTTGACATTATATCGGGCATCATGACCTTTGAGGTCCAGGCCTTTGCGCCCGAGGATGCGCAGGCCATCGCGGCTCTCGTCCTAGATTACACAAAGGACCTGGTCAACACCCTGTCCGAGTCGGCGCGGCAGGACTCCGTCCGCTTCGCGCGGGAGGAGGTGGCCCGCGCGGAGGAGCGCCTGCGCACCGCTCTAGAGTCTGTGCGAACCTTCCGCAACACGGAGCGGTCTATTGATCCAGCGGCAAGCGCGAAAATGGAAGCGGAGCTGCTCACGGGGCTGGAAAAGGAGCTGACGGATGTGCGGGCGCGCATGGCGGCCCTGTCCGGGGGCGTGGGAGAGAACGCACCGTCAATGGTAGCCTTAAAGCGGCAGGCGTCGGCGCTGGAGGCGCAGATAGAGCGCCGCGCGGCGGGTATCTCCGCCACGACAGAAGGGGGTGGCACGGCTCTGTCGGAGCAACTTGCCGCGTATGAAGCCCTGGAAGTGGAGAGAACTTTCGCGCAGCAGGCATACGCCTCGGCGCTTTCTTCCCTGGAGGCTGCCCGGATGGAGGCGGACGCGCAGCAGCGCTATCTGGCGCTATACGCCTCACCCAAAGTGCCGCAGGAGGCCGCGTACCCCCTCCGCGTGGTGAACATCGCCCTGATCCTGGCCGTGTCGTTCTGCCTGTGGGCTATCGGGACCCTCGTGGCCTACGCCGTGCGGGACCATTTGTCGTAGTTCTGAGAATCACACTGTTCTTGCATGACCACCTCCGCCGCACACCTAAGCACTCATGAACTCCTGGCTCTCCAGGCACGCGTGCTGGGTGCGCTCATCATCCGGGAGACACGGGCGACCTTTGGCACCTCGCAACTGGGCTACCTGTGGGAGATCATCACCCCTGTGGCCATGGTGGCCATCCTCATCGCCCTGTTCACCGCCCTGGGCCGCCACCCCCCGTTCGGGGAGAGCATGGCCCTGTTCTTCACCACGGGCATCATCCCCCTGTTCTTCTTCCGGAAAATGGGGATGACCATGATGAAAGCCTTTGACGCGAACAAGGCCCTCTTGGCCTACCCCCCAATCAAAGAGACCGACACCCTCTTCGCGCGCGCAGCCCTCATCATCCTGACCTACTGCGCCATCACATGGGTGCTCTTCGGCGGCCTTATCGCCTTGGGGCTCGCCAGCGCGCCAGACCGGGCCGAGGTGGTGTTTGAGGCCATGGCAGCAACGGCAGCCCTGGGCTTTGGCTTTGGCGTGGCGAACGCCGTGATCCTGGCGTTTTGGCTCTCGTGGGACAAAATCATCACTATGGCCATGCGGCCCCTGTTTTACTTTTCCGCCATATTCTATGTCCCCAGCCGCATGCCGCCCTATATCGTGGATGTTTTGGAGTGGAACCCGGTTTTGCACCTGATTGAGTGGCTGCGCGAGGGCTACTATCCCAATTACGAAAGTACCATTGTAAATCCCGCCTACCCCCTGGGCATCGCCCTGGTGTTGACCCTGGTGGGCTTAGCGGGGGAGCGGGCAACGCGGGGACGGCGCGAGAAGGTGCGGCCATGATAGAGATCCAAAACGTCTCAAAGGCATACTGCACCCGTGGGGCAAAGACGGTGGTCTTTGACCGCCTGAACCTGTCCATCCCTCGGGGGCGAAACCTGGCCATCATGGGCTGCAACGGCGCGGGCAAGTCTACCCTGATGCGCCTTTTGTCCGGTGCGGAGCGGCCAGACTCGGGCCGCATCCTGCGCTCCGCCAGCGTCTCCTGGCCGCTGGGCTTCGCCGGGGGATTCAACGGCTCCATGACCGGGGTAGAGAACGTGCGCTTTGTGTCCCGCGTGTACGGACGAGACACAGACGCCGTCTTGGACTATGTCCGGGACTTCGCGGAGATCGGCCACCATCTACGCCTACCCATGCGGACCTACTCCAGCGGCATGCGCGCACGCCTGGCCTTTGGCCTCTCCCTGGCCATAGACTTTGACTGCTACCTGATAGACGAGGCCATGTCCGTGGGCGATGCGCGCTTCCGCGCCAAGAGCAAGGCCGCCTTTGCGGACAAGATGGCCAAGGCCGGGCAGGTGGTGATGGTCTCACACTCCCTGGGAATTATACGGGAATACTGCAACTGTGGAATCCTGCTGGAGCGTGGGGGGAAGGTGGCCCACTTTGACGACGCTGAGAGTCTGATAGAGGCGTACAAGGCCCACCTGGAGAAGTAGAGGGACATGCTCTTTGCGGACACCTGTGTGGGGCGCGAGGAGGAGATTGTGGCCCTGCTCACGCGGACGTTTGCGGCCTCGGATGGCCCCGAGGAGGGGGTCCTCATCGGCACCCTGGCGGACAACCTGCTGCGCCGCACGGACAGCAAAGACCTCTTTGCCTTCGCCGCCCACGGGGACTGCGGGGCCGTCGTGGGCGCGGCCCTCTTCTCCCGCCTGACCTACGCCCGGGACGACCGGACGGTGCTTGTCCTGGGCCCTGTGGCCGTGGAGACCAACGCACAGGGCAAGGGCATTGGGCGGGCCCTCATCGCGCACGGGCTGCGCGCCCTGGCCCGCGCCGGCGTGGACGTCGCGGTTACCTATGGCGACCCGGCCTACTACACGCAGCTCGGCTTCGCTCCGATGGACCAGGCCATCGTGCCCGCGCCCTTTGCCCTGAGCCGCCCGGAGGGCTGGCTCGGACTCTGTCTAGCCGGGGAGGCCGGGGAGATAGCGCCCCTCAAAGGCCCGTGCCGGTGCGTAACAGCACTGAACGACCCCGCGTTCTGGTAGGGCAGCAGGAGGTTCTCTGTTTCTACCGCGCCCTGGCGGCGCGGTAGCGGGCAGCGTTGGCGTTGTGCTCGGCCAGGGTCTTGGCAAAGGCATGCCCCCCGCCCCCGGGCTCCGCCACGAAGTAGAGGTAACCATGGACCTCCGGCGCGCAGGCGGCGGTCAGCGCCCCACGACCAGGGCTGGCGATGGGCCCAGGAGGCAAGCCCTTGACCACATAGGTGTTATAGGGGGAGTCTATGGCCAGGTCCGCGCGGGTGAGCCGCCGCCCAATGGGCCCAAAACCGTCGTTTTCTGGCTTTCCCCCGGTCATGGCATAAAGCGCCGTAGGGTCAGACTGCAACCGCATCCCCCGTTTGAGGCGATTCACAAACACCCCGGCGATCCGTGCATATTCCCCGGGGTACGCAGCCTCCTTCTCCACGATAGAGGCCAAAATCAGCGCCTCCTGCGGCGTCTTCAGAGCCCCCCCCGGCGGGCAGGTGGCCCACGCTTCGGCCAGCGCCGCGCGCATAGACTCCTGCATCCGCCGCACCACCGCCGCCCGCGCCTCCCCCCGGCGAAAGACGTACGTCTCGGGCAACAGCGCGCCCTCTGCGGGAGTTTCCAGTGAGCCCGTCAGGGCCTCCTCGGCCAGGAGGCGTTGCATAACCTGGTGGCTGGTCAGGCCCTCTGGGATGGTGATGGCGTACTGCATCACCCGTCCCTCTGCCAGGGCCGCAAGGACGGTGGCCATGCGCGTGCCGGCGGCGAAGCGGTACTCCCCGGCCTGGAGGGCGCCCGCGCGACCATGGAGCCGTGCGGCCAGGCGAAAGACCAATGGGTCTGAAATAACGCCCGCCTCGGCCAGTGCGCGGGCCGGGTCCGCACCGGAGGGGATAAGAACCGTGACCTCCGCCGTAAGAGGGCCAGGCGCGTGGAGCGCGCGCCACAGCCACCAACCCCCCGCCCCGGCGGAAAGGGCAGCGCCTGCCAGGCCTATCGCGGCTATGGTCAAGAGGCAGCGCATGTGGGCCCTTATATCGCGCGTTCCACAACGCCCGTCCAGCGGTGCAAACGTTATAGGGGGCTTCCCGCCCCGCGAAGACCAGATCACCTGGGCCGCCCTTGTGCTCCTTATTGGTCGGGCGCATGATGGTCTGGGACGTTATGCCACCCTGTCGGACAGCATGCCCAATGCGGACGTTCTCTTGGCTACATTCGTGACGCAGGAAGTCGTGCTCTCCAGCCGCATAGAGGGCACGCAGGTGACCCTGACTGAGGTCTTGGAGTACGAGGCCCAGGGCGACTTGCTGGACGAGAGCACCGAAAAGAAAAAAGACGCTCGGGAAGTTCTGAACTACCGGCGGGCCCTGTCCGCCGGTGCCGAAAAACTCCCGGAAAGGGGTCTTTCCCAGTGGCTTGTGCGCGGGATGCACGAGGTTCTGATGCAGGGCGTGCGCGGCAGGGATAAGGGCCCGGGCCAGTACAGAAGCATACCCGTTCATATAGGCATTGAAGGGCGCCCAATAGAGGAGGCCCGCTTCACCGCTTGTGCGCCAGAGCACGTGCCCTCGGCCATGGCAACGTGGGAGGCCTATGCCCTGGGCTCCGCGCCGGACCCGATTGTGCAGGCCGCGATTGTCCACGCGGAGTTTGAGGCCATTCACCCCTTCGCAGACGGCAACGGGCGCGCGGGACGGCTGATTATCCCTCTGTTCCTGGTGGCCAAGGGCCTGCTCATGCGCCCAAATTTTTATATAAGTGGGTATCTGGAAGCCCATCGTGAGGAGTATTGTGCACGTCTGGAGGCTACATCGCGCGAGGGGGACTGGACGGGCTGGTCCGCTTTCTTTTTGCGCGCCGTGGAGGCGCAAGCGAAAGAAAACATCAACAAGGTACAGAAAATCTTGCACCTTTATGAGCATTACAAAGCCCGCATCGCGGAAACAACGAAATCGGCCCACGCTGTACATGCCTTGGACTGGTTCTTTGGGGAGCCCATATTCCGATCTACAGATTTCACGCAGAGCGGCATTATGGCCCCGCATACGGCGTCGCGCATACTGAAAATCATGCGTGAAGATGGCATGCTGCGTATTCTCAGACCTGGGCAGGGGCGACGTTCCGCGATTATTGTTTTTCCAGAATTCTTTAACATTACCGAGGGACGGCAGATTTTTTGACCTACACGCCGTGCACGACAACCGGTTTTGTGGTGCACAGACTCTCAACAACGGATTTTGCATCTAGTGAAACGGCGATCTACTATCAACAAATCGCTTTGTCGTGCACAGACTCGCAACAAACGGAGATGACATAGTGACACACCGCACACTCGGCATTCTGGGCACGGGGCAGCTGGGGCGGATGACGGCCCTGGCGGCGGCGCGGCTGGGCGCGCGGTGCGTGGTCTTAGGTCCCGGTGGGCGTGAAAGCCCTGCCGGGCAGGTCGCGTGGGACACGATAGAGGCCGATTATATGGATGAGGATGCGCTGGCCCGCCTGGCCGACCTTTCCGATGCGGTGACGTATGAGTTTGAGAACGTCCCTGCGGCTTCGGTGGCATTCCTGGAGCAAAGGAGCGTGCCCGTGCGCCCCGGTGCGCGCCTGTTGGAAGTGGGTCAGAACCGTGCGGCGGAAAAGGCGTTCTTGAATGCCATCGGGATTAAGACTGCCCCGTGGCGGGTGGTGCGGGCCCCAGCGGACATCCCGGACGGGCCAGGGCTCTTGAAAACCCTGCGCATGGGCTACGACGGCAAGGGTCAAGCCCGCATGGAGGGCGAACCGGCGCGTGCTCTGGCCTCCGTCGGCGGCGGCCCCGCGCTGTGGGAGGGGCTCGTGGACTTCGCCGCCGAGTGCTCCGTCATCGTGGCGCGAGACGTGCGCGGCGCGGTTGTGACTTACGGCCCCGCGCGCAACACGCACGCGGGGGGCATCCTCGCCAGCTCTGAGGTCCCCGCAGGTCTGGACTCAGCGACCGAGGGCAAGGCTCTGGAGATGGCCATGGCCCTGGCTGGGGCCGTGGACCTGGTCGGTGTGGTGGGGCTGGAACTGTTTGTGCTGCCCGACGGGTCCCTCCTGGCGAACGAGATCGCCCCGCGCCCGCACAACTCTGGCCACTGGACCATTGACGCCTGCGCGGTGAGCCAGTTCGAGAACCACGCACGCGCGGCATTAGGCCTGCCGGTGGTGGAGCTGGGGCGGCACAGCGATGCGGTGATGGAAAACCTGATAGGGCCGGAAGGGATGGCCCGCGTGCCCGCTCTCCTGTCCGACCCCGGCGCGTGCGTCCACCTTTACGGCAAAGGAGAAACCCGCCCCGGGCGCAAGATGGGGCACGTCACCTGGCTAGCCAGATAAGCACGGCAGCGGAGGCCACAAGGCCCAGGCCGGCCCACGGACTGCGCCCGTCGGGGATGCCCCGCAGAGCGTGCCAGGCCCACAGCCACACCGCGGACAAAAGGGCGATGGCGTAAATATAGCCGGGGTTGGGCGCGCCCACGAAGGCCCCAAAACGCAAGGTGATGGTACCCGCGCTGGTCGCGCCCATGACCGCTGCTGCGGGCAGGTAGGGGCGTAGCGCGATGCGCCGGCCCCGACGGGCCATGAGGGCGGCGCAGAGCGCGGCCTCCACGGCCGAGGTGACAAGGGCGTAAAGCGCCGCGCTGGACAGGGCGGGCGCGACGGTGGTCAGGGCGAGCTTTAGGAGAATCGCCTGGGCCACCGTGGCCCCCAGGGCGGGCAGGAGGGCCACGGCCACGGTGCGCGTCGCGGGGCAACGGTTCATGACCGCTGCGCACACCGCCGCCGCCGTGAGGGACCCCAGAATGCCAAGGGCACGCGCAGGTTCGGCCAAAAGGGCGGCGGTGTGAGGCCAGTCTATGGCGGCCCATATCATGAAGGTCATCCACACCCGCGCGGCCAGGACCCGGGGTATGGCCGCGCCCCCATACTCCGCAGCCACGCGAAAGATGGTGACGTCAAAGATGGTCAGGAGGGCTCCGCCCAGGACCGCCGCGGCCAGAAACAGGACGCTCCAGTCCGGAGCGAAGAACAGAACCGGAGCCAAAATTACGCTTTGGGCCACCGAGGCCCACAAGGCCAAGCCCCACGGCTCCGCCCGGAAATAGCGGTTGAGCCCCGCGTCGCACGCTGCCGTGGCGGAGGACAGGAGAGCCAGGAGCCACCACGGGAGCATGGGCTATTGCGCCTCTGATGCCTCCGCCCGCGCCCTGGCCACTGCGGCCTTCAGTTCTGCAGCGGAAAGATAGCCGGCGTAGAGTCGACCCCCCACGATGAAGGTTGGAACACCCTGCAGGCCTATATCCCCCACAACGTCCGCTATCCTGGCCAAGCGCGCAGCCACCTCCGAACCGTCCGCATCCGCCCTAAGGCGCCCTATGTCCAGGCCCAGAGCCCGCGCTGCGGCCTCCAGGACACGCTCGTCTATCTGGCCTTTGTGCGTCATCAAGGCCTGGTGGAAGTTCCAATACTGCCCCTGTGCATCAGACGCCAGGGCCCACCGCGCGGCCAGATTCGAAGACGCAGCCAGCATGGGCATATCCACAAACCGCACCTGCACCCCCGGGTCCGCAACCAAAAGAGCCCTTACGCTCTCCATGGCCCGGTGGCAATGGATGCAGTTGTAGTCAAAGGCCTCCACGACCACCATGTCCGGGTTTGTCAGGTTCCCAACCGCCGGGACGTCTGGACCGGTGAGGGCGCCCATATGCTCGGCTATTCGGGCCTCGGCCTTCGCCTGCTGCGCCTGGAGGATTTTGCCCTGCCCGTCCTGGAGGGCCTGCATGACCTTGTCTGGGTTGTCGCGGATATAGGCCGCGACGATCCCCGCCACCTCGGCGCGGTCCTCGGGCGTGAGGGCCGCAAGAGCGGGCATGGCGACGGCCAGAAGAATGGCCATAAGGGCAAGAGTACGCATAAAAAATCCTCCGAGCTTGTGGGTTGCCCGGCCTGTGTAACCCGCGCTGCGGCATGTGTACAGGGCCGGTGCGCCGCACGCCTTACAGCTGTAGGCTCCCCTGCCCCGTGTCGGCCTTGGTGCGGGCCTTCGCGGGGGCCTTGAGGGCCCTGCCCCCCCTCCAGGACCTCAGGGGCGTAAGCCTTGCCCCGGCGTTTCAGCCTCTTTTGGGTCCCTATGACAGGGCCGCCGAGCGCACCATTGTGCACCTGCTGCGCCCCCTTATGCCCACGGACAGGCAAGAGCAAGACCACT
>Ga0272443_10000806_pt1 | contig 52265 bp, 42 predicted proteins | sample SSMAcet12_FD_193581 | JGI IMG/M metagenome (GOLD analysis project Ga0272443, IMG submission 193581) | Marine sediment archaeal communities from Little Sippewissett salt marsh, Falmouth, MA, United States - SSM-Acet-12 | ecosystem: Environmental > Aquatic > Marine > Wetlands > Sediment ...
CGAACGTGTCATTTCGACCGGAGGAAGAAATCTTATATTTTTAAAGTGTTGCAGATTGAAGATTTCTCATCCCGATGAATCGGGATTCGAAATGACAGAGCTGGTCGTTATGCAAAGGTATTACATGCCAAACCCCCTTCATCCCGTTGCGCGCCTCTCTCATGTCTCCGGCCAGACCCGGTCCGCCTCTTCCGCCAGGCCGAGCGATTCGAGCCTGTCGCGGCATGGGATCCCTTTGACGGGATCGATCTTCATCAGCTCGTAGAGCCTCTCCTTCATCTCGTCGAACCGGATCTCGATCCCCTCGGCGTCGCCGTCGCGCGCCGGCTCCTTGAGACGGGGGGTGAGATCGTCGTCCGACGCGCCGAATCCGAAGAGGTAGTTGATACAGCGCTTCAGGTGAAAACCCCGCCACCCCGCCTCCATCATCGAAGCGATATCGTACCCGTATCCGGCCGCCGCGTTGATCAGCTCGACGATCTCCGGCAGGGTCAGCGACCGGTCGGCAAACTGGCAGAGGCAGGCGCTGTTCTCGATGGTACCGATCGCCGTCGCCGGGTCCATGGTCTCCGGTTTCCCCTCGTGGGTGAGGGGTTCGAGATCGAATTCGAACCCGATTTCGGGGTAGTTGCACGCCCCCGTCTCCATGAAGTGCATCGCCGTCTGGACGTGGCAGGCGCCGCGGGGGCTGAGCGCGTATGCCAGGGCATGACCGTGGACGGCACGCGGATCGTGCATCGGCGCCTCCAGTCCCTTGCTCTGCGCGGTATATTCTATGGAATCTCCGCCGATGGCGTGCGCAGCCCCGGCGCTCCCCATGGAAAGGAGCTCTCCCAGTCTGCCCTCCCGCGCCCCCATCAGGGGGAGAATCCTGTTCACCACCGTCTCCATGTCCCCCCACCGGAGAGGGATCCCGCCGGTTTCCTCGCCGGTGAGGTCTCCTTTTTCGTATGCCTCCATCGCCCAGGCGATCGTTGCCCCGGCGGTGATCGTGTCCATCCCGAGATCGTTGCATACCCTGCCGGCCTTGCACGCGGCGGCCAGGTCCGACGAGTTCATGAGGGACCCGAAGGCCGCCACGGTTTCGTACTCCGGCCCCGGTCCTTCGGGGAGAGCGAAGGGGCCTTCGTCGATCTGCACGATCCTCTTGCAGGCCACGCCGCAGTAGGCGCAGGTGGCGGTCTTCTTCAGGAACCGGTCCGACAGGGTGCTCCCCGTGAGGGCGTCGGCCATCTCCTCGTTGAAGCTGGAGGTCCAGTTTCGGATGGGGACATCCCCGTCGTACATGTGGCCCTCCAGGTTTCCGGAGGTCCCGAAGTCATGGAGCACCTGGGAGATGATGTATTCCTTGATGCGGGGGTTGAGTTCCTTTGTGAGCGATCTGATCCGTTCCGGATCGGCAGGGGAGAGATCCCCCGTCTTTGATTTCACGACCAGGGCCTTCAGGTTCTTCGATCCCATGACGGCGCCCATCCCGCACCGCCCGAAGGCATGGTGGGCCTCGTTGAGGATGCAGGCGAAGGGGACCATCTTCTCGCCCGCCGGGCCGATCGCGAGCGAGGTCGATTTCTTCCCATAGGTCGCACGCAGGGCTTCCGTGCTCTCCAGGATGCCTGTTCCCCACAGGGATTCCGCGTCCTCGATGGTTATGGTGTCTTTGTCGATCAGAAGGAGTGACGGTTTCTCGGTCTTTCCCGAGATAACCAGGCCGTCGTACCCCGCCAGTCTGAGAGCGGGGGGGAACCAGCCGCCGCATGAGGATTCGGCCAGACCGTAGGTTAAGGGGGAACGGGCGGTGGCATTCATCCGGCTCGCGCCGGAGAGCCTGATACCGGTCAGGGGGCCGTTCATCAGGATGAAGAGGGCATTGGGAGAGAGGGGATCGGTGGAGAAGTCCGCCCGGTCCCAGAAGACCTTAGCCGCCAGCCCGCTGCCGCCGATGAAGCGCCGGTATGTCTCCTCGGGGAGCCGGAGGGTCTCGACCGTTCCTGTCGTCAGATTGATGTCGGCGATCCGTCCCGTGTTACCCTTCATCTTCGTCTTCCTCCTCCAAGCTGCAGTGCTTGCCTTTTGGAAACCGTGCTATTTCTTGGTGACGATCAGGTTCTCGCGCCCCATTTCCTGCAGGGCCACCGGGAAGAGGCGGAAGGCCGGTTTGATGACCGGCAGCAGTTTCAGCATGGCGGTTACCTTCCCGCCCTGCTTGATGATCCCCTTGGTGACGCCGGCGATCGGGTTCTCCAGGCCGTGCCAGAAACGGTGCGAATGGTCGGCCGGCTGCTTGGACCAGACGTCTTCCTTGAGGTCGCAGGGCCCCAGGTAAAAGGTGCCGTAATACCCCTCTTTCTGAGGCGGGTTTTTCAGGTCGATGGTGATCTCGGCGTCGGGATCGGTATAGATGAACTTGATGATGATCCCCGACTTCGCCATCTTCGTTCCGATCTTCGGATCCTGGAGCACCCGGCCCAGGAAATAGCCGTATATCTCGTAGAGATCATCCGCGTCCTTGTAGTACTGGCTCATATCATTCTCCTTTTGTTGGGTTTTTAAACATTGTAAACACCGGAAGATCTCGGTGCTTGTCGTCGGAGACCGTCTTTCTCACCGCCGGGCTTCATCCAGGTCTTTCCCCGGCAGGAGGGTGCAGTCCAGAAAGCGCTCGTCGTACACGGCCCCGATCAGCAGCCTGTCCTCCCACGCGGCGGCAGCGCTCGAACCGGACAGTTCCCTCCCGTCGTTCAGATAGACCCGCGTGACGTCGTATTCTCCCCCTCTCAGCGGTTTAATACGCACCACCTCGGACGGCGAGAGGGCCGCGGGGTCCTTCGAATGGGCGACGAAGGAGAGAAGCTTCGCGTGACAGCCGGCCCAGATCGAACCGTCCGTATTCACGTCCAGATTGTCGACGCCGGTGCCGACCGGGACGCTCTCCTTCTCCGTCAGCTCGCCGGTCTCAGGGTTGCGCGCGTAGACGTGGACCTTGCGCCCAACGGTCGCGCCCACGTAGAGGGTGGAGCCATCCGGGCTGAGGGCGATCCCGTTGGCGTAGGCGATCCCCCCCGCCGCCTTTTTGAACCGTTCCCCGTCGAAGTACAGGATATACGAAAGGGGGAGCTGGAGGTAGTTCTCGAACTTCTTGCCCATGACCGACGTTGCCCCGTGGTCGATGCTCACATAGAACTGGCGCGGCCCCACGCCGAGGACGTCGTTCGGGCTCGAGAGCTCCGCTCCTTTGATGGTTTCGCGATGGAAGAGCTTGCCGCCTTGGTAGGAAAAGATCTCGATCGTGCTCGAACCGGTGGACTCGAAGAAGTGGCTGTCCTGCCCCATGTTGACGGTGAAGAGAAGGTTGGTGCCGTCGGGGGCGTGATACAGGTGTATGCCGTGCGGGGTGAAAGGTCCCGCAAAATCGGTCTCGACCGGTACGGGCTTCGCGTCGGGATCGGTCAGCGAGTAAGCGATGATCCCGGCGTTGTGGGACTCCCCCGCTATGGCGGCCCTGCGGTCGGTGAAGGAGATGAGCGCCGTTCCGCTGTCACGGTCGATGACGATATCCTCGGGTCCCGGGAACCCTGTCACCTGTTTGCAGTCGTACAGCGAAAACGGTTCGATAGACTTGAACTGCCCCGCGTTCCAGAGCGTCTTCAGCGCGAGAAGCCCGAGCACCAGGATCAGGCCCACGATGATACCGAGTATGATCTTTACTTTTTTCATCACGTCCCCCCCGGCCCCACTGCATGCAGGCCTGTACCGTTTTCATTCGCGCCCGTTTCCGCGCGCGGGTTTCCCGTCCCCCTCAAAGATCGCCGCCGGGCCTTCGTTCAGTGGTGCATCTCGAATTCGGTCCTGCTGATGATCTCTTCCTGCGCTATTTCGCTGAGACCGATGAACTCCGCCGAATATCCGCTGACGCGGACGAACAGGTCGCGGTGCTTCTCCGGGTGCCGCTGCGCCTCCCTGAGGGTCTCAGAGTCCACCATGTTGAACTGCACCTGCGTGCCGCCGCCCTTGAAGTAGGTGTCGATCAGGGCCGCAAGGGTCTCCGTGCCGATCTTCTTTCCCTGGAAGCGCATGTTCAGATTGGCGCCGTTGAAGACCCGCTCCACGGGGAGCTTGACCACGGAGTTTATGATCGCGGTCGGACCCGATACGGCGTTTCCCGTCGTCGGTGTGACGCCGTTTCCGAGTACATCCCCGGCGAAACGGCCGTCGGGTGTCGCGCCGGTGAATGCCCCCATCGTGATGTGGAACCCGACGGAGAAGATCCCCGGCCAGAACGCGCCGCCCCGGAAGTTGCGGTGCTCGGCCAGGACGTCGCAGTAGTGGTCGATCACCCGCGCGGCCATCGCGTCGACATCGTCGTTGTCGTTCCCGTATTTCGAGACGCGGTTCAGGAACCAGGCCCGTTTGTCATCGGCGTCCTGCCAGTCCTCGGACAGCCATTCGGCCAGGTCGGCCATGGTGAAGCGTTTGTCATCGAAGATCTCCTTTTTCACCGCGTACAGGCTGTCCACGATGTTGGCGAACCCCATGAGCTGGACGCCCGTGGAATTATAGATTGCGCCCCCCCTGGTCAGGTCCAGCCCTTTCTCCAGGCAGCCGTCGATCATCGACGAGGCGAAGGGGGAGGGGACCCGATCGGCGATCACGCTGTCCAGGACGGCCATTCCCCGGACCATCTGGTTGATGAAATGACGCATCTGTTTGTCGTAGGCGTTCCAGACGTCGTCGAACCGTTTGAATTCCGCTGGCTCTCCCGACTCGATGCCGCTCGGGTAGCCGAAGATATTGTCGATCCCGTTGGAGAGGGCCAGCTCGACGCACTTGATGCCGTTGAACTGCACCGCGAAGGTGGAGCCGAAGGTCTTTCCCTGGGCGTTAGGCTCCAGACAGCCCACCACGCCGTAGTCCCGGGCGTCTTCGAGCGTGTGGCCCGCGCTCACGAGCGATCGGATGATCGCCTCGTCATTGAAGAGGTGCATCAGGACGCCGTCACGGTCGTAGTCGACGGCGCGGCGCATCAGCTCCACGGGGCAGTCGGGGGAGATACGGACGCCGAAATTGGGCTGGACGGTCCTGACGTCGGCGTACGCGTCCAGGGCGATATAACTCATCTCGTTGGTGGCGTCCTTCCCGTCGACCCCCACGCCGCCCACGGTGACGTTCTGCGTCGTCTTCCCCTCGGTCCCCTCGCCGCCGGGGATGAAGGCCTCTTCGAGGACGTTCCAGATCTCATTCGTCTTGATGAAGAGCATTGCCACCAGCTCCCGGGCCTTCTCGGGGGATATCAGTTTCGTTTCCATATCCTTTCGGTAGTACGGGGAGAGGACCTGGTCGATCCGCCCCAGTGATATGGAGTTCCCCCCCGATTCGATCTGGGCGATCAGGTGGATGAAGTAGAGGCTCTGGATCGCCTCGTGGAGCGTTTCGGCGGGGTGTTCGGGGACGCGGCCACAGACACGGGCGATCTCCCGGAGCTCGGCCGCCCGGTCGCGATCATCCTCCGTAGCGGCCATGTTCAGCGCGTGTTCGCTGTAGCGCCGCGCGAAGGAGATAACGGCGTTGCAGGAGCGGATCACCGCGTCGTAAAAGAGGCCTTTTCCGCCGTCCTTCTCCTCAGGGGAGAGGCCGGACAGTTTTTTCTTCGCGTCCGCGATTGTACCGCGCAGCCCGCGGGCGAGGACGCGGGGGTGGTTCATGGTGAAATGGCCGATCCCGTACGTGATTTCGAGCATCATGGTGAAGATGTACTTGTCCATGTCGTCCAGGATGTCTTCCGGCATAAGTTCCTGCATGCGCTCTTCCACGGTCTTTCCCTTCCAGAAGGGGAGGATCTTTTCAACCAGCTCGTCCTTTTCCGCCTGCGTGATCAGGGCCCGCTGCAGGACGCGCCTGTCGAAATTCTCCAGGTCCCCCTCGATCCACAGCGACTTGTTCTCCGGGAAGAGGGGCGCCCCCTTGAGCTTGGACGTGCGGCACCCGACGATGACCTCGTCGTCGCGGATGACGACGCTGATATTCTGCAGGATGTGCTCGAAGGCGAGGCTCATCCGCGTCAGGGGGTGCCGGTCCCAGTGAAGCATCATCGCCTCGGTGAGGTACCGGGCGCGTTCGACGCAGACCTCCTGGGGTGCCTCGATGATCTTCCACCGGAGCCTCTCGACGCGGGATTGCGCCGTGGGTTGCCGGAGCGCCTGTTGTGTGTTCATGACATACCTCCCTATCTCAGACCTTGATATTCATGTGGTTGACCAGAATCGCGTCCCGCAGCCGCCGCGGGAGGAACTGGTTGAGCCACAGGAAAAAGGTGCTCATGAAATCGACCTGGTTGAAGATCGCCGGCTTTGGGGATTCGATGATCTTCACGATCTTCTTTGCCGCATACGGCGGCGTGGGGGCCGTCTTGATCAGTTCATCGTCGCGCTCGATAAACCGCCGGGCCCGATCCCGGTACGCGGAGCCTTCGGGGGGCAGGACGTGGATCTTCGCCGCAAAACTGGTAGAGACCTGTGCCGGCTCGATGAGGGCCACCCGGATGCCGAAGGGTTCCACCTCGTATTTGAGGGAGAGCACCATCCCCGTAATGGCGAATTTGCTGGCCGAGTAGATCGATTCGAAGGGGAAGGGGATACGCCCCACCAGCGACGACATGGCGACCAGCTTGCCGGACCGCCGCTCGCGCATCGACGGGATGAAGGCCTGAAAGATCGCCGCCGCCCCGATGACGTTGATCTCGAGGCACTTCAAGGCCTTCTCGAGGTCCACCTCCTCGAAGGGGCTGAAGAACCCGATCCCCACGTTCGACAGGACCGTGTCGACGTGGCCGTACCGGGCGAGGACGCGATCACGGAATTGTATGATCGCCGGTCGGTCGGTGATGTCGATCGCCTCGAGGAGGTGATCGCCGCCGATCCTCTTCAGTTCTTCCTTGAGGGATCCGATCCCCTCGGAATCGCAGTCAAAGCCCGCTACCGAGTGCCCCGCCTCGGCGAGCATCGTGGCGACATGTCGCCCCATCCCGTCGGCACAACCGGTAATAACCACCACCTGTCCCATATCAGTCCCCCCTTTTTTATGCGGACGTGTCTTTTGCTCCTTCCGCGCGATACCACTCCCCCATCTGCTTCATGGATTCTCTGAAATCCGGGTAGAGCATCCGGTATCCCGTAGCCTTCAGCTTTTCGTTATCGACCACGTAATCGTCATACAGGTATTTGACCGCGTCCAGTTCCAGGTCCGGTATGCGCCCCCTGCGCGCCGATATGGCGCCGTCCGCCCGTGCGACGATCTTCACCAGCCAGAGGGGGAGGTGCATCGCCGGGGGCTTCGTTCCGAAGGCCTCCGAGGCCATCACCAGCGACTCCTCCAGGATCGGATGGGTGTCTTCGGCGATATTGAAGGCCTCCCCGACGGCGGTGTCGACGAAGGAGAGGTGATAGACGGCGGCGGCCACGTCTTCCGCCCGGATGTTGGAAAGGAGCTGCCTGCCGCTTCCCGGGATTGCGCTGATGCTGGAGGGGCGCGAAAAGGCCTTCCCCGCGCCGTCATTGCAGCGCGGCCCGTACACGGTGCAGGGCCGCGTGATGGTCGCCGGGAGGCCTTCCTTTATGCGGCTCCAGACGATATCCTCGCCGTCGCGTTTGCTCCTCCCGTAGGAATCCCGAGGATCGCGGAGAGAATCTTCCCGAAAGGGTTCTCCCCGGTAATATCCATACACGCTGGTGGAACCGACGTGCACATAGCGCTTGACGTTGTTTTTCAGGGCAAGTTCGGTGATCCGTTTGACGCCGTCAACATTGGTGGGGAAAAGGGATTCATAGGGAGTGGAAAAGTTACAGATTGCCCCGAGGTGGAATATCCGGTCGACACCGCCCTCAAAGAGCCGGGGGAGCGTCTCCGGTTTCGTCAGATCGGCGCCGACATATTCGACGCCCAGGCGATCGAAAAAGGATGTGTCCTTCCGGGGACGGGCGGACGCCCTGACACGGACCCCCTTGTGAGCAAGGAGTTCAACCAGGTGACTCCCCATGAACCCGGCCGCGCCGGTGACAAGAGTAATGCCGTTAAACTCCATGATTCCCTCCTGTTAAAGTCGGTAATCATCAAGATGCTGTGCTTGTTACGGAGCTACTCCCTTTCAGTTCCTTTTCAATTTCATTGCGGGCGTGGCGGAGCCATTCCAGATACATCTCTATCTGGGTGATGCCGAGATCGATCATGAGACGGACATACACGTTCTGCTGCCCCCACCGTTCGCGGTTTATCTGCCGCTGTTTCAGCTGCGCCTCATATATTCCCACCTGCCGGTCTATGATCTCCAGAGACCGCTTGTCGTCCCCGAATCCGAAGAAGGTGAATTTGAGCAGGAACAGATCCCGTATGAGGATGGGTTTCTGGGGAAATTCGGCGAGCCACCGTGAAAATTCGTCGGTTCCCTTTTCCGTTATCGAATACAGCTTCTTGCGGGGACCGCCGTTTTCCGACGGCGCGACTTCGACCATGTCGATAAGACCCTCGTTTTTCAGGCCTTTGAGACTGGGGTACACCTGTCCGAAATTGATCGACCACATGTGGCCGAAATTCCGTTCGATATGCTTCTTAATCTGATACCCGTGCATATCCGAGTAATTGAGGAGTCCAAGAATGGCATATTTTATCGACATGGGATTTTCCTGTTCGGCTTGGTTGTATACCAAGAGCACTATGTACATTTTATATACGTGCCGGTAGGCAAGTCAACCTTTTTTTCGGAAATGAAAAGGGGGGGCAGGGTTTTCGCCCTGTCTGACTCGGTCGTCTGTCTTAAGAATTCCCCGGGATTTTTTCCGTCATATGGCAAGATTCCCCCGGCCGCAGCATTTTTTGAATTTTTTGCCGCTTCCGCACGGGCACGACTCGTTTCGGCCAACCCGGTCAAACTGTCCGCGCGAAACCGATTCTCTCAGTCTGACGGCGCGGTCTTTTATCTCCGCTGTGACCGGCTCGATGTGCTCAAGGAGCGTGGACCACGCCTCGCAGTACCGGCTGACGTCGGTGTACGTCCCGTTTCCGTCAAGCCGGAATTTTGTGCAGTCCCCATGACAAAAACCGAACCACCGGCATTCACGACAGGCCGGGGGCACGTACGACTTCATGGCACCGAATTCTGTTCTTTTCCTGCTGCCTACTATGGAGGGAAGGTCGTCTCGGGTGATATTGCCAAGATACCATTCGGGATACACAAAAAAATCACAGGGATAACAATCACCGTTATGTTCGACCACCAGGTACGAGGTACAGGTATCCTGCCAGCAGCAGGATGCCAGGGTCCCGTCTACCAAATACATCAGAATGTCCTCGAAGAGCCGTATCGATACATAGGGGAATCCGTCATCGTACCACCGGTCGAACAGCCGGCAGTAGAAATCTCCGACCTCTGTGCCGCTGACCGAGAAAGGCAGCATCTCCAATCTTTCATCAACTTCGAAACAGGGGATGCACTGAATGTAATCGAAGTTGTTCCGGCGCATAAAATCGTAAAGCCGGTCGGGTTGCTTTACATTTCTATTGTGCAGCAGGGTAAGGATATTGAAGGGCACGCCATGATCCCGCATGCTCTCAATGGCACCCATGACCGTGTGGAAGGTGCCATTGCCCCTTTTATCCACGCGGTATGCGTCGTTCGTCTCGGCGGGACCGTCAAGGCTGATGCCCACCAAAAACCGATTGTCGCGCAGAAAGCGCAGCCAGTCGTCATCCAGCAGCACCCCGTTCGTTTGAAGCAGGTTTTCAACCCGTTGCCCGGCACGAGCATATTTTTTCTGCATTGCAACCGCATCCCGGAAGAAATCCACGCCCAGAAGGGTCGGCTCCCCCCCCTGCCAGCAGAAGGAGACGAGCCCGGCACCGGATCGCATGACGGTCTGTATCATGGCATCCAGGGTGTCATGATCCATGAAGGGTGACGGCTGTCCGTACACACCGGCCACCCGCTTATAGAAACAGTACGAGCACTCGAGGTTGCAACGGTATGAAGCGGGCTTTACAAGCAGGGACAGGGTATGCATAATTATTCTTCGAAAACGAGGATCGGCGGCTACCCACTATGGATGGGTCCGTTACTTCCGGGAAACGGGGTGTCCGATAAATCCCCTGGGATTTTTCTCGATCTTGTTCCTGAACGAATTCAGCGCCTTATCAAGTCGCTCGGCCACGTCGGGATGGGTATTGATGACATTGTACGACTCTCCCGGATCGCGCCGGATATCGTACAAGAGCGGCCATCGGTCACCCATCTGCTCGGCGCCCAGCGCGTTGGGGATGGTTGCCGTGTCGAGCGCTATGGGCCAGGTGTAGCGGTTCATTTTATCGAAATATTTCCACCGGCCGGCCCGGATTCCCTCCAGGCGGTCGTAATGAAAGAAGTACAGGGCCTCATGCGGTGATGAACTGCTCTTCCCCGTGAGGATCTCGATGATGTTCTTTCCGTCCACGATCCGGTCTTTGGGCAGGCCTACGCCCGCCAGGGAAAGCAGGGTGGGGTAGAGGTCGATGTTCATAACCGTGGCGGGATTCACATCTCCCCGTGGTATCCGTTCAGGCCATCTGGCGACGAAGGGAACCCTGAAACCGCCCTCGTAGCCCTGCCCCTTCCGTCCGCGGAAAGAGCCGGCGCTCCCCTCGTACCAGGGGCCGTTGTCGCTGGTGAATATCACCAGGGTATTGTCCTCCAGCCCGTTTCGCTTCAGGCATTTCAATATCTCCCCCACGCTCCAGTCGATCTCTTCAACGACATCGCCGAACTTTCCTCCGTGGGACCGCTTCTCGAATCTCTCGGACGGAAAGAGCGGTTGATGCGGGAAGGTGTGTGCCAGGTACAGGAAAAAGGGTGCATCCGATGATTTTTCTATGAATTTCAACGCCTCCCGGGTATAGAGCTCGGTAAGTTTTGCCTGGTCCTCATCATGGCCGAGGTCGGCCTCGAGCTGTGTCTCGTTGCGGTACAGGGGGAACGGTTTCATATCGTTGCTGTAGGGAACGCCGAAGTAGTAATCAAAACCGTGGCGGATGGGATTGTATTTCGGATCGGTGCTGTAATCGCCCAGGTGCCATTTCCCCAGCATGCCAGTGCGGTACCCGGCAACTTTCAGCGCCTCGGCCAGGGTGATCTCGGCAGGGTCGATGCCGCGGCCGATGTATTCTTCCCGGATGTCCATTACCCCGAGGGATTTCAGCATCCCGCCGAGATTCCGGGCCATCACTCTGCCGACGGGCTCGTCTTCCGGATAGGTGTTGCCGATGATTCCGGTCCGAATGGGGTATCTGCCGGTGAGCAGTCCCGCCCGTGACGGGGCGCATATCGCGTTGCAGGAGTAGTACTCGGTAAAACGCGTCCCCTCGGTGGCCAGGCTGTCGATATGAGGGGTGCGGATGACGGTGTTGCCGAAGCAGCCGACATCTCCGTAGCCCAGGTCATCGCAGTAGATAAGAACCACATTCGGCCGCGGCGCGGAGGCATTCACTACGTTGAGAGAGTATTTTTCAGCCCCTGCGGGGTAGCCGCCGATGAGTTCCCGTATGTCGTTGACCCGGAGAAGATGGTAAACCCCGCTTCCTGCCAGTGCCACCCCGCCGATGCCGGCGCCTATCCAGATCGACCTTTTGAGAAAACTGCGCCTGGAGATATCATCGTTAACCATGGCATCCCCCCGTTTTTTGCCGAAAGAGTCAAGAACCGGTATGATTTTCCAATGCATTCTTACATACTGGCTCAGTATACTAAGCAACTGAAGCGGGAAACACAAGATAATAAATATATCGGCATAACGTGTAGTTACATATTCCATCCCCCTTCTCAATCATCATTAAACGGATTTCTTTCTGAGCCACAGGGTTCCGATCGCTGGGTAGAGACAGGGGACGGATCTTTTCCCGAAAATAAGGACACCTCTCCGCTGACGCCCGGCCGGGTTGGACAGGCGATCTTTCAGGCGGCAGCGGTTACCGCCTTTTCCCCAGAAGCGGTTAAGAAAAAGACGGATTCAGCCTGAAAAGGATGATTCCCTCTTGAAAAATATTGCTTGAAAAAATATACTGCGACGACGGTAAGGATGCATATACCGATAAGAGCACCACATCCTACATCATCATGCGGCAACAAAATTCAAACACAGGGAGGGACTGTACATGTTGAGCATTCATAAAAGCAGGTTCTTGGCGTTCTTGTTTCTGGTGGGACTTTTGGGGATAACGGGGGGCTTTATACTTACCGGTTGTTCGGCCGGACCACAAACCTTTAATCCTGACATTGCGGGTCCTCAGTTGATTGTGAACCCCGATTCCGTCAGTCTCGGTGCTGCTTCATTGATGGGGGAAAAGGTTGTTTTTGGAGGATTGGGATTCGCACCTGAAGATTCCGTATTCATAACGGTGCTTGGTCCTGATGAGACCAAGGTGGTTGTAGCTGACGGAAAAGTCGATGCCGACGGCAAATTTACCGCCCCGATAGGAACGCTCGCAAAGGTCACCGGAATCCTGAAGGGGAACGTCAGCGGCACGTATGCAGCTGATGGAAAATACAATCAGTTTGTCGTTATTACCCAACCGTCCATTCCGGCTGGTATCTATACCGCCGAAGCCACGTCCATGAGTTCCGATAAGACGGCGCAAACAAAGCTCACGTTCAAGAAGCCTTCTATCATCGACAGATTGAAAGACTGGCTGGGGAAACGGATGGGAAAAATTCAGGACAAGAGGTCTGCAAAGTAAGGGCCGGTCAGGACATTTTTTTACCACCTCCGTTTTTTTACTTCGTTGCATCAGTTGATTCTCTCGCTCCGGCGGGCAGTGGCTCGCCGGAGTTTCTTTTTAGCCTCAGGTCCTCGACCGCCAGGTAGAAGCAGGGGACCAGAACCAGGGTGATCAGGGTGGCGAAGAGGACCCCGAAGCCGAGCGAGATGGCCATGGGGATCATGAAGCGAGCCTGGCGCGAGGTCTCCAGCATGATGGGGGTCAGGCCGCCGAAGGTCGTCAGCGATGTCAGGAGGATCGGGCGGAAACGGCTGATCGCGGCCGTGTGAATCGCGTCATGCAGGTCTTTGCCCCGCGCCCGCAGGCGGTTGGCGAAGTTGATCAATATCAGCGAATCGTTGACCACCACCCCCGAGAGGGCCACGATCCCGAAGAGACTCATCACGCTGAGGCCGTAGCCCATGAGGAGGTGGCCGAAGATCGCCCCCACGATCCCGAAGGGGATACTCACCATGATAATCAGCGGCTGGATGTAGCTCTTAAAGGGAATGGCGAGGAGGGCGTATACGACCAGCATGGCCAGCATCAGCCCCATAAAGAGGCTCTTCATGCTGTCCGAAAGGTCCGCCCGGCGTCCCTCAAACCCGTAGTTCAGCCCCGCATACTTGCGCTTCAGCTCCGGCAGTGTCTCCGCCTTGAGGGTGTTCAGGATGCGTCCCGCCTCGCTGGGTGGATTGATGTCCGCCGTCACCGTGATGACCCGCCGCCCGTTCCGGCGGTCTATCTCCGTGTAGGCCCGTCCCCGTTTCATGGTGACCGCTTCGCGCAGGGGGACCTCCCGGCCGGCCGGTGTCCGGAGCATCAGTTCCTCGAGGTTGTATTCCGATGCGCGCTCGGCCTCGGGGAGACGCACCATGACGGTCACCTCGTTGCGGCCGCGCTGCTGGCGCAGGACCCTGCTCCCGTAGAAGGAGCTGCGCACCTGGCCGGCCACGTCCCGGGCGGTCAGGCCAAGGGCCCTCCCTTCGGGACGGATCATGAAATCGATCTGCTGCTTTCCCGGCGCGAAACCGTCATTGATATCTTTGACCTTGGGGAAATAGCTCAACGCTTCGGCCAGTTCTGCCCCGGCGGCCTCCAGAACCGCCAGATCCCGATGGCTCAGCTCGATGGACATGGCGGCCCGTGAACCGGGTCCCCCGGCATCGGACTTGAATATGAGGGTTTCCAGACCGGCAATCGCGCCCACCTCTTGCCGCCAGGCCTTCACAAAATCGCCCGTCTGCAGGGGGCGCTCATCGGCCGGGGTGAGATAGACACGCACCCGGCAGGTATGACTCCCCGCCGTATCGTTGACCGTAGCCCCGATCTGGGAGAAGATTCCCTTGACCAGCCTCTCCCCGCCGTTTCCGTCGGCGATCTTTCGTGCCGCCTGTATCAGGAATGTCTGTATCGCCTCGGTCTTCTCCACCGCCGATCCGTAGGGGAGGGCGACCTCCGCCTGGGCGTAGTCCGATTCGATCCGTTCCATGAGTGTGATCCCCATCCGCCCGCTCTTCACGTAGACCAGGGTGAGAATCAGGATCGCCAGCCCGATGGCGACCGTCAGGTATCGCCAGGTAAGGGCCCGGTCGAGAAAGGGGCCGTAGCGTTCCCTGACCAGACGACTGAATCGGTTGCTGAAGCTCTGCTGCCGTGCGTGCAGCCACGCCATCACCGCCCGGTCGGGCTTTTCCCTGCTGTGTCCCAGGTGGGCCGGGAGGATGAAAAGACTCTCCACCAGCGAGATGGCGAAGACGATGATCACGACGACGGGGATCGCCTTGAAGATCTTCCCGGGGATCCCCGGCACAAAGAGGAGGGGCGTGAAGGTTACGATGTTGGTGAGTATGCTGAAGGTGACCGGCATGGCCACCTCGCGCACCCCTTCAACGGCCGCCTTACCGAAGGGATACCCCCGTTCGCGGTAGCTGTAGATGTTCTCTCCCACCACGATGGCGTCGTCCACGACGATCCCCAGCGCCACGATAAAGGCAAACATCGACATCATGTTGATGCTGACCCCGAAGTGCGGGAGAAAGAGGATCGAGCCGAGAAAAGAGATGGGGATCCCCATCGTTACCCAGAATGCCAGGCGCGCCTCCAGAAACAGGCCGAGGAGTATCAGCACCAGGGCAAGTCCCATGTACCCGTTGTTGAGAAGCAGGGTGAGACGCTGGCGGTAGACGTCCGACAGATCCCTCAGGATATCGATACTGATCCCCGGCGGTAGGGTCTGACGCCACTGTTCCACATATTTCATGACCGCATCCGCCACCGACAGGGGGGTCTGATCGCCCACGCGGTAGACGTCGATCATCATGGCGGGCTTGCCGTTGTACGTCGCGTAGGTATCCGTATCCTCGAATCCGTCGATCACCGTGGCGATGTCCTCGAGGAGGACCCGGGTGCCGTCGCTGGAGGAGATGATGGGGATGCGGGCAAACTGCTCGCCGTAATCCCGCCGCTCCGTCATCCGGACCAGGATCTCTCCGCCGGCGGTCTTGATGCCGCCCCCGGGGAGCTCAACGGCCGCCTGCCTCACCTTGGTCGCGACATCATCGAGGGTCAGGTTGTAGGCCCGCAGTTTGTCCTGGGAGACCTCAATACTGATCTCCAGGTCACGGACACCGGACAGCTCCACCTGGGTGATCTCCGGGTCCTGGAGGAGTTTGTCACGGATCTCTTCAACCTTTTCCCGGAGTATCCGTTCATCCTGCTCACCGTACAGAACCAGGGAGATGACCCGTCGTCGACGAGAGGCAATCTCCACCTGGGGGTCTTCCGCCTCCTCGGGGAAGGAGGTGATACGGTCCACCTCGCTCTGGATGTCCCGTGCCAGTTTCTCGATATTATACCCCTCGAGCATTTCGATCTGCACGAAGCCTGCGCCTTCCCTCGCGCTGGAGGTGATCTCGCTGATGCCCTCCAGACCCGAGACGGCCTCCTCTACGGCGAGGATAATCCCCTGCTCGACCTCTTCCGGACTCGCCCCGGGGTAGGAAACGGAGACGTGCACATAGTCCAGGTCAAAATCGGGGAAGACCTCCTGCTTGATCTGCGTGGTCCAGATAATACCGCCCACGAGCAGGACGATCATCAGCAGATTGGCGGCAACGGAATTGCCGGCCATCCAGGCGAGGGGACCCCTCTTTTCGCTTCTCTTCTCCATTATCGTCCGTGTCTGTTCTTTCGGTAATTACTGAGGTTTCGCCGTTGCGGCCGTGCCTGCCGGTTCGTTCACCATCACCTTCATCCCCTGGATCGGGGTTGAGAGATCGGTAATAATAATCCGTTCGCCATCGGCAAGAGAGTTTCTGACCAGTACGGTCTCCTCTCCCCGCCAGACGATATCCATCCTCCGTATGTCGAGCGAGTCATTGCCGTCTGCAATCCAGATATTTCTGCCATCCCGCAGGGCGGTTCGGGGGAGGGCGACGACACCTTCAAGCTCGGGTCCCTCGATCTCGACGCGGACATATTCGCCGATCAGGAGGGGCGGCCGGTTGCTCTCCGGAGACGTTAGATTGAGCGGATCGGTGACCGTGATCAGGATGCGGGCCATCCGTCCCTCCTCCTCAAGGTCTCCCAGCAGCTTGATGACGGTGCCCCTGCGCTCATACCCGCTCCCGTTCCCGTAAACGATACGGGCCTTCGATCCCCCATCGTTCCCGCCACGGGGGATGGAAATCCATCTGAGGCGGTCGACCGGAACGGATGCACGCACCCGATACTCGTCCGTTCCGACCAGCTCCGCGATCTGATCCTGGGAAGAGACATGGGAGCCCAGATCCACCTTCTTTGTGCGGACGATACAGTTGAAGGGAGCGCGCACGATGGTGCGGGCGAGATCCAGCTCGGCACGCTTCATCGCGGCCCGGGCCGCGGCCAGGTCCGCCTGTGCCTTTTCGAGGTGGGGCTTGCGCAGGGCCAACTCGGAATCCGGGGCCTTCTGAGGACTGCCGCCCAGCAGTTCCCATTCCCGTTTGGCAACATCCTGACGCCCCATCTCCAGCTTCAGGGCGTACTCGGCACTGACGACCGCACTGTGCTGTTCGGCCACGGCCAGGCGGTAGTCCTGGTCATCGATCTTCAGGATCTGTTCCCCCTCCTTCAGGTGTCCCCCCTCCTCGAACCGGGGGTTGATCTTCACGATATCGCCGGCCACCTGCGATTTGAGCGTGACCTCCCGAGCGGGGATAATACTCCCCATCGCCGGGACCGTCACCCGCTGTGATGTATGCCGGGCCTGCAGGACCTCCACCAGCGGCGCCTCCCGCACCGGAGGGGTCCTGCGCGCCTTGGGAGCGGTGCTGCCGATATAGAGCGCGGCGGCAAGCGCGACCACGATGATCAGAATCGGCAGTGTGATCTTCAGGCCCTTCCGGCCCGTCGCCGGTGCGTCTGTCTGTTCCTGTTTCTCCATGGAAGTTTCATCCTTTGTCATTGCTGAAAGTTTTCGCTGGATCTCCCGCCTTCATGTCATTACCCGGGGTCAGCCTGTCGGCCCATGTTCCCCCCAGGGCACGGTACAGCCCTACACGGGCGGTCAGCAGTTCGGCCTGCCGCCTGATCAGGTCCACGTCAAGGGCCTGGACCTTGAGGATCTGTGTCAGGACGGGGAGGTAGTCGTCGATCCCCTTGAGATACCGCTGACGGGCCTCATCGAGGGCCCGCCCGGCCGCTTCAATCTCCGCCTTGAGGGCCTCGATATGCCGGCGCTTCTTCTCCTCGCTGACCAGCGCGTCTTCGACCTCCTTGATCGCCGTGTAGACCGTCCGCCGGTAGGCGGCCAGATTCTCCTCCGCAACCGCCCGCAGGCGGTCCACCTCAGCCGCCCGGTATCCCCCGTCGAAGAGCGGGGCGGTCAGGTTGGCGGCGAGATTGGTCAGCCAGTTGTGGAAGAGCAGGTCGATATTGGACGCCTGGTAGGCCGCCGAGGCGGTCAGACTGATAGTGGGAAGACGGTTCGCCCGCGCCGCCGCGACCTGCCAGTCCGCCGAACGCAGCTTCAACCCCGCCGCGCGCACATCCGGCCGGGAGGCCAGGAGATCCGCAGGGAGGCCCGTCTTCGGGATTTCGGAAGGTTCCGGAAGGGTGCTTCGGCTGATTGCGAGCGCCGTTCGGGGCGGTTTCCCGAGCAGGAGGGCCAGCGTGTGCATCAGGAGCTGTTCCTGTTCTTCGACGAGGGGAAGCCCGGCCTTCACCTGTTCGACCACCTGCCGCTGCTGGTAGACGTCAAGCGCGGACACGATTCCCTTGCGGTAACGAAGCTCTATCAGTTCCAGGTAGGTTGTATTGATCGCGAGCTGTTCGTTCAGGATCTGTTTCTGTCTCTTCTGTGAAATGATTTTGATCCAGTTTTCGGTTACCTCGGCGGCGAGTGTCATGGCGGCCGCATTGAGGTCTTCGCGGGTCGCGGTCGCGTCGAGGATCTTCGCCTCCTGTTCGGAACGAATCCGTCCCCACAGGTCCAGCTCGTAGCTCGTGGTCAGGCCCAGGGAGTAGGTCTCGGTGGAGGTGGTCCCCCGTCCGCCGGAACTCCTCTCCGCCCGCTGGCGTTTGTAGGAGGAGCCGGCGGTCGCCGACAGATCGGGATACAGTTCCGCCCCCGACTGGATCGCCAGAGCCTTTGCCTGATTCAGGCGGGCCCAGGCCTCTTTGAGCGTGAAACTGCCCGCCAAGGCCTCCTCGATCAGTGCATTCAGGTCTCCGTCGTTGAACTCCTGCCACCAGCGTTCCGGCCGTTCGGGTCCGGAGGGGTAGAGGGAAAAGGTCCGGGGCACTTCTCCCGCCGGTGCTGTCCTGGCGGGCGGCCTGAAGGGAGAACATGACGACAGGAGAGAAGTCGCAACGACGATCAGCAGCAATAGTTTCCCAATCCGATGTTTCATTCCCCCGTCCTTATGCCCGCATTCTTCACGCTGTGTAGTAGTATAGTCGTTTCAATTCCACAAGTGGTTACAAAAAAGTGCTCCGCCCCGGAAAAGCGGGAAGGAATACTATATAATCTCTGGAAATTATTGCAAGACATCTTTTTCTTGTAACCTTTTTGCGGCGGCGCGCGACTAACAGAGCAAAGGAAAATTTCACCAAAAACCAAATGGAGGAAAACAATGAGGTCAACAAGGAAAAGCATAGTGATGATGGCAGTTGTCCTGGCGGTCGTGTTTGCCGTTTCATCGGTGGCGCTGGCCAGGGGAGGATACGGGAAAAGCGGCGGATACTGCGCCGCCGGACAGGGATTCGGCGGACCGGGCCTGGGAGCGGTCATGAGACTGGATCTTTCGGATTCTCAGAGGGATCAGGTCCTCAAGATTATGGAGGACCATCAGATTGACAGGATAAAGGCCAGGGGACAGCTTATAAAGGGGCGTGAGGCCCTCAGAGAGGCCCTCCAGGGCGATACATTCAACGAGGGTAAGGTTCGCCAGGCCTACAAGAAGATGTCTTCTCTGCGTGAGGATCGGCTGGTCGCGCGGTCACAGGCGATGAACGAGATAAAGGCAGTCCTGACACCCGAGCAGATCAAACAGCTGGATGAGCATAAGGCTGGATTCGATCGCAAGGCCCCGCGGCGGGGGTACGGCAGGTCATCTGAAGGCGGATGGGCCGGCGACTGTCCCCGAAGGTAAAACTATCCCGGTGTGAGCGGAAGCGGACGGGAGTATTTCCCTCTTCGCATCTCCCCCCGCTTTCCGCCTCCCGGGTATATCGAAAGGCAGGGGGCCCCGGGGTTTGTCCCGGGGATTATGCATTGCAAGTTGAACCCCTTTTTGGGTACTATGACGGCAGACTGAACAAACCGGATCGCGTGAATCGATGCGTAATACCCCCAGCAAGCCCAGTGATCGTGAGATCATCCAACGGATTATTGATGGAGATGCAGACGCGTTCGCGCAGATACTGACACGGTACAAGGATCATGTTATGGGAATTGTGAGCAGACACGTACCCTACGATCAAGGGGAGGAGGTCGCGCACGATGCCTTCATACGGGCGTATCAGTCGCTGGGAAGCTTCAGGGGAGAGGACAACTTCAGACACTGGCTCTCTTCCATCGCGGTTCGGACCTGTTACGACTTCTGGAGAGAGCGGTACCGTTCAAAAGAGGTCCCGATGAGTTCTCTGACAGAGCAGCACCAACAGTGGCTGGAAAACGTCATATCGGACAGATCGGACCGGGCATTCGGCGACCACGGATCGCGGAAAGAGGCGCGGGAGATACTCGAATGGGCGCTGGCGAAGCTGTCCGCAGAAGAACGGATGGTCCTGGAGCTGGTATATCTCGAAGGCCTGACGGTACGTGAGGCAGCCGAACTGCTCGGCTGGACCACGGCAAACGTCAAGGTCCGGTCGCTGCGGTCCCGGAGAAAACTTGAAAAACTCCTTTCGGGACCGATCGGAGAGGGGATGGTACAATGAAAGAAAACACGACAAAGATCAGAGAGGCGCTCAGCGCGGCACACCGGGAGAAAGAGACGGTTCGTACCGGCGCGCTGTGGGAGACGCGTGTGATGGGCCATATCCAGAGCCTCGGCGTCCCCGCGTCCCCGGCGGCGACCTTTTCCGCGCTCTTCGGCCGGTTTGTATGGCGGTTCGCCCCGGTCGCCTGTATACTGATTATCGCCCTGACGATCGGCCTGGTCAACCTCGACTACGCGCCGGAATACGAGATAACCGCGACATTCATGACCGATCCGATCGAGAGCACGGTGGAACAGCTCTTGGAGGGATAAGGAGAAGGGAATATGAGCAATAAACTGAAGATCTCTATCGGAGTACTCCTCGTATTCGCCCTGGGATTCCTCGCGGGAGTGTTCGGAACGCAGGCCTATCTGAAATACCGCACCTCCCACTTTGCACAGAGGGGCTATGAGGCACGGGCGGAACGGTTTGTGGAAAGACTCTCGCGCGATCTTGACCTGACAGAGGCACAACAGATCGAAATCGGGAAGATTGTCAGGGAATCCCACCAGAAACTGGCACAGATCAGTCAGAGGTGCCAGCCCGAGATACGGGGGATCATCGAGCACGACTTCGGAATGATCCGCGAGATCCTCACCGATGAGCAGAGAGAGCAATTTGAACGGTTCCAGAAACGGTTTCATCAACGGGGCAGGCACCGGATGCTCCGCCACCGATCACTCCCACCACCGACCCCTCCCTGTGAACGATAGGGGCGGTAGAGCAGCAATAGGAAGGAACCGTTGAGCTCCACGCGTTCGTTATGTGCTTGTTCCCATGGTCTTGATCAGTTCGTCAACGGAGATATTCGCCTCGTTTTTATAATCCACGAAGCTGACGCCTATTTCAAAGGTACTTCTCCCGTCCAATACCTCGTACCACTCGATCCGGGCCGTCAATTCCAGGGTTCTCTCCGGCGGGGAGATCTTGAGGGTTAATTCGGGCTTTGTCTCTGTAATAATCAGATGCCGGTTATCCACGGTAAGCTGTTTGGAGTGGAGGAGGGCACCTCCGGCAGAGAGATTCACAACCTTCACCGGTATCTGCTCATGAAAATCGGGGAATCGCACATCGAGGAGGGCATCCCACTGAACAGCATGTCTTTTCCCCTGCCTCCGTTCCTTGCCCTTGTAAAAAAATCCGAGGCCCTTCATGCGTACCTTCCTTCCCACTCCTTGAAGCTGGTAATTCTCTTAGTTGATCGGCAGATATTCCCTATAACATGAGCGATACGACGAGATTTTGTTTATTTTTTACAAAAAATAAACATAGGTCTCCTTGTTTTCGTAGCGTTTGCTGAATGACAAACTAAACTGACGGCGGGTTAAATGCCCAAGTCAAAGGCTGACCCCAATTCAGTCATTTGTCTTTATTGCTTATAATTATGTTGCTGTTTTCTCCTTGTCAAACCGTTTTTTCAACCACCAGCCCAGGAAGGTCATCAGCAGGGTGCCAAGACCGCCGAGCAGCCATTTCCAGTATTTTTCAAAGAAATGATCGATAAGCCACCAGAAGGTCACCTTTACCTCAATGATCCGGTCAAGAGGTACTGGAATTGTATAGGGTGAACTCATAGTATCCGGTGGAATGGCAATGAGACGTAGATGCAGGGTTTGGGTGCCCGGCCAGGTCGGGGTGATTTCCCAGCTCCAGATAGTGCGGCCCTCCATATTGATCATCTGTTGTTCTGGTGAATTCGCGTTGATCTTGAAATTTTCACCGGTCAGGATCGCCCTCATTTCCGGGCTCACCCGTATTGGCCCCGCCTCGATGCGTGCCGCGTCCCAGGGAGCTATTCGTTTGAGTTCCTCTGCCAGGGTTTGCTGGTCAATCATTGTGTCAACCCACAGATGGACGGTCCTTGGTTTGTCCACTGTGATGGGCGAGGGCGGGTTAAATGTGTAGACAGCGTCTTTAAAGCTCTGCAAAAAGGCATTCCAGCGATCCGCCATGCTGATGGTATATTCGCCCTCTCCATCGGCAGCGGCCGGAGCCCCCATGATACGGGTCATAACTCCGTTCTCTGGTGCGGGTTCTGCAGCCATGGGCACGCGAGGCTTAGCAACTTTAAGAGCGGTTACCTTTGCGCTAATAGCACCCTCAGCGTTTTTTTTCTTTTGCTTGAATGACGATAGGGGGGCTTTAGGGGAATGCCGTTTACCAGGAGCCGCTTTGGTTTGTGGGAGTTGCTCTTGAGAAGGCGCAACTTTCTTGAGCCCGAGCCACGCATTCTTGTCCAACGCATTGGGGGCAGAGAGAAGGTCCTCTATCATGCCCGGTGGCTTGGCAACTTCAGGCTCGGTTGCCTTTGAGCCAATGGCAGGCCCGCCGGTTTTTCCCAGCGTAGCCTGACTTTTCAGGCCCTGTTGCTTGGTTGCGCATGCTGCCAGCAGGAACATCAGGACCATCCCTAAAAAAATGATTTTGCCCCTCGTCATTTTTCCGGTCCTCCTCATTTATGCTAACGCGATACATAAGGGGCTGATGGCGCGTTAGTGCTGGTAGTCCCCCTTAATAAGCTTGTTAACCTAAGGTGCCCACAAAACACAAAAGCCCCGTTTCTCTTTTTAAGAAACAGGGCTTTCAGAATCGCACCATAATCCCCCCCGGGTACAGTCGATCAAAGCACGTTACAAGATGTTAAAAATTCTATGGAGTACGTCAACCGGTTAACGCCATCATGATTGTTTGTCAAGAAGTTTTGCAGATAATGAAGGTTTCAAACAAGTTCGGGAGGAAAAGGAACCCTGATTTTTACGAGGACCGTACATTTCCCCTGGCGAAAGAGGCGAAGATGCCGCCCGTACAGAGGATGCCGAATACGGCAAAGGCGATTCTGAAACTGGTCAGGAAAAGGCCGGGATCCGTCTGACGGAGCTGTGTGTCACCGACAAACAGGGCAATCAGCAGGGTCACGATGGTCATGCTTGTGGCCATTCCGATCATCCGCATGGTGGAAACCGCTGACGCGGCAACGCCATAGAATTGTTTGTCTACCGATCCCATGATCGCGTTGGTATTGGGTGAGGAAAACAGGGCGAACCCGAAACCGATGAGTGCCAGGTTCAGCGCGATCGTCCAGACAGATGTCGTGGTGCCAAGAAGTATGAAGAGGAAAAGGCCCAGCGCGTTCAGCCCCATTCCGCATGAAGCAACGATACGAGGTTCGACCCTGTCCGAAAGCGAACCGGCAAATGAAGAAAACAGGGCCATGATGACGGGTTGCGCGAGAAGGACGAGGCCGGCTGCCTGGGGGCTGTATCCCCGGATGACCTGGAGATACAGAGAGAGAAGGAAACCGATGGCAAATGTTGCGCTGTAATTGATCATCGCGGCCAGGTTCGAGAAGGCGAAGACGATGTTATGAGAGAAGAGCCGCATGTCTATGAGAGGGAAGGGGACTCTTGATTCGAGAAGGATAAAGCCCGTCATGAGGATTATGCCGGCTATCAGGATATACTTTGCCCATGGCGTGCTGCAGATCGATGACATGCCGTACAAAAGGGCGGCGAGCCCGAACATGTAGAGCATGCTGCCGGCGATATCGAACCGTTCTCCCCGCGCGCCGACCGATGTGTCCCGCACCTGGAGCATAATGAACATGACAGAGGCCAGCCCAATGAAAGCGGTAAAGTAAAAGATGCTCCTCCATCCCAGATGCTGACATAGAAAGCCTCCGAGAACAGGCCCGAGTGAAAGACCGATATATGTGGCCGTTACGGCCAACCCCATTGCCTTTCCCCTCTGTCCGGGGGGATAGGCGGCGGAGATTATCGCCATTCCGGTCGCGTATATCATTGAAGCCGTTATTCCCTGGAGTACCCGGAAAAGAATGAGCGAGGCATTCGACCACGAAACCGCGCACAGAAAGGTGAAGAGTGTAAAGCCTGTCGTTCCCAGGAGAAAGATCTTCTTTCTCCCGGCCATATCGGCAATTCTTCCCATGGGCAGCAGAAAGACGGCCGACGCCAGGATATAGCCGGTGACAACCCAGCTGAGGACAAGGGCGCTCCCCGCGAAATCCTTCCCGATTAACGGTAGTGCCAGATTTGTTGAACTGCCGATGAACGTCGTAAAAAAAGAGGTCATCATGACAGAGATAACGATGCTCTTCTCCGGCAGCACAGGCTTGTTACTCACGTCTCTTGTATGTTTTCCCATCCGCAAGAATTATTCTCCATAGCGCCTCCCACAAACCAGTGGTGAATCAGCGACCTTCATCAATAGACATTTCAATCCAATATGTTACAAATGAATCCTCATAATAGATTTTGAGAGCGGTGACTATATCTCAATGATAAAACAGGGTCAAACCTTTATCCCTTCTTGAAAGGGAGGACCCGGTCAGGACATTCTGTGGATTTCGAGGCGGACACCTCCTGAAAGGCATTCCATTTTGATGCATGATAGTGTATGTAAAAGTACTATTCGTGACGGTAATAAGAATCCGGTACCGGATCACAAGCTTATAAAACGTGACAATATTTCAGGAAAGGAGCATGGAATGAACTTTTTGATCCAACCCGAGAAGTACAAAAGCCTCATGGCGGACGAGGGGTCCCGGGCCATCATGGACAAGACCATCGCCTTTTTCGAGAAGATGGGCAAGGAAAGGCTTCTGGAGGATTTCAACAAGAAGATCTGGTACGAGGCATTCGTCGAATTCCTCGGTAAGGAGCAGATCTTCGCCAAATTGCTCACTCCTAAGGAATACGCGGGGGGTGATCCGGACTGCCGATGGGACACGGCTCGGAACAGTGAATTCAGCGAACTGCTCGCCTTTTACGGTCTGGGTTACTGGTATTGTTTCCAGGTGAGCATCCTTGGCCTGGGTCCCATCTGGATGAGCCCCAACGAGAAGGCAAAGCAGAAGGCGGCAAAGCTCCTGAAGGAGGGGGCGATATTCGCGTTCGGCCTGTCGGAGCGAGAGCACGGGGCGGACATCTATTCGACCGCGACGACCCTCACCCCCAAGGATGACGGAACCTGGGTTGCCAATGGTGAGAAGTACTATATCGGCAACGGCAACGAGGCGGAGATGGTCTCCACCCTGGGCAAGATCAAGGACGGCACGGACGACTACACCTACTTCGTCACCAATTTTCATCACAAGGCCTATGAACTGAAGAAAAACGTGGTCAGTCACCAGCAGTACGTCTCCAACTTCGCGCTGCACGACTACCCCATCACGGAAGACGATATCCTCTCCCGCGGTCCCCATGCCTGGGATTCGTCGCTGAACACCGTCAACATCGGTAAATTCAACATCGGTCCGGGATCTATCGGGATCACCGAACACTGTTTTTATGAAGCGATCACGCACGCTTCCAACCGTATTCTCTATGGCGTGCCGGTCACGGATATGCCGCATGTGAGGAAGAATTTCATGGACGCATGGCTGCGCATCGTAGGGATGAAGCTCTACCAGCGCCGTGCCACCGATTATTTCCGGGGAGCGAATGCCGATGACCGCCGTTATCTGCTCTACAATCCCACGAGCAAGATGAAGGTGACGCTGCAGGCCGAGGATGTCATCAACCTGCTCTGGGAGGTAATCGCCGCCAAGGGATTTGAAAAGAACACCTATTTCAGCATTGCCACTGCCGATGTCCGGGGCCCATCCAAACTTGAAGGCACGGTTCATGTCAACGTGCAGCTCATCCGCAAATTCATGAAGAACTACTTCTTCGACCCGACCGAGTACACCCCCGTCGCGCCCGACTTCTCACTGAACGACGATCTGTTCCTGTTCAACCAGGGGCCGACGAAGGGTCTGGGGAAAGTCCGGTTCCACGACTACCGGCCCGTGTTTGAATCGTTCAAGGACCTGCCGAACGTGGCGACCTTCATCGAACAGGTCGCGATCTTCAAGGAGATGCTGGAAAAGGCCGGTCCGGACAAGGTCCAGGATATGGATCCCTCGTGGTCCCTGCCGCTGGGAGAGATGTTCTCCATTGTGGTCTACGGCCAGCTTATCCTCGAGCAGGTACAGTTCGACAAGACGGATCCGGACATCATCAACCAGATCTTCGACTTCATGGTTCGCGATTTTGCCAGCTTTGCCCTACAGATCTACGGCAACCACAGCTCCAGGGACGAGCAGCGTGAATACTGCACGAAGATCATGCTCATCAAGGCGGTTCCCAACCCCGATCAGTACAATAAAGTGTGGGAGCAGCACGTATCCGTGCTCAACGGCGAGTACGAGATGAACGAATAATCTTTGGAGAGCGTAACAGCCATGGAATCGATACAGGGTCAGGATCCTGCCGGCTGGGTCCGGCACCGAATAGAGGCTTTTCTCGATCGACCTGCTGAAAATTCCATGGGACCGGGATCAAAAGAGCGGGCATGGAACTCTCCGCTGGTCGGTTTTTCCCGGGGGGATGACCCGCTGTATGACGCCTTCAAAGAGCATGTGGGAGAGCTCCACTGGACACCCCGGGAGGCCTTCGCGCAGGCCTTTCCGGGGGTGCCGGTTGCCCCCGGGGAACTTACCGTCGTCAGCTGGGTTCTGCCGCAGACTGAAGCGACGAAAAGGGACAACCGGAGGGCGACCTTTTACCCCTCGGAGCGGTGGGCGCGGGCCAGGGTCCGGGGAGAAGAGATCAATGACGGGCTCAGGCGGCACCTGGTGCGGGAGATGACGGATGCCGGTGTTCCGGCTTGTGCACCGGTACTGCTCCCTGAGTGGAAGATCGGCCCTTCGGAGCGGTACGTTATGGGTTCGTCCTGGTCGGAGCGCCACGCGGCCTACGCGTCGGGGCTCGGGACCTTCGGCCTTTCCGAAGGATTGATCACGGAGAGAGGGAAGGCGCATCGTGTCGGATCGGTCATCGCGAGCATAAAGGTGGAGGCGACTCCGAGACCCTATTCGGATCATCATGCGTACTGTCTCTTTTTTTCGGAGGGGACCTGCCGGGCCTGTATCGAACGGTGCCCGGCGCAGGCGATTACGGAGGAGGGGCACGATAAACTGAAGTGTTACAAACATACCGTGGATATCTGCAGCACCTATGTCCAGACACACTTTGACCTTGACGGGGGCTACGGATGCGGCCTGTGCCAGACGGGTGTCCCCTGCGAATCGCGGATTCCTCCAAGAAGGGGTAACCCCCTTGTCTGACCGTTATGACCGCCGATAAGATTTCCCCATCCGCCGGGGATCGATCCATTATCTTGAGAAGGCTTGTAAAGAGGCCATTTCATGATTTTTTGCTCCTCTTCTGCTCGTACATCCGTTTATCGGCCTGAGCCATGAGTTCGTCGATCGAACGGGGATTTTCCGGGTCATAACAGGAACAGCCCACGCTGAGTGAGAGTCGGTATCTCCGGTCTGCCTGACCATTGTGCCTGTCGAACCGATCCTGCAGCCGGGTCATCTGGATGTCGGCATTTTCTTCAGCCATATCGATGGCAAGAACGGCGAATTCATCCCCTCCCATCCGTGCGATGATGTCGGACGACCGGAAGGTCTCATTGAGAACCGCCGCCACGTCAATGAGGGCGTTATCCCCCTCTTTATGGCCCAGGGTGTCGTTGATCTCCTTCATCCCGTCCAGATCGGCAAAAAAGAGCAGAACCCCCTTCTTCGTTCTGTCCGATAGTTTCAGCTGCTGCCCGGCAAGGGCCAAAAACCCATGTCTGTTGGCAAGGCCCGTCAGGGAATCGTGGTAGGCCATCTGCTGGATCTTCTCTTCCGCCTGTTTGCGTTCGGTGATGTCGCGAACGAAAGCGAGGACGATTCTTTGACCCATGCGTTGAACCACACTGGTATCGATCTCAACAGGTATGAGGTGCCCTTCTTTGCTGATCAGCTCAATCTCATCCGGGCCGGTGGATTTGCCCTCCATATTGGCCTGGAGCAACCGGGATACCTCGCTCAGGCTATTTTCAGACAGGAGATTCACCTCGAGGAAGTTTTTTCCAATCAGCTCTTCACGCCGGTAACCGGTGATCTCTTCGCACATGCGGTTGCCGTAAAGGAAGGTGCCTTCCAGGTCGCTTATGTAAATGCCTTCCGGGGCATTTTCCAAGTAGCTCGTTAATAATTTTTCGTTCTCCCTCAGCGCCTCTTCCGCCTGTTTGCGTTCGGTGATGTCGATGGAAAAGCCGATGATGCCGACAATGTTCCCCTCCATATCCCGGTACGGTATCTTGTCGGTCTGGAGCCACCGCATGCCGCTCGCGGTATTGATCGGTTCGATAATACCTGTCCTGGGCTTACCCGATGCGATAACCTCTCTGTCGTTTTCCCAATAGCCCGCCCCCTGATCGGGATAAATGTCAGCCCCTGTCCTCCCCTCGATCTCTTCCCTGGGCAGCCCCGTCGCCTCGGCAAGCGTCTTGTTCACGCGAACGAATCTGTTTTCGAGGTCCTTGTAAAAGATCATGATGGGGGAGGAATCGATGATAATCTGCAGCTCTTCACGATTCTGCTCTAAATCGTGAAAAAGGAGGCGGTACGGATTTTTCAGACCGGTCACGATGATCGCCCTGTAAATGAGGTAAAAAGCGAGTATTTTGAAGTAATGACCGATCAGGTTCGACAGGCCGTAGACGCTGACGTAAAAGGTGAAGGCCAGCTCGGAGACGATTGTGAAGAGGATCGACCAGACAATCAGCCGCAGGATGTGCGGATCAAACTTGTCTCGATGGTGCAACAGAAGAGCCAGCGAAGATAGCAGGATAAAGGAAATGATGTACTCACTGACGATTTTGAAAGGGGTCAGCCCCGTGCCCTCGACAAAGCAGGTGGGGAAGAGCGCGCCGGAAAAGACAGCCGCCAGCAGGAGGATGGTTACGGAAAGATAAAAACCCAGGACGGCTCGGACATTCAGCTTCCGATCGATGAACCATGGTGCCGCAAGGAGAGACAGGCCCTGAAGATACCGGGCGGCGATCCACAGCTGCGTGGGCAGATTGGCATCATACCCGGTAAAGATCCCCATCCCTTTATAGGCCAGGGTGTGGACAAAATCGATGAGGCCGACAAACAGAAAGGCGATACTGAGGAACAGGACATAATTATTTTTCGCCAGGTGACGGGTGTTCCAGGCGATCAGGAAGAGGGAGACGGCAATGACGATTGAAAAACCTTCCACGATAATATGAAACAGAAGATAGCTGTACAGGCTTGCAAGGTAAAGCCCCGCACACAACAAGACCCCGATGGTCAGTGCCTGGAAAGCATCCCTGTCGATCGATAGCAATGATGCGAACCTGTAGCCCACTCTTCTAATATTCCCCTTCAAGGTTGAATTGAAAGTCTTTCTCCCGGAATAATCTCAGGCAGGCATCCCCCACATCCGCGTCGTACAGGACCCCCCGGTTATCCTCGATCTCTTTCAGGGCCGCGTCGATGCCCAGAGCGGCGCGGTAGGGACGGTGGGAGGCCATCGATTCGACCACGTCACAGACGGCCAGGATGCGGGCCTCCATGAGGATCTCATCCCCCTTCAGGTTTCTCGGATAGCCCGAACCGTCCATCCGTTCATGGTGCTGGTAGACGATCTCCGCCAGCGGCCAGGAGGATTCCACATTCTTCAGGATGTTGTAGCCTTTCCGGGCATGTTCCTTGATCAGGGAAAACTCGGTCTCCGTCAGTTTTGTCGGTTTGGACAGTATCTCCGCCGGGACGGACAGCTTCCCGAGGTCATGGATGGACGCGGCTATCCGGATGCCCTCGATCCTGTCCGGGGAAAATTTCATCTCCGTGGCGATGGCGCGGGCAAGATCGGCAACTCGGATCTGGTGATTGGCCGTATAGGGGTCTCTGGCCTCCACGGTGGATATTATGACCTGAATCGTTGCCCTGACCGCGGTCCTGAGGCTTGCGAGGGTTTGCTGAAGTTTCTCCTCGGCCAGCCTGCGCTCGGTGATGTCGTAAATAATGGAATGGAGAAGATACTTTTTATTTACTTTGATCCTGCTGCTCAGCACATCCACGTCCCGAACGGAACCATCGGCCCGCCTGTGGCGAAATTCGAAATGGGTTTGTTTATTATTCCTGGTCTTCTCCAACTCTTCCTGGACCTCTTGAGGCGAAAGAGCGTTGATCTCTTGAATCTTCATCCGGATGAGTTGTTCGTGCGACCACCCATAGAAACCGACCGCTGCTTTGTTGGCATCGATGATATCCCCGGTATCCGGATCGATGATCAGCTTAACCGCTGTATGGTCTTCAAACACTTTTCTGAAAAGCTCCTCGCTTTCCTGCAGCGCCGCATCCGCCCGCTTGCGCTCGGTGATGTTCACAATGCTGGTAATGAAGTAAAGAGGCGCTTCCTTTTCATCGTGGAATAGCGTGGTGCTGATATCCACCCAGACGATACTGCCGTTTTTGTGAAGGTACCGCTTTTCAAACCGACAGGCGGCCTGCTTGCTGGCCACCAGAGAGCTGATATATTCCCGGCTTTCCGCCACGTCATCCGGATGGGTGATCTGCTCGAAAGTGAGCCGCTGGATCTCCTCGATCGTATAGCCAATCATGTCGGCAAATGCCTTGTTCGCCTGCAGGATGTGTCCATCCGGCGCGGTCAGAGACTTGCCGATGGTGGAGTGCTCGAAGACGGCCCGAAAGCGCTCTTCGTTTGCCCGTATTTCAATTTCTGTCCGCTTGCGTTCGGTGATATCACGCGTAATACCCTGGACCCCGAGGATATTTCCCTGATCGTCCCGGTAAAGCTGGGCGTTGGTGGATACCCAGACCACGGACCCATCTTTCGCCCGCAGGGCGGCTTCGACCCCTTCAACCTCACCCTGTTCCTGTACAGCCGAAACAAACTGATGCCACTCGTCAGGATATATGTACAATTCAGCGGTTTTCTTCCCGATGACTTCATCGGGGGCGTACCCGAGCAATCTTTCAACCGAGGGAGAGACGATGAGCACCTTCCCGCCAATGTCCGTTCTATAAAAGACGTCCATGATGCTTTCAAACAGCTCCCGGTAGTTTTTCTCGGTTTCTTTTTCGATCAGCCGGGTCTTCTTCCGCTCCAGGGCGCTTGCGGCGGCCATGGGAAGCCTTCTGATGTGTTCCTTGATGATGTAATCGGTTGCCCCGGCCTTCATGCAGGCCACGGCGGTTTCCTCGTTCATGGAGCCGGTCAAGAGGATGAAGGGGAGGCTTCCGTCATGTTCCCGTGACAGTTTCAGGGCCTGCATCCCGTCAAATTCCGGCATAGCGTAATCAGATATGATCAGGTCCGGACGGAAATCCTTCAGGGCCTGGAGGAATCCCTCTTCCGTCTCGACGCGCATCGAGGTGAATGAGACCCCTTCCTTTCGCAGTTCCCGCTCCGCCAGTTCCACGTCGGAGGGGAGGTCTTCAACAAATAAGATGCGCAGCGGATGATCTGCCTTCATCACTTTCCTCCGAAATTCTATGCGCCGGGGGGCTGATTGAGCAGCAGCCAGTACAGCCCGAGGTCTTTGACAGCGGCAACAAACTTGTCGAAATCGACCGGTTTGACGATATAGCTGTTGACGCCCAGCCGGTAACTTTCGACGATATCGCTTTCTTCTTTCGACGACGTGAGCACAACGACGGGAATGACCCGGGTGCGCGGATCGCCTTTCATGCCCCTCAGGACCTCCAGGCCGTCCACCTTCGGGAGTTTCAGATCCAGGATGACCACCTTCGGGATCTGTTCCACCTTTCTTTCGCTGTAGGCGCCTCTGGCGAAGATGAAATCCAGAGCCTCCTCGCCGTCGGCAACGAGGGTGATGCTGTTGGCAAGATTGTTTTTCTTCAGCGCCCTCAGGGTCAGCTCCGCATCATGGGGATTGTCCTCCACCAGCAGAATCTCCACCTGCTTCATGTCGTGCATGATCCGCCTCCTTTCGAGGTAATGAAAACGAAAAGGTTGCGCCTTCGTTAATGTTTCCCTCCGCCCACACGCGCCCGCCGTGGCGGTGAATGATGCGTTGGACGATAGCCAGGCCGACACCGGTGCCTTCAAACTCATCGGTTTTGTGCAGGCGCTGAAAGACGCCGAACAGCTTGTGGATGTAAGCCGGATTGAAGCCGACGCCGTTGTCCCTGATGGAGTAGATGTTCATCTCCTTTTTCGTATAGCCGGTGATTTCAATCCGCGGCTCATCCCCGGGCATGCTGAATTTAACGGCGTTGGAAAGCAGATTGCTCCAGACCTGCCGGAGCAGGGCCGGGTCGCCGGCGCCGTCGGGCAGGGGGGCGACGGTAAAGACGAATCTCTGCCGGACTTCAGGGGAGGCGATCTCATGATACATGGAGTTGACCATCGTGGTCATGTCGATGCGGGAGACCGTCAAGGCACTTTTCAGCACTTGCGAAAAGGCGAGCAGATCGGTGATGAGCGTATCCATCTGCCTCGTGTTGGTGCGAATGATGTCCAGGAGCCGGTTTCCTTCGGCACCCAGCGTGTCGCTGTACTCTTCCAGAAGGATGCGCGAGAAGCCGTCAATGGCCCGCAGCGGCCCCCGCAGGTCGTGAGAGACGGAATAGCTGAAGGCCTCCATCTCCTTGTTGGCGGCTTCCAGCTGGGCGGTGCGGTCGATAACCCGCTGTTCCAGTTCGGCGTTGAGTCTCTTGATTTCGTCTTCGGCTTTCTTGCGGCCGGTGACATCTGCGTAAACAGCTACGATCTCGCCGGACGGCAGCCTGTACACGTCATTTTCGACCCATTGGAAAATCCGTTTGTCTTTGTACAGTGAAACGGAGTGGTGCTCGGCAGTGCCGGTTTTCCATACGCGCTGAAACACCTGGAAGAGGCCGATATCATTGACGCCGGGGAAAATTTCCAGCACCGACTTGCCGATGATCTCTGTGCGTTTCACCTGGCTTATGCTTTCGCCCGCGGGATTGATGTCATTGAATATGAAATCCTCGCCGTTGTCACGCGCTTCGTAAACGGCAACGCCGGCCATCATCCTGCCGAACAGTTCACGGAACCGTATTTCGCTCTCGCGCAACAGTTTCTCTGCCTGCAACTGTTTCAGGGTCTCCTGCGCCATTACCTGCTTTCGTGCATAGACGAAAAGTAAAACGATTGACAGGAAGAGCAGAAAGGCAATTGCCGCCACCTGGGCGTGGTATGTAGTTTCTGACAGGAAGATGCTCCGTTTGTCCCGTCCCACGAGGACGGTCCAGCCGATAGCGCCTACCGGGGTGACGGTGATGTAACGCGTTCTCCCGCCGGGGTCGGATTCTTCCACGGCGAAGGTTTTATTGTTTGCGGCCATCGCCTTGTTCATGGCGGATCGGAACGGATACGGTCTTACCTCCTTTTCATAATCATAACGGGTGCTGTAGGCGATCTGGTCTTTCCGGTCGGTGATCGAGATGCTTGCGTCGGGATCGAGGGGAACATCCGTGAAGAGGTTTTTCAGGCCGATCGCCCGCTGGGTATTCAGCATGATGCCGATCACTTCCCCCGTTTCATCAAACAAGGGGACGCTGATTTGGACGGCGAGGTCCTTTTCTCTGACGACCCTCAGGACCACATCCGATATGTATGGTTTCCAGTCCCTGCTGACGTCCTGGTACCACTCCCGATAGGCAAAGTTCTTTCCCAGCACCTCCGGACGCCCGGGATACGCGGCCCAGAGCGTCCCCTTTCTGTCTGTAATGATCAGGATGTCGATGTCAGGTTCGCTCTGCGTCAGGCTGATCAGATGCGCCGCCGCTTTTTCGGCGTTTCGGTCCCGGGCGGCCTGGAGCAGGAGCGGCCGCTTGCTGTAAGACTCCATGACGGAGACGATTTTCTTGAAATGTTGATCCAGGATCAGCGCAAGAAGATTTGCGGTTGCCCTGTCCCCTTTCAGGGTCTGCTCCGTATGGATCGCATGGTGCTGATAGCATATGTAGAACGTTATTGTCGAAAGGGTGGCAAACACCGCAACGATAAGCAGGGCGAGATACCGGCGCTTCATAAACCGGGGATTGACTGGAACGTCCCTCTCAGACATGGATCGTTCTCCTCGCTATCCGCCGTGGATGACCACCGGCCCCTGCAGAACAGCCGTTGCCGGGGCGGGGGGAATCAGGACAAAAAGACCGATTGTAACTTCCCATGACCGCAATCCGCTCACCAGTTGCCTCCCGAGGGTGAGACGGTTTGTAACGATTCATAGCATGATGCAACGAATGTATGATTCGTATGGTAGCGAAAAAAAAGAAGAAATGCAAGGGGGCATATTCGGCGCACGCCGTTCCCGAAAAACAGGATTATAACACCCGTGGATACAAGCGCACAGGGTGTGCTGCCGCGGATTGAAGATCACCCGCTGATCGGCCACCCCCTGTCATGGTTTGTCAGGAGGGCCTGTGGACGATGAGGGTTTCGAAGAACTTGCCGGGAGCGGGGGCTGTTTCCCGGATACCGGGCCGCTGTGTCCGGTCAGGAGATCCGGTGAATTTCGAAGCGTACAGCCCCCCCTTCGACCATCTTCTTAATGGCGCGCTGTCGGCTGGAGAGCCGGGAGCCCGCCGTCTTGAACTCGACCAGGATGATGGCGTCTTCGGTAAACTGCACCCCGTCGACGGGGGTACCCAGGAACCTGAAGTCATGCGAGTCGTATGGGTATGTCTCCAGAAAGGGCATGAACTGTTCTGTCAGCTTACCGTATCGGACCGACTGAGAGCGTTTCTGCCAGCCGAGCCTGGCAAGCCTCCGTTTCGCGGAGATCAGGAGCACCAACAGGGCGATACAGACGGAAAGCAGGCCGATCACGACCACTTCTTCCGGTTGCAGTTGCATGTGATTCCTCTCTGCCGGATGGCGTTGTTTCGTTGATTGATTGGCCCTTTCGGGGTTATGAATTGAACAGCGAGCGCATTCCCCGCAACTTGTTGCGAGGAGCTTCAATCGCCGATGGTCATCAGTTCCACGCGGTTTCGCCCCTTCTGCTTGGCCCGGTGGAGGGCATCGTCCGCCTTCAGTGTCAGGGCGTCGAGGCTGTCTATCTCCCTGATGACCCAGGCGATCCCGAAGCTTACCGTCATGCGCAGGGGGGATTCACCTTCCCGGAAGTGTTCCTCGATGCGCTGCCGTATCCGTTCGGCCAGCTGGGCGGCGGCGGCCCCCGGCGTGTTGGGCATCAGCAGCATGAATTCCTCGCCGCCCACCCTCCCCAGGATATCCGTGCCGCGAACGGTCTTGTTCACCAGTGACGCCACCGTGCGCAGAACCCGGTCTCCCTCCGCGTGGCCGTGGGTATCGTTGGCCTGTTTGAAATGGTCGAGATCGAGCAGGGCGAGGGAGAGCTGCTGGCCGGTCCGGGTCGCGAGTCTCAGGTTGTGCTCGGCCCGTTCCAGGAAACCGCGCCGGTTGAGGACCCCCGTCAGCTGGTCGGTCGTCGCGAGGAGTTCGGCCTGTCTTCGGGCAAGCTCCAGTTCGTCGGTCCTTTTCGCGACGATCTGCTCCAGCTCGTCCCTCCGCAGTTCGAGGTTCCGGCGCGCTTCGTTCTCGGCGCGGATCCTCTCCTTCTGCAGGATGCGGATACGGTCGGCGAGGGCCAGGGCGAGGAGAAGGGCGTCCATCGAAATCCCGATGGAGATCGCGTGGAAGAGGAGGATGTGGTAGGGGAGGACATCAGCCATCAGCAGCCCGAAGAGCAGCAGCCCGATCCACGAAGCGACCTGCCCCAGGATGTAGAACCGGGCCTCGAGCCTTCCGCGCCGCCACGTAATTACCCCGGCGGCGGCACAGATCAGGGGAAAGACGAACATCATCGCCACGCTCATCTGATAGATCGCCCGTATGGGCAAAAGGAGCGAAGCGGCGGTAATAAACACGCTGATGCCGATCAGGCCCTTCAGCAGGTGGTCGAGCGCGGTGAATTCCCGCGTGTTCAGGAATGAGCGGGTGAACAGCAGGATCAGCAGATAGGTGATGCCGGTAAAGAACTGAAGACCTTCATTCCCGGGCCAGACGGCCCCCGGGTAGAGCAGAACGGAGCCGAACCCGTCCAGGGAGGTGACGGTCAGGAAGGCAAAGAAGAGGTATGCCGCGTAATAACAGTAGACCCGCTCCCTGAGAGAAATGAACAGAAAGAGATTGCAGATGAACAGTGTCGCGAACAGACCCAGCATCGTACCGTGGGCGAACCATTCCGAGAGCGTCTGGGAGTCGAGACCTTCCTTATCGACGATCTCGACGGGGAGCATGAGGGCGGCGGCCTCTGCCCAGGCGCGCAGGTACAGTTCCACCGATTCACCCGCGTCGAGGGAGAAGGGGAGGATCAGGGTCGTCGCGCGATACGGTCGATCGCGTGCGGCGAGCCGGTCCCCCGATTCGATGGTGTCAAAGGTGCCGTCGGAGCGTACCACGTAGAGGATCAGGGAATCCACCTTGGGGTTCTTGAGATTCAGAAACAGATCGGCCGTCCGGTAGCCCAGGTTGTATGCCTCCAGGCGGAGCCAGCAGGCCGAGGAGGTGAAGCCGTAGTTAGGGACCCGGACGGGGACGTTGCGGAACTCGTCGCGCCGTCCGAGGATCTGAGCGATCGTGGCCTCGGCGGAAGGATCTTCCAGAACCTTGAGCGTACTTGCAGCGATGTCTCTCGGCGGGTTGGCAATATCCCTGCAGCCTGCCGCACAGGCGCAGATCAGAAAGAGGATGACAAGATAGTAGCGGTAATTTCTAAAACGCTGAGGCATAGTAGTAAATTGCGCTGTTCTTCGTATTCGATTGAGTTCCCTGTACTCCGCATACCGTCTGAAAGGGCGATTCAGGTGTCCGTCTCACGGCTCCATACCACCTTTATCGTGCCCGAGGCAACCATTCTTTAGATTGCCCGGTTGCATGACGCAAGCGCGACGGAGTGCGGGGTACATATCCCGTTTCCTTTGATCGTTCCTCCCTTGACTTGCCGGGTGGTTGCCGATATCATTTCAACGGTTTCTGGGAGGCGCTCCAGATGGACAGTGAGAATAACGGATTGAAACGGGACGGTGAGACGATCGACGAATTTTTCGGCGGCCGCCTGAGGATCCTGCAGAAGGAGAAGGGGTATCGCTTTTCCATCGATTCCCTGCTCCTGGCGGACTTCGTGACCCTCAGGAGGGGCGACCGTGTCGTCGACCTGGGGACGGGAAGCGGCATCATCGCCCTGACCCTGGCCCTCAGGTTCCCGGAAGCGAGCATCGCGGAGGTCGAGATACAGGAGGATCTGGCCGATATGGCGGGGAGGAGTGTGGCGCTGAACGGCATGGAAGACCGGATCCACGTCTGTCCCGGCGACGTGAAGGAGATCCGGAGGCTTTTTGATCCGCAATCATTCGACGCCGCGGTCTTTAATCCGCCATACCGGAGGCTGAATTCGGGGAGGATCAACCCGGACAGTGAAAGGGCCGTTGCCCGGCACGAACTGAAGGGGACGATCGACGACTTTCTCTCATCCGCCCGCTACCTCCTGAGGGAATCGGGGCGCGTCCATGTCATATACCCCGCGGCGAGGGGTGTGCAGCTCATTGCCCGGATGCGGAAAAATGGGATCGAACCGAAGCGGTTGCGTGTCGTGCATTCGGACGGTATGTCGGGAGGGGTGTTTGTCCTGGCCGAGGGAGTGAAAGGAGCGGGGGAGGAACTGGAGATCCTGCCGCCGCTCTTCATCTACCGGGACGACGACCGGTATTCCGACGAGGTTGAAAGAATCCTGGCCGGATCATCCCTTATTCGCTCAGCCTCCGCTTGATGATCTCCTTGGTCATGAGCTTTTTCAGGATACCCTTCAGCTCCGTGTCTTTTATCTGAGAGAGGTTTTCCCGGATGAGCCGCTTGTCCCGTTCCTTCAGGAGGCGAGGGTTGAAGTCGACGGCATGATCCGCCGGACCGGCGGGTGCGGATGGTATGTCTCCTATCGTAAAGTAGATGTTCCGTATCTCTTCTTTCCCCCACTCATCGTTGACCTTGTCCATGATCTCCTGTTTCATGAAGCTGAGCTGCTGCATCCATGCCGGGGTCGAAACGTTGACGAAGAGGGTGTTGTTTTTGAACTTGAAAGGAAGCGTCTGGGCCGATATCTGAGGCCCGACCGCCGTGCGCCAGGTCTCCAGGATGCGGTGATCCAGCATATCCAGGAGTATCTTTTTCTTCCTGAGAACCCTCGGCAGGAAATCGCCCATTTTGAGGAGCTTCGTCTTACGTTTCCGTATGCGTCTTCTCTGGTACATGGCCATCTTTCTCGCACAGTTGTCCCCCACAGTCAAGGGAGAGATACATGGTGATTGATTCCGTGATTTCTGTGTGTTATGGATAAACAGCTTTTGATTAGACAGGAGGGGATCATGGACCTGGCACGAATGATACAACAGATCAAGGCGCATCCCGATTACCACAAGGCGGGGATGATTCTGTGCCACAACGGTGTGGTGCGCAATACGTCGCGCGACGGCAGACCGGTCAGCGAGCTGGTGGTGAAGGCGGACCGTGACCGGCTGGCGGAGGTCATATCCGAGATAAAGGAACGTCCCGGGATCGTCGAGGTGCTTGCGGAGATACAGGAGGGGAAACTCTTCCCCGGGGATGACGTCATGCTGGTCGCGGTCGCCGGCGATTTCAGAGAGAATGTCTTTTCGGCGCTCAGGGACGCGGTCGAAGCGATCAAGGCCGGAGTTACGAGGAAAACAGAGAGATAGGGACCCGCGGTGCTCGTCGGGCCGAAAGGGGGGCAGTGGTGATGAATGATCCCCGCGCGGATATCAGGGCAATCTTCGATGCCGGCTTGAAGGCGGCGGACCCCGGGGAGGCGATCAGGCGTGCCGTCCGTCTCACGGGGGAGCAGTTGATGGTCGGCGACAGACGGTACGACCTCGGCGCGTTTGACCGGATCGTGGTGGTCGGGGCCGGGAAGGCCTCGGCAAGCATGACCGCCGCCCTCGAAGATATCCTGGGTCCCCGCATCACGGAGGGTGTCATCACCACGAAGTACGGGCATGGGACCTCCCTCAGGGGGATCTCCGTGACGGAGGCGGGGCACCCGATCCCCGACGAGGCGGGTGCCAGCGGCTCCCGGCGCATCCTTGCCCTTCTTGAAGGTGCCGGCGAGCGGGACCTTGTCCTGTGCGTCATATCGGGCGGGGGCTCGGCGCTTCTTCCCCTGCCTGCCGACGGTGTTTCTCTCCAGGACAAGCAGGAGACGACACAGGCCCTTCTGGACTGCGGGGCCGATATCCATGAGATCAATACCATACGGAAGCACATCTCGGAAATCAAGGGAGGGAAACTCGCCGCGGTCGCCTTTCCGGCGACTCTCGTGACCCTTGTCCTCTCCGATGTGATCGGCGACGATCTCGACGTGATCGCTTCCGGACCGACCGTTCCCGACCGGAGCACTTTTGCCGACTGCATGGAGATCGTGAACCGGTATGATCTGGAGAATGTGTTTCCCCCTCCGGTGATGGCGTATCTGAAGGACGGGATTAAAGGGAACCACCCCGAGACCCCCAAGGCGGGAGATCCGGTTTTTGAAAGGACATCCGTCTCCATCATCGGCAGCAACGCCCTGTCGCTCTCCGCCGCGAGAGAAAAGGCGGTCACGCTGGGATATAACGCGGCAATTCTCTCCTCATCCGTCGAGGGGGAAACGAGAGAGGCGGCACAGGCACACGCGGCCATCGCCAGGGAAATACAGAAATCCGGCGATCCCGTTTCGACTCCGGCCTGTATGATTTCAGGGGGTGAGACGACGGTCACCATCCGCGGGGATGGCCTCGGTGGACGGAATATGGAGTTTGTCCTCGCCGCCGCCATCGAGCTGGAGGGAGTCGAGGGGATAACCGTCCTGAGCGGCGGGACGGATGGGACGGATGGGCCCACCGACGCGGCGGGGGCTGTCGCTGACGGATCAACCGTGCAAAAGGCTCGGGACAGGGGGATCAACGCTGCGCGGTATCTTATGAACAATGACTCCTATCACTTTTTCGAGAGGACCGGAGATCTCCTGATAACCGGACCGACCATGACGAACGTCATGGATCTGAGGATCTTTCTGGTAACGTAGCGGGGCAGGGAAGGCTCACCTTCCGGGCTCTGGCACCTGTGCGGATTTGATTGGTCTTGAAGGATTTTTGCTTGGCACACTTCCTGGTTCTCAAAATTGTTTCAGGAGGCTAAAAGGGGTCAGTTTTACTTTTCTCCATGAGGATAGAGGGATGCTCGGTCAGTGAATGCTCATGCGGGAAGATCCCAGATTGTCATGAGAGGGGGAACATGACGATGAAAATAGCAGTCTTGACAGGAGGAGGGGACTGTCCCGGTCTGAACGGGGCGATTAAATGGGTAACAAAAGCGGCTCTTGATCACAGACTTGCTGCGAACCGTTCCACGGCCTTTGAAGTTTTGGGGATCATGGACGGGTGGAGGGGCCTGATAGAGGTTGATCCTGATGATCCGGAAAGTTGTGCCCGGCACCTGAAGCACCTGGATGAAGAGGTTGTCCGAACGTGGGACCGCTACGGAGGTACAAATCTGGGGACATCGCGGACAAATCCCTTCAATCCGAAGAATGATCGATCGGAAAAGCTGATTGAAAATGTAGAGAAACTGGGGATCGATGTAATTGTTGCAATCGGCGGCGAGGACACCCTCGGGGTTGCCCACAGGTTGCATACCCTTGGTATAAAGACAGTCGGCATTCCGAAGACCATCGATAATGACCTTGCCGGGACAGACTACTCTCTCGGCTATGATACGGCCGTAAACATTATTATGGAGGAGATCGATCGTCTGCGGACGACCGCGGGTTCTCATAGACGCATCTTTGTCGTGGAGACTATGGGACGTCATGCCGGGTGGCTTGCTCTTCATGGAGGCGAGTGCGGTGGCGCGTACATTATCCTGATCCCCGAGTACCCCTTTGATATGGATCGTGTCTGTGAACTGCTGCATGAACGGAAAGGAATGGAAACCCGTTACAGCATAATCGTGGTATCTGAAGGGGCAAAAATAAAAGGAAAAGGTGAAGTTGCCAAAAGTGCCAAGCTTGATGATTTTGGACATTTGTCCCTTGGCGGAATAGCAAGTTATGTGGCCGATGAAATTGAAAAAAAGACAGGTTTCGAGACGCGCCATCTTGTCTTAAGCCACCTGCAAAGAGGGGGGTCACCCTCGGCGCGCGATCGTCTCATGGCAAAGTGGTTTGGCATTGCGGCGATTGACATGATTGTTAACGAAGATTTTGGCCGTATGGCGAGCCTCGTGCGGGGAGAAATTACCAGTATTCCGCTCAAGGAACTGGTAACGAAAGGGCTCAATGTAGTCGATGTGGAAAAATATTATGACACTGAACGATACAACGGACGCAGCTCCTTCCTTTAGCCATCATGCCGGGGGTAAAAGGATTTTTGTTTAGTACACCTACAAAGTGTTAGTCAGGTAAACAATGGAGGATTGCAGATTACGGGATGCAACAAACAGAACGCTCGGTTACGTTACGGGCAAGCCGTTATTCTACTTTTATCGGGCGACTGACGGAACCATCGGCACTGCAGGTGACCTTGTGCCCGGCATCCAGTATGAATGTAAATCCCGTCTTCTTTTCCGTGATCTCCAGTTGTCCGAAGTACAGTATCACGAAGCCGCTGCCATCGGGGTTTACGGTAGCCTCAAAGTCTGTCCCTCGGATACCGACGGCCATTACCGGGAGTTTGACCTTCATTTCCGCGAGGTCTTTGTGTGGCTTCGTCTTCCCTGTCAACCAGCGGAATACCCCTTTTGACATGCTCGCTATGACCTTTTTCGGAGTATTATCGGGATCGTAGACGAATGAATCGATCACGATGTCGCTGTTCGGCCCTATGGTAAAGGTAGTGTCATCGGGCAGCATCATACGTACGTGCCCGCTGCTTCCGGTGATTACCTTGGTTCCTTCCTCAAGGGGAATCCGGTCGGCATCCTTCCCCGTCAGCGTGCGGCCGTCCGTGGTCATGATGTAGAACTCCCCGCGGGATTCGATCTGAGCCATGGCAGTGGTGAAGGGTTGCTTGGAAGGTGTGGGAGATGGGCCGGAGATACGCTTAAGGGTTGTTTGAATGCGGCCCGACTCTATCTCGTAATGATGGAAACGCCCGGTATTACTACCGTAGTATAGCTGAATATAGTCACATGTCCTCTGAAGGTAATTGCCATCGGCCGATAGTGTATACGAAACAATAATAGGTACTTTTTCTCCTTTGACTTGTCGCAAAACTGAAGCAGGAGCATCCGTTGACAGGGGATCACCTAAATCTTGTTGAAATGTATGTATAATCCGTTTCTCGTTGCCGGTATAAAGGTTTGTGCTGCTACCGTCCAACCACTTAACCTCGTAACCATCGCCTATGCGAGAAATTGACTGCCTTTGGCCTATGTCTTTTTTCAATATTTCAAAGTTTGATGATATTACTTCCCACTCGCCTTCAACGGTGAGGGGTTCATCTGCCCTTGCCGTTTGTATATCGCCCGCACCGACGAGGGAAAGCATCACCAGGAATATTAAAACCGATCGCAGCGACGAAACCGTTATCCACTTTTTCATAACAGCTCCTTTTTGAACCTCAATAAGTTCTGATCGTTCGCCCTATTTTCTCTCCAGGGTGCTTAAATTTCAAGCGATATATTCCCTTCAATATCATCGAATGTGGGATGAAATGTTGTGGGATCGCCTTCAAAGAGTTTGTGTTTGTTACAGGAAGAAAGCGTTCTCGAGAAAAAATTTGAGTCCTGTTGCATGAAAAAACCGTATGGCATTATTTTCTCTACCCCGAAGAAGTTTGCAATCCCCCCTTCACAGGTGTCGTGCCGTTTCAATCAAATGGAAACAGGCTCAGACTCGAATCATTTTCTGCGAGGGGCTCTTCTTCAATTCCTTGATGTTTTAGTAAAAGTCCTGTATCCGTTTAATCATGAAACTTGAACGCACGGAAGCAGCGGGGTCGAGTGGGTGACCCGTTGCATACGTGGATCAACAGGAGAGGCCGGATATGAAAAAGGAAACAGACGGTACGCTGGATAGATTGACAATAACGGTGATTGCCGAGGATTCTGTCATGTACGAAAGTCCCTATCTGGGACAACATGGCATATCGCTTCTTCTCCGAGCCGAACGGAAGGGATTGATACAAAATATATTGGTCGATGTGGGTCAGAATCCCGAGGCGATTCTCGAGAACATGGGAAAGATGCAGATTGCTCCGGACTGTATCGACATGATTGTTCTCACACACTGTCACTACGATCATACCCAGGGGCTTGCGGAGGTTCTCAGGGCGATCGGCAGGAAAGACGTTCCCGTTATCGCGCATCCCGATATCTTCCGTCTTAACTTTGTGACCGAACCATCCCTGAGACATGTCGGGGTGATGGATGGCGACAAGCGGGAGGATATCGAGAAAGCGGGCGGCCTCCTGTATCTGACGAAAGATTCGATGGAAACCATGCCGGGACTCATCACAACGGGGGAGGTGGAACGGGTTACGGACTTCGAGGACGTTGGCATGCCGCTTTTCACGATAAAAGACGGGCACTGTACAGAGGACGCAATGCTCGACGATATTTCCGTGATCGCACATATTGAAGATAAGGGGATTGTGCTGGTTACGGGATGCAGTCATGCCGGTATCGTCAATATATGCCGGCACTCAATGAAGTTGACAGGGGCAAAGAAGATACATGGAATTGTCGGCGGTTTTCACCTTGTGGAGGCGTCCGATTCAAGGATTAAGGCAACTTCTCAGGCGCTGAAGAAACTCGACCCCGCTTGGATATATCCGGGGCATTGTACGGGCTTCAAGGCACAGGCCGAATTTTACAAGATCTTCAAAGAGCGGTTTTCACCATTGCAGACGGGTATGGTGATTGAGATGTAGATGTTTTGTAAAATAAGGAGGTGACACATGAGCAACGGGAAGAAGCATCTGAGAAAAGAACTCGGGATACTGGATGTGACCGCGATCACCGCGGGGATCGTCATTGGCGCAGGCGTTTTCGTGATAACCGGAATCGCGGCAAAATACGCGGGTGCCCTGACTTGGGTATCCTATGCCATCGGCGCCGTTCCGGTGATACTTGTGGGCATAAGCACGGTCATGCTGAACCTCATGTATCCGGTAGAGGGTGGGGAGAGTTATGTCTATCCCACACGGATTGTATCGAAGTATGTAGGGTTTCTATCGGGGTGGGCAATGTGGCTCGCACTGATCGGACCCGTTGCGATTACGGCAAAGGCCTTTATCCTCTACTGGAATGCCCTCCCGAATCTTGATCTGAAATTCAACGTCATCGTGGGGGGTGTCGTTGTTACGCTCATCTTCTTTATTATAAACTGGGTTGGGATCAAGACCGTTTCGATCATACAGAATGTCCTGTTCCTGTTCATGATTGCCGGTATCGCTATCTATATATTGCTCGGTCTTCCCCACATGAACGCGGAATATATAGCGATGGGGTCTCCCCTGGGATTGAAGGGTGTGTGGAAGGGGGCATCCCTTCTCATCTTTGCCTATGCCGGTCTTACACTTGCCGCCGACCTGGGCGAAGAGGCCAAGGATCCGGCAAAAACGATTACATGGGGTATCATTCTCGGCATATCGGTACCGGCCGTCCTCTATATCGTGTCGGCCTTCGTATCGACGGCCGTCCTCCCCTGGGAGGAGTTTGCGGGGGCCGAAGCGCCCTTCGCCGCCGTTGCGGCTAAATATATGGGTACCTTCGGGGTGACCTTCATTATTCTGGTCGCCTTTGCCGCGATTCTTTCGTCCCATAATGCCGAGCAGACGGTGGGCACCAGGATTCTCTTTGGGACATCGCGTGACAAGCTGCTTCCCAAGCCGCTGATGGCCATCAATAAATTCGGGGTTCCGAGTAACTCATTGATTCTTACCGCCGGTATGACCATCTTTCTGATAATTTCCGGCACGATTCAACTGGTGGCGGAGGTTGTGGTGTTCATGTTCCTGTTTAACTGGATTATCACCCACGTCGGGGTTATTATGGCCCCGAAGACGCAGCCGGAGCTGTACGAAAAGGCACCCCTGAAACTGAACGGCTGGAAGGCCGTTGTTCCCTGGTTCGGCATTATTGTCTCTGTCGGTCTTTTGATTACACAGGGGCCGAAGGCGCTGCTCTATTCCCTCGTATGGCTTGCGATCGGAAGTGTATTCTATATTGTAGGATATAGATCGAGAAAAGAAGAGATTGACAAGCTGATCTCGGAGTGGCCGAGAGACAGATACCTGGATGAATAGGCATTTCTTTTTGTCTGGTTGAGCAGTTTGTGAGAGAAGGGCCGCCCGCATACAAGCGGGCGGCCTGTTTCATTCAACGTAATTATGAACACTGTTCGATTACGGGGACACGAATGAAGATACGAGACAGCGGAATGCCGTCCGAAGAAATGTGGCAGACCTTCTTCAATCCTGCCCGGATACTCCAGGCACTCGGCCTGCGCGGAGACATGGCGAATGTTATTGATCTCGGCTGTGGCTACGGAACGTTCACGATTCCCGCGGCCCTGATGACAACCGGGACGGTTCACGCATTTGATATTGAACAATCCATGATCGAAGAAACCAGACACAAGGCACAGGCCGCCGGATGTCTGAACATCAACCTGTATACGCGTGACTTTGTGGCCGACGGGACCGGGCTCGGCGATTCATTCGCCGACTATGTGATGCTGTTTAATCTTCTGCACGCAGAGCATCCCGCCCACCTTCTGCGAGAGCCCTTTCGCATCCTCACATCGGGGGGACTCCTCGCAATTCTGCACTGGAACTATGATCCGCTCACTCCGCGAGGACCATCAATGGACATTCGTTCGAAACCAGAGGACTGTCTCCGGTGGGCGGAGGCGGCGGGATTCGGCGTTATCGCTGCCCACATAGACTTGCCGCCATATCATTACGGCATCATTGTACAGAAGAAGTGAGATGCGGGAGATCGAACGGGATGGAGGCGCTACCTTCACGTATGTGCCGAAGCCTGATGCACGACTATCCCGTGACCTCTTTCAGGACACCCTCTACCAGCTTACGTATAGCAGCGAGACCTTCTTCGGTCTTCGATTCGAAGCGCAGGACCAGGACGGGCTGGGTGTTTGACGCCCGGACGAGCCCCCATCCGTCTTTGAACTGCACGCGCACGCCGTCGATGTCGATCACATCGTACTCGGCCGCGAATCGCTCTTTGACCTTTTCGACCACCTGGAACTTGATATCGTCGGAGCACTCCACCCGTATCTCCGGAGTGCTGAAGGTTTTGGGGATGTCCGAGAGGAGTTCACTGATCTTCTTCCCCGTCAGGGAGAGGATCTCAAGGAGGCGCAGGGAAGCGTAGATCGCGTCGTCGTAGCCGAAGTAGCGATCAGCGAAGAAGATATGGCCGCTCATCTCTCCCGCCATGAGGGCGTGTTCCTCTTTCATCTTCCCCTTGATGAGCGAGTGCCCTGCCTTCCACATGATCCCCCGGCCGCCATTCTTTGCTATGTCGTCGTAGAGCGTCTGAGAGCACTTGACCTCTCCGATGATCGCCGCTCCGGGGTTCTCCTTCAGAATGGCCCGTGAGAAGAGAAGCAGGAGTTTGTCTCCCCGTACGATCTTACCCTCGTCCGTTATGACGCCGATCCGGTCGGCGTCGCCGTCGTAGGCGATTCCGATATCCGCCTTTTTCTCCTTGACCAGCTGTATGATCCCGGTCAGATTCTCCTCGACGGTCGGATCGGGGAAGTGATTGGGGAAGTGGCCGTCCATCTCGCAAAACAGGGGGGTGACGGAACACCCGAATCCCTCTAAGAGAGGGACTGCGAAGAACCCTCCCACACCGTTGCCCCCGTCGATCACCACCTTCAACCCCTCGCGTACCGTGACATTATTAAACAGGTACTCCCGGTAGTCCTGCGCGATGTCACTCCGGCGGGCCGCTCCCGCACCCGACGCGTACCGGCCGCCCTCCATGATGGTCCGCAGCTTTTGTATGGCCTCTCCGTAGATGGTGTCAGGGCCGATGCAGATCTTGAAACCGTTAAATTCCGGAGGATTGTGGCTTCCTGTCACCATGATCCCGCCGTCCACCTTCAGGTGCCTGATGGAGTAGTAGAGGATAGGCGTGGCGCACAGGCCGATGTCGATCACGTCGATACCGGTTTCACGAAGCCCCTCGATGATCGCCGCCTGGTATTCCTCGGAGCTCAGTCGGCAATCCCTTCCGACGGTCATGACCTTTACGTCCCGTTTTTCCCCATAGGTGCCGATGGCCCTGCCCAGGTCATAAACGAAGTCGTGATTCAGGTCCTCCCCGACGAGGCCCCTGACATCATATTCCCTGAATACTTGCGGATTCATATGATCTTCTCCTGAAAATCTGATACGTCATCTACTATCATATGTGCCGCTTTTAGACAATACGCTTGTCTCCGATATGTGTTGACACCCCTTTGATGCCATGTTAGTTAAGAAGGTCTTAATTCACAAAAGAATTACCGGGAGGTATCGTTATGGCATGGCAGGACGATGATGGAAGTCCCTGGGGGAATAAACAGCCGCCCGATCTGAAAGACGCGGTTGAAAGGATCAAGAAAGCGATCCCCTTTAAGATTCCCTTCGGCGGGAAGTACGGGTTGATCCCCGTGATAGTGGCGGTCTTGCTGGTCCTCTGGCTCGCATCCGGGATCTATTTTGTCGCCCCTGACGAGGTCGGTGTGGTCAAGAGATTCGGCAAGGCTGTGCGCACGACGACACCGGGCCCTCACTACCATGCCCCAGCGCCGGTAGAGACGGTTCTGAAACCGAAGGTGACGCAGGTGCAAAGGATAGAGATCGGGTTCAGGACGATAGGAGACCGACAGCTCGGCAGAATCAGGGCGGTCACCGATGAGAGCCTGATGCTCACCAAGGCCGAAAACATCGTGAACCTGTCCTTTATCGTTCAGTACAAGATAAAGGACGCGGCGGCCTACCTCTTTAACCTGAAGGACCAGGCCAAGACGGTCAAGGATGCCGCGGAGGCCGCGATGCGTGAAACGGCCGGAGAAAGTGAGATCGATGACATCCTGACCACCGGCAAGTTCAAGGTCCAGCAGGACACAAAGACGATTCTCCAGCAGATACTGGATGAATATGACGCGGGAATCCATATCGTGGCTGTTCAGCTTCAGGATGTTCACCCCCCCGATGAGGTTATGGCGGCCTTTAAGGATGTCGCCAGCGCGAAGGAAGACAAGGCCAAGATGGTAAACGACGCGCACGGCTACCGAAATGAGATACTTCCGAAGGCAAAGGGGAAGTCGTCCCAGATCGTCAATGATGCCATAGCCTACAAGGAGGCCAAGATCATCTCCGCCGAAGGAGATGCGAGCAGATTCCTGCAGGTGCTGGCTCAGTATAAGACGGCCAAGGAAGTGACAAAGAAGAGGCTGTATATCGAAACGATGGAGGAGATACTCCCGGGAATCGAGAAGGTTATCGTCTCGGAAAAGATCGGAAAGAATATGCTCCCCCATCTGTCGCTTGGCGACAAGAAGATAAACACGAAGTAGCTTGTTCGGAGGCTGACAATGAAGACAAAAGGAAAACTGGGAATAATAGCCGGACTGATCGTTATTTTTGTTGCGTCTCTCGCGGTCTTTACCGTGGATCAGACGCAGCAGGCGATCGTCATACAGTTGGGGAAGCCGCTGGCGGGCTCATACGGCCCCGGTCTCCACTTCAAGGTCCCCTTTATCCAGCAGGTGGTCCAGTTTGAGCGAAGGATACTGGTGTACGACGCGACGCCGACCGAAATCCTGACGAAGGACAAAAAGAATCTCGTCGTGGACAACTATACGAAGTGGTCCATTGCCGACCCTCTGAGATTCTATACGACGGTGAAGAATGAAAACGGCGCGCAGTCGAGGCTGGACGATATCGTGTACGCGCAGCTTCGGGTTGAACTGGGACAGCATGATCTGTCGGATATCGTGTCGACGACCCGTGATTTCATTATGACAAAGGTTACGAAGAAGGCTGCCGAGCGTGCCAAGGATTACGGTATCCATGTCGTGGATGTGAGGATAAAGCGAGCGGATCTGCCGGAGCAGAACGAGAAGCATGTGTTCGGACGAATGAAGGCCGAACGGGAGCGGCAGGCAAAGCAGTACCGTTCTGAGGGAGAAGAGGAGTCCAAGAAGATCACGGCGAAGGCCGATATGGAACGGACGATCATACTGGCGAAGGCCTATAAGGAATCCGAGCAGATGAAGGGCGAGGGGGATGCCCGGGCGGTGAAGATATACGCCGACGCGTATAAGAAAGATCTGCAATTCTATGAGTTTATCAGGAGCCTCGAGGCATACAAGAAGGCCCTCAAGGAGGATACGAAGCTGGTTATCAGTGCGGACTCCGAGTTCCTCAAGTTCATGAATTGAACAGCGAGCGAATAGAAAATAAACATTTTCCTAAACAATCGAAGATACCCTGCAACTTGTCGGAGCAAAAGCGGAGATCCCGCTTATACGGGATTGCGGGGGGCTTCAATTTTTCCTTGACTTTTTGACTAGTTTCGGTTTATGAGGTTGGAAAATCGGTAAGGATGCACAAAATGGGATATACCATGAGCAAACAGACAGGCGGGTTTTTCAGCTTTTTTAGTTTTTTTGGGGAGGTCTGCCTTCTGAGCTCTTGATGTAGCGCTGTATGAGCCGTGGGCAGACCGAGTCTGCCCACGGCTTTTTTGTTTTTTGGGGCCGTGGATTATCCACGGCCCTTTTTATTTTGAAAGGAGGAGGGAGCAATGCGGAGAATATGGTGTATTATCATAGGTGTTGTTGTCATTCTGGGGATACCCCCGGCCCTGCACGCAAAGGCGATAAAGGTGGGGGCGGCGATTAACCTGACCGGTCCCGCATCCACCTGGGGGCAGTTCCACGCAAAGGGGCAGCGGGATTACTTCCGGTATGTCAACGAGGTCAAGGGGGGCGTTAACGGAAATCAGATAGAGATGATACTTGTAGACACCGGATACAAGGTCACCGAGGCCATAGCAGCGGTCAGAAAGTTTGCCGTCAGTGACCGGGTGGACATGATTGCCACCTGGGGTGCCGGTGAAGGACTTGCGGCAAAGCCCATCGTTCAGAGATACAAGATCCCCACGATTAATTACTCAACCAGTTGGGAAATCCTTGAAAAACCGATCGATTATATGTATCTTCCCTTTGGAAGCTACCGGCTGGATTGTTACGCGATCCTCGAGTATATCGGCGCAACCCACAAGGGTAAAAATCCTCCGAAGGTCGGTCTGCTGACATACAACAACGCCTATGGGCGGTCGATACACAAGCCGAGCAGGGAATATGCCGAGAAACACGGGATCGATATCGTGGCGATCGAAGAGTTCCCCCCGAAGACGCTCGACCTGACGACGGAGGTGCTCAGATTGCAGAAGAGCGGTGCGGAGTATGTCTTCATGCAGATGCTCCCCGCGGCGATCATCACTACTTTTAAATGCGCCGACAGGGTAAAATACGAACCGCAATTCTTCGGGACATGGACCTCTACCGATCCCGACTTCTTCACTATGGGGAAGGGACTGATCAGAGACCGTCTGATGATGCAGTTCCCCGGCTCTCTGCCGGTGGATAAGACCGAGGGCATCAAGGTCATGGAGGAGATGTGGAAGCGGTACGGCACGGTTGATTCCTTTGACGCTTCATACTGGGAAGGTGTCGTCATGGGGATGATTATGGAACGCGCTTTTGTCCGGGCCCAGGAGAAGTATGGAAAGATAACGAGGGCGACGATCAACAAGGCGATGGAATCCTTCTCGAATGAAAATTTAGGAGGGTTGGTCCCCGACGTTTCCTATTCGAAGACGAATCACGAGGGTTCGTTCAAGGGAAGGATCGTCAGGGTGTCTGAGGATGGGAAATATGTTCCCGTTACGAACTTTTTCGTTCCCGGGAAGGGAGAAATACAGGTTCTGGGGGGTAAATGAAGGCTTTTCGAGGTCAGCCGGATATCTTTAAGGAGATATCCGGCGACGGAAAACGTGCCGATCTGGGGGTAACCCATCTCACACTGAACTTCGGAGGGGTGATGGCGCTCAGCGGCGTCGACTTCGAGGTGAAGACCGGGGAGCTGTTCGCCATTATCGGACCCAACGGTGCGGGGAAGACCAGTCTTCTAAACTGCCTCACCGGCTTCTACCAGCCACAGGAAGGCCGGATCGTGTTCAACAAAGAAGATATAACGAATCTGCCGGCGCACGGCCTTGTGAGCCGTGGCGTCGGCAGAACGTTCCAGAATATCGAACTGTTCCCCGGGATGACCGTCCTGTCCAATATGCTCCTGGCACGCCATGCCCACTGCAATTACGGACTGGGAGGTGCACTCCTCTTCATGCCCGGCGTGCGCAGAGAGGAGATACGGAACCGTGTCGTCGTGGAGGAGCTGATTGATTTTCTGGAGATGCAGGCTATCCGGAAGAAGCCGGTCGGCTCGCTTCCCTACGGCCTGCGCAAACGGGTCGAACTCGGGCGCGCGCTGGCGCTCGAGCCGAAGCTCCTGGTGCTGGATGAACCTTTTGCGGGGATGAATCTCGAAGAGAAGGAAGATATGGTCAGGTTTTTATCCGAACTGAATAATCAGTGGGGACAGACGATGATACTCGTCGAACACGACATGTCGATCGTTATGACCATATCCAATCGCGTCATGGTCTTGAATTTCGGCGAAAAACTAGCCGAGGGGACTCCGGAGGAGGTGCAGAAAGATCCGGAGGTTATACGGGCCTACCTGGGGGATACACAGTGAATCAGAAGCCGGAAAACCCAAAACCCCAGGAGGGAATACATCCAAGGCCCGGGGGCGGACTCACGCTCCCTCAGATTCTGCTCCAGCAGGCGGAGCAATCGGGGGGTGACACCGCCATTCGCGAAAAGGCGTATGGCATATGGCAGACGTATACCTGGCGGGACTATCTGGCCTTTACAAAAAAAGTGGGATTGGGACTGTATGCCCTCGGTCTGAGGAGGGGGGATAATGTCGGGATTATCATAGACAACCACCCGGAATGGCTCTTCAGTCAATTGGGAGGACA
>Ga0272443_10000807_pt1 | contig 52214 bp, 46 predicted proteins | sample SSMAcet12_FD_193581 | JGI IMG/M metagenome (GOLD analysis project Ga0272443, IMG submission 193581) | Marine sediment archaeal communities from Little Sippewissett salt marsh, Falmouth, MA, United States - SSM-Acet-12 | ecosystem: Environmental > Aquatic > Marine > Wetlands > Sediment ...
CCGAGCGAACAAAGTGAGCGATCTTTCACTATTCACAGAGTCCGTTCCGGGTAAAAATTAATTATACAGGGCGCACACACAGGTGCGCCCCTACATCGATGGCCATGCATACGCAATACGATATACGGTATACGAAATGGGCTGTGGGCTCTGGGCTGTGAGCTATGTGCTCTGGGCTTTGAACTGTCTTCTGTTTTCTGACTTCTGAGATCTGCCTTCTGTCTTCTGTATCCGATATACGCAATACGCAATACGATATACGGCATACGAAAAAGGCTGAAAACTGTTTTTATTCCGCCGGATACCCTACCGGTTGAGTGAGGATTATCTCCTGCTCTTCCCGTAATCCCATGGCCTTTTTTAACTCGGGTTTTTTCACCCATCCCAGGACGACGGTAGACAAACCTTCCGAAGCGCAAAAAAGATAAACATTCTGGCTGATAAACCCTGTATCGACCGCGGAATAAAAGATTTTCGAGTCTTTATCGGATCTCATCCTCGAAAAATCAGCTACAAAGATAAGGTTTACCGGCGCTATTTGCGTGAAATCCTGGACGCCTGTAAGTTCACGTATATCTTCGGGCAGTACAGGTTCAAGGGTATTGGTTTTGTGGTCAAATAAATAAAGTCCGCTCTTCATGGCGACATAAAGGTCTATTTCCTGAAGATTCATGGCCGAAGGAGCGGTGCGAAGCCCGGTATCGGGCCTGTTCACTCCGAAAGCCGCCCACATAAGATCGGAAAGGACCGCTATAGGGATGTCTTTTCCACTGAAGGAGCGGGAAGAACGGCGTGTGTTCAAAGATTCCATAAGAGTTTTACCTCTTTCCATGCGGGGAGGATCAAGCTTGATGGCTTCCGGTTGTCCGGCAAAAGAACACACGGGGCATATGACCACGGGAACAGACAGTAAAATACAGGTCAGTGATAAAACAAAATAACGTTTTTTCATAGAAATCCCAACGCTCCTTCCTTATAATAACAAAAGGTTTTCATGGCAGAAGGCATACAATATGCTTATCCGGGATTATAACTCTGTTGCCGGGAAATGACAATGATTATCGCACCGTTGTCTCGATATTAAATTAAGGCGGTCTTTTTGAAAGCAGGCAAAATAAGAGAACAGGCGGTATTTACCGAAGGGGGAGTGGGAGTTTTACTGTTTCGGAAAACCGTACCTATGGCCATAGGGCTCCTGGGGATGGTAGCGTTCAATATGGCGGATACTTTTTTTGTCTCTAAACTCGGGACGATAGAGCTTGCCGCGTTGAGTTTTACGTTCCCGGTGGTCTTCATCGTGGCTAGCATAGCCCTGGGGCTCGGTATGGGCACTTCCAGTGTCGTTTCCCGGGCTGTCGGCGAAGGAAATAACCACAAAGTTGAAAAACTCACCACGGACGGCATGTTATTGGCGGTTCTCAGCGTGGCTGTTTTTGCCGTGGCCGGGATATTCACGATTGAACAGGTTTTCGGCGCGCTGGGCGCGGGCGCGGAGATCCTGCCGTATATCCGGCAGTATATGTTCATATGGTACGCCGGGGTCGTATTTGTGGTGGTGCCGATGGTGGGGAATAACGCTATACGCGCCATAGGTGATACAAAAACACCAAGCATAATAATGCTGGTAGCGGTTGTCACGAATCTCGTCCTGGACCCGGTCCTGATATTCGGATATGGCCCGTTTCCACGTATGGAACTGGCGGGTGCGGCGCTTGCCACGGTCATATCACGCGCGATAACCCTTGTATTCGCTTTGTGGATACTGGGGTACAGGGAAAAGATGTTGATATTCGCAATGCCGGGGCTGAAGCGGTTGTACAGGTCCTGGAAGGAGGTTCTTTATGTAGGGATACCGACCGCGGGGACCAGGATGATAATACCGGTGGCTCTGGGTATTATTACAAAAATGGTCTCATCTTACGGGCCGGAAGCGGTAGCGGCTTTCGGGGTCGCTTCAAGAATTGAGTTCTTTGCCCTGGTGATCATTTTTGCCCTGGCTTCGGTACTGGCGCCGTTCACAGGCCAGAACTGGGGAAGCGGGAATATTAACAGGGTACATCTTGGACTGAGATACGGGGAATTTTTTTCGGTTTTATGGGGTTTAGCCGTCATGGGTTTTCTTTTTCTTTTTGCCGGGAAGATCGCGGCAGTATTTAACGATGACCCGGCAGTAAAAAAACTTGTCATACTTTATTTGAAAATAGTGCCTGCCGGTTTCGGGTTACAGGGGATCCTTATCATCGCCAATTCCGTATTAAACGTGTTACACAAGCCCTTGAGGGCCTCAGCCCTGGTCATATTAGAGATGTTCGTGCTGTATATACCAATGGCGGTTATAGGCGAACATTTTTACGGGTTGAAAGGTGTATTCGCTTCATTGGCGGCCGCGTATATAATATCGGGGATCATCGCGTTGAACGTGGTCAATAGAACATTAAAAAACAGCGCGTAATGCCCGGTAGGAACCGGCCGGGATGGGGTGTTTGCAAAAATCCGTGATTGCGTATAAGATAAATATGAAGACAGGTGGCGGGAATAAAGTTTTATCGAATATATATGACCGGAGGGATGTTATAATGAAGACCCGAAAAAGATCACTAAAAACCGTGAGGGCCGTCTTTATGGCCCTTTTAATATTTTTGCCGGACGCGTATTATAATAATACTTATCCGGATACTTCACCCGGGGAATTACGTGAAAAAGCTTTCCAGGAAATAAATTCAGCCGGCCAGTTAATGAAAAATGCCAGGGCGTTACAGGTGCCCGGCGCGGATAAAAAGGACCTGAAAGAAGCGGTGACGATCTATGCGGATGCCGGAGAAAAGCTGCAGAGGGCACTTGATATCATGGTGGAACTGGGCCCGGAATATATTTCAAACGAAGAGCTTGACAACTGTAACAGGGCAATAAAGTATTGCCTGCAGGCGATCGGGAGCGGAAAAAGATTGTTCAAGGATAAAGTCTTGTCCGAGATGCGGGAGTAAAGAGAGAAACCATGAAAAAATGCCCCTTTTGCGCCGAAAATATTCAGGACGATGCCCGCAAATGCAAACATTGCGGAGAATGGATAGGACCATGCCGGGATATGCACGGTAGTGAACAACCGGGTCCGGGCGGGGAACCGGAGATCAAAATAATCCCGGGCAAAGCGCCGTGCCCCAAATGCGGGGGCACAATGAACATCATAAAACGCGGCAGCCTTGAAACGGATGAATGTCCCGGGTGCGGCGGCATATGGATCGACAACATGGAAGAGAAAGAAGTGCTGAAAATGGAACCGGCTGTTTTTACGGTTGATGATTTGCACAGGTTAAGGGCTGTATACAAGCCGGAGGGCCGGGAGGAAAAGGTCAAATATTTTAAATGCCCGAGATGCGGTAAATTGATGTGGCGCAAAAATTACCTGAGCCATTCCGGGATCATCGTGGACAAATGCAGGGATCACGGGACGTTTTTTGATAAAGGCGAACTTGAAAAGGCCATTGAATTCATCAAGAAAGGCGGAGTGGAATACGAAAAACTCAGGATAACGGAAAAAGGACTTGGCGAGGTACACAGCCGGATCACCCGTGAAATAAACAGGGTTGAAGTGTCTATGTACAGGCTTCACTGGGTCGGGCGCATACTGAGCCTTTTAGGATTTTGATCCCGCGGCATGCTAAGGGGTTAACAGGTTCTTTTATCAACTGTTCCTTCGGAATAAAAGTGAAACTCCTGCCGTCCGATAACTCGATAAGTATTTCACTGAGTAATATATCCCCGGGGTCGACGGGTATATTGCAGAAGATTTGTATGGTGCCGTCCGGGTCCAATAGGGTTATACGCTTTTCCCGGTCATTTAACCGGACCCTGTCAAAAGACAACATGTAATATTTTGTTTTATCTTCTCCCCAGGCCAGGTACCGGGCTTTTTTAAAGTCGATCGGGGTATCCGTGTTGTTCCCCAGAAGAAATTCCGCCCTGAAAACCCCGCGGTCGGGTAATTCCCAGAATTTGATTATTCCAAAAACATCCTGGTTCTCAGCTGAAGTGAATTCGGGGACCTGTGCAAGGGCGGTGGCTTTTTCAGCTGAACAATAAGAAATGCTGCAGTTCACGGCAATGACCAACAACAAAAAAGTGCGGACAAAATTCTTCATTTATGCTCCTTTTCTTCGCGGGTTATTATATCATAAACGGAAGTTAAAAGTGAAATGTTCGAAAATGTACTCAGTGAAGGAAAGGGTGCCGCATACATGCAAGAGGGATTCTGCCCATCGATGCTCAAATATCCCTTGCATGCATTTAACGTAAGTTATCTTGCGATTGGGATCCTTCTGGTCGGGTTTTAACAGGCCCTGAAACAGTAATGTAAACAAAGACCGGGCACGAAAAAGTCAGCCCTGAATTTCCGAACTTGCCGGGTTGTATTGATCTGGACTGGTCCGGCTTCGAACAGGCGGGAATTCTTTACGACAGGAAAAGACTAAACAGAACGGGCATACTTTTTCTCTGTTAAAAATGACTGCGAAGTATACCAATCGCAAGATAATCCTTGAAATCGCATAGCCCAAAGCTCAAACTCCGCCAGGGCTTCCCGGGCATGCCCGGGGGTGGATGGTGTCATTGCCGCACCTCTCACTGTATTCGGGGTTCGCAATGACGGTGAGCAAGGCGTATTCCAAATACGGCCCTGCAACTATCAATATAAAATAATATTAAATTTCATTATTTAAATTTGCAAAAAGATAAGAATCGGGTTAATATAGTACTGTTCATTTTCGGCACTTTTGCCAAGGTAAACAACAAAAGGCGTTTTTTTGAGTAAAAAGAAAAACAGAGCCGGCAACCGGGCAAAAACTCCGGGCAGCGGGGCATGGAAAATAACCTATAAAAAATTCAAACCCGCGCAGGAAGGTTTGCGTGAAGCGTTGTGCACTTTAGGCAACGGCTATTTCGGCACCAGGGGCGCGGCAACCGAATCATCCGCTTCGAGGATACATTATCCCGGTACATATATCGCCGGCCTGTACAATAAACTTTCTACTTTTATCGCCGGTAAGACCGTTTACAATGAAGACCTGGTAAACTGTCCCAACTGGCTTTTTCTAACGTTCAGGATCGGCAACGGGGAATGGATAACCCCGTCTACAAGTAAGATCCTCTCCTATCACCAGGAGCTCGATATAAAAAGAGGTATCTTTATCAGGAAGATCTCTCTTCAGGACCGGCAGGGTAGACGAACGACTATAGAGACCAGAAGGATCGTGCATATGGCCCGGCCTCACTGTGCCGCGATAAGTTATGAGATCACGCCCGAGAATTATGAAGGATGGATAGTAATAAGGTCGGCGCTTGACGGTACTGTCCAGAATACAGGCGTGGCCCGCTACAGGCAGTTGAATTCAAAGCATTTAAAACCCGACGCGCTGGGACATTTCGGGAAAAACGGCATTTATCTGGCGGTGAAGACCAGCCAATCCCGGGTAAGAATAGCCCAGGCGTCCAGTTTAAGGATATTTATAGATAAGAAAGAAAAGAAAGCCGTAAGCAGGATATTGACAAAAGAAAAAAAGGGGATCTGCCAGGATTTCAGGATCTTCACGGGCAAAAAAAACAGGGTAGTAGTCGAAAAGAACATTTCAATATACACTTCCAAAGATAAAGGTGTCAAAAACCCACTGTCCGCCGCCATAAACTCCGTGAAAAAATCCGGCAGGTTTTCCGAACTTTTAAAGACCCACATCAGGTCATGGAGCGCGTTATGGAAAAAAGCGGATATCCAGATTGACGGGGATACCTTTACACAACAGGTCATACGATTACACGCGTTTCATCTTTTCCAGACAGCTTCACAGCATAATGTTTCCATAGACGCGGGGTTACCCGCCAGGGGGTTGCACGGGGAAGCTTATCGCGGGCATATCTTCTGGGATGAGCTATACGCGATGCCGTTTTTTGATTTTCACGTACCGGAAATATCAAAAGCGCTTTTACTGTACAGGTACAGGAGGCTGCAAAATGCCAGAAAATACGCCAGGGAAAATAGATACAAAGGCGCTATGTTCCCATGGCAGAGCGGGTCGACAGGCGAGGAAGAAACACAGGTCATACACCTGAACCCTTTGTCGGGTCAATGGGGCGCGGACCATAGCCGCATCCAACGGCATGTTTCTTTCGCTATCGCGTATAACACCTGGAAATACTGGGAAAGGACCAGGGACAGGGATTTCTTCAACAAATACGGGGCTGAACTTATATTGTCAATAGCCCAGTTCGGGGCCAGCCTCGCGAAATACAACCCGGCCGACGGTAAATATCATACAAAAGGAGTTATGGGCCCGGATGAATTTCATGAAAAACTTCCAAAAGCGCCGAAACCCGGGTTTAAAGACAACGCGTATACAAATGTTTTAATAGCATGGACACTGGGAAGGGGCCTGGAAACAGCGGATATTTTATCAAAAAAACGAAAAGAACGATTGTTCAGAAAACTCGGGATCACTCAAAAAGAACTGAACAGATGGGATGATATCAGCCGGCACATGAACCTGATCATAAACAACGACGGCATAATCAGCCAGTTTGACGGGTATTTTTCCCTCAAGGAAATAAATTGGGACGCATATAAGAAAAAATATGATAACATACAGCGGATGGACCGCATACTCAAAGCCGAAGGCAAATCACCAAATGATTATAAGGTATCAAAACAGGCGGATGTGCTTATGCTTTTTTACCTTTTCACGTTGCCTGAAATCAAGGAGCTGTTCACCAGGCTGGGCTATAGGATAAACAGGGCCATCCTGAAAAAAAATTACGATTATTACGTTCGAAGGACATCTCATGGATCGACTTTGAGCAAAGTAGTACATTGTTATGTGGCTAATATGATAGGCAGGTCCAAGGAAGCATGGGGCTGGTTCCAGGAGGTCTTGAAGTCGGATATAAATGATATACAGGGTGGGACCACGCCTGAGGGGATACACGCGGGGGTCATGGGAGGGTCCATAGACATTGTATTGCGGGGATATGCCGGGGTCCACATCGCGGGTGACCGCGTAAAACTTACACCCAGCCTGCCCAGGGCATGGAACAGGATGAGTTTTGATATTTGTCATCGGGGGGGAAACATCTCTTTCCAGATCACAAAACATAGTGCAGCCATATTGCTGCATGGCGATAGACGCCGCAAGGTTAGCATTGAGATAAACGGGAAAGAAAAAATATGTACGGGCGGGAAAATATACAGAATGGTTTTGAACAATAAATAATGTTTTGGAGGTCGACGGGGCGATGGCGCAGGAAAAGATATTAGTGGTTGACGATAATATAGCCCAGGCCGCGATGCTGAAATCACGGCTGGAAGCGGCAGGCTTTCTGGTTGATTCGGCACGTACCGGTGAAGAAGCCCTGGAGATACTGAGAACAGAATGGGTAGATCTTATCGTCATGGAGATCGTGTTCAAAAAAGGCCTTAACGGATTTCAACTGCTGGAAAAGATCAAAAAGAAAAAAGATTTTATGCAGATACCCGTGGTCATCCAGTCCGGCAAGGCGATAATGAAAAAGGCTTTTGAATACATGGGGATAGAAGCGTTCTTTATCAAGCCCTATTCTGTTGATGTCCTTCTTGAGGAAGTTAAAGATATACTCACGAAAAAGATCCTGATAGTCGGGAAGGAGGACAAGACCACGGCGTCGATCACGAAGGACCTCTCCAGGTATGATTTTCAGATCGACACTGTCCGGAGCATCAATAAATTTTATATAAACATCCTGTCTTTCAGGTATTGCCTTGTGGCTATGCAGCATAAGATCCGCTCCGAGACCGCCGATAAGATGATAACACTGATCCGGAGAAGCAAAAAAAACGAAAGTGTGCCGATAATAATATACACCTCATCGAAAATATCAGAGATGAGCCCCCGGGAAACACGGGAAGTGAAAGCTATGAAAGAGCGCTGCGACGCGCTGGGCGGGTGTGAGTTTATGGATAAAGGTTATTTCCACAGGCGGTTCATCGACCTGTCGAAAAAATATCTGGAATCTTTCTGATCTTCCTGATGGAAGGAGCGATTATGGCCAGGAAAATCCTTATCATAGACGATGAAACGGATATACGCACAGTTCTCGGCATGAGGCTGAAAGACCAGGGATTTGAAGTCCTGACAGCGTCGGATGGACAGGACGCGTTAAGTAAACTTAAAAAAGACACCCCGGATCTTATAATACTGGATATACTTATGCCGGTGATGAACGGATTTGATTTTTATAAGACAATAAAAAAAGACCCCGCTTTAATAGATATACCTGTTCTTATTTTCACGGCCAGGGGGGCGATGAAAGATACATTTGATGCCATGGACGTGGATTATTTCGCGGAAAAAACATGTGATTATGCCGTCATAGTCGAAAAAGTGAAATTTTTACTGCAAAAGAAAGTTTTACTGCTAAGCAAGGACCCGGATGTCATAGATCATGTCAAATACGCCATGGAAAAGAAGAAGTATTCCGTTTATTTAGTGGAAACTGCCAGGGACCTTGCGGATAAAGGCAAGAAAGCAAAATACGAGATCATAATAGCGCATTTACCTTTTCTTGACATGCCGCCGGAAGATTTTGTGAAAGAAACAGGGACCTTTAAGGGCCCGGCCCCTAAAATAATAGTTTTTTGTGATGAAAAGGTTGAGGGCACCGGAGATAAAGATATGGTGTCTATCGACGATATAAGGATAAAATGGAGGTCGGCAGGCGTGAATTATTTTTACGATCCCAGGGCGACCGAAAAGACTTTTGCGGAAACGGTTAATAACTGGTTTATATAAAACACCGCTGATGCAAAAAATGACGGGGAGGAAAAGATGATGAATAAGATCTTATCTTGCATGATGATAATGTTATTATTGGCCGGCTGCGCGACCCCCAGGCGGGAACGTGTGAGCAAGCAGGATCTGGATAAACTCCAGAACCAGATAAATATGCTGCAAGCCAGGGTAAGGGACAAGGATGACGAGATATTGTACCTGAAACAGAGGCTTAATACGATGCAGGAACAGCCGAAATCGCAGACGGTAGTCTATGCCGCGCCTGAAAGTTCCCAGAAAACGGAAAGCAAACCCGTTTTCAGCCCGGTACAACTCCAGAAAGCATTGAAAAACGCCGGATATTACAGCGGACCCATAGACGGGAAGATCGGCAAAAAGACAAAACAGGGTATCCTGGATTTCCAGAAAGCCCATGGGCTGAAGGCTGACGGTATTGTGGGTAAGAATACCTGGGCGGAGCTCAAGAAATACCTGGAGATAAAATAGGACGGACAGCCGGAAACCCGGGAAACAATAAAATATGGTAAAAACAAAGATAATCGCTACGATCGGCCCGGCCAGCGCCGATTATAAGACGCTCAGGAAAATGGTCCTGAGCGGGCTGGATGTGATAAGGCTGAATTTTTCCCATGGCACGCACAAAGGACACCTGGCGGTAGTAGGGCTTATGAGAAAGATCAACAAAAAATACCGCAGGCATATCAGGATCATGCAGGACCTGGAGGGCTTCAGGATAAGGGTCGGAACATTGAAAAGGGGTCCGGTAGCGCTTAAAAAAAACAGCCATGTTTTTTTGGTGCCGGAAGGGACCCCGCCGGGTGCGGGGTGTATACCGATAGATTATCAGAATGACCTGAGCATAATCAAACCCGGTAAATATGTGTATATTGATGACGGCAACATCATCTTGTATGTGAAAAACACGGCCAGACGCAGAATAAAAGCGCAGGTGGTCGAAGAGGGTGTTCTTAAACAACGTAAAGGCATAAACATACCGGGGGTAAGATTTCCCGTATCCGGGGTCACTGAGAAAGACAGGGCGGATATAAAGTTCGGCATAGACAACAAAGTGGATTTTATAGCGCAATCTTTTGTCAGGCGCAAAAAAGATGTCCTGGATGTAAAAGACATGGTAAAAAAGGGGCATCCCGGGTGTCAAGTTGTCGCTAAGATAGAAAACACCGAGGCGATACGAAATATAGACGAGATAATCGATGCTTCCGACGGCATTATGGTAGCCAGGGGTGATATGGGTGTAGCCGTACCGATCTACCAGATCCCTGTTATACAGAAAAAGATAATAACAAAATGCAATAAGAAGAGAAAGTTCGTCATAACCGCTACGGAAATGCTGGAACACATGACTGAACATAAACGCCCGACCCGTGCGGAAGTGACCGATGTAGCTAATGCCATTCTGGACGGCACGGATTATGTGATGCTGTCCGCGGAGACAGCGGCCGGCAAACATCCGGTTGAGGCCGTTGATATGATGAACCGGATATGCAAGTATACAGAACAGAACAGGTGATGTGAGTGGAGAGTATGCCTGGGAAGATATAACAATTAACTGGAGGAGGGAAAACTATGCCGTATGAACCGGAGCTGGATGTATGTTTATTTTCAAAATTCTGGGAAGGCGATTCCAAGCGTCTTACAGTAAGCATTTACTCTTACAATAACGGGGAGAAGAAATTACAGATAGCCAGGGAAAATAAGAATAAAGACGGAGAATTAAAATTCGCTAAACTGGGAAGGATGACCAAAGAAGAAATAACAGCTATCCTTCCTTTTATAGAAGAAGCTATGGCTCAGATGAGCTGACCCCGGACGGACGCATGGCCCGCCCGGATGTATTATAATAGCCGATAAGCAAGGAGGTATTTATGATGCGCACCGGAAATCCAGCGTTGCGGGGAGATATTTTTACGGGATACGGCCTGAGCGGTACCGATGCCATGACGATACAGGGGACCGTGAATAAGACATTTGTCCTGCTTTTTCTGGCCATGATATCCGCTTTCTGGGCGTGGACGAATCCCGTAAGCGCTGTACCCTTTATGGTCCCCGCTGTTATTGCCGGCTTTATTACCGCGCTGATAACCGTTTTTAAAAAAGAATGGGCGCCGGTCACCGCGCCCGTATATGCTTTAGCTGAAGGTGTTTTTCTGGGCACTTTTTCTCTTATGTTCGAGGTCAGGTATCCGGGGATAGTGCCCCAGGCTATAGCTTTGACATTCGGGACGCTTTTATGCCTTTTGGCGGCGTACAGGTCAGGTCTTATAAAAGTCACCGACAATCTCAGACTGGGCATCATATCGGCCACCGGCGCTATTGCGCTGGTCTATTTTGTTTCGTTCATTCTGAGTCTTTTTGGGGCAAGACCTTCTTTTATATATGGGTCGGGTATTTTCGGTATATTGTTCAGCGTCGTGGTCGTGGCGGTCGCCGCGTTGAACCTTGTGCTGGATTTTGATTTTATAGAAAGAGGAGCGGAGTCAGGCGCGCCTGTGTATATGGAATGGTACGGGGCATTCGGCCTGATGGTGACCCTTATATGGTTGTATATAGAGATCCTGAGGCTGCTTTCCAAGTCCAGAAGATAAACTGTCCGGAGGGCTGCCGCAAAGAGAACAGGCATGACAATTTTTTATGGGCGTTCTGGCAAAAATAAAAAAAGACCTGAAAAAGAAAAGCAACAGGGAAAAAGCCGCTGTATTGCAGCGTTTTTTTAAGACAGGCCCCGGTGAATACGCTGAAGGCGATGTTTTTCTGGGCATAAAAATGCCGGATACCAGACAGATAGCGGGGAAGTATTCCGATGTTCCGCTTGATGATATCAAAAAGCTTTTAAAGGCACGCGTGCATGAAGAGCGGATGACGGCGCTTTTGATCATGGTGTCAAAGTTCAAAAAGGGAAATGAAAAAGAGCGGAAAGAATTATACAGAGTATATCTTGATAATACAGAAAACATAAACAACTGGGACCTGGTGGATGCCACGGCCGAACATGTTGTCGGTGCTTACCTGGAAGATAAGGAGAAGAAGCCCTTATACAGGCTTGCGGGCTCTTCCAGCATGTGGGAGAGGAGGATATCCGTATTATCTACTTTCAGGTATATAAAAAAACACTCTTTTGATGATGCGCTGAGGATATCTGAGATCCTTATCGATGACAAAGAGGACCTTATACATAAGGCGGTTGGATGGATGTTGAGGGAAATAGGGAAAAGGGACATAAAAAAAGAAAAAGCGTTTCTTGAAAGAAAATACAAAAACATGCCCCGGACTATGCTCAGGTACGCGATCGAAAAATTTCCCGAAAAAGAAAGACAGGCGTATCTGAAGGGCAAGGTATAGATAACCCCACACTTCCGTGTGGGGAATGCTAATTTTATAGATACTACAGGCGGAAGCCTGTAGAGAAAAGAATGCGAGCACAAGAAAGGCGGTATTACAGGCGCCGGCCTGTACAGGGGGAGATAATGGATGGATCAGTGATATTTTTAATTTTTACGCTGCTGGGCGGAGCAACGGCCGGCTGGTTGATCGCTTATTTCCGGTTTGGCAGGCAGGACTCAAGGGTCATAGAACTTAAAAGTAAGCTCCATTCGGTTGAGTCCGCGCTGGATGACGCGAAACAGCAGGTGCGCGACAGGGAAAAGAACATAGACGCCCTCAGGGACAGGATGGAGATCGTACAGCGGGACAAAGCTGTTGCCGAGACGCGGGTTGACGAGATAAGTAAGAAGATCGAGGAACAAAAACTTATCCTGGACAACGCGAAAAGCGCCATGACCGAGACTTTTCAGGCGCTTTCGGGAGAATCCCTCAAAAGCAATAATCGTGCTTTTCTTGAGCTGGCCAAAGAAAGCCTGGAAATAATACTCAGGGATGCCAAGGGGGAAGTGGAGAAAAAGGAAGAATCCATTAAAAACGTGGTCAAACCGCTTGAAGAGGCCCTCAACCGGTATGAACGCAATATAGGGGAGATGGAAAAGACCAGGGCGACCGCTTACGGTAACCTGGAAAACCAGATAAAATCACTTATAGAGACCCAGGAGATGCTTAAACAGGAAACAAACAATCTTGTCCTGGCTTTAAGGCGTCCCGAAATAAGGGGCCGGTGGGGGGAAGTCACGTTGAAGCGTGTTGCTGAACTGGCCGGCATGGTAGACCATTGTGATTACACGGAACAGGTCTCCATAGAATCTGAGGGCGGGCGGCTGAGGCCGGATATGATAGTCCATCTGCCCGCGGGCAGGGAAATAGTCGTTGACAGTAAAGTGTCACTTGATGCTTACCTGGACGCCATGTCGGCGGATTCCCCTGAGAAGAAAGAAGGTTTTATAATAAAACACGCCCGGCAGGTCAGGCGTCACATGAAATCCCTGGCCGGCAAATCCTACTGGGACCAGTTTGAAAAAGCCCCGGAATTCGTCGTGATGTTCATACCCGGAGAATCTTTTTTAAGCGCCGCTGTCGAAAACGATCCGGCTCTTATTGAAGACGGCATGGAATCAAAAGTCATCATTGCTACACCTACGACTCTCATATCTTTACTGCGCGCTATAGCTTACGGGTGGAGGCAGGAAAGAGTGGCTAAAAACGCCCAGGAGATCGCGCGTATCGGTAAAGAGTTATATGACAGGTTTCTCCCGTTTATTGATCATGTCAATAAGACAGGCGGGGCCTTAACCCAGGCTGTAGTATCTTTTAATAAGATGATAATGTCACTTGAGCGGCGGGTCATGGTGAGCGTAAGGCGGTTTAAGGATCTTGGGGCATCCGGGGATAAAGAGCTGGCTGAATCCAGGCAGGTCGAACAGATACCCATGAAAACCCAGGGGAACGAATAAAAAATATCAAAAACATAAAAAAGGAGAGACATCATGGAAGATTTTAAGACTCCTGAAGATCTTTTCCGGGAGGGATCGCAAAAGATCGAACAGGCAGGACAGAATATTATGAAGTTTATGCCGTTCATCGCGGGGATAATACTGCTTTTATTCGCTTTGCAGGGGCTTGTGTATTCTATCGGGCCGGATGAAGTCGGGATCGTACAAAGGTTCGGTAAATACGCCAGGGAAGCCGGGCCCGGGTTGCATATGAAACTGCCTTTCGGGATAGAGAAGGTCACACCGGTGAAAGTGAAAAAGATATTTAAAGAAGAATTCGGGTTCCGCACGATCCAGGCCGGGGTGAAGACACGATACGCTTCCAGGCAGTACCCGGAAGAATCGCTGATGCTTACAGGGGACCTTAATATCCTGGACGTGAGGTGGATCGTACAGTTCAAGGTAAGCGATCCGATGAAATTATTGTTTATGACCAGAAATCCCCTGGACAATGTAAGGGATCTTTCGGAAGTCGTCATGAGCCGGCTTTGCGGTGATTACAGGGTGGACGAACTCCTGACGACTAAAAGAGAGGAGATCGACCACGAAGCGGAAAGGGCGCTGCAGGCGCTCCTGGATAAATATGAGACAGGCATTCATGTGGTCACGGTAAAATTACTTGATGTGAACCCTACTGATATTGTAAAACCGGCGTTTAACGAGGTCAATGAGGCAAAACAGGAGCGGGAACGCCTGATCAATGAGGCGCGCGAGGAATATAATAAAGTGATACCCGGGGCCAAGGGGGAGGCTTTGCGGACCATAAGCCAGGCGGAAGGATATGCCCTTGACAAAGTCAACCGGGCCAAAGGAGAAGCCGCCCGGTTCGTCGCGACCTGGAATGCTTACCAGAAATCTCCTGAGATAACCAAAAAAAGGCTATACCTTGAGACCATGAAGGAAGTCATACCAAAAAGCGACAAGAGGATCATAATTGATTCAGGCCAAAAATCCATTCTTCCGATTTTTGATATTAATAAAGAAGGGGTGATATAGATGAAGAAATTTCTTTCCGGCTTTCTAATTGTTTTAGTTCTAATAAGCGTACCGTTCATTATAGGCGCCATATACGTGGTCTCTGAAATTAACCAGGCAGTTATAACCCAGTTCGGGAAACCGGTCGGGGATCCGGTGACCGAGGCCGGTCTGCATTTTAAAATACCCTTTATACAGCAGATCCATTATTTTGATAAAAGACTGCTGGACTGGGACGGGGACCCTAACCAGATCCCGACCAGGGATAAAAAATATATCTGGGTAGATGCCACGGCCCGGTGGAGGATAGTGGACGCTTTAAAGTTCCTGCAATCCGTGGGTAACGAGAACGGTGCCCATGCCAGGCTCGATGATATAATAAATTCCGCCACGAGAGACGCGGTGACCGGGAACCTGCTGGTGGAAGTCACAAGGAACACCAACAGGGTGCTGGACGAGGATAGGGGAGATGAAACCGTTTATTTCGCGGAGGAAGCCCTTGAGCATATAAAGGGCGGCAGGCAGAAACTGGAAGCGATGATCCTGGAAAGAGCGAAAAGGCTCGCGCCCCAATATGGAATAACGCTGGTGGATGTGCGCATAAAACGGGTAAATTATGTGGAAAACGTCAGAAAAAAGGTCTACGAGCGTATGATATCCGAACGAAAGCGGGCCGCGGAAGAATACAGGTCCGAAGGCCGGGGGAAAAGCGCGGAGATAAAAGGTAAAATGGAAAAAGAACTTAAATCGATAACCTCGGAAGCTTATATGGAAGCGCAGAAAATACGCGGTGAAGCCGATGCCGCGGCTGTATCCATATACGCTGACGCCTACAACAACGATCCGAATTTTTACTCGTTCATGAAGACTCTTGAAACATATGAATATTCGGTCAAAGAAGGCACTACTTTAATACTTACGACCGACAGCGATTATTTCAAATACCTGAAAAAAATGGAATAAATATTTCTAATACGCGGGCATATATGTAAACTTATTGAGTAGCGGAGCCGATAATAAGGCTTTCAAAGATGACCAGTATTCCGGATAAAACAGGATTAGACCGGGAGATAAACCAGCTGTTAAAAGAGCTGAAAGAGGACCCTTTCAGGACTTTTTACATAGCGTTTACTTTCGCGGGGCTGATACCTCTGGCGATGCTTATATATTTTCTCATCGACCAGACGTTGATCAGGCCTGTCTTGCTGGGGAGGAACGGGATTATACTTTTTTCAGCGGTGATCTTTTCCATGGCAGGGTATTATATCGGGTATGTGATGATCCGGAAGATACTGGCCAAAATCATAGCTTACGCGATACTTACCAGAAGAAAAGACCATTTAAAAGCGTCGGCTATTGTCGCGGTCTCCCATGAGTTAGGCAATCCTCTCGCGACCATGAAGATCAGCCTTTCAAATATGATGGAAGGATTGATCGGTAAACTGACAGAGGAGCAGAAAAAGATCATATCCAGTTGTTACAGTGTGACTGACAGGATGACGGGGATAACACGGTCTTTGCTGGATCTTTTTAAGATCGAAGCCGGCGTGGCCGATTTCGACCGGTCGGTATGTGATGTGCGGGGTATAGTGGACTCACAAATAGACGAATTTGCCGGGGCGATAAACGGGAAAAAAATGGAATTGAAAAAAGATTACCAGGGAAAAGATATTACCGTGTGGGCGGATAAAGGCAAAATAACGCGCGTTGTGAATAACCTGTTAAGCAACGCTGTCAAATACACACCGGACGGGGGAAGTATCAGCGTGGCTTTACATAATGACACTGACAATGTTCTGATCATGGTCAGTGATACCGGCCCCGGGGTACCGCCGGATAAACAAAAATACATTTTCGATAAGTTCACAAGATTCGACACTACTAAAGAAGGCGCCGGCGTAGGATTGGCGATATCCAGGGATATAGTGGAAGCGCATAAGGGCAGGATATGGATGAGCAATAATATGGCCGGCGGGGGATGCACTTTTCATGTTTCCCTGCCGCGTAATCTCAGAAGGGCCGCCGGTTCCCGGAACACACCGGACAAAACATGAGACAGGACGAAAAAGATTATATACTGGCCAATTTTCCGGCTAAAAGCCCCGGGGAAATAGCGCGCGGCCTTGGTATACGCGAGAGCAAGGTAAGAAAATTTATCGAGAAAAATAAAAACAAGATAAATAGAGATAAAGGGTTTCTTAAAACACTGAGGGAAATAAGGCTTCCGGTCGCGGGCTCTGTGATCATACTTATAATAATGTCCGTGGCTGTTTATGTGAACATAATCGGCGGGCAATTTCTGCTTGATGATGACCTTCTGATAAAAGATAACACTTATGTCAAAAGCTGGGTGCATATACCGCGGCTTTTCACCGTGGATATGGGGGAAGGGATAGGGATCCAGTCAAATTATTACCGTCCTCTTCAGATGTTGACATATATGGTCGAATATCATTTCTGGAAACTGAACGAAAAACCATATCATATAACGAACATATTACTTCACACTTTAGTGGTTTTGGCCGTCTACTGGATGGTCAATATATTGTTTAAAAACAATTTCCTGGCACTGGCCACGGCGTTGCTGCATGCCGTGCACCCCATACAGCCGGAATCGGTGGCGTATATATCCGGAAGGGGCGACTGCATGGTGGCGCTGTTCACTGTTTTGTCGTTCATATTATATATAAAACAACTGAATGCCAGGGGTTTTGGTGTTTATATATCCTTGTTTTTATGTTATATAACAGCCTTGTTTTCCAAGGAAAACAGCCTGGTACTTCCGGGCATATTTCTTCTTTATCACTTCACCTTCAGGAAAAGAATAAAGATCTACCCGTTTGTCCTGCTGTGCCTCACTTCTTTTCTGTACCTGTTTTTCAGGTTGACCCTTATGAAGGAAGGGTCAACTGACATGTCGGCAGTCGGGATACTGCAAAGGGTTCCGGGATTCTTTGTAGCGATAACCGGATATATGAAGATGCTGGTGTTTCCCTTCGGCCTCTATATGGGCCATGAGACAAAATTGTTCAGCATGCTGAACCCTCAAGCGGTCCTGGGGGCCTTGATAACAGTGTTCCTGGTAGTCTCTGCCGTATTATTCCACAAGAAACAGCGTTTATATTTTTTCTCGGTCATGTGGTTCTTTATGACACTGATGCCGGTGTCGAACCTTTATCCTGTGGCGTTTTTTATGGCTGATCATTATCTTTATATACCCGCCATAGGTTTTTTCCTTATAGCCGCGCAGGGACTGCGGTACATGAGAGACCGTCTGGAAGGCAGGATGAGGATGGTGCCTTACGGCATACTGGCGGCGGTTGTTGTTTTTTTCTCGGTCCTGACGATATATCAGAACAAATACTGGAGTAACGCCAAATATTTCTATGAAAGAACGCTTAAATACCAGCCGTACAGCCCGAGGATGTACAGCAACCTGGCTAAAGAATATGTCTTGAGAGATAAACCGTTTGAGGCGATAAAATATTATAAAAAAGCGATAGAGATAAACCCCGCGTTCGTCAACGCGCATTACAACCTGGGCGTTACGTATAATATGATAGGTGAAAAACAAAAAGCCATAGAATCCTGTATGCGGGCAATAAGGTTCGATCCATCTTTTACCCATGCTTATAACATCCTGGGAGTGGTGTACTGGTCTATGGGGGAAAAAGAAAAGGCAATAGACGCATATAATAAAGCGGTTATGACATCTCCCAGCAATGTCATAGCCATGAGCAACCTGGCGGCGGTATTGTACCAGACCGGAGACAAAGGCCGGGCCAAAGAACTGCTTGAAAGGGCGATAAGGGCGAACCCGGATTATTCACCCTCTTATGCCAACCTGGGGTTCATGTACAGTGAAGACGGTAAACATGAAAAAGCGATACCGTACTATATCAGGGCTTTGGAACTTAACCCGCAGGACGCTAACACGTATAACAATCTTGGAAAATCGTATTTTGAGACCGGGGACCTGCAGCGGGCCGAAAAATCCTTTGAGAGAGCCCTGCAAATAGACCCGGGGCATGCTAATGCGGCGAATAACCTGAAAGTCATCAGGTATCGCCTGCAGCAGGGCCGCTAGAACATACGATTTTAATATGGTAATGTATAACTCGATATCTAAGTTCGGGGTCAGGAAGAGCCGGATCATTGTAGCGGTGTTTTTTGCCGTCTTTCTCGCGGTCGGCCTTTCCATAGTCAAAGATTACGGTGTGTCATGGGATGGGCCGCTGCAGAGGATGACCGGCCTTATCACCTATAATTATATCACCGAAGGCGACCAGTCACTGTTCTTTCACAGGGACAGGTTTTACGGCATGGTTTTCGAGCTTTTTCTGGTATCGCTGGAAAAAATGTTCGGGTTAAATGATATAAGGCCCGTATATCTCATGAGACACACTGTTACCTTCCTTGTTTTTTATATTTCAGTGATATTTTTTTATCTACTTTGCAGGGACCACTTTAAGGACTGGAAAAAGGGGCTCCTGGCATGTCTTTTTCTTGTCTTGAGCCCCAGGATCTTCGCGCATGCTTTTTATAACTCAAAAGACCTGACGTTTTTATCGGTTTTTATCATATCGGTATATTTTATGATACGGTATATAAAAAACCCGTCATCGCTTAACGCGGTGATCCACGGGTTTGTATCGGCGGTGCTTATAGACGTCCGTATACTGGGGGTCATGATCCCGGCCTATACATTTATTTTCCTCGTACTGCGGATGATCCTTACAGGACAGGGTATCAAATATACGATGAAGACCTGTGTATCGTTTTTGATATACATGGTATCTCTTACGTTCTTTACTGTGCTTTTCTGGCCGTTTTTATGGGAAGATCCGCTTAAATACGCGGTGGAATCATTCAAACGTATGAGCAAGTTCCCGCAGGCCGTAGTCGTTTTGTATATGGGTGACTATATCAGGGCCACGGATCTGCCCTGGCATTATATCCCGGTATGGTTATCTGTGACCACACCTGTTCTGTATCTTTACGGTTTCTGCGCCGGGGTTTTAAGTATAGTATTCGATTTTCTAAGAAAGCCGGTTATCTTCCTGCGTGAAAAGACCAGTGAGATTGTTTTCTGCCTCTGGTTCTTTACCCCGCTCATAACGGTCATTATTTTGAGATCGGTCATGTATGATTCATGGAGGCATTTATTTTTCATCTATCCGGCTTTTATAATAATAGCCGTTACCGGCATATCCCGGATCTTAAGGGCCGCGCTTGGCGGTCTTGGGCGTTTTTCTTCTTTGGCCGGTTTTATCGTAGCCGCAACGGTGGCCGCGGGCCTGGCGGATCCGCTTATTTTTATGATAAAATATCATCCCTTTCAAAATGTGTATTTTAACAGGATCGCGGGGAAGGATATGAAAGAGATAAAAAATAAATACGACCTGGATTACTGGGGATTATCATACATAAAGGGGCTGCGGTATATACTGGACCATGATAAAAGAGCCGCTATAAGGGTGCTGGTGGCCAATGACCCCGGACAGTACAACGCTTTTCTGTTGACGCCGGCTGAACGTAAAAGGATCGTTTTTGTGGAAAAAGAGGAAGACGCGGACTATTTTATAGGGAATTACAGGTGGCACAGAGAAGATTATGCCGCCGGTGATGATGAAGAAGTATTCAGCATAAGGATAGGGAACGCTAAAATACTGGTAGTGTACAAGCTCAATAAACCACTTTACCGGCCGTTAAAGGTCTTACCCGCGATGTAACGGGTGTATTAATAACAGGGGGGCGGAATCATCGGAACAAATAGCGAAAAACAGGCGAAACAGCAATTGCTTATCGAAAAAGAACTGCAGACCAATCCTTACAGGGCTTTTAATATCGCTTTTTCCCTTATGAGCATAATACCCTTTCTGGTGTTTTTTTATCTTTTAGTCTCTGAATTTTTCGGCATAGAAATATTGGCGGGAAGGATAGGGGGGATACTGATAATAACCCTGGAGATCGCCCTGCTTGGTTATTGCCTGGGGTACAGGATAGTAAAAAACACGATAGACAGGATAATATACCTTGCGGAAAGGGCCAGGATAAACGATGAACAGAAGACCACTTTTGTGGCTTCGGTATCACATGAACTGAGAAACCCCCTGGCCATCTTGAGGACGAATATCTTTAACCTGAGTTCCGGGCTGGTAGGAGAAATAGACGGGGAACAAAAAGAGATCCTGGATATATGCTACGGCACGCTCAGGCGTATAGGAAAACTTGTGGGGGGACTGCTGGACCTGTATAAAATAGAGACCGGTATGGTGGACCTTGAGATAAAAAAATATACACCTGCCGGGATGATAGATACACTGGTAAGGGAGAACGAAGTTGTCCTCGCGGAAAAGGGCATAAACATCTCAAGGGAGATAGAAGACCCCACACTGTCTATATGGTGTGACAGGGACAAGATCATACAGGTCCTTAACAACCTGTTAAGCAACGCCGTAAAATATACCGCGGAAAACGGGTTTATTGTTTTCAGACTGATAAAACAGGAGGATGGTGTGCGTATAGAGTGTGAAGACAACGGGAAGGGCATACCGCCGGATAAACTTGAAAAAATATTCGAAAAATTCGAGCGCCTTGGATCAAAAAAAGAAGGTGTGGGGCTCGGGCTTTCTATTGCCAGGAACATAATAGAGCTGCATAAGGGCAGGCTATGGGCCGAAAGCGAAAAAGGGAAAGGGTGTAAGTTCATTTTCGCGCTGCCGTTTGATCCCAGGAAATAAGATATGATCACCGGAACGGAGGGAGGAAGCATGGGAGAAAATAAGAAGAAGACAATATTAATAATCGAGGACGAAGAACAGCTTGTCGCCAGCCTTCAGAGGCTTTTCAGGGCCCAGGGATATGATGTCATAGCTGTCACCGACGCTTACGGGGGCATAAGCTCCGCCAGGAGGGAACAAGTCGACCTGATCATCCTGGATATCGGTATACCGGCCGGCGGGGGTTTTTTCGTGCTGGAGAACATCAAAGTCCTTATTGATACGAACCCGATCCCCATACTGGTGTTAACGGCAAGCACGGAACCCATGGTGGAAGAAAAAGCGAAAAAAATGGGAGTGAGTAAATATATACATAAACCGTTTGACCCTGAAAGTCTTATCGCCAGCGTGAAGGAATTGGTGGGAGATTAGGGTCCAGGACTTTAGGAGGGCAGTGGCCAGGGGTTAGAAAATGAAGGATGATCGTTCGTTTCACTATTCACCAAGTCCGTTTCGAGTTGTTTCACCATTCACTTCTGGTTTTTGATCATCGCCTGCTCCCGATTTGATCCGCTTGAAGAACTCCATGGATAATTCATCCTGGACCTGCGCGTGTTTATGCCCCAATCCGGGTATTATGCGCAATTCGATATCTATATCATGGCGGCGCGCGGCATCCTCGAAAAGTCTAGCGAACCCCACCCTGGAAACACCTGCATTGTCCGCTTCTCCCACGGTTACAAGGAGCTTTGTGGGGATATATTTTTCGGGATACGTGTACCCGCCCGCGGCATGGACCGCCGCGGCTTTGCATATTTCCGGATAAATAAGCGCAAACCGGTGTACAAACTGGGCGCCCGCGGATATGCCGAAAAAATACAGGTCCTGTCTGTTTATGTCGGCCACGGCGGCTAAGATATCCAGTAATTTAAAAACGGATTTTCCCGACCAGGCGGAAGGATACTGGTAACTTTTTTTTGTTTCCCAATCCGCTGGATCAAAAGTGAAACCCAGGGTGGCAAGCACGAACCCGTTTTTGGAAGCGAATGTTTTCCATTCGTCCGACATAAAATAAGACCCGTCAAGATCCAGTCCGTCGATGCATATAAGGACCGGAAGCTTATCACGGTTTTCCCCGTCAGGTATATAATAATTGTAAATGACTTTTTCAGGTTCAGGAACATTGGTTATGGAAAAAACACCGTTATGTTCTTCCAGGGCCGTACCCTCTCGGGAAAACAATGACAAAACACTGAATGCACAAAGTATGCTTATAATATATCGAGTGTTCATCTTATAAATAGGGACTTGTTTCAGGCACTGTGTCAGATTCCCAGGCTGGCCCGGCTCATCTTCCTGGAATCAAATCGATTAGTCCATCCGTTGATCACTTTTACGCCCCTCGGAGTCTGTGGAGCTACATATGACTGAGGAGGGTTACTGTTGACCTGCTGTATCCGGGCGGTTATTTGCGGAGACGGAGGGACCACATTTTGAGGCCTGTGCACTGTTTGTTGCGGTTGAGCGGATGGCGGCCTGTGCACAGAAGGCGGGGTATGTGCCTTGGGTGCGGAATGTACCCTTGGAGGGGTATGTACCCCGGGCGGATTCATCCCGTAAACGGAACCGCTTACCATGATCAAGGCCATTAAAAATATGTAAAACTTCATTTAAACACACTCCTACCGCTTACAAATCAAGTATACCATAACAATATTGTTAGTACAAAAAAATGTATATTTTACATTTAGACTTATCAACAAATACGGGTAAACTATAACAAAACAATAAGTTAGGAGACAGGGGCCAGGATTTAGGAGTTGGGGGAATTTAGGAGATGTAGGATGATCGTTCGTTTCACTATTCACCAAGTCCGTTCCGGGTTATTTCACCACTCACTGCTGACTTCTGTCTTCTGTATTCTGTAATCTGTTATCTGTAATCTGTTATCTGTTATCTGTTATCTGTCTTCTGACTACTGACTACTGGCTACTGATCACTGATCAGGGGAGGCGAACATGAATAATTGTAATCACTGCGACCGGGAAAGGGAAAAAGGCGTGCCAAGATGCGGTTTTTGCGGGGCGAAACTGTCGGACACCCCGGCAGCTTCCGGTTATTCCGTAAAATGCCCGGGCTGCGATAATATCAATTACGACAAAAGTAAAAAAGAATGCGTATATTGCGGAAAGCCGTTGCCGGATACAAAAGGCGATCAAGCAGCGCCCCCGGATGATCTTTCCCGCGAACCGGAAGAAATACCGGATCCGCCGGAAGATACTTCAGACAAAGATGATACTATGATAAACAGCGATTTCAAGCCCGTATGGCCGGAGGAAAAAGAAACCGTTGAATATGCGGACTATTTTAAAAGGACATTCGCTGTTTTGATAGATTCGATGATACTCAGTGTGATAGTTATTATCCCTTATTTTGTTTTGGGGGTGATAATGGCCGTTGCCGGGATCCCGTTGGAATTACTGAGTTTATGGGTCGTCCTGGCGGTATGGTTATACAGCGCCATGCTGGAAAGTTCCGGCATGCGCGCCACTCCGGGGAAAAGAGCCATGGGTATAATAGTGACGGACCTGGAAGGCAAAAAAATATCTTTTGGCAGGGCATCGGGCCGTTTCTGGGCGAAAAGCCTTTCAGCGTTAACTTTTTTTATCGGGTACCTGATGATCTTTTTCACGGAAAAAAGACAGACCCTCCACGATATGCTGTCGGGTTGTGTGGTCATCGTGAAACCCCCGGCTGACTAATTTGTTGAAAAGTCGGGATTTAATGTATAGAATAACGGTAAAGCGTGACCGGAGATATACCCGGCGCGAAGAGATAATAAAAGGTTAAAATGGACAAGGAATCAAGATTAAAGGCTACGGTTGACGGACAGGAAGTGGAAGCCGAGATCATAGATGAATCCGGCGGCTCCGGGCATACTCAGGGGTTCGCGTACAGGATAAGAGGGAACTGGAGAAATATCGCGGCATTTGTGGTATCCGGCATTATAGTGGTCATGATCATTTTCCTGTTCCTGTCTGTTTTTATATGGGCCTTACCTGTATTGGTCCCCGTGTTGATAATCGGGTTCCTGGTAAGGGCTATATTCCAGGATCCATATAGATAATATCCCGGGGGAAAATGAGACGTATAACGGTTATCGGTTTACTGTTCGTCATATTCTGTATCCATGCAGGTGCGGTACTTTGTGGAACAGAAGAGATGAAGATGAAAATATTCAAGGTACAGCACGCGGAAGCAAGATCCCTTCTGGATGTGATAGATCATTTTAAAAGTGAAAATGGCAAAGCTACGTACTATTCCGAGACTAACAGCCTGATCGTCGTTGATTATCCTGCCAACCTGTCCCGGATGGAAGAACTCGTAAATGAACTTGATGTAGCGCAGAAGATGGTGGAAATAAAAGTCGTTATAGCCGAAGTGAGCAGCGGCCTGGCAAAAGATATAGGGCTGGCTTCATCAGGGACCACATTTTCTCCCGGTGAATTCGGCAGGATAACCTCGCTTTTGAGAACAGGAACCGATTCGAACATACGCACAGAGATGTCCGTGAAAACGCTTAATAATGAACCGGCAAGGTTCATGGTAGCGGCGGAAGAGATCTTCGGGGAGACATCCGTTATCTATCCCGGCGGCCAGGTGATAACCCATCTTGAGAGAAAACCTGTAGGCAATATTCTCGAAGTAGTCCCTACAGTCAACAATAACGGCACTATTACGCTTACATTGCAGCCGTCAGTGGGCAAAGTAGCGGACGACGGGACCATATCAGAAAAATCCATATATACTCAAGTCATCGTGCAGGACGGAGATACGACTGCCATAGGAAGCCATTCCTCCATGCAAAGTGAAGTCCGGAGAGAAAGCCTGCCTGTCTTTGGGACACCATCATATACAACGGCTACACGCGAAAGCGGCAATACAGTCATGTTTGTGACTGCCAGAGTAGTTGAGTAAAATGTGCCAGCCGTTCTTCCAAACGAACAAAGTGAGTGAACATGCTTCATCCGAGCGAACAAAGTGAGCGATCTTTCACCATTCACCAAGTCCGTTCCGGGTAGTTTCACCATTCACTGCTGACTCCTGACTTCTCCAGCCATAGGTTGGTCTCAGCCCGGGGCTGGTCCGCCTTTGGCGGAGCTTTCTGTTTTCTGACATCTGTCTTCTGTATTCTGGATGCGCTGTGTGCTTTGCGCTTTAAAGCGCCAGGCCCAGGATATTATTGATATGTTTCATGAGTTGTGTAATATGGCAGGGTTTGGTCAAATAGGCCGCAGCCCCAAGTTCTTTCCCATATTCGACTTCAAAGATCTCGTCTTTCGCGCTGATTATTATAACGGGTATTCCTTTGGTCTTTTCATCCTTTTTCAGCCTTATCAATACATCTCTGCCGTCAAGTTTCGGCATCATTATGTCTAACAACACTATATCCGGCAATGTTTCCTGTACGATCCTTAACCCGGTTTCACCGTCATAAGCGGCGCTGATCTCAAATCCCCTGGGTTCAAGAAACTGTTTAAGGCTGTCAACCAGTTCAAGCTCATCTTCGATAATAGCTATTTTATATTGTTTAACATCACTCATTTCTATCATTCCTCCCGTTTTATAAAGAATTTACACTGTATATACAGATTGTGCAAATGGGGCAGTACTAACAAGGGCTGCATGGGGTTCTCCCGGCATTTTTGTTTTCAATTGACTTGTAACTCTTTATGTGATAATTTATTTCCACATATTTCCGTAATAGGTTTTTGATAAGTAGTTTTTTATAAGGTGCCACGGTAGCTCAGCAGGTAGAGCAGGGGACTGAAAATCCCTGTGTCGGCAGTTCGATTCTGTCCCGTGGCACCATAAAAAAATAAGATGTCTTTCTAGAAAAGTCTTTCTTATGAACAGATCATTTACTATCATATCCCTGGCCATAATCATATTTATCTCATCTTACGCTTATCCACAGAATATCGATAACTGGGTCACCAGGGGATATACCAGCGGTAAATTCATAATCGATAACGAGTCTACACCCCGCGGCAGGAAGATGATAGAAACTTATATACGCGGTATAGTAGAAGGCGCTTCGGTCTACAACGTCAATATATTCAGAACCCTTTATCCCGATCACACTATCCAGGATATCGCCAACCTTATCATCAAGTTTTATAAAGAAAATCCCGGGGAAAGCCAAAGGCCGGTAGTGGAGGTATTTATGACCGGCGGTAAAATATAGTCTGCGGAGTTAAACCAGGACCGGTTCGGTGTCAAACAAAATCTCTCCGGTATCTATATAGACCGGATCGGTCGATTCCCAGCATACAACTGTGCCTGCTTCCATCTTGTTTATACTAAAAAGGTCATTGGCTGTTTCGGCGGCATCGAACCAGTCCAGCGCATATCCGGTTATTTTAAAGATCGTTTTGTATTTTTTCCGCTTCCCATTCAGGTTCCCGACCGAATATGCGGGTATTTTGCGATTTCTGACAGGTATAGCTTCGCCGGCGCTTATGGCCATACCGTTTTTCAGTTTCCCGATATTGACCGCTTTGCCGGCTTTTTCGGCCGCTTCAAATCTATTTTCCGCGTAACAGGTGACATATATATATGTTTCATAATGATCCATTTTTTTCTCCTTTTATTTATGCGGGATCCCCGTTCTTCATTTTAATATTACAGGAGCATTATGACAGATCGGTGAAGAGATTATTATAGTTTAGTGAATTTTCAGCCGCGGATCTTGAGGGTATGTTTAAAAACATTTTACCCGGGCATGGCGCACGGTCGCTGCCCGGGTAAAATGCTATTTTATGCGGTTTCGCGCTGCACAGGTTTCCTATGAAGCAAGATATACAAGCAGAATACCGAAGACTAAGGCGCCATATCCGAGTATCCGTGTCATCGAAAGAGGTTTTTCTTCCCACCAGTCAAGATACGAGGTTATGACCGACCGGCGAAGCGTGAGCAATAAGACACCTTTTATTACAGACAATATCCCCAAAAAAGTGGTCAGCCAGGGTATACGGCATTGCGCGTCAGCGATCAGGAAAACAACACCTACAACTAACGCTAATATACCGCCGGACCGCAGTTTTTTGGGGTCTTTCCAGAAATCTATATATTTTTTCAAGATCTCCGGTTTTCTTATAAAGACCGCACCCATTATAAAGATGACAATTCCTAAAAGTCTGACTATTAGAAGCATAATACCTCCCTTATTTTACTCATATTTTACTCTTAGATCTTCCGATTTTCAACAGATTATATAACGGTTCTTATGCGTTGTCCAGTCCGGGAAAACAACACTTATGACCTGATAAGTTCCAATACGGAATCTATCGGTTCGACCACGGAATATCCGGAATTTTCAAATTCCGAATTCATAAGCCCATGCCTTATATTTACCCACTGTTCCTCGAAAGGGACGAATTCTATAACTACACCTATGAGGTGAAAATCCCTGTTCAGGGGGTCGATCTGTTCTACTTCGATACAGGGCCCTCCGCTGTTCCCATAGTATGAAGGACAGTCCAGTATTATAGTTCTGTTTATATCGTTCTTTCCGGCTATTATACCTTTCCGCAAAAGGGGCTTATTAGGGTCTATTTGCATATGGCTTTTGATCCCCAGAGAAGTAGGATACCCGAAAATAAAAACCTCGTTCGAAGGAAGTATGTTTTCGAATGTTTTTATATTCTCCAGTCCGGCGGAAAGAAGGCTTCCCTGAAAACCGTCTTTCTTTATAACGCCTTCTGCCAGGTCGACAGACATGGGAGATTTTCTGGTGCCGGTTATCTTTATCACCGCGACATCTTTTTCCGGATGTGCTTTTATGTTCCCGTTTTCCAGAAGTACTTTAAGATCCAGCTCCAGCCTGACCGGATCTTCAAGGGATACAGGGGCCGGATAGGACAACAGGTCCGCTTTGTCGCTTTTAAGTGCTAACTGGTCTTTCGTATACCTGAAAAGAACATGTTTAGCGGTAACAAAATACAGGTGTTTATGTTCGACATTCAAGTAAAACCCGCTGGCAGTTGAACCTGTATCCAGTGTTACCAGGACCGGATACCTTAAAGCGTTTTCAGATATCGCCTGGGCCGCCGCCGCATGCAGGCAGGGAAAGATCGCCCGGACAGATAAGGCTAGAATTAATACTGATACCCCCAGTGTTTTTTTAATGTACATATAGCCGCTCCGTCAATTTTCCGTTTCCATGACCCGGGTCTCCCCTTCTTTGTCGGTATATTCTATATAAGCCCTCGACCCGGGTTTGTGCGTCTTGCCCGTATCGGGTTTGTTTGAAAGTTCATTTTTTATAAGTTTAAAATACCATTTTATCTTAGTCACGATATTGGATTGTCTATTGTAAAGATTAAATCCCCACGCGTATCCCCTGAAATATTCTTCTGAGAACGAGCTGTCACTGAAAAGGTGTTCCCTGGAAAAGACCCGGCCTTCGGTCCCGTCCCAGTAACCTTTATCAATAGGTGCGCAGCCTGCGATAAAGCAGGCCATGCAGATAAGAAATATCCTTTTTCTCATGGTGTAATAAATATTACATGAAGTTATCACGGCAGTCAATTTAGCCGGCAGCTTTCAGCGCATTCAGATGGCAGAAAACAGAAGACAGAAGTCAGATTACAGAATACAGAAGTCAGGAGTCAGCAGTGAATGGTGAAACGAACGATCATCCTTCATTCCCTAAATTCTCCCGGATCCTGGAACCCAGATCTCCGAATCCCTAGACCGCATTGACGATAGAGGGTATAATGTTATAAAAAAAAGGGGGGTGTGTAATGAAAAGAACCGTTGCCATCATGGTGGTTCTGACAGTGCTGGTGTGTCTTGCCGATACCGGTTTTCCGCATTGTCAAATACCCTGCGGGATATATGATGACCGTGCAAGGGTAAATTTGATCAAAGAGGATATAACCACTATTGAAAAATCCATAAATGAAATAAACGCTTTGTCCGCGGAACAGAAAAAAAATTATAACCAGATAGTAAGATGGGTTATGAATAAGGAGGAACACGCCGACAGGATCATCGATACGGTGACAGATTATTTTATAGCGCAGAGAATAAAACCTGCTGAAATGTCGGAAGGAAAAACATATACTGAGTATGCGTATAAGCTTTCTCTTTTACATAAGCTTATATTTTACTCCATGAAGTCGAAACAGGAAGCAAATACCGCGCATACCGCTGAATTGACCGAGGTATTGGACAAATTCAGCGAGGTCTATCTGGGAAAGATCACTGAATGAATCCGGGTCCATCGAAGCAGTGGAATAAAAGAGGCAAAAATAAAAAAGGAGTAAATGTTCCATGACGTTTTACGAGAAAAGAAAGTTCAAACGTGTAAAAGGGGTCCTCAAGACCATATGTCTCATAGGCGAGGCCGGAAACCCGGTAGAATTTTTTGCCGATAGCGAAAACCTCAGTGAAGGGGGTATAAGGATAATAAGCGATCAGGAACTGGCCCCCGATACCCAGTTAGCCCTGGTGTTATGGCTGCCGGGACATGAAGAAGAGTTAAGCCTTTCCGGTAAAGTGATCTATACGAACAGGTCAGAGGAAAGAAATTCTTTTTTTGAAACAGGTATACAATTCTTATTTCTCAGTGACAAGAATAAAACAGCCATACAGGAATATGTTACCGGGAACGGTAGCTGAATAATTTCGATCAATTAACCTATCTTCTTATACCATAACTATTTTTGATAATCATAAGGGCCAGGGGCCCATGATCATGCTGCAGCCAGAGTTAAATTTATATTGACTTAACACGCCAGCCTTTGTTATAATTTTACAAAGTTAGATTAAATAAGTAAATATATTCGTTAACATTAATTATTTAATATATGTATAAACAAATACGATCAAAGAACAAATGGGTAAAACCCTTTGTTATATTCATTCTGAGCCTGTTTCTGTGTAACTCGTTTACATGGGCCATACCGCTTACCGCCGATCCCGCGTACGAATATAAACTGCAGGTCCAATCTTTGTTCAAACCTATCCTGGACGTGACAGGGGAGATCGATGATACGCAGTTGAGGATAGAGACCGCCCTGATCCTGGCAATGGGGATAAAAGGCAATATCTCTTTTCAGGACATAAACTCGGAACTGGATAGCTGGTATTCATCTGCGTCGAGTGGACCCGGGGCCCGCGTACTGAATGTGGTCCGGAATCCGGTCATGAAAGACGGGTATATTTCCGTGATCACCGAGATATTCCGTGGGCCTTACAGGGGAACGGCATTTGAGATCAGGTCTTCCTGCGAAGATATATCCGATATACAACAGCGCTCCGGTAAAATAAAGATCACTTTGCTTGAGGATGAAAGTGCTCCCCGCGAGACCGTGCCGCGTGATAAAGGTTTTTGGCATACTCCCGAAGGCGCAATCGCCGCGCAGATGATCTCACAGGTATATGAATCCGATGATAACGGCCTTCTGCCAGCCGAAGAGCTGCTTGAAAGTTCCATCGAGTTTACCTTATCTCTTATCCAGATAGCTTATGACAACAAAGGATACGATTTTCTGGAAGGACTTAAGAAAATATATTCTTCATTGTTCGGTAAATACGGGGAAAACAGGGTAAGCATCAGGTTTAGGGAGATACTGGACAAGAAGATCCGACGGGACAATAAATTGATACTGATAAATCCCAACCACAGAAGCGGGTTTATGAGTATAAAACCTCTGGGGTTGGCCAGAATAGGCGCGTATTTAAAAGAAAAAGGCACATGCACGACTTATGTAGATGCCAATTCAAGAAATTATTCGTCGCGGGAACTTGCCGAAAATATCGCGGCTAAACGCCGGGATATGGAAGGTCCGCTTGTCCTGGGGATCAGCATGCTGCCCGGCGAAACGGAATATGTGAAAGAATTCCTGAACGCGCTTTTCGGGGATTCCGGGAAACCATCTGATATCAAAGTCTGCGTAGGCGGATATTTCCCGACTATGACCGCCGCACAATTCATGAAAGATTTTCCCCATGTGGATTTTATCATAAGGGGAGAAGGTGAGTTCGCGATGGCTGAACTTGTAAGCGCTCTTGATGGCAAAGCATCCGTCGAAGATGTGCGTAACCTGGTCAGGCGTACGGAAGACGGCAAGGTAGTGCCGAACAAACTTCATCATGTGCTTACACAGAAGGAATTGGACCTGTTGCCGCCCCCTGATTACAGCATGCTGATAGATGAAGAGGACCTTTTCTGGAAAAAAGCTCTGCTGGACACTTCAAGGGGATGCCCGGGATTTTGCGGGTTTTGCGGTCTGCATAAATTCCGCAACGAATTCGGAAGCGATGATGTCGAATTAAAAAGAGTAAGGCCTAAAGATATATGGTGGGTCGGGCGAAGCGCGAAAAAAGTCGTCGACGAAATGGAATACCTGCACAAGAGGTACGGCGTAACCGGGTTCGATATAGTGGACGATGATTTTATAGGAAATGCTCCCGAGAGGGCGCGTGCTATAGCGGAAGAAATAATAAAAAGGGACCTGCAAATAAGTTTCTGGTGTTTAAGCAGGTCCGATTCGGTGGTGAAAGCCGGAGCAGAGACCATGAAACGGCTGTATGAAGCCGGGCTTAAAATGGTCTTTCTGGGTACGGAAAGTTTTAATGACGAGGAACTGAGGTTTCTGGGCAAAAGAGCTACATCTCAGTTGAATATAGACGCTATAAATGTACTGCGGGACGCGGGGATCGAAGCCAGGATAGGGTTTATCAATTTTTACAGGGAAAGTACTCTCGGCCAGATCGAAGAGAATATAACCCAGGTCGAAAACCTGGGGCTGCAGGCGGCTATCCCGACGCCTTCGCATATGCTGCAGGTATATGAAAATACCCGGCTGTACGATAGATATGTCGAAGAAGGGGTAGAGCTCATACCCATGGGCAACGATTCCTTCGGATATGAGTTTCTGGATGAAAAAGTAAGTTATCTTTACAGTGAGACCAAAAAGCTGGCGGACCTTTCATATCCGCTCATGAAACATTTTCGTGAGCTCCAGGAACTCGAGTATTACTTTCCTTCATCTTTGTCCTGCCGGGCGAGATCGGTTTACGAAAACCTCAAGAAGATAGAATTTGATTTTTTCAAAGATGTCCTCGCGATCGTAAAGGAGACCGCGCCAGACAAGCTGGAAGAAAGGGCCGGGAGTATCGCCGTCCTGTCGGAAGATTATTATTCTGCCATGCTGGAAGAGATCAAGTGGTTCAACAGGTGGGTAGATAACAATCATTATGACGCGCGGTACGAACTCCCCGGGATGGAAACCGTCGCGGACCCCATGGACCGTATATACGGGGTTTTGCGTGAGGAAGAGGACGGGTGGATAGCATTAGGGGATTTTCTTAAACTCTGGAACCGCAACAGCGTTTACGGCCAGAAGTTCATGGATATATTCATATCAGAAGTAGAAAGCGTATCGGATTCAGTATGCCGGAAATACGGGGGATTTGCCCAGCACCTGGTCGCGGATGAGATAATACTATACCTGCCCAAAACATTGTCCAGGGAACAGGCGTACCGGGCCTATAAGGAAGTCCATGAAAAGACTTATATGTATTTTCAGAACCGCTACGGGTTCGCCGGACTGGAGTTTTCCGATGCCCGGTATGAAAATGATGTGCTTGAACACCTAAGGCAGGACCCGGATATAAAAGGTATAGATAAACTGTCCGATATCGACGCTAATGGAGACCCGGTTGAAAGATATTTCATACTTTTCAAAAAAGGGGGAGAAGATGCTTCCCGGAAACTCGCCAATATATTGGAGCCGGTAAAAGACAAAGTCACGGGCACCCTGGATTTCGACGTCATGATACCCTGGATACCCATAGGCGCCGCCAAAGCTTCTTATGTCCCCCGTGAAGATGGCATGGACCTTGAGGCATGGACGGAAAGGATCATAGAAGAAGCCGATTTTATGCAGCATTACGCGAAGGAAGAGACAAGGGACCTTGTAGCTATCTCTGATGCGCAGACGGCTATCCTCAGGAGTATGGAAGATGAAACACCTTCACAGCTTTTTACCGTTGAAGAATCAGCCGGGCTTAACAATGAGTCCCGTTCCATACAGGACCTTTTAAGAAAAAAACGCTACAGGACCGAAAAATTATATCCGTCTTTCAGTAAACCCGCGTTGCGGACCATCGTGAAGGATTCCCTGTTTTACAGCGGCCATGACGTGATGGCCTGCAAGGTGGATGTAGGTTACGATGTGCAGAACAGCGGTATACTGTCGAGTTTTTTCCGGAGTTCCGGGTCGCGTGAACTGAGAAAAAATGAAAACGGAAGGTATACTTTCGGCTTCAAGGCCATACAGGGAACTTTCGGGCATAAAACAGGCAATGAGCTTATATTATATATCAATATCTGCCTGGACAGGGTTTTCAGGCAGGACCCGGGGTTAAGGGTCAATATTATAAGGGGCCCGCCTGACAGGTTCTATCTGGTATTCGAGAGGACAGGGGGCAGGCTCCCGTCTTCTGATGAAATATTGCAAAAAATAGATATGGTGAAAAAGACAGTGGACGACAAAATAAGAAGCCTGGGTATAAGAGGAATATTTCAAGTATCGACCATCCAGTCCGACCCCCGCATCCCGGTAGACCTGACAGAGACCGAAAAAGAAGACCGCGTCAGAATATTTATACAGACGCTGAATCTTCTCAGTGAATCACGTGAAGCCGCCCGCAATGTACAGTCTGTATCCCGCGACGGCACAGTGTTGAAAGAGTATGGCAGGATATTGACGGGAACCGGGCTTGAACGGATGCTCAAGTCTGAACAGTTGAAGATAGATGCCCATCAGCGAAAAAGGTCCAAGGGTATATTAAAAGAGTTGAACGAAAAGTATCCCCCGCGCGTCGTTATGAAGGAAAGCGGTCCGGACAGAAAGCCGGTAGTGCTTATGCTGGGATATCCAGCTTCAGGTAAAGGTACACTGGGCAGGCAGTTGGCCGATAGATTAGGTTTTGCCGACATATCGATGGGAGAGATAATGCGCGGGCTGATGAAAAAAGACCCGGGCCTTAACGTGGACGAGTATCCCGGGCTGGGTTTTTCGGAGCTCAGCAACCTGATACAACGCGGGGAGATCAACCTTGACAACGGGCTTATTCTCGATTCCAATGCCCCTGTCCCGGGATGGCGGGCTGAATTCGAAAAATTTATGGAAGACAACGGTCTATATCTGGCTTCAGTAGTGCATGTGGAAGTAGATGAAGATACTGCGCGGCACAGGATGAGAACGAGAGGGCGTAAAGATGATTTCCGCAGGTTAAGAGAAGATCCGCGGGCCGAGATGATAGAGATCAGGCTGAGAAATCACAGGGAAAAAGTCATGCCTATGATAGAAGCCTTCCGGGAGGAAGGATACGTAATAGAGGTGGACAATAATGCTTCTATGGGGCAAGATGAGATGGGAGAGGTCATATCGTCAAAAGTACCGGAATTATGTGAATTAATAAGGTCCAGGCAAAAATATGCCGAAACGGTGGATATCTTGACTGACATAGAACCCAGGATAAGACAATTAGCGCTGGAAGCGGGCCGGATAATGCTGGGAGACAGGCAAAAATCAGGCCTCAGGACGCGGACCAAAAAGGAAGAAGGACACGGCACTTCACCCGTTACCGAAACCGATGAAAAATTGCAGCAGCTGGTCGATTCCGTGTTAATGGACTTTATCCCCGGGTCCATAGTCATAGGGGAAGAAAGCCACAAGAAAGACCCGGGCCTTATCAGAAAAGCGAAAAGCACCCGGTATGTATGGGTGGTAGATCCTATAGACGGGACAAGGGCATTCGAATCCGGGGGGAAGGAATACGGTCTCGCGATAAGCCTGATGGAACACGGCAGGCCGGTGTTCAGCATGTATTACGCTCCGGAACTGCGGATCGGCGGACACATGGGATGTATGTTCGAAGCTTCGATGACGCGGGACGGCGCGTATCTTAACGGTGAAAAGATACATGTGTCCGGGGCCGTAGACCCGGGAGAGGCTGTTTGCAATTATCACAGCCAGAAAGCGTTCAGGGAGGCCCCGTTCGAAAAGACTGTCATCAGGCGTTTTGGAAGGAAAGTGCCGTTGACACACGGTTTTTCCACGTCGGCAAGGTTTTGTATGGTGGCAGCCGGCGGAGATTATGAAGGGCTGCCCGCTCTTTTGATCAAGCGGATACCCCAGATATGGGATGTTATACCGGGCGCGTATATACTGGAAAAAGCCGGGGGCACGGTCATGTTCGGGGATGGCATGCCCGTGATACCTTTTGATTTTGACAGGCTCATCGAAGGAGAAGAAAACCCGCGTATGCCGGATCTTGCAGCCTGTTCCGGCGGTCTTAAAGATATTGTCGCGGGAGACCTGGCCGAAGTCCGTAAAAGGGACCATAAAGACACTGAGATCCATGGAGATACCGGCACCCGCGAACTGTCCCGGTCCCTGGAAGTAATAAGGGATAATAATAACCTCAATTTTCAGGTCTTTTACAGGGTGAAAAAATATTTTATGGCGCTTTTGGAGGAAACACGCGCCCCGGAAGAAACGCATCCGGTGGATATAGTCGTGGATATCTCGCTTTTCCCGGAGGATCAAGATGAACTTGACGCGTATATGGAGACCTGGGCATATCTTATCCTCATGTGCCGGAAGATGGAAAATGTTAATTTTATCTTCGAATATCCATACGAAGAAAAACCGACCGGCAGAGAGGGGAAAATATTGAGGGTATTACGGTCAAAACTGGATGAAAAGACCGGGCCCGATGAATCCGACCGGAGATTTATCAAAACACGGCTAACAAGCGCAAGGCGTACAGGCGCTGTCGAGGTTCCCATATTTTCAAAAGATTATCTTGAATGGGCTCGTAATAAAGGGATGAAATTGCATTTTCATCAATATCCGGTCGCGATGGAAAAACTGGCCGGATCGGACACGGAATCTTTGATGGGTAATTTCCACGCGGCATTGACGATAGGACTGGCCAAATCGGCGCTGGTCCTTGCCAAGAGGCGTGATGAAGAAAAAGGCCAGGACTCTACGGAGCTTCCTCTTCTTAAAAAGACCATTCTGGCCAAATTGCAGAGCTTGTATGATGTGTTCTTTGACGGGGAAGTAATGATCACGGATAAGACCCTGGACAGGATGATAGACGATTCCCCGGAGGTCAGGTTGAACCTCGCCATATCACTGGCCCTTCCGCCGCTGGTGCGTATCGCTTCAAAATATATTCAAAACTGTCATAATGAGATCCAGTTGCTGCTCCAGGCCGCGTAATTGACATGTACCTTGAATAAATATCCACAAAGAAATGTAAGAGGTGTTCGAGCATCGACGCTTCATTTTCGCCGACATAGGATAAAAATAAGATATGCTGCCTGTTATACTGCTCCCGGAATATCATTGTAACAGAAAATGGAGCTAGACGCGCAGAATGCCTCTTACATTTATGATGAAGGTTACCCTTTACAAAGTCCGTTGCGGGTCGTTTCACACCTGCTGAAGCCCTTTCAAGGCACTTCGCTTTTTACTCCCGGGGATATATTTCTCCGGCATTAATTGTCTTTCAAGCCGCGTACAATTGTTGTAAAATAACCGGGTTATGGAAAATACCTTTATCTTTTTCAGGCCCGGCGCGAACGAGGCCTCTCCGGAGATACTTTTATTCAGGGAACCACTGGGAATAATAACCGCCGTGACCCCGGGGGAAATAGACAGTTGTCTTTCGCGGCTGGATAAAGCGATCGGGGACGGTTATTACGCCGCCGGATTTTTATCATATGACCTTGGATACCGTTTTCTCGAGATCCCTTATGATTCTTATACGGGGTTTCCTCTGATATGTTTCGGGATATTCCAGTCAATGGATAAAATAACATTGCCGGAAGCGGAAAAGGCCCTTAAAGGCAATGACTTCTCGTTAACCGACGGATATTACACGGTGCCGAGAGATGAATACACCCGGGATATCCGGATCATAAAAGACCACCTTGAGAACGGCAACACTTACCAGGTCAATTACACCTTTAAGTACAAGTTTATGTTTTCGGGATCACCGGATAGTTTTTTTATATCGTTACTGAACAGACAGCCCGTCCCGTATGCCGCGATGCTGGAAACCGGCAATTGGGCTGTATTGTCCATGTCTCCCGAACTTTTTTTCAGCCGGTCCGGCCAACGTATCACGGTCAAGCCCATGAAAGGTACGATCAACAGGGGTTTTGTGCCCCGCATGGATGAGTTGAACTCACAATTACTGGAACGCTCGGAAAAGAACCGCGCTGAAAACATAATGATAGTGGACCTCTTGCGCAACGACCTCGGGAAGATCTCATTGACGGGTTCCGTGCTCCCGGAAAAACTTTTTTCCGTCGAAAAATATAATACTCTTTTCCAGATGACCTCCACCGTGAACTCTACGCTTAAAAGCGGCATATCCTGGGAGTCTATTTTCAGGAACATATTCCCTTCAGGTTCGGTGACCGGGGCCCCGAAAAAACGCACCATGGAAATAATCCATGAAACGGAAAAGGAAGCCCGTAATATATATACGGGAAGCGCGGGGTATATCACACCCGGGGGCGACGCTTTGTTCAACGTGGCTATACGGACCGTTCTTATAGACAAAAACACCGGTCGATCCGAACTTGGCATAGGCAGCGGCATAGTATATGATTCCGACCCGGACAAGGAATACGACGAATGCCTCTTGAAAGGCTCATTCATGACGGGCCTGGACATCAAGCAGGAGTTCGAGCTGATAGAGACTATGCTGTTTGAGGAGGGCGGTGTCTTTCTCCTGGACCTTCACATGAAAAGGCTCGCGAAAAGCGCGGCTGTGTTCTCTTTTAAATGTAATGTCGATGATATTGTGGCGCTTCTTCAAAAAGAGACTTCAATGCTGGATCGTGATAAAAAATACCGTATACGTCTGCTGCTGGGGAATGACGGCGTTTCTTCGGTCACTGTATCGCCACTTACGGGTGAAACAGTGATTTCCCGTGTTAAAATATCGGTATCCGGTATAAGAACCGATAAAAACGATTTTTTTCTGCGACACAAGACAACCCGCAGGACGCTTTATGACACGGAATTGGAAACTTGCCGTAAGAACGGATATTTTGATGTATTGTTCTTTAACAGCGAGGGAGAACTTACAGAAGGGGCCATAAGCAATGTAATGCTCAGAAAAGGGCATAAATATTTCACACCTCCCCTGGAATGCGGGCTGCTGGGCGGGGTGTGCCGGGAATACCTTATGGGAAAGGACGATATGGACATACAGGAGAAGGTCCTTTACCCGCGGGACCTCAGGTCGGCTGACGGGATATTTCTTATGAATTCGGTAAGAAAGATGATTCCGGCGGAACTGGATAACAGTCTTATTCCCCGCGGGAAAGCTTGTCCTTAACGTCGAACATCTCTTTTATATGCTTTATCTCATCGTCTATAAGTTTATCTATTATATCTGTTCCCTCGTCGGAAACGTGTTGTTTAAGTTCATGGAGGAACAGCATGAAATCCTTTTCGAAGCCGATACCCGCCCCCAGCGCCTCTTCTTCGCTTATTGTCGTCTCTAAAAGTTTTTTCTGGGCATTATCGCAGTTAAAGGTTTTTTCATCCACAAGAGATTTCAGGAACAACGACCTTTCCCCGGGATACGCTTCCTCTCTCTTTTCTTCCCCTATGGTGTCGAGCCATTTTTTGAGTTCGAGCTTATGATGCTGTTTGCTTTTCGCGAGCTCAGCGAACAGTTGAGATACATGATAATTTTCACTGTTTCTGGCCAGCGCCATATAAAATTCCACGCTCTTATCTTTGGCTTGAACCGCCATCTCGATTATATCTCTTGTAGTATATTCAGCGTTCATGTTTCTCCTCTCTCTATTTGATCTGTTTGCGGAAGGGGATCGACACCCGTTTTTATTATCAACATTATACTTACTCGAAAGGCATAAATAAAGGGATTTGTTGCGGTTGTCTCCGCCTTTTCCGATATGGCGACGACGGGCTTTGCAAGTAATACATAAATAGGTTGGCGAAGGTTGGCGTGCCTGGCACTTCAGAAACTACAATCCTCGCTGGCTCGGATTGCTTAACGTTTCTTCAGCATCAAACATTGCGTTCGCAATGTTTGTCAGATTCGGCGCCTATCAGATAAAATGTTTTTTGAGAAAAGCTTTTCCGGAAGATGTTTTTAGATATTTTTCGAACTTTTTGGCTTTCTGTTCGTTTTGAAATCCCATAGACAGTATCAAGTTCCAAGGTCTATAATTTTTAGAATATATCGAACCACCAGTATTATGCGTTCTTAGACGTTGCTCAACGTTTTTCGTAAAACCCACATATACTTTATCCAAATGATTTTGTGACTGAATTATATAGACGTAATAGATAATGTCCTCCTTCGCTAATTCATTGTATATTATTCAGCTACGGAGGACAACCTTCGCTTTTTCTAAATTATTATTTGTCTTAAATGGCGAAGCCAACCGAAGCCAAATAATACATAAATAGGTTGGCGAAGGTTGGCGTGCCTGGCAGGATTCGAACCTGCGACCAACTGCTTCGTAGGCAGCTACTCTATCCACTGAGCTACAGGCACGCGTTATTTGTTTGTTGTACTGCAGCGAACACCTTTTAGGCTGCAAGCTGATCTGCAAGATCAGCGCAGTCCGCCGAAGCCAAATAATATCAAAGTAGCCCGGCGCAGGCGGAAGCTACAGGCACACCCGATTATGAGTCATTATTGTATCAGAAGACGGGCCATTTTTCCAGCTTGACGGAAAATCCCGGGGTTATTTGAAATCAGGGATAAAAAGGTATAAACTACTTTGTTGGACATGCAAAAGGAGCAAGCCATGGGCGATCAAGGGAAAACAGGGGAGCAACCCGCGAAAGAGCTGAAAATATTACAGCAACAGGTAAGCGTGTATGAGGCTGTCTTCGATAATATGAAGAACGCGGTAGCGATCTATAAAGCCGTGGACGGGGGAAAAGATTTTGTATTCAAAAAGATAAACCACGCTTCGGAAAGAATAGAAAGATTAAGGAACGAAGATATTGCCGGTAAAAGGGTCACGAAGGTATTCCCGGGAATAAAAGAATTCGGCTTGCTGGATGTTTTCCGGAGAGTGTGGAAGACCGGGAAGGCCGAGGAACATCCGGTTGTCCAGTATAAGGATGACAGGATATCCGGGTGGCGCAGGAATTACGTATATAAACTACCCGCGGGGGATATCGTAGCGATATATGAAGATGTTACCGAAAGTAAAAAATACGAAAAAATGCTGGAAAAGGCAAAACAGGAAGCGGAACAGGCTTCGAGGACCAAAAGCCAGTTTCTTGCCAATATGTCCCATGAGATACGCACACCGATGAACGCGATAATGGGTTTCGCGGACCTTCTGAAGGAAACAAAGATCACGGCCGAACAAAAAGGGTATATAGATACAATACTCGAAAGCGGAGAACTTCTGGTAAACATCATAAATGATATACTGGACCTTTCCAAAATAGAAGCCGGGGAAATACGGCTGGAAGAGATCGTGTTCGACCTGAAAGAAGTGATCAAGTCATTGGTCAGCATGGTAGAACATATGGTGAAAGATAAAGCTGTTGATCTTACTTTTGAATACCCGGAAGATATCCCGACAAAGTTCAAGGGGGACCCCACACGGGTCAAACAGGTAATAATAAATTTATTGAACAACGCCGCCAAATTCACGGAAAAAGGATATATAAAAATACTCGTCTCATCGGAACAGCCGGACATCCATGACATCGGGAAAGAACGGATAATAAAGATCATTGTCAAAGACAGCGGCATAGGTATACCCGCCGAGAAGCAGAAACAGGTATTTTCGGCGTTTTCGCAGGCCGATTTTTCATCTACAAGAAAATACGGCGGCACCGGGCTGGGCCTGTTCATAGTCAAAAGATTGCTGAACCTTATGGGCGGGTCCATCGAACTGGATTCCAGGGAAAATAAAGGCAGTGAGTTCACCGTCAGGTTCACTGTGCAAGAGGGGGACGGTGATATCGGGCACATAAAAAAAGAGTTCGATGAAGACAGAAAAACAGAGATATCCGTATCCTTCAGCGGTAAAAAGGTCCTGATAGTGGAAGATGACGCTGTAAACTCAAAACTGATAAATATCCTGCTGCGGAAAACAGGGATCATCACCGATTCCGCTTTTAACGGGAAAGAAGCCTGTGAAAAGTCACGCACAACAGATTATGACCTTATTTTAATGGACCTGAGCATGCCGGTAAAGGACGGGTTCGAGGCGGCACAGGATATCCGGAAAAATATCAGTAAAAACGTCCCGATAATAGCGCTTTCGGCCTATTCATCAAAACCCGATGAAAAGAAGGCCTTTGATTGCGGCATGAACGATTTTATACATAAACCCATCAACCATGAGGACTTCATAAGAAAGATCGCGAAATGGCTCGGCGGCATGGGATAGCCAAGAGCTGGAAATGGTGCGGGGGACGCACCTCGAGCACTCTTTATGATCCTGTCAAATTATTCTATTGTCCTCAAGACGCCTCTTTTATATAATAAACAAACCGGGATCATATGGTCATTAAACACGATACCCGAAAAATTATACGGAGCGGACCTATCAAAAAAAAGTTATCCATGTTATTAATAATAATATTCATCCTGCTTGTCCTGAACTCATGGGAACCCAAGAACTGTTTTAACCCGGACGAATTATTTTATTTTAAAAGCAGCCAGACACTGGATAAACCCGGGAACATCTTTGCCCCTAAATATTATGACGAACATCGTTTTCAGAAACCGCCGCTTTTTTATCTTATGGTCTTTTCCTCGATGAAACTGTTCGGGAACAACTGGTTCTCGGCCAGGCTTATCTCCGCGTTATTCGGGGTGCTTCTCATGATAATGTGTTTTTTACTGGGCAGAAAGATGTTCGGTGAGGAGACAGCCTTTTTCGGGACAGCGGTCCTTTCGACCACAGTGCTTTTTTTCAGGTTCGGCAGGATAGTATTGCCCGAGATGGCGCTGGTTTCGTTTATGACCGGGTCGCTTTTTTGCGCGTATAAAGCTTTTCATGATTCCCGGAGGCAGTATTTTTATCTTTCATTCCTTTTGATGGGGGCAGGTACCCTTGTAAAAGGGCCGGCGGGGTTTGTGCTGCCCGTGACGGTACTTATAGTCTTTTACCTGCTTAACAGAAAAAAATACGGGTTGATACGCGTTCCATGGATAAAGGGTATGCTGATAGTGGCGGCAGCCGTCCTTTTATGGGTAATACCTTCTTTATGGCTGTACGGGACCGATTTTTTCGAACACCTGTTGAAGGTGGAGATACTGGACAGATTTTCGTCAGAGATCACCATGCCGGGAACGGCGGCGGTAATAAAACATCATCTGTTCAACCTGGGGTTCTATATCCCGGTGGCATTAGCCGAATTCCTGCCCTGGTCGGTATTATTGCCGGGCCTGTGGTTTCTGACAAAAAAAATAAATAGCAGTGACAAACACGGGTACCAGCACGGTTTTCTCGTGATATGGATAATAGCCGGGTTCTTGATGTATACGGCTATCCCCGCGAAAAGGGCGCATTATGTCCTGTCATTTTTCCCGGCGATGTCACTGTATCTCACTTCTTTTCTCGATACGGGGACCGTAAAGATAAAGAAGGCCATGGGCACGCTTATCACCGGTATACTCGCGGTGTATCTTATAGTGGTCATACTGGTATTCCCGCTGGCCTTTATCGACGGTGTCGATCATATATCGGCCAGATTAAGCCGCGACCTGGGCGGCAAATATGTGCCGGTAATAGTATCGTGGCGCCTGGATCCCCAGGAAGTGGAATTCTATCTTGACAGGCCGGTGTACGTGCTTAATGACAGGGAGTTTTATGACTGGGGCGCTTCGCGCGCGAAACTCGATAAAGCCCTGTCACGGGAAAGCGAAAAAGAGACATTGTTCTATTTCCTTGTGGCCGAGGAGGAAAGGGACCGGTATTTCAACGACCTGATCATGAACCTTGAAAGGTACCTGGGCGCAAAGGTGGAATACCGCCGGGTCTATACGGACAGCCGCTGGCGTAAGACCATATATTTCAGGCGGTTTATAAACAGTGTAATACACGATCCCGGGGGCTTTATCTCACACAGCATCACCTGTTTCAGAGAGCCGGTTTTTCTTGTCTCGATGGAGAAAAGGTGATATGGAAGAAAAAATAAAATACTCGGTCGTGATACCGTTCTGCAATGAAGAAGGAGCCGTGGGGCATCTTCTTGAAGGCATAACGCGCGTGATGGACCTGGAAGAAGGAAGATATGAGATAATCGCGGTGGATGACGGGTCGACCGATAATACCAGGCCCATCATAGAAAAGATGATGTCCTGTAACGGCAGCATAGCGCTTATTAGTTTTGATACGAGAAAAGGACAGACAGCCGCCTTGAGCGCGGGATTTGACAGGGCCGAAGGCGGGACAATAATATCCATGGACGGGGATCTGCAGGATGACCCTTCCGAGATACGTCCTATGCTGGATGATTTCAGGAGAAGCGGGGTTGATGTCTTATGCGGGTGGAGGTACGATCGCAGCGATCCCGGCCGTAAACGCGCATGTTCGAAACTGGGTAATTTTTTCCAAAAACTTTTTTTTAACACGAATATACATGACGCGGGGTGCACGTTCAGGGTATATAAAGCCGATGCGGTGAAGTCGATAAAGCTCAGCAGGGCCGGGCTCCACAGGTTTCTGCCCGTATTGCTGTTCAGGGCGGGATGTACTATAAAAGAACGCAAAGTGTCGCATAGCCCCAGGAAGTCCGGCGCTTCGAAATATTCTTTAAGTAAGGTCCCGCAGACGGTAGGGTTGTTTTTGATGATAATTTTCGGGATGATCAAACAGAACAGGAGTTGATAATATGGATAACTGGACGATATTCGGGCTTATCGGGCAATGCCTTTTCGGGGCCAGGTTTTTAATACAATGGATAATCTCCGAGATCAAAAAAAGAAGCCATGTGCCTACGGTGTTCTGGTATTTGAGCATAACGGGCGGGGCAGTGCTGCTGGCGTATTCCATACACAAGAAAGATATAGTTTTTATTATCGGCCAGGGGCTGGGGCTTTTTATATACGCGAGGAATCTTTTTTTGATAAAGAAACACGGGCATGGATCCCCGGGCGCGGAGGAGACGAAAGAAGCTTATTAAAGGCGCCGGGCCGGGATAACGGCTGCATTTGTCGATATCCCCGCTTGTTATTCACAAGGTGAAGTACTATAATTTATATAAATAAAAACGGATACAAGGGATTTTCACAATACATACTCATACCTGATGTACAGAAAAATACGATCAGTCGATATAGTCATACCGGTATATAACGAAGAAGAATGCCTTCGCCGGAATATCGGTATCCTGCGTGATTATCTTAAGGAAGTGGCGACATTTTCATGGAAGATAATCATAGCGGATAACGCTTCAACCGATTCCACTTCCCGCATAGGGCAGGAGCTGGGCTCGTTATACGAAGGGGTCGAATATCTGCGCGTGCCGGCCAAGGGAAGAGGGCTTGCGCTGAGGACGGCGTTTATGCGGAGCGAATCCGATATTGTAAGCTATATGGATGTCGATATTTCGACCAACTTGTCGTATTTCAAACTTCTTGTTGAAGGAATAGCATGCGGTTTTGATATCGCGACCGGGACAAGATTGATGCAGGGTTCACGGGTCAAGCGGGAAATAGGAAGGGAAGTGATCTCAAGGACATATAACCTGATGATAAAGTGCCTTTTTTTTACGAAATTTTCCGACGCCCAGTGCGGGTTTAAGGCTGTCAGGACAGATATAGCTAAAAAGATGATCCCGCTTATCGAGAACAATAACTGGTTTTTTGATACGGAACTTCTGCTTTTGGCCGAATATCATAAATACAGGATCTTCGAAGTCCCCGTGGAATGGGTGGAGGACCTCAAGACCAAGGTCCATATCGCGAAAACAGTTATTGAGGACATCCTGGGTCTGCTCAGGATGAGGTTGACCATACGCGAAAAGGTCAGCGGGGTCTCACCGGAAGACGCTGCAAAAACCCGATAGTATTTTTCAGGCCGGACAACATAACGAACAGCGCGGATCAAAAGTGGATTACTTAGCTCGATCAATATCGACATTGTTTTTTTTCAGTGTGGTCATCTTTATGACCATGGCGCTTTTCAGGGCAAAGCCCGGAACTGTGCACGGGGCGTTTCGCGGCAAAGAATTAGAACATGATCTGACACTGGCGGCTTTCATCTATTTTGTTATCACCCTTGTCTTTTTCTTTTCCTGTCTGAAGACCATGAAAGACCATCTTTTCGGCCCGCAATGGGACAATATGGCGTATTTATGGAACATGTGGTGGGCGAACCTCGCCGCGCGCAGTCCGGACATTAAATTATCATATACGAATCATATTTTCTATCCTGAAGGCACGTATCTTTATTTTCACTTTTTTTCCTTTTATAATCTGGCTTTATCGGTGCTCTTCAGCGGGGTCTTCGGATTGACAGCTACGTATAATCTTCTTATACTGCATAGTTTTGTAATAGCGGGAATAGGGGCCTTTCTGCTGGTAAAATACCTGACCGGGGATTCTTACCTGGCTATTCTCGGGGGGTTCATCTTTGCCTTTAACCCGGCGCATTGCGCGCATTCGATGTATCATATGAACATAGCCTCTATACAGTTCATACCGTTTTTTGTATTGTTTTATATTAAGGCGATCAGGTTCCCCTGCTGGAAAAACCTTGCCCTGGCAAGCCTGTTTTTTCTCCTGGTTACGCTTTGCAGCTGGACATACTTTATTTTTTCTTTTTATTTTATAATCTTAAGCTACATCTATCTGGCCGTGCGCCGGCGCAAGGTGATCATGGCGGACGTGATCATACGGGCATCGGTGGTGGTCGGGGCGACACTCCTTATATTATCACCCTGGTTGTGGAAGATGATACTACTGAAGTTCAGCGGGTCACAGGGGGCTGTCGCGCCCGGCGGGCATAATCACAGCGTAGCGGATGTATGGAGTTTTATCATGCCCAGCTTATACCATCCCTTGAACCGACTGGGATTTATACATAAGGGCAATATCCTGTGTACGGGAAGCCCGTGGGAGAAAACGGTTTATTTGGGCTTTGTCAACATACTGATAGTGGTCTACGCGTTCAAAAAGACCGTAAAACATACGGCCGGGTATTTTATGGCGATGCTGGCGTTTATAATACTTACCATGGGTACAAATATGCATTTTGTGGGGCATATCACTCCCGTGGTACTCCCCTATACGATAATAAAACATATACCTTTCCTCGCGAATGCCAGGTGCCCTTCACGCGCGGTGATGTATATTTATGTGTTCTGGGCCGTTATAGTGGCTTTTTCTCTTGGAAGTATATTAAAAAATATGACTTCCCGGGCCTCCAGGAGGACATTTCTTTCCATAGTGACGGCATTGATATTCCTGGATTTCATGTTCTTTTGCGGAGAGACAACAAAAGTCTACGCGCCCGCTTGTTATGATCTTTTGAAAAAGGATAAGGACCGCTTTGCTATTCTTGAGCTCCCGACAGCCTATTTGCCCAGTGAAAGGTATATGATGTACCAGACGAAACACGGTATACCTATACTCCAGGGAGCGGTATCAAGGAGAAGCAACAGCTCTCTGGTGGACAGGCTGGCGCCCGACCTGATAAAACTGAAAAAACAACTTATCGATAATAAGGTCAAGTACATTGTAATGCATCCCGAACTTATTTTCATGGCCGACAAAGCGACGTTCGGCGGGGAAGAAAAATTCGATACCGCTTACCGGAAAAAATACGCAGCGGTCAGAAAATTCATACAACAGCTGGAAAAGTATTTTAAAATAATATACCGCGATGATGAGAGCCTGGTTTTCAAAGTGTATTAGGGCCGTATATCGTATGTCGTATTGCGTATATCGTATTGCGTATTGCGTATATAGGATACAGATGACAGAAGACAGATGACAGATAACACAATAAACCCAAAGAACCCAACGAACTCAATAAACGCCTAAAACCTAACCCCAAAATCCCAGATCCTAAATCCCAAATCCTAAAGCCCAAAGCCCAAAGCCCAACCGCTACACTTCCGCCCGGTAATTAAGCAGGACTATGAGCAATACAGACAGCGGGAAGAAATGCAGTATGACTCTCGGCAGCGTTACGGTGGCCAGGAGCTGTTCATAATTGACCGTAAATACGGCAACACAGATATGTATGGCAAAAAAGGCAAGGACGGATACCGCGAGTGCCGTTATTTTCAGGTCGGCCCTGAACTTTTTGTAATTCGCGAGGGAACTGACGATCATTATGAACCATAGTATGTTCCAGTTCGCCGTCAGGAAAAGGGATTCATTGAACCTGAGCAATGTGCTTATAATGCGCGATAAATAATCTATGCTTGTATCGATAACGAATTTCTGGTTTACCATCACACCGTTAAAGGCCTTGTACAGCACAAAAGGCAGCGACATCGATAAAGCCGGGACCGAGAATTTCACGCATTTAGCGGCCAGCCCTTTCCGCAGTTCGTTTTTCATGGCCAGGAACATGGTAAAGAGAAGAATATATACAAGTACATATACATATCCTTCCAGTTTTGTGGAAGCGCCGAACCCGGCGAAAAAAGATGTGAGGACAAGATAAGAATCATCTTTTGTCCTGGACCATTCCAGGAGAAACATGATGCAACAGACATTGTAATACAGCATAAGAAGGTCACGGTACGATATCGTACCGTGAGCGATGAACAGGTTGGATGAAAAGAGAAGCGCCACACCCAGGAGCGCCCACATCCTGGTTGTGCATTTCCGCAGGAAACCGTAAAAAACGATGACGAACGACATGAAAACAAGAGGGAAAAATATTTTTACATACTGGTCGTTCCATTTACCGAGGACAATATTGAACCATGCCATCATGAACGGCAGCTGCAGCGGGAAAGACGCGTTCGGGAAATATTTCAGGTGCCGGATGGACCTTTCGTTAAAAATGACTTTGGCCTTGAACCCCGCGGAAGCGATTGTATCCCACCCGAAGACGGGAAGGGTCAGGGCGTGCATGAATACATAAAAAACGTATGTGGCGATATACACTGTCGCGCAGGCGGCAAGGACCTTTACCGCCAGCGAGGCCCTTGCTCCGGGCAGGGTGCGGCCGGTATCCGGCACTGCCGCCGGTTTTTTCAAGACGCATTTTCTCAGGTATACCAGCAGGCAAACAGCGGCGGCCGTTCCCATCCAGAAAGTCACGTTCAAAATGTTTATACCCCGGTGGAACATACCGGTATATAACATCACCTGGCCCAGTATTCCCATACCCGCTCCGAAAGAAACAGACAGGGATCCCGGGGAGAACGGGTTTTCCCCGGGGAACAGGCACTTGTAAAATATGGCGCCTGCCAGGACCGGGACCCCCAGTATGAAGACCATTTTTATTATCAAAATCGGCAAGGCTTTTCCTTTCTTATGGCGACAACACCCATATCGCCCGACCTGTAAACGGGATAAAACCCTTCGGGTACATATTTGACCGCGTTCTTTTTGTAAAACATTATACAGGTATCGACCGGTTCATACGCCGGGCGCACTTTTATGTCTATCGGGTACAGAAAATAAGCCAGAGAATGATATGCGGTCGCCCCGCCGCCCCTGTTTATGTTCATATCCGTGATAAGTTCGGCTGAACGCGAGCCAGTCACGGTTTTTTTAGCGTTAACCGCAAATTCATAAGGTGTTTTGAATATACCGGTTTTCTTTGTGGTTAACGGTACACGCAATAATTTCAGATCGTCTTTAAAATAATGGTTTATCTGGTATACGGTCTGGAACAATACGGATAAAACCAGCATTATCAGGCCTACGGTAAAAATATTACGCGCAAAAAAAGAGTATAATCCGGCCTTAACGTTATTTTTACTCAGTAAATAGACGCATACAAGTATAACCGCGCTTACCGCTATTGACGCGTAAAGCAGTATATAAGGATGCGTATTCCCCAGCATAAGTGTCTGGCATAAGGTGTAAGATTGTTTTATATTAAAAGAACGATGGAACGACGTGATAATTTTATAGAACGGGACCCCGGATCTTATCGAAAAAACGAATAAAACAAGAATAAAGGAAACAGCGGCAGTAAGTGCCGTCCAAGACTGTTCAGGCAGGTTGTTTATCTTAGTTTTTAATAGGTCGTACAGGTTAACCCCCGTTTTTTGTTATTACAAAATAAGAGATACGCTGTAATGTTAGTATTAGTTCAATTATATGGGACCGCGCTATATATAGACAAGGTATTTTTATATTGTATGCACATCACTTCTTTTGTGAAATAGTTGCACAAAAAATGTGCAAAATCAGACCTTGACAAAACTGAAAATCAGTGATAAACTGACATCATCAGGCAAAGGAGCCCTTAGGACAGAGTTGTTCTAAGGGTTTTTTATTAGATATGCTCCATGAGGAGCAAATGGCAAAGACGCCCTTATAAAAAAGAGATTTTTTATAAGGGCTTTTTTTATGTATACACTGGTGAGAGGATTAAGCGGACGTAATTTCTCAAAGGAAGTGGTGCAATATGTATATTGAAAAAAATATAGATAAGATAGACGAGTTTCTGGCTAAAGAGAAAGCGGGGGTTGTTTATGACCAGGTCATAAACGAGACCGAAAAAGTGCTGATCGAAAAAGCTTTGAAACGTTCTTTCGGGAATCAGTCTATAGCCGCGAAACTGCTTGGCCTCAACCGCAACACGTTAAGGACCAAGATAAAAAAGCTTAACATTGACGTAGATAGGTTTAAAATATAGAAAGCAGGGTATAAAAGATGAGGTTTAAACATTTACCTGAACGCCAGGGTCTCTATGACCCTCTTTATGAGCATGAAAATTGCGGGGTCGGTTTTGTCTGTAATATCGAGGGGACAGGATCCCACGAGGTGATAAAAAAAGGTATAAAAGTGCTCGAACGCATGAGCCACAGGGGTGCGGTCGGAGCTGACCCCCAGACGGGAGACGGCGCCGGGCTTTTAATACAGCTGCCGCACGCGTTTTATAAAGAAGTGTGCGAGGGAGAGGGCATCGACCTGCCCGGACAGGGGCAGTACGGGACCGGTATAATATTCCTGCCGGTCATCGAAAAGGAACGGGAGTTCTGCCGGAAGGCCATAGAAAACGCGGCAAAGTCGGAAAAGCTGTCCGTACTCGGATGGCGTGATGTCCCGGTGGATGACAGCAAACTCGGCGTCACCGCCCGGGAGACCGAACCGTCGATCAAACAGGTGTTTATAGCCGCGAAAGACGACGGTATCGAGCAGTTGGACCTGGAAAGGCGGTTATACGTCGTCCGCAAACAGGCGGAAAAAAAGATCAGGGGATCCTCGCTGGAACAGAAAAGCTTTTTTTACATAACGAATATCTCTTCCAGGACCGTAAGCTATAAGGGGCTTCTAATGCCCGAACAGGTAGAACCGTATTTTCTGGACCTGCAGGATGAGAGGCTGGTGAGTTCACTGGCTCTGGTGCATTCCCGTTACAGTACAAATACTTTCCCTACATGGGACCTCGCGCAACCCTTCAGGTTCCTTGCCCATAACGGTGAGATCAACACATTGAGGGGTAATATCAACTGGATGCACGCGCGGGAAAGCCTTCTTTCCAGCGGATTGTTCGGAAAATCCCTGGAAAAGATCAAGCCGGTCACCATGGAGGGCCTGAGCGATTCGGCCACGATAGATAATGTTTTTGAACTTTTATCGCTGTCCGGCAGGTCCCTGGAACATGTGATGATGATGCTCATACCCGGGGCATGGGAACAGAACAGAGAGATAGATCCGGATCTCCTGGAATTTTATAAATACCACTCCTGTCTTATAGAACCGTGGGACGGGCCCGCGGCGATCGCTTTTACGGACGGTACCAATATAGGGGCTGTGCTTGACCGTAACGGGTTAAGGCCGGCCAGGTATGTCGTGACGAAAAGCGGGTTTGTCGTAATGGCTTCGGAAGTGGGTGTACTGGATATCCCGGCTGAAGATATAGACCGTTCCGGGAGGCTGGAACCGGGCAGGATATTCCTTATAGATACGGTCAAAAAAAGGATAATCGGCGATAACGAGATAAAGAAGGATATGTCCGCCGGTAAACCTTACGGGAAATGGAACAGGGAACATACGGTCTTTCTGGAGGATCTCGAAACGGTCCCGGGTAAAAGGTCCGGTGGCGAACAGCTTATCACACTGGTCAAGTCTTTCGGTTATACAAGAGAGGACCTGAAGGTGTTATTGAAACCTATGGCTGAAGAAGGGAAAGAACCCACAGGTTCCATGGGTAATGATACGCCTCATGCCGTGTTATCCGGCAGGCCGCAGCCTTTGTACAATTATTTCGAACAACTTTTCGCGCAGGTCACCAACCCCGCGATCGACCCTATACGGGAAGAGGTCGTCATGAGCCTCGAGTCGCGTATAGGCAGGCAGGGCAATATACTTGAGGAAGATCCGCTGCACGCCAGGAAATTAAGGGTCAAACGCCCCATATTGACCGATTCCCAGCTGGAGACTATCAGGAACATCAATAAAGAAGGCATGAAGACAAAGACTATCCCCATCCTTTTCGATCCCGCGTCGAAAGGATCATTAAAAAAGACACTGGAAAAAATATGCCTGGAAGCGGAGAAAGCGATAAATGACGGATATTCTTTCATCATACTGAGCGACAG
>Ga0272443_10000808_pt1 | contig 52170 bp, 43 predicted proteins | sample SSMAcet12_FD_193581 | JGI IMG/M metagenome (GOLD analysis project Ga0272443, IMG submission 193581) | Marine sediment archaeal communities from Little Sippewissett salt marsh, Falmouth, MA, United States - SSM-Acet-12 | ecosystem: Environmental > Aquatic > Marine > Wetlands > Sediment ...
AGCTTACCGGGAAGAGGGTACCCTCCTCTCTGCGACATCAGGGGTATTCTTGTCCGCCCGCCGCTGTCGTCATAAAGGTACAGTCCGGCAAGGGCGGACTGGGTAATGTCAAAAGTCTGATCAACCAGAATCTGAAGCTGACTGGAAAAATTCTGCTCCCCCGAGAGAAGCGTCCCCGCTCGAACCAATTCGGTAATCGATTGGCTGCTTTCCATAGAATTATCCTCAACTATTAGAATAGGCGGGGACTCTGAAAATCGCAAGCACTTTAATTTTCCCTTGTTTTTTTATCCGGTACGTGTACAATTGCGCCTATGATGTATTCCCTGTTTTTCTACTTTAAATTCTGGCTCTTCATGATTATCACCCTGCCGATGATCCTTCCACTGTGGCTGCTGCGGCTCGGCGGGTTCAGGAAACTCCACGACCGCTACCTGCTCTGGGGTACGAGCGGCTGGGCCAGGTTCGTGATGCATACGACCCCGGCGGATATTACCGTCAAAGGAATGGACAATCTGCCCTCGGGGGGCAATCTGGTCTTCGTAGCCAACCATCAGAGTGCCTACGACATTCCCCTCATAATGGCGGTGATACCGCGCAATCTGGGTTTTATCGCCAAGAAGGAACTGCAGTTCCTCCCGATCGTCAGCGGCTGGATGCGGGCGATGAAATGCATCTTTATCGACCGGTCAAGCCCCCGCAAAGCCAGGACCGGGATCGACACGGCAATCGCCAATCTTCGGAACGGTCACTCGATGGTCGTATTCCCCGAAGGGACCCGCAGCCGGAGCAACCGGATGGGAGAGTTCCACCGCGGAAGTCTTCAGATAGCCTACCGGGCCGGCAGTACGATCGTGCCGCTGACCATCAGGGACTCCTACCGGTTACGGGAAGAGCACGACCAAATCACCCCGGGTGCCGTCGAGCTGACGATACATCCCCCCGTAGAGACCGCCGGGATGACGCGTCAGGAGCTGCAGGGACTGAGCGGAAAATTGAGCCGGCAGATCGCCGGAGCGCTGTGAAGGAGGATATACCAATGTCTGTACTGATGGAATTCTCGATGTTCCCAACCGATAAAGGCGAAAGCGTCAGTCAATATGTCAGTGAAGTGATCCGTATGATCCGGGAAAGCGGTCTGAAGTACCGGCTGACCCCGATGGGAACCGTCATCGAGACCGGCACGATGGAGGAAGCTCTGGAGATGCTGGGGAAGGCCCATACCCTTCTGGACAAGGAGAGCCGGCGCATCTACTGCAGCGCCAAGTTCGACATCCGCAAAGGGGGTTCCGGCCGTCTCGACGGGAAGATTGCCTCCATCGAAGGCAAGATCGGGAAGGTCAGCCATTAGGTATCGTGTTCGGCACCGGTGGTGATCCGCTCGAGGGGAAAGGTGACGACGCACTCGGTCCCCCTCCTGCTGCTGAAACGGATCTCCCCGTCAAGCTGTGTCACCAGCGAGTAGATCAGTTTCATTCCCAATGTCTTCATCTCATCAGACGCGAAATTCTGTGGCAGTCCTGAACCATTGTCACGAATTACCAGGACCAGGGCTTTGGAACTCCGGTGAAGCTTTATCATCAGAGCCGGAGATTGGATCCCTCTGAAGGCGTGTTTGTAGGAGTTCATCACCAGTTCGTTCACTATCAGGCCGAAGGGAACGGAGAAGTCGATTCCGGCGAACAGTTCTTCCAGTTCAAAACTGGCCTCGATTGAACTGTCTTCTGCCATGATATCCAGGATCTGCATGGTCAGATCACGGGTATACTCTCCCAGTTCCACCAGAGCTATATTCTCGGACCCGTAGAGCTTCTCGTGTACGAGGGCCATGGTCTGTATCCGCTTCTGCAACACGTACAGCAGTTCCCTCATGGGTCCGTCTTCCGAGTTCATCAGCTCGAGGTTGAGCAGACTCGAGATGATCTGCATGTTGTTCTTGACCCTGTGGTGCACTTCCTGAAGAAGGACTTCCTTCTCCCGAAGTGAGTGTCGTATCTGCTGTTCGGCCTTTTTTAGACTGGTCTTGTCGATGATGAAGCCGTCCATGATGAATGATCCGTCATCAAACCACTGAGAGATACGGCAGCTGACGCTTATCCAGATGACCGACCGGTCCTTCCTCAGGGCCTGGAACTCGTAATTCTGCAGGGAGTGGTGCTTCCTCAGCTGATCGAGGAGTTCCTGCCTCTCTACCGGACGGTAATAGAGGGTGGCTGCAAGATTGGTATAGTGATCGAGGACCTCTTCCGGTGAACTGCAGCCCAGAATCTCCGCCTGACACTGATTAACCCGGATATAATACCCCTTCGAACTGCTCTGATAGATACCGATAGGCGCATTTTCGAAGAGTTCCCGGTAGCTTGCCTCGCTCTCAGCCAGCCTGCGTTCCATCTCTTTCCGTTCAGAGATGTCCCGGTAGATTCCGAAGATTCCGATGACCTTGCCGTCGCGCTCAACCGGTGCTCCCATGATGGAGACATCTACAAGACTGCCGTCCTTCCTGCGGCGGACCGTTTCGGCGTTCAGCCGTTCCCCCCGCTCGGCCATCCTGGAATAGGCATTGGCCTCTTTCTGCTCTTCACCCCAGGCGATCAGGGAATCGATATGTTTGCCGACTATTTCATCGGGATCATAGCCGAAGAGCCGGTCGAACTCGGCGTTGGTCCGGATCACCCTGTTCCGATGATCGAGCATGACGATAGCTTCAGGCGAGTTGCTGAAGATACTGTCGAGAAACGCATTGGAAGCATCCTCCTGCGGCACTTTACTACGGCTCATTCACCTATCAAGATACGGCATCGGACTCCTTATGACAAGTGGTCAGTCAGGTAGTCATGTACCCTGTCTGCCGCACGGCGTCCCTGGTCCATTGCCTTGACCACCAGGGAGGCTCCGCTCACCGCATCTCCTGCGGCAAAGACTCCCGCCGTCGATGTGGAGAAGTCCGAATCCACCTGTATGTTTCCCTGGGGATTCAATTTGACATTGAAATCTCTGAGGAGTCTCGACTGTTCAACGTGGATGAAACCGGCGGCAATCAGGACCATGTCGATCTCCATGGAAAATTCCGTTCCCGGTATCTCCTGCTGCTGCCAGCGGCCGGCGCCGTCCTGCTTCCATGCGACCTCACAGAAGATACCCTTCTCAACTCTGACCCCCATCCCGTAGAGCTGTTTGGTCTTGACTTTCCACCTTCTCTCACACCCCTCTTCGTGACTGGAGGAACTACGGTAGATCCGGGGATAGAAGGGCCACTGCGGGTTGCAGCTTTCATTCCATTCCTCCGGCTTCGGCATTATCTCGAACTGGTATATTTTTTCCGCTCCCTGGCGGTTAGCAGTGCCGACGCAGTCGGCCCCTGTATCGCCGCCGCCGAGGACAAGGACGGTCTTGTCCTTCGCACTTATGAGATCCCGGTCCGTGATCTCACCGTGGAGGTGCTGTGTCGCTTTGGTGAGGTAATCAAGGGCGTAGTAAACACCCTCGGACTGACTGCCGGCCACCGGAATGGGACGGGGTTCCCTGCAGCCCACAGTCAGCAGTACCGCGTCATGCCTTCTCTGCAGATACCTCGCAGACAGGTCTTCGCCGACCACTACTCCTGTTTCGAACTCCACTCCCTCCTGCTCGAACAGCTCGATCCTCCGGTCGATGGTCCACTTCTCGAGCTTGAACTCGGGTATGCCGTAGCGCAGGATTCCGCCGGGTTTGGTATCTTTTTCATATACAATCACCCTGTGGCCCATCCTCCGCAGCTGCTGTGCCGCCGCCAATCCAGCCGGCCCCGCTCCGACTACCGCAACCTTTCGCCCGGTCTCGACGCGGGGAGGCTGAGGCGTCACCCAGCCGTTGGCGAAAGCAGTCTCGATGATTGCCAGTTCGATGGCCTTGATGTTGACCGGCGCATCGTTGATCGACAGGGTACAGGCGCTCTCGCAGAGGGCCGGACAGACCCGGCCGGTGATTTCGGGAAAATTCGAGGTCAGCTCCAGCCGGTCGTAGGCTTCGTGCCACAGTCCTCTGTAGACCGTGTCGTTGAATTCCGGAATGAGGTTCGCCAGCGGACAACCGAGGGCATGGCAGAATGGTGTTCCACAGTCCATACACCTTGCGGCCTGCCGCCGCAGCTCATCCCGGTCCAGCCGATTCATGACTTCCCGGTAATCATTGAGACGTTCCTGCACATCCCTGCAGCCGGGTTCCTTCCGGCCGTAGTTGAGAAATCCCATCAATTCACCCATGTCAGCCTCCTACCTCTTCGGTCATAAAGGTCGTTTCCGACTCCACATTTCTGTTTGCTTCCATCCTCTCCAGGGCCCGCCTGTACTCGATCGGTATGACCTTCACGAAGAGAGGAATGATCTCTTCCCAGTTTTCGAGCACCCGGGCCGCCTGTCTGCTTCCGGTATACTCCAGATGTCTGCTGAGGTAGTTTCGAATGAATTCCTCATCCGCCTCATCGTTAATCTGTTCAATGTCGACCATTTCGAGATTGCAGCGGGTGTCGAAGAGCTGATTTTCATCCAGCACGTAGGCCGTTCCTCCGCTCATCCCCGCGGCGAAGTTGATGCCCGTCTTGCCCAGGACGATAACCGCCCCTCCTGTCATGTACTCACAGCCGTGATCGCCGACCCCTTCCACCACTGCCACGGCGCCGCTGTTCCGGACCGCGAAGCGTTCGCCGGCCATACCGTTGATGAAGGCTTCGCCGGACGTAGCGCCGAAGAGATTCACGTTGCCGGTAATGATGTTCTTGTGCGGCAGAAACCGCGATCCCCTGGGCGGATAGACTACCAGCCGGCCTCCGGACAGACTCTTGCCGAAATAGTCGTTGGCCTCTCCTTCGAGGGAGAATGTTATCCCCTTCGCCAGAAAAGCACCGAAGCTCTGACCGGCAGCCCCTTCGAACTTCACCCTCACCGTGTCGTCGCTCAGTCCTTCCAGACCGTATCGCCGGGTGATTTCACTACTGAGCATCGCGCCGATGGTACGGTTTGAATTCCTGACCTTGTAAGCAAGCTCGACCGGCCGCCCGTGCTCGATTGCCGGCAGGCACTCCTCTATCAGCACACTATCCAGCGAACTGGAAAAATCCGGCTGTACGTAGCCGATACATCGCCGCGGCGTCTCCTGAGCGGGTTCGACGTCCGCCAGAATTTTTCCCAGATCCAGACCTTTGAGCTTGTAGTGCTGTACGGCACGGTTCATCTCCAGCAGATCCGTGCGTCCTACCATGTCGTCGAAGCGCCGGAATCCCAGTTCGGCCATGATCTCGCGTACCTCCCTGGCCACGTACAGCATGAATCGCATCAGGTGTTCGGGCTGACCCTTGAACCGGTCTCTGAGACGCGGGTCCTGGGTTGCAATGCCGACCGGACAGGAATTGAGATGACACTTGCGCATCAGAACGCAGCCGATACTGACCAGCGTAACCGTTCCGAAACCGAACTCCTCCGCCCCGAGCAGGGCGGCGATGACGATGTCGCGGCCGGTACGCAGCTGTCCGTCCACCTGGATCCTGATGTTCTGCCGGAGATTGTTCCTTATCAGGACCTGCTGGGTTTCAGCCAGCCCAAGCTCCCAGTAGGAACCGGCGTGCCGCAGGGACGAAAGGGGGGACGCACCGGTGCCGCCCTCGCCGCTGCTGATGAGGACCATGTCTGCCTTGCCCTTGGCCACCCCGGCGGCGATGGTGCCGATCCCTACCTCCGAGACCAGCTTAACCGATACCCTGGCACGGGGATTGGCGTGTTTGAGATCGTAGATGAGCTGCGCCAGATCTTCGATGGAATAGATGTCATGGTGAGGCGGCGGGGAGATGAGCATCACCCCGGGCGTCGAATGCCGGACCCGGGCGATATTGGTGTCGACCTTGTGTCCCGGAAGCTGTCCGCCCTCGCCGGGTTTGGCCCCCTGGGCCATTTTTATCTGCAGTTCCATGGCATTGATGACATACTCCCCGGTGACGCCGAATCGTCCCGAGGCGATCTGCTTCACGGTGCTGACCGCCGAATCCCCGTTCTCCCGGATCCGGTACCGGCGGTTATCTTCACCTCCTTCGCCGGAGTTGCTCATAGCTCCGAGGCGGTTCATGGCGACGGCGATCGTCGTGTGGGCCTCCTCGCTGAGTGAGCCGAAGGACATGGCCGCGGAAGCGAACCTTTTGACGATCTCCTCTTCGGACTCGACTTCATCGATCGGAATCGGCCGTCCCGGTTTGAAGGAGATGAGTCCCCGCAGGCTGCAGAGATTTTTTTCCACATCGTTGATCTCGGCGCTGTACTTCTTGAAGGTACCGTAGTCGTCCTGCCGGACCGCCTGCTGCAGGTAGACGATCGCCATTGGGGTAAAACGGTGCTTGGTGGTGTTCTTCCTATAGGCGTAGATCCCCCCGGAGTCGAGGTGGTCGAGCTTCTTCTCGTCGAAGCGGAAGCCCGAGGTGTGCCGCTGTATCGTCTCCTGTTCTATCTCCGCCAGTCCGATTCCCTCGATCTTTGATGGAGTGTGAGGAAAATACTGCTGCATGAGTTCACTGTTCAGTCCGAGGGCTTCGTAGATCTGGGATCCGCGGTAACTGCGGATCGTCGAGATCCCCATCTTCGACATCACTTTGAGCAGTCCTTTCTTGACTGCCGTAATGTAGTTCTCGGTTGCCTGCTCGATGGTGGTGTCCTCGGGCAGGTAGCCCCGCTCCTTCAGATCTCCGAGGGCTTCGAAGACGAGGTAGGGGTTTACTCCGCTGGCTCCGTAACTGACGAGACTGGCAATGTGATGTACCTCCCGGGCCTCTCCGGTTTCGATGATGATTCCGCTGAGGTGACGCTTGCCCCGCTGCACCAGGTACTGCTGAACGGCTCCCATCGCCAGGAGGGCCGGGACCGGAATCCGGTCCGCCGCCATACCCCGGTCGCTCAGGATGACCAGGGAGGCCCCGCCGTCGATCTTCGCCTCCACCTCCCTGCAGAGTCCGTCCAGGGCGGCCTTCAACCCTCCGCCAGCCGATCCAGTCCCTTCCGGCCTAGTCCCTTCCGGCCTATTCCCTTCCGCCCCCGGAGTGAAAAACATCTCCACCGTATCGACGGTAAAATCCGCTATCGACGAGTTCCTGAGGTGATGGACATCATCATTTGTCAGCACCGGATGAGCGAGTTTGAGCTGACGGCAATGTTCGGGTGTCTCCGTCAGGAGATTCCGCTCCCTTCCGACGAAACTCATCAAAGACATCACCAGGTTCTCCCGGTAGGCATCGATCGGGGGATTGGTGACCTGGGCGAACATCTGTTTGAAGTAGTCGTAGAGGAGCTGCGGCCTCTCCGAGAGGACCGCCAGGGCCGCGTCGTTGCCCATGGAACCGATCGGCTCCTGGGCGCCAGTCACCATCGGCAGAATGATCTTCAGTATATCCTCGAGACTGTAACCGAAGGCCCTGAGCCGGGTCGAGAGGGTCTCCCGGTCGATAGGGACCGCTCTCGGAAGTCCGAAAAGGCCTCTGAGTTCGATCCGGTTCTTCTCCAGCCAGCGACGATAGGGCTTGCCTCTGGAAACAGCCGCCTTCAGGGCGTTGTCCCTCACGATCTGTCCCTTCTCGGTATCCACCACGAACATCCGGCCGGGAGCGAGCCTCCCTTTCTCCATGATATCTTCCGGAGGGAATTCGATGACCCCGGCTTCCGAAGCGAGGACGACCTTGCCTCCCCTGGTTACGACGTAGCGTCCGGGGCGGAGTCCGTTCCGGTCGAGGGTCGCGCCGATCCTGGATCCGTCGGTAAAAACGATGGCCGCCGGGCCGTCCCAGGGCTCCATGATGGCTGCATGGTATTCGTAGAACGCCCGTTTGTCTTCGGAGATGTGGTAGCGGGACCCGAAAGCCTCCGGAACCATCATCATGACCGCGTGGTGCATATCCCGGCCTCCCTGCACGAGCAGTTCCAGTACGTTGTCGAAGACCGACGAGTCGCTTCCGTCGGGATTGACCACCGGGGTGATTTTTTCAATATCCTCCCCGAAGAGAGGAGATGATATACTGCGCTCCCGGGCGATCATGTTGTTCATATTCCGCCTGAGGGTGTTGATCTCGCCGTTGTGGGCGATGTAGCGGAATGGCTGCGCCAGAGGCCAGGAGGGAAAGGTGTTGGTACTGTAGCGCTGATGCACGATGGAGAATCCGCTCCTGAAATCGGGATCCAGCACGTCCGGATAGAAATCGGTGAATTGAGTGGAAACGAACATCCCCTTGTAGACGATGGTCCTCGAAGAGAGGGAGGGGATGTAGAAGCGGTTGATATCCATCCCGGCGTCCGCTGCGTTCCTCTCCATCAGTTTGCGGCAGATGTACAGCTGCCGTTCGAGTTCATCGCCTTCCATTCCGTCGAAGGAAAAGAATGCCTGCTCGATGGAAGGGAGCGTGAGCAGGGCTGTCTCGCCGAGGGCCTGCGTTCGGATTGGAACACGGCGCCAGCCGAGGGTGACACCCCCCTCGCCGGTGACGGTCTCTTCCACTATACGGCGGGCCTCGACCGCCTTCCCCTCCTGCGATGGAAGGAAAAACATCCCCGCCCCGTAGGTTCCGGCATCCGGCAGGGCAAAATCCAGCTGCTTCCGGAAGAATTCGTCGGGTATCTGGATCAGCATCCCGGCGCCGTCGCCGGTCTTCATGTCTCCGCCGACGGCGCCTCGGTGTTCCAGATGAATCAGGATCCGGATGCTGTCCTCGATGATATCGTGGGCCCTGCTGCCGTCAATATTGGCGATGAATCCCACTCCGCATGCATCGTGCTCGGTCCGCGGTTCGTACAGTCCCTGTGCCGGTCTCATTGTGCACCTCTTTTCTGCAGGTAAATTATACCGATTAAAGTATAAATTTACACTTTTTACAATCGCTACAGGGGGTATATTGTATAAATATTCAAAATATATGTTAATTTTCTGTTAAGGTAAGATATCGAGCAGCTTCCGTACTCCTGGACCCTGAAATACGGCATACTCCCTGTATTCATACCGGAATATCCGTTTGGCCGCTTCCATGCCCGCCTGTTCCTCGGGGTAGCCTTCCAGGATGAGCCTGCGTGTCTCCACCGCCCACTTCTCCGCTTTGCCAGGCGCCGGCACATGTACCAGTCCGTACTTTGCTTTCAGCTGTAAGAGTCCCGACTGCATACTGCATTGTAAATAAAAAAAATATCGTGGACAACACGCAGCATGAATTAGTACATTTGAGCTGCTACAATAGTAAAGAGGAGAGACTATATGAAAAAATTTATTGTTTTCGTGCTGCTTCTTTCTGCAGTTCTTCTTACGAATCTATATGCTGAGGGACAGAACTTCGGTCTCGGAGTGATTGCCGGCGAGCCAACCGGGATCACTGCGAAAATGTATCTCTCTGAAAACGATGCTGTTGACCTGGCGGCGTCCTGGTCCTTCGTCAAGGACAGAATTCATCTGCATGCCGATTACATCCGGCACTTTCCCGGAGTGATCGACAAAGAATTCGATGACTTTGTTCTCTACGCCGGAATCGGCGGTCTGATCGAGCTCGATTCGGAATCGGAATTCGGAGCGAGGATACCGGTCGGTGTGAACTACTACTTCAATTCAATACCGGTGGAACTCTTCCTCGAGATCGGTCCGGCCCTTCTGCTCATACCGGAAACGAGGTTCGAATTCACAGGCGGCATCGGCGCCCGCTACTACTTCTGACAGTTCCCCGTGCGGCCCTTCATTTAAAGGCCCTACTATTAGGCGGCGGCGTCTGGTACATGCCCGCCGCCATTTTTTCGGACTGGACGATTTGATTTGCATAATCGAAGCAATTCTTCAATACTTCATTCTATTGCATATTGTCACAAGGAGCATCAGGAATGAGCGATTCCATACTGGTGGTCGGAGCCGGCTTTGCCGGCCTGTCCACAGCTGCACTGCTGGCCAAGAAAGGATACGATGTCACGGTACTGGAGAAGAACTCCTCCATCGGAGGGAGGGCGCGTCTCTGGTCGCATAAAGGATTCACCTTCGACATGGGACCTTCATGGTACCTGATGCCGGAGGTTTTCGACCGGTTCTTCGCTTTCTTCGGGAAGTCCGTTCCCGACTACTATCAGCTCTCCGAACTGGATCCCTACTACCGGGTCTTCTTCAATCCGGGAGAATTCGTTGAGATCACGCCGAATTATACGGACACCAAACGGGTTTTCGACTCTCTGGAAAAAAACGGAGGAGCCAAGCTGGACAGCTACCTTCAACAGGCCCGCTACAAGTACGATGTGGCCATGGACCAGTTTCTCTACCGGGAATACAACAGCATCTTCCAGTTCTTCAATTACCGGATGCTGAAGGAGGGACTGCGGCTGAACGTTCTGGAGCACATGGACCGTTTCGTGAGCCGGACATTCACCGATCGAAGGGCCAAGCAGCTCCTCGAATATGCCATGGTATTCCTGGGGACCAGCCCGAAGGACGCCCCCGCACTCTACTCTATCATGTCCCACGTGGATATGAATCTCGGGGTACACTACCCTATGGGCGGACTCGGAACCGTCGCTCAGGCCTTCGCCCGTTTGGCTGAGGAAAACGGAGTAAAAATCCGGACCTCCAGCGAGGTTACCCGGATCAGGCATCGTGCGGGCCGAATCCACGGGGTCGAGATCGGCGATGAGTTCGCTCCGGCCGACAGGGTCGTGTTCGCGGGAGATTACCCCCACGCCGAGATAGATCTGCTGGATCACAGTACCCGCAGCCTGAACAAAAGGTACTGGCGCCGGAGGACCCTCTCTCCTTCCATGTTCCTGATGTACATCGGCCTCGACCGGAAGCTCTCCAACTTCAGACATCACACTCTCTACTTCGAAGAAGACTGGAACCGCCACTTCAATACGATCTTCGAGGAGCCGGAATGGCCCCTGGATCCCTGCTTCTACGTCAGCGTAATATCCAAGACCGATCCGGCGATGGCTCCGAAGGGGGGTGAAAACGTATTCGTCCTGGTACCGGTGGCACCCGGACTCGATGACGGAGATGAACAGAGGGAAGAATACGCCGACCATGTCCTGGACCACATAACCCGTATTACTGGAGAGGACCTGCGGGTGCAGCAGAAGATACAGCGGATTTTCAGCGGCCGGGACTTCATCAGCGATTACAATGCCTACCGGGGCACGGCCCTCAGTCTGGCACACACTCTATTCCAGACGGCGGTATTCAGGCCTCCTCACCGCAGCCGGAGGGTCGACGGCCTCTACTATACCGGCCACTACACGCACCCGGGAGTCGGAGTGCCGATGACGGTGATAGCTTCTGAAATCGTGGCGAATGAAGTCGCCGCCTCACTGGAAAAATCACATTAAGGAGAAAACGAATGGAATGGTTTGCCGCACAGGACCACATAATGCAGGCCTTTCTTGCAACCTGCTTCACCTGGCTCATGACTGCCACAGGGGCCGCCATGGTGTTCTTCTTCAAGGGTTTCAACCGGAAGCTTCTGGATGCAATGCTCGGCTTCGCCGCCGGCGTGATGATCGCAGCCAGCTTCTGGTCGCTGCTGGCACCGGCAATCGAAATGTCCGAAGAGGTCAGCTCTCTGCCGGCCTGGATCCCGGCGGCGGCCGGTTTTCTCATGGGAGGATTCTTTCTTCTCCTGGTGGACAATATCCTGCCGCATCTGCATCTCGACCAGAAGCGCGAAGACGCCGAAGGGATTTCCACTACCTGGAAGCGGAGCGTTCTGCTGGTCCTCGCCATCACCCTCCACAATGTACCCGAAGGACTGGCTGTCGGGGTGGCCTTCGGCGCCCTCGCGGCGGAGCTCCCCTCCGCCAACCTGGCCGGTGCAATCGCCCTGGCGGTCGGTATCGGACTGCAGAACCTCCCCGAAGGGACCGCAGTCTCAGTACCATTGAGACGCGAAGGGATGAGCAGATTCAAATCATTCTGGTATGGTCAGCTTTCCGGCATCGTTGAACCGATGGCGGGAGTGATAGGGGCGTTAGCAGTCATAGTGGCACGACCTATTCTGCCGTATGCCCTCGCCTTCGCCGCAGGCGCAATGATATTCGTCGTTATCGAGGAACTGATCCCTGAATCACAACAGTCCCACAAGACCGACATTGCCACGATAGGCACCCTCATCGGTTTCGCCGTCATGATGTCCCTCGATGTCGCTCTGGGATAACGGTTGCCCGGAAAAATCCGGCTCTCCGCCGTTCTAAGCGGCGACACAAAATGTTTGACTTTCACTCTAAATAGAAGCACCATTAATGCAGGAGGTTTTATGCGGCCCGTACGATTTCTGATGGTGCTGATATTTTTATCGCTGCTCCCCCTGGGCGTATTCAGCCAGGCAGGTGACGATGAAGGGCCGTCCGGCTCACAGCCTGCCGAGGATCAATCCTCCGGTGTCCCTGCGAAAGCGGCTATTGTGCCTATCGAAGGGGACATTGACCGCTTCCAGGTCGTCTTTTTACGGCGGTCAATCGAAAGAGCCCAGAAAACGGGGGTAGACTATATAATTTTTCCCATCAACACCTTCGGGGGCCGGGTCGACTCCGCCCTCCAGATAGCGACGCTGATCGGTTCGCTTGAAGATATCGAAACGATCGCATTCATTCCCGCCGAACCGGAGAGTGTCGGTGTCAGCTGGTCGGCCGGGGCGCTCATCAGTTTCGCCAGTTCGCAGATCTATATGGCTCCCGGCACCTCCATCGGTGCCGCCGCACCGGTCTTCCAGACATCGGAAGGAATGCAGGCGGCCGGTGAGAAGACGGTCAGCGCCGTCCGCACACAGCTTGCGGCACTGGCGGAGAAAAACGGTTATCCGCCGGAGGTAGCCATTGCAATGGTGGACCAGGATGTCGAACTGATCGCAGTGCAGGAGGAGGACGGGTATCGATTCGAATTGAGAGATCCTGCCGGAGAAGAGGAAGGTGATGGGGAAGCAGACGGTGCGGGAGAGAATGTGGAGATTATCAGTGCGTCAGGGAAGCTCCTTACTCTGACTGCGGGTCAGATGGAGAAGTACGGGATCTCGAGCGGCACCTTCTCAGACATCGATGCACTTCAGAAGGAGCTCGGGGTCGATACTGCCTCCGTCGAACGGATCTACCCTTCCTCCACGGATGTGATCGTCAATTTCATCACCAGCGCCGCGGTGGCAAGCATCCTGCTCACTATCGGACTGCTGGCTCTCTACCTGGAGATTTCGAGTCCCGGCTTTGGAATCCCGGGAACCGTTGCATTGATAGTCTTCACCCTGATGTTCGCATCCTCGGGCCTCATGGGCACCCTCAATTCTGCGGAATTGCTGCTCTTCCTGGCAGGACTGATCCTGCTGATAGTGGAGGTCTTCCTGATTCCCGGCTTCGGTGTGGCGGGAATCACCGGCCTCATTTTCATGACCGTCGGCCTCGTTCTGTCGAGGCAGTCATTTTTTCTACCGAACACCGACTGGCAGTGGGAGATTTTCCTGCGGAACCTGATGATGGTTATCGGCACAGTGGCCGCCTCGTTCATCCTGATGGCGGTGCTGATGATCTTTTTTCCCCGAATCAGACTCTTCCAGAGGCTCATTCTCACTACTGCGGGAACGCCCTCTTCCGCAACGCGCCGGAGTCGGGAGCCGGCGGTGCCGCAGGTCGACCTGCAGCTGGAGAACCGGCTGATCGGATTGGAGGGTACCTGTCTGACCAAGCTCAGGCCCGCGGGTAAAATTCAGGTCGGGGATGAAGTCTATTCGGTAGTGACCGACGGAAGATGGGTCCAACCAGGTGAAAAGGTCAGGATCACCGCCGTGGAAGGCAACCGGATAGTCGTGGAGGAGATACCGTCATGATATCCATCATCGCGCTCGCCCTTGTCGGAGTCGGGGCCATGATTCTCGAGCTCTTCGTTCCCGCGGGGGGTATTATCGGACTGGTCGGCATCGGCAGCATAATTGCAGCCATCATCCGGACCTTTCAAACTCAGGGAACCCTGGTCGGATCCATCTTCCTGCTGGCTTCCTTCATCGCCATACCGACCATTTTCATCCTCTATTTCAAGTATTTTCCCCGGACCTTCTTCGGCAAACGCCTCATTCTCTCGGGCCGTCAGACCAGGGAGGAGGGCTACTCGAGCCACACCGAGCATCCATACGAGAACCTGAAAGGCAAGAACGGAATAACCGAGACCAAACTGCGTCCCGTCGGCACCGTCCTGATCGAAGGTCAGCGCTACAACGCTGTGACCGACGGGGATTTCATAGAACAGAACATAACCGTAAAAGTCGTATACACGGAAGGAAACCGTATCGTCGTACGAAAAGGAGAGTCATAATGGCACTGTTAGTATTGTATGTTTTGATCGGCATAGTCCTGCTGGTCTTCGTCGCCTTCTTCTTCAAGTTCTTCAGCCTCTGGTTCCGGGCCCTGCTGTCCGGCGCGCACATCTCGATGTTCAGACTGATCGGGATGTGGATCCGGAAGGTCAAATTGAAAGTCATCGTCGACAGCCGGATCATGGTCACCAAGGCCGGAATGGACATCGACAGCGATCAGCTCGAGACCCACTACCTGGCGGGAGGCGACGTAATCCGGGTGAGCAAGGCCCTGATCGCCGCCAGCAAGGCATCCATCCCCCTGAACTTCCAGAAAGCCGCAGCCATCGACCTGGCAGGCCGGGACGTGCTGGACGCGGTCCGCACCAGCGTCAATCCCAAGGTCATCGACTGCCCCAATCCGGAGAAGGGCCGCAGCACCATCGACGCGGTAGCGAAGGATGGAATCCAGCTGAGGGCCAAGGCGAGAGTCACCGTCCGGGCCAACATCGAACGGCTGGTCGGAGGCGCCATGGAGGAGACCATCATCGCCCGGGTAGGCGAGGGAATCGTCACCACCATCGGTTCATCCGAGACCTACAAGGACGTCCTGGAGAACCCCGACCAGATATCCCGGACCGTCCTGCAGAAGGGTCTCGACGCGGGTACCGCCTTCGAAATCCTCTCCATCGATATAGCGGATGTGGATGTCGGGGAAAATATCGGCGCCAAGCTGCAGGCAGATCAGGCCGAGGCTGATAAACGCCGCTTCCAGGCTGTAGCCGAACAGCGGCGGGCGGCTGCCAAGGCCCGTGAACAGGAGATGATCGCGGAAGTACAGGAGAACCGGGCCAAGGTGGTCCTGCAGGAAGCGGAGATCCCCAAAGCCATCGCGGATGCATTCCGGAAAGGCCACCTGGGTATCATGGACTATTACCGCATGAAGAACATTCAGGCCGACACCAATATGCGGGAGAGTATCGGCGGGGAAGACTTGGATACCAGCGACAATAAGTAAGCTTCGGGAGAACATCGAATGGAAAGAGTCGCCGACGCTTTTACTACATTTTTTACCTTCCTCATGTTCCTGTTCATAATCCTGGCTCCGATGCTGATGGCGTTCATGAAGAACAAGCAGGAGCGCAGACGGGCCGCAAGAGAGGCTAAAGGGAAAAATAAACAGAAGAAGGCGCCCCGCGAAGGGGTGTCCTTCTTCGACATCATCCGGCGGAATGACCGCATCAGCGAACCCCGGGTCACCTTCGCCGAAGACCGCTCCGCCGGCCAGCCGACCGAACGGGAAGCTGACCGGCGGCAGCCGCCGAGGGAAGAGGAGAAAAAGGCCAAACCGCACTTTGCAGAAGTTGGAGAGGCCTTCTACAAGCCCCTTTCAGAAGGCTTCACTGCAATCGGTGAAGAGATGAAGCCGGAACAAGCAGCCGAAGGCCCAGGGGCCGGAGCGCCCGGTCAGCCATCCCGTTTCACCGGAAGGCTTGCACGCCTCCCCGAACTCAAGAGGGCCATAGTGCTGTCCGAAGTTCTCGGACCTCCCAAAGGTCTCCGCGAATAAGACTTGACGGCTAATCTTTTAATGCTATACTCACAGTAGTATTTTCTAGGAAGGAATCATGGCATACACGTACAAACCGGAACGCACCTTTGCAGCTGCCCTGGACCATGAGGATCCGCTCGGCACATTTATCGACCGTTTCTACAAGCTTCCAGACACTATCTATATGGACGGCAACTCTTTAGGCCTTCTCTCCAGAGATGCCGAAGAGGCTCTTCTGAGAGTCCTGAATGAATGGAAGCATCAGGGAATCGACGGATGGATGAATGCCCGGATACCCTGGTTCCGCTACACCGAGCAGCTGGCTGCCATGCAAGCCCCGATGATGGGAGCACGAGCCGAGGAAGTGATTATCACCTCTTCCACGACCATCAATATGCATTCTCTGATTCGGACCCTTTTCAGACCCGTTCAGGGAAAAAACAAGATCCTGATGGACGAACTCAATTTCCCTTCCGACATCTATGCGGTCAAAGCCATACTGTCGGACCTCGGTCTCGATCCCGGCACTCATCTCGTCCTCGCCCCGAGCAGTGACGGCAGGTTCCTCGATGAAACGGAGCTCATCGATCGGATGCAGGATGATATAGCCCTTGCGCTGTTCCCCGCCGTACTGTACCGCAGCGGGCAGCTGCTGGATCTCCGCAGACTCACCAGGGCGGCCCATGAGAGGGACATTCTGATCGGATTCGACTGCAGCCATTCCGTCGGAGCGGTTCCGCACAGCTTTGATGAGGACGATGTGGACTTTGCCATGTGGTGCAATTACAAGTACATGAACAACGGACCCGGCGGTACCGCCGGACTCTACATCAATCAGCGTCATCTGCCGGCGAATCCCTCTCTGGCCGGCTGGTGGGGCTGCGACAAACAGCGTCAGTTCGACATGGACCTCGAGTTCCTGCCCAGCGGGACCGCGGGAGCGTTTCAGACCGGCACCCCTCATCTCTTCAGCACCGCTCCCCTGGAAGGGTCTCTCCGGATCTATCAGGAAGCCGGCATTGAGAGGCTCCGGGATAAATCCATCCGCCTCACCAACTATCTCATCTATCTCATGGATACCCTGCTGCCGGAGGAGAAGAGCGGCTTCCGCGTAGGCTCTCCGCGGGAGGAACACCGGCGGGGAGGACACGTAGCCGTAGAACATGAAGAAGCCGTCCGGATCAACGAAGCCCTCAAACACCGGGGAGTGCTGCCGGATTTCCGTTACCCGAACGTGATCAGACTCGCACCGGTACCTCTCTATACACGATTCACTGAAGTGTGGGACACTGTAGAATATCTAAAAAAGATCATCGAAAACGGTGAATACCGTAACTATTCCAAAAAGCGAGGGGATGTCGCGTGAAAACGAAGGAACATACCTGCATAAAGGCCACTGTCGGCGCCTTGATCGAAAGTGACGGCAGACTTCTTTTGGAGAAGAGGAACCATGATCCGTTTAACGGACTCTGGTGTATACCGGGAGGGCATATCGACTATGGAGAATCGGTAGAAAAGGCCCTCATCCGGGAAGTGCGGGAAGAGACGGGCTTGCAGGTAATCAATTACAGTTTTTTCAACTACTACACCGAATACTACGATGAACTGAACTGGCACGCCGTCGCGCTCATTTTCGTGGTGTACACTACCGGTTCACTGAAGATGCAGCCCGAGGAGGTTCAGGAGCTCCGCTGGTTTACCAGGGAGGAACTTCACTCCCTCTCCTTCGCCTTTGAACACCGGCAGATCGTTGAAGACTTCTACGGAGATTAGCGGCAGGGGAGATTGTACCAGTGATGTTTTTCTTTTGGGGCCCATTCTTTTTCATATTTCCTGCGATAGCAGTTTACTATCTGGTCCGTCACCATCTGGGTCCCGACCGCCCTCAGTGATGGGGAAGAACTTAGTTTCACGATAGCCCGAACCGGTTATCGCGGCCCGGCTGGCGCGTTCGAGCTACTCCCTCTGCACCTGCGCCGACCGCTTGTTTCTTTTGTCGTCGTACATCTTCTGGTCCGCCATGTTGATCAGTTCGTTCACGTTTTTCTGCATTGTGTGGTTGTATTCCAGGAGACCGTAACTCACGCTGATCGTGTAGGGCTTCTCACTCAGGCTGTTGACCAGAGCGATTTTTTTCTCGATTCGGTCCCATATCCGGCCGGCATTTTCAAGAGTACAGTTTTTGAACATCATGAGGAATTCATCCCCGCCGAACCGGCACAGGATGTCGCCGCGGCGCAGTTTGCTCTGGATAATGTCAACAACGGTTCTGATCAGGGCGTCCCCTTCGTCGTGACCCCAGGTGTCATTTACCGTCTTCAGGCCGTTGATATCCACAAAGCAGATGGTGAAAGCGGACCGCTCGCGCTTGATGTGGTGCATCTCCTGTTCGAGGAGGGTAATGCCGACTCGTCGGTTGTATACTCCGGTGAGTTCGTCGAAGGTGGCGTATTCCTTGAGCCGGTCCTCCGCATCCTTGCGGGCGGTGATATCGATTACGGACAGGAGGAAGGTAGGGCTCGCCCTTTCCAGGAGGCTGACCCTCACCTCGACCCAGTGAATGTCTCCGGTTTTGCCGACGATACGATAGGAGTACTGGCTGTTCAGGATCTGACGTTCAATAATCGTACGGACTTCCTTGACCACTTCGTGACGATCCTCGGACTGAACGATCCCGAGCAGCTTCATCTTACTGAGCTCTTCCTGTGAGTATCCGGTCAAGCGGGTCGCCTCCGGATTGGCATATATAAAATGAAAATCCTTGACGATGAAGATCCCGACCGGTGCATTCTCCGTATACGCCTTGAACCGCTCTTCGCTCTCCTCAAGCTGTTTCTGCCGGTCCTGTATCTCCTGGATGTCCTGGTGAATGCCGTGCATTCCCACGGGTTTGCCCTTACTGTCCCGTATGGTGACCTGTCCCTGGGCATAAATCCATCTCCAGTCCCCGTCGGCGGTCTGCATCCTGAAATGATGGGTGTAGGCCGGCTCAGTCCCTTCCAGATACGACTGTACCCTGTTGGCCAGCTGCTGCCGATCCTGGGGCATTACCATGGAAAAAAAGTCGGCAAAACTTATGACCCTGCCCTTCTCCGTGTACCCGAGAATCGAGAACCACCTCTCGTCAACATAGATTTTTTCTGACCCTATGTCCCAGTTCCAGTAACCGAGATTTCCACTGTTGAGGGCAAGTTCAGCCATATTTTCACTCTTCTGCATCTCATCACGCACAAGAAAAAGCTCCATCGTCGACAGATAATGTAATGCGGAGATCACCCATGCGATCAGAATCACCCCGACGCAGAGGAAGAGTTCTTCAAAGCTTATCGCGAAACCAGGCGCGTACAGCATGTGCAGCGGAGTAGCCAGCAGAATGAAGGAGATGAGTGCCAGCAGAAAAAAGTAGAACGGGTGAAGAATAAATATTGCAGCGGTACTGATAATCAAAGTGACGAAGGAGGCAATCCCCTGCATGAGATCGAGGGAAGAGTACTGCAGCAAAAGCATTCCCCATATAATGAAAACCGTGACAGGCATATGGACCAGGCCCTTTGCCCAGAACGAAGTCCTCCAGGTTGGCGATAGCCGTAGCACCAGTATAAATCCGATGACGATCAGGGAGAATCCGACCATGAACTCGAACAGATACCTCACCGGCGGGTTGCCGGTGCCGCAGAGAAAGATCTGGAGCAGACTGATAAATCCTACTATCCCGGAAAACAGAAGCAGCCGGGAAATGTTGTACTGAATGTGGAAATCACGGATCTCAGCTGAATACATGCGATGAATGCGGCGGAAGTTTCTTATCAGCGTGTACAGTCTGTTTACATCGACCGTCTGTAGCGCTCCGGAATTTCGTTCCATTTTCAATATTACCTATTATTCACTAACAATATGTGATCTGCGGCAATCTGTCAAAGTCTACAGCGGTCTATCCTTGTATTTGGCTGAAAATCTGCCTAAAATACAGCATGCGCCTGCTCTATTTTCCCGGCCTTCCGGACCTGCTCCAGTTCGGGATCCAGATCCCCGTACTCGATACCCGGGCCACGACCACGCTTGAACAGCTGTCCGCTCACCCGTCTATCGGACTACAGCTCGCCGATCTCATGGAGCAGACACCCTCGGAAAAAATAACCCGGGAGGATCTGTCCCGGGTACACAGCCCCGAATATGTCGACCGGATCTACTCCGAAAAGCTGGAAGGAGTACTGCTCGAAGCGTTCGAACTGATCGATGAACAGGGGGCCTACAACCGCTACGATCCTTCTGCCGCTGTGAGACCCCTTACCGATCTCTTCGACGTGCATCTTCTCCGCACAGCCGGGAGCCTCCAGTCGATGCGGATAGCCCTTCACCATGGATCCTGTTTCTTCTTCGGAGGCGGATTCCATCACGCCCACGCCGGCTTCGGACATGGCTTCTGCTTCATCAACGACATTGTCATCGGAATACGCCGCCTGCAGCATGAAGGCGCCGTCAGAAATGCCTGGGTCATCGACACCGACGCGCACAAGGGCGACGGAACGGCTGCTCTGACCGCGGAGGACGACTCTATTGCCGCATTGAGCATACACATGGCGGACGGATGGCCCCTGGACCGGCCTGAGTTCGACGATGAAGGCAGACGTCACCCCTCCTTTACCCCGAGCACGGTGGACATCCCCATTACTGAAGGCGGCGAAGCTGATTATACAGCCGAACTCTCGGCGGGCCTGCAGGAGCTGCACCGCCTCGCCCCTGATCCGGACCTTGCCGTCGTCGTCTACGGGGCCGATCCCTATGAAAAAGACGGGCTGCCTTCAACCAGCAGCCTCTCACTTACCCTCGATCAGATGGGAATCCGGGACCGGCTGGTCTACTCCTTTCTCCGGGAGAAGGAGGTACCGGCGGCTTATCTCATGGCGGGAGGCTACGGCCCGCACGCCTGGGAGGTCTACTACCAGTTCCTCGAATGGGCCCTCACCGCTTCAGCCGGCAGTTAGTATCTTCTCGAAGAGCCCGAAGAACTCCTCCGCCCCCTCGGTCCGTGTTCCGACGCCCTGCCAGACGGAAGGACGTCCGCCGCCCTTGCCATCTACAGGCGCCATCAGATCTTTCCGGTGACTATTGAAATCGAATTCGATCCCCCCGGAGACGGCGAGTATCCACTGGAACGAATCCTGAAGATGGTTGATTCCGCCGAAAGCCCATCGCCGGTCTGCAGGCAGTCCTTCGACCACTTTTTTGAGGAAATCCTTGCCTTCGTCCTGCAATTCGGTACGTATGAAAATCATATCTCCATTTGAATCCTGTATGACTCTGCCTTCTTCCACTAGCTGCCGGGCGGTACAGGCCGCCAGCCTGCTTTCCAGCAGGTTCACCTGTCTCCGTGCCGCCGTCAGTTCATCGATTGAAGCCTCGACCCGCTCCAGCAGTTCCGGCGGCTGGGACGAAAACCGCTCGACCAGTGCCGAGACGATGTCGTTCTTGAGGCGGTAATCCGCCATGGCCCGGTCTCCGATCTTCCAGTAAAGCCGCACTCTGCCGCGGATCTTCTCGGTCTGCACATGCTTAACCAGCCGGACTTCACCCGCGGCGGCGGTGTGAACACCTCCACAGGCCACCGAGTCGTACCCCTGCAGCGATACCACCCGGATATCCCCGCTCACCTTCGGTTCCCGCCGCAGATCATAAGCAGAGGTTTCATCTTCCCTGATCCAGAGCGTCTCAACCGGCAGATTGTCCGCAATGATCTTCATGGCGGCTTCCTCGATCCGATGAATTTCCGCCTCTTCTATCGATTCAGTGTCGATCTCGATGGTGGTGTACTCGTCCCCCTGGTGGACGGCAACGGTGTTGTATCCGAGGTCGCGGTACATCACCCCCGAAAGAATGTGCTGGCCGGTGTGCTGCTGCATGTAATCGAAGCGATGCTGCCAGTCGAGCCTGCACTCTGCCTTCTCTCCTCCGGGCTGCCCGCTGAGGTGGTGAATAACCACGCCCTCCTTTTTTTCAACGAAAGTGACCGGAATGCCGTTGATCCAGCCTGTATCGGAAGGCTGACCGCCTCCTTCGGGATAAAAGATCGTCTGATCGAGGGTAACGAGATAATCCTTCTTCCCCGCCTTCACCGAGATGATGCGGGCGGTATATTCGGTTTCGTAGGGATTGTCGTAGAAGCGAAGGTATGTCATGAGCGTGCTCCAGGAGTTTTTTTTATAGAAACATAAAAAAATGGGAATGTAAACCGAGGCTGTTGTCTTCAGCGTGCGGCCGGACGGATCTTCACATCTGTTCTCATGCCATCCGCAAGAACCTCGAGCCGCCGGAGGTCGTCAGGGGAGTTCACGTTCACCAGCAGCGGCGACTGCCTGTATTTTTTCTCCAGCTCGCTGATGGAGAGGATGGTCTTCGGCATCTCTTCGAGGGTCAGCTGGAGCCGGTACCGGCCCCGCTGGAAAGCTTCCGCCCACATGTGCAGCAGCTCCGCGGGATAGAGGGCCGCGAAGGGCTGCAGCCCCTCCGGAGACTGGAGGACCGTCGCCCGGTCCTGGGCACGATGTATCCAGAGCTCCCGGAAGAGCTCCTGCCGGAGCACGGCAATATCGCAGGCCGTCAGGAGAAGCCATTCGGAGACAAGCGGAGCGATGGTAACGATACCGCTGAGGGGAGTCGAGACGCTGCTCCTATCCGGCAGTACGGGACAGCCGAATCCCCGGTACGGCTGGACATCTTTGGCCAGGATGTAGACATCCGGTGTAAGGCAGGAGACACTACGGATGGCGTGCTCCAGCAGATTCATGCCTCTCCATCTGATGAAGGCCTTGTCGACACCGAGACGCCTGCTGCGTCCTCCGGCGAGTATGCCGGCGACCAGGTCTGTTCCTGCGCGTGAATTTTTTCCCATGTTCCTGCTGCATCCTTTTTCAGGTTATCGAAGTATAATGGTTCACCATCCGGTGGTAAAGCAGCCCGGGGCCCCTCCGACCCGTTGCTCTTATTTCTCTGCGGGATTATATTTGATGTGTGTCCCCGAAACGGTACCTGAAGGCACCAAACCAGTCTTAGGAGGAAAACAGCATGGGTGAAATCAAATCATCCTGGGAAATCGCGATGGAGCGGACAGCCGGCATCAAGAGCGACAAGTCATCGATACGGCAGAACGAACTGAAAAAAAACGGCCAGAAGATTGCCTCTGAATATATGGACGCGGAAACAGCGGACCCCGTTACTATCACGAAAGGGCTGAAGCACTACCCGCGGGAAGAGCGGCATACGGTGGAAAAGGCCGTCCTGGAGATCCTTCTCTCCCACATAACCCTCCCGCGGAACGGCGAATTCGAAGAGAAGGTGCAGAGGGTAATGATCGGGCTTCAGCCCCTGCTCGACAACAAGCGGGTTATACAGGAAATCAGTTCCCAGCTCTCCCAGTTCCTGAACCAGTTCCTGCAGCACCGTGAGCAGCTCACCGAACAGCTGAAGCAGCAGTACACGCCCCAGCTGCGGCAGAAGCAGCAGCAGCTGAAAAAACAGTACGGGTATGAGGTCGAATTGAAACACGAACAGGACCCCGAGTTCAATTCTCTGTTGCGGAAGAATCTTCAGAATCTGGAGAGTCAGTATCAGGATGCCCTGGGCCAGATGAAGGACCAGATCAGAAACTACTACGGTTCCTGATCACATCCATCCAGCCATCCGGTATGTGCGATACCGGGAAAACATAACCGACGGCGTTCCCTTTTTCCCCTGCAGTGTAGGAGACGATCCCGACAAGTTCGAAATACGGATTGATCACCGCGCCGCCGGAATTACCGGGAAGGACCATCGTGTCGGTTTTGATCATCGGCACCCCTCCGCGCTGCTCGAAGCCGCTTATTATCCCGCGGCTGAGCGAGATGGAAACCCGTGATCCGGCGCTGCCTGCTCCAGGATATCCCAGCAGAGATAAAGGCTGTCCGATCCCGGGATCGTAGGATTCTCCAATCGGAATGAAGGGAAAAGAGTAGTCATACGGGAGGGGCTGACCGTACAGACCAGTGCGAATCTCCAGCAGAGCAAGATCGGATTCCCGGTCGTACTCCACTACCTGCGCCTTGAACAACTCCTCCGGCGGGCTCTGCTGAGAAAGCGAGACCGCAATGGTGATATCACCGGCAGACCCTCCGGCAAAACCCCGTACCACGTGCCAGCTGGTCAGAATGAGACCATCCTGTGACACCAGACAGCCGGAGCCCCGCCCGAGCTCGCCCACCACCTCCACCGTGGCGTGGATCGTGTGCCTCAGCTCGTCATCCGTGAAAGGGAACCTCGGTATCGAGAGAAGCCGCCGGGGCGGTTCGCCGTCGAAGCTTACGAGGATTCCGAAGGACTCGGGATATATCGCCTGTATCGGATCGAATACCGTTATATAGTAGCGACCCGCCGGCAGCGTTCCGTACCGGCCGGTACCGCTGAATACGATGCTTTCGTTGCCCACCAGACTGTCGCCGATATAGTCAGCGTTTTCCCTGGTGAGGACGGGTTTTTCATACCCGGCCACGATGTCGAGATTGGCATCGGCGTCGAAGATGTCCACCCTGCACTGCTCGAATCCTTCGGGTATCCGCAGGGAGAAGGTCTGGGCCATTCCGTCCTGGGGACGCAGTTCCCCGTAGACCGGATCATCCGGTGTCAGAGACCGCCCGGCTCCAGCCGAGAGCGGAACAGCCTCGATCTCGAAGGGGATCTCCTTCATGCGCCGGTAGTTCTGCAGGGGGGCATACCTGCCCTGATACACGATGTCCAGGTAATAGACGCCGGTCCGCAGCGGGTTCGGCGACAGGCGGGAGAGGAACAGGGTCTCGTTGTAGTCCCGGCTTGCCTGTGTGACGTCCGCCTCGCCGTAGTCCGTGATCGGGCTTCCGTACCGGGCATAGATATCGAGGTCGGCGGGTGCGTTTTTCAAAGAAATCTTCACCGCGAACACATCGGCATCGACCCGCAGCGCGTAGGTTGTAAAACCGGCGCCCTGCGGCGACAGGGGTACGGAGCCTCTGTACTGACCGTTGAAAGCCAGTACACGGGCAGGCTCCCCGCTGTCCTGTGCAAAGCCCGGCAGACATACTCCGGCCAGAATCATGAGCAACATAAGACTGCGAAGGCTGTTTTTCATCACGGGAGTCCTCGATACATACAAAATGTGTAGGGCATCATACCATAAAAAGAAAATATCGCAAAGCTTCGGGTATATCCATTTTTGTTATCATTCTGTTTCCATCAGGCGGGCCGACTCTTTCACCCGCTCCAGGTCCGCCCTGGTAAATCCTTCCCACTCCATGGGAAAGAAGGTGTTGTTGTGGTACAGGGGTTCATCTTCCAGCGGATAGGGGGAGAACTCAACCGCCCGGTCCCAGAGGACGGTGCGGGGAACGGGGGAGTACTCCGCTATCGAGACTTTCACCTTGAATCCTCTTACCTCCCCGAGGGTGTTCTCCACTTCAGATACCCGCTGTCCGGGCAGTCCGGCCAGAACGTACAGGATAAGTTGACGACCCTTGAATCCGGCCCGCCGCAGTGCTTCGATGGCTTTCGGCACCTCTTCCGGCGTGTATTTTGCATCGAGTTCCCGGTGAAAAACATCGTCCGCCGATTCATACCCGAGCCGTACTTCCTGGAACCCCGCCCGCTTCATCATACGGGCCGCTTCGTCATCGATGTAGTGCATATGAACGGCATTGGGGGTGTAGAATTTCAGTTCCAGGCCCCGGCGGATAATTTCCTCCAGCAGCGGCAGAAAGACCCGGTCCTTGTTTACCAGCAGCGCGTCATCGTAGAAGGCGAAGTTCCGGATCTCCAGCCGTTCGTGCATTTCCCGTATGATGGCGAATGTCTTCCGATAATCCCCCGGCTGGAATCGCGGCTCAAGGCTGTGGGACGCACAGTAGGTGCAGCGGAAGGGACATCCCGCGTTGAGACGGACCACCCCCGCATCCTTCCAGACATCCGGATCGAGGAGCGGCGCGGAATCCTGCGAAGGACTATCCGCCGGCGCCGGCAGTCCGCGCTGCTCCAGAATTCGTCTGAGTTCCCGGAAAACATCTCCGCACACCACCTCGTCGGCGCCGGTCGCCTCCCTGCAGTGCTCCGGCATGAGAGCGGCATACACCCCTCCGACCACCACGGGTACTTCGGGATGATGCTTCTTCACTGCGCGGACCGTCTCCGCCACCCCGGGGTACCAATAGGTCATCTGAGAGGTCACCAGAACGATATCGGGGTGAGCCCTCCGGACTGCCTCCTCCAGCACCTCCGGCAGAACGCCGTAGCGGGCGAAGTGCCTGTTGATCCGGGAGATCCCCGGCGGGAGCTCCATCCTGGTCCGGTGGAATTTACCGGTCCCGTCGGCCTTCCGCCGCACCGGCCCGAGTACTTCCGCCGTCCGGCGATCGCCGTAATCAAGGGCGTTGATCACACCCACCCGGTAACCGGCCTCCTTCAGCCAGCGGGCGATCCGCAGGAGCCCATAGGGCTTGAAGTACAGATCGTACAGGGCGAAGTCGTACACCGGCGGCTGGATACAGAGGACTTCAGGATGCATGGAAACCCCCGTCTTCCCGCTGTATTCTTTTTCCCGGGGATACTGGACAAGCATGATCGGATTTGATATCTTTTGGTGTACCAGGGCGCCGTACCCAAGTGGTAAGGGAGAGGTCTGCAAAACCTTTATGCACCGGTTCGAATCCGGTCGGCGCCTCTTTTTTTATTTTAAATCCCACCGAGGATCATCTCCGCCGTTTCCACATCTCATAAAAATAGAGCGCCATGAGCATGACGCCGTTGTCATACTCCCCGCTGCCCATCAGCTTTTCCACTGCGCTCGCAGACTGCATGTGAAAATGAATCTGTTCATGCTCATCGAGCTGCTGATCACCCTCATGTTCGAGACCGGTCGCCAGGAAAAAGTAAACCCGGTTATTCATGAAAGCTGGATTGGGTGAGATGTCTCCGATGGGAACGATCCGGTCCGCACGGTATCCGGTCTCTTCGAGGAGCTCCCTCGAACCGGCCTCCATCGGATCCTCTCCGGGCTCGACCGTACCCGCGGGAAATTCTATGGTAACCCTGCCGCTGCCGTGCCGGAACTGCTCCACCATCAGGAAGCGGTCTTCCTCCTTCCCGCCGTCCAGGAGAGGAACGACCGTCACCCAGTCCGGAGCATCGAGCAGGACGAAGTCCCCCTCAGCCCCTTCGGCGGAACGCCGCCGCACCCTGTTTATCGAGAAAATGGTACCTTCCAGCAGCAGCTCGCGGCGGATTTCCCGCCACAGCAGAGATTCGGGATTGCGTTGTTGCTTTTTCATGCCGAAATAGTTTAAAGGATAAACATTTTTTCATCCAGAGCGGTGTTGATCATCGGCTGTCACTTTCTATACTTAATATCGGGGGTACGGGAATGGAACAGAACAAGAATGTAGGATTCATCTCATTCAGGATATCGGGAACGGACGGCGTCTCGCTGGAGACGAAGAAGTGGGCCGAGGTATTCGAGGAAAACGGCTACACCTGCTACTACATGGCGGGAGAGCTGGACACGCCGCCGGAGTTCTCCTACATCGTCGACGAAGCCCACTTCAAGCATCCTGAAATAATTAAACTCTACAACATGTGTTTCAATTATGCTGAACGGCCCCGTGAACTCACCAGCGGGCTGCATCACTACCGGGAGATTCTGAAGAAGAAGCTGTACGACTTCGTGGAGCACTTCAATATCGGTCTGATCATACCCCAGAACACCCTCACGATCCCCCTCAATCTGCCCCTTGGAATGGCCATGACCGAGTTTATTGCCGAGACCGGCATCCCGGTTATTGCCCACCACCACGATTTTTTCTGGGAAAGAAAACGCTTCCTCAGCAACTGTGTGTGGGACTATTTCAATTCATGCTATCCGGCCCATCTGAAAAACGTGCATCACGTGGTCATCAACAGCTCGGCCCAGAACCAGCTGGCCCTGCGGACGGGAATTTCCTCGACCCTGATACCCAACGTGATGGACTTCGAACATCCGCCCAACGGCAGCGACGACTACAACGCCGATGCCCGGCAGGCCCTCGGCATAGGGGACGATGAACTGCTGATTCTCCAGCCCACCCGGGTCGTGCAGAGAAAGGGAATCGAACACGCCATCGAACTGGTGGCCCGGCTGAAGATGAAGGCCACCCTGGTGATAAGCCACGCCTCCGGCGACGAGGGATACGAGTATCAGACACGGGTGAAGGAGTACGCGGAGCTTCTCGGCATCAACGCCATGTTCGTCGAAGACATCATTGGAGACAAACGGTCCACGACGGAGGACGGCCGCAAGATATACACCCTCGACGATATCTATCCCCATGCCGATCTGGTCACCTACCCCTCCATCGTGGAGGGTTTCGGCAACGCCTTCCTCGAAGCGATCTATCACCGCAAACCGATCCTGGTCAACAACTATTCCATCTACTCACACGACATCAAGCCGAAGGGCTTCGACGTCATCGAGATGGACAATTTCATCAGCAAGAGTACGGTTGAATACACCCGTCAGGTCCTGAAGGACCCTGACCGGATAAAAGAGATGACCGAAACCAACTACAAACTCGGCTTAAAGTACTACTCCTACAGCGTCCTGGCCACGAAGCTGCGGCACATTACCACGTCGATCTGGGGGAGCAAGGAGTTCCGTCAGCTCTAGTGCTCCACGGCAGGATATTTTCTACAGCCCCCGGCTGAATCTTCGCCGGCATACCCCGCGGCCCCAATGGGACGCCCCAAATTCACCGCAGCGGAGGTCTGTCCCGGCCCTACCGCAGCCAGTAGACTCCGTATCCTGCCAGCTGGAATTCCATACTGTTCCGATCCAGAGTCGCTACCATCGTCTCCCCGCCGACCAGCTCACGGAAGGTGTTCTTCACCGGCTTCGGAAGGACTTCGAGGGGCAGCGACACAGTCGCGATATCCGGGCTCACGTTCACCATGGCGATCACATAGTCATCATTGTCGGGGGATCTTCTCAGAATGCCGAAGACCGACTCTTCCGTCGGAAGTATCTCCACTCGTCCGGCGGGATCGAAGGCAGTCGAAGAGCGTTTAGCCCGCAGCATAGCCTGAAAACCGCTGAAGATTCGGTTCCGGAGGGAACCGGGGGTGTCGAGCTCCTTTTTTACTTCCCCATATGAAAGCTTCTCACGGTTGATTGACCGGTTCTGACCGGTTTTTTTCACCCCTTCAAGATAGTTCCCCGAACCGAGCAGGCTGTGAATGTAGATGCCGGGGACTCCCCGCAGCATGATCATGATTGCCTGACTGGCCAGGAACTTGCGCGCGCGGATGCTCACCGGCAGCGACTGCTCGGCGACTGCGTCGAGGTAGGTTATGTTCATTTCGTACGGGATATCTCCCTGCGGAGTTGCCTTGTAGTTGATGAAGCCTCCCCGCTGCAGGGTGTTCTGAACAAGACCGTCGATCTCTTCAGGGGTGAGTATTCCGTTGGCCGGCAGGAGACCGATTCCGTCGTGGGAAGCCAGAAAGTTGAAGAACGTGGTCTTTCCCAGAGTGTCGGGAAGCTCCGCCGCCCACTCCTGCAGATGTCTCGAATCGTTCCGCAGAAATGCATCGAGAACAAGCGGCGGTAGACTGAACTGATATATCATATGGGCCTCATCGTCCATGTTCCCGAAGTAACTGATGTTCTCCTGATGAGGCACGTTGGTCTCGGTGATGATCACGACCCATGGCGCAACCCGCTCGAGGATGGCACGGAACAGCTTCACCGCCGCATGGGTCTTCTCATGGTGGATACTCGGGTGTCCGATCTCCTTCCAGAGGTAGGCGATCGCGTCGAGGCGGATGATCTGTATCCCCTGCTCGATGTGGAAAAGCAGGACCTTCACCATCTCCAGGAAGACCCTGGGAGTGCCGAAGTTGAGGTCCACCTGATCGGCGCTGAAGGTGGTCCAGACATGCTTCGGTCCGTCTTCCGCCGGAAATTCCGTCAGCAGAGGATGGGTCCGGGGGCGGACGATCATGGAGAGATCGATTCCGGGGTCTATATCGAGGAAATAATCGCGGTACTCCTCGTCATTTCGCAGGAAACGCCGGAACCACTCGTTCTGCACCGAGCAGTGATTGAGCACGAGATCGGACATGATCTTGAAGACGCTGCCAATCTCGCGGACCTCGTTCCAGGTGCCCAGGTCCGGGTTCACTTCGTAGTAGTCGATGATCGAAAAACCGTCGTCCGACGAGTAGGGGAAAAAGGGAAGGATGTGGATACCCGAAAAAATGTCTCTCAGCTTTTCGTCGGCGAAGTCCCGCAGTGTCGCGAGGTGCTTCTTCGAGGGAGCCTGGAGGGAATCGCCGTACGTGATCAGGACCGCATCGCTGTGGTCCATCGGGAGCTCACCTGCGCCCCTGTGGGCCGGAGCGGTTATTTTGCTCTCAGCCTCTTCCATGACCGCCTCGAGCTGCGGCAGGTAGACCGCCGCCTCATCGGCTCCGTAGATAAACTCCATCAGACTTCCGACTGATTGAATCATAGCTGCCCCCCGTTTTTTTCTATCAGTTTTGGTGCTTTTCCCAATTGTAATGTCTGCGGGGGTTCTTTTCCACCGGGAGCGTCAATTCTGCTGGTGTTTCGGCAAATTTATGTAAAAAGTGGTTCCTGCTCCGACTTCACTGGTGACCCGGATCGTGCCGTTGTTCACCCGGACGATGTGCTTGGATATGGAAAGGCCGAGACCGGTCCCTCCAAGCTCCCGTGAACGGGCCTTGTCCACCCGGTAGAAGCGTTCGAATATACGCGGCAGGTCCTTCTCCGGGATTCCCCGTCCGTAATCTTCGACTGCAATGTGAATGTAATTCTCCGATTCGGTGCAGGTCACGATGATCTTGCCGTCCCGGTCGCTGTATTTGACCGCATTATCGATAATATTGACGAGGGCCTGCTCGACCAGCAGAGGGATGACTTCAGCCTGCATGCCGGTTCCGCACTTCTGAATAATCTCGATATTCTTGCCACGGGCCTTATCCGCACAGAGCTGTACCGCCGCCGACACGATCCCGGCGACGTTGCAGTCCTCGAATTCCAGCTCATGGTGCTCCAGATTTTCAAGCTTCGAGAGACTGAGGAGGTCGTCAATTATCGAGTTCAGCCTTCTGGTCTGCTTGTCTATGATTCCCAGGAACTGCAGCGCCTCATCCCGGTTGTCGATGGCCCCCTGCATGAGGGTCTCCACGAAGCCGTTGATTGATGTGATGGGGGTTTTCAGTTCGTGGGATACATTGGCGACGAAATCCTGCCGGATCTTTTCCAGGGTCTTGATCCGGGTGATGTTGTTGAATACCAGCAGCACCGCCTCTTTATAGGAGCGTGAATCCTGGAACATCAGTTTGTTCCGTTCCCGCAGAGGGGATTTTATCAGAGTACCGTGGACCTGCAGGAATACCGCGTTCTGCTTCTTATTCAGCTCGATATTCGTCTCGAGGGCCTCGATACCCCGCTGCACTTCAAGCGCGAACTCATAGAGAGCGGAGTTGCGGAAGGTCTCCAGGACCCCCCTGCCGATAGACTGGACAGGATCGAGCTCCAGCATTCTGACGGCCGCATGGTTCATGTGGCGTATCTTCAGATCTTTATCCAGCAGGACGACCGGTTCCACCATGTTGGCCAGGATCGCTTCCAGCTGGTTGTTCCGGGCTGTTATCTCCGCGATGGACACATCGAGCTGGTGGGCCATACGGTTCATCTGTTCCGCCACCGGTTGAGCTTCCGCCGGGAAGCTTATGTCCAGGGCGATATCATACTCCCCTGATTCGACTTTTTCCAGGGAAGTCTCGATCTGTCTGAACAGACGGCGCATCCTGTAGGTCAGATAGTATCCGAAGGCACCTGACAGGATCAGGATAAAGATCAGCAGCATCATGATCCTCATATCGAGCTCTCCGATGAAGGCCTCGATATCATCGACCGGACGGGAGAGGCGGAAAACAGCCGCGATATCCCCGTATTCACTGACCGGTACAGCCAGGTATGCCAGATCTACTCCCAGGGTGACACTGTACCGAATCGAAAAGCCCTGCTCGCCGCGTAACGCAGCGAGAACTTCCGGCCGGTCGGCGTGATTGTTCATCATGGAGATGTCGTATTCCGAATCCCCGAGGACCGTTCCGTCACTGCGGACCACTGTAATTCTCAGATCATGGGTTCCGGCATACTGCTTGCAGAATGTATCGATCGCCTGAGACTGACGGTCCACCGATGGCAGATGAGGCTCGAGTATACTGGCTGTCCCGGCAAGATCCCGGCGGATCTGCTGGTACACCAGCTGCTTGACTTCATACGCTACATATCCGTATACCGCCATGAGGAGGACGGTGACAACGAAAAACAAAAGGAGGTATCGGAATAAAAGTGAATTCCTCTGTATCTGCATTCTCTTACTTATTCAACTCCGTGTAGCGTCCGGTTTCTCTCAGTATAATCCATTCACATATATGCGTCACATGGTCGCCGAGCCGTTCGAGGAAACGGATGAGAAAAAGCAGATCGGTGGTCTGCAGAGCGTGTTCCGGATGTTCCTTCTGGAAATTAACCAGTGTTTCGAACAGCCGCGAATGTGTCCTGTCGAGACCGTTATCCATGGCGGCTACCTCCCTGGCCTTATCGGTATCATGATCGGCCAGAGCGGTAAGGACCCCCTTCACCATACTGATACCTTCTTCGGCCATCGGAACGATCAGCTTGCGGAGCGGGTCCATTTGAGTTTTCCCCTCCAGCCGGCTCGTCGTCTTCGAGAGGTGGACGGCGTGGTCCGCTATTCGTTCCAGACTGGAGGCGATCTTGATGGCGGTAATGAGACTCCGCAGATCGGTTGCTACCGGCTGCTGTGTGGCCATGATCAAGGTACATCGGTCCTCGATAAGGAGCTGCATTTCATCGATATTGCCGTCTTCCGCGATGACCCGCTGCGCCAGGACCACCTGTTTCTCACTGAAGGCCTTCAAAGCGCTGTCCAGCGCCTCTTCCACCATGGTACCCATTTTTAATATCTCGTTATGTACTTCCTGCAGTTCTTCCTGAAAGTGGTGTCGTGTCGGCATCACTGTACTCCTTTTTATTAACCGAATCTTCCGGAAATATAATCTTCGGTCTTCTTATTTCTGGGATTGAAAAAGATCTCCTCCGTCGGTCCCGTTTCGATTACTACGCCCTCGAAGAAAAAGGAGGTGCTGTCCGAAATACGGCCGGCCTGCTGCATATTGTGAGTCACTATTACAATAGTATAGTTTTTTTTCAGATCATCAATCAAATCTTCTATCCGCGAGGTCGATATCGGGTCGAGCGCCGAAGTCGGTTCGTCCATGAGAACAACATCCGGTTCAACTGCCAGCACCCTCGCTATACAGAGCCGCTGCTGCTGTCCGCCGGAGATTCCGAGTGCCGGCTTGTGCAAACGATCCTTGATCTCCTCCCACAGCGCCGCGCCGCGCAGACTCCGTTCCACGATCTCATCCAGCTGAGCTTTGTTCTTGATGCCATGGGTTTTCGGCCCGTAGGCGACATTGTCGTACACGCTCATGGGAAAAGGATTCGGTTTCTGGAATACCATCCCGATCTTCTTCCGCAGTTCGATCACGTCATAACCACCGTAGATGTCGGTTCCGTCGTAGGTTATGTTTCCGGTTATCGTTACATCATCTATCAGGTCGTTCATCCGGTTCAATGTTCGGATAAAGGTCGACTTACCGCACCCGGAAGGACCGATAAGGGCGGTCACCTTGTTCTCTTCGATATCCATATCGACTTCTTTGAGCGCCTGGAAATCCCCGTAGTAGAGGTCCAGATTGTCCACTTTGATCTTCAGCTTGGTCTCATTCTTTTCCATGTATTTCTCCTGCCTATTTTCCGGCCATTCTGTTCATTCTGCCGATCATCTTCGTCGTCGAGTAGTTCACCAGCAGTACGATAAAGATCAGGATCGCACCAGTGGCAAATGTTCTGTCAAATGAAATCGCCTCCGCGAACATATTGTAGAGATGAAGCGAGAGCACCCGGGCCGAAGAACTCGGTCCCCGGACCAGCTCGTAATTCGATCCCAGGGTGTAGATCAGGACCGCCGTCTCCCCAACCGTTCTTCCGACCGCGAGGATGATACCGGTCAGAATACCCGGCGAAGCAGCCGGAATCACCACCCGGGCGATGGTCTGCAGCTTGGTGGCTCCGAGAGCGAGGCTTCCCTCCCTGAACGAAATCGGCACCGCTTTGAGTGCCTCCTCGGTGGTCCGGATAATGGTCGGCAGTATCATCATGGTGACGGTCAGCGTAGCCGAGATGAAGCCGATTCCAAGCCCGAGCATATTCACGAAGAAGATTGAGCCGAAAAGTCCAAAGACGATGGATGGAATACCGGCAAGGGTCTCGGTACCGAGCCGCAGGATCTTCACCAGTCTTCCCTGTCTGGCGTACTCCACCAGATAGATCGCCCCGAGAACACCGATGGGAGTCGAGAACAGCAGCGTAAATAGGATCAGGAAAAAGGTATTTATGATGATCGTCGAGATTCCTCCCCAGGCTCCCGACCGGGCAGGCGCCTCGATCAGATAGTGGATGGTAAGGTTCATTCCCGATTCTACCCTCCGGATCTCTTCGATATGGAGCCCCTCGCCGGTTTCGATAATGTTGTTGTAGAAACAGAGTCCTACCGCACCGGGAGTAGTTTTAATAGCCTCGCAGAACTCTTCCAGGGTGTCGGTCTGTCGAACTTCTTCGGGGATAAAACCGTCCGGGAGAATCTTCTCATGGATCACCGAGTACGGCAGACTCTTCGGGGGAAGAATCGGCCGCACAGGGAGATCGATCCCTCCGACTTCCCTCCAGTTCTCTATCTCCCCCCTGAATATATCCTCCAGCTGCTCGGGAGTGAGCTCCTGCATCTGAACGTTGTTCACGATCTCCTTGACGGATGGATGGACAACCGCCGAGATGCGGCGGATGGAGGCGATCTTCACCTTTTTACCGATGTCTTCCGCCGCCGATGCCGGTATGTATCCGATGGCCCCTCTGGTGGAGGAGACCTTCCCGATCATGCTCTGCGGATCCGCCGCGGTGGTGGCAAACTTGTTGATCTCCTCAGGCCCTTCGATGAATCCGTTCACCGTGTCCGTGAAGGCTGTTCCGGGCGGCAGCACGAAGGTCTCCACCCGCAGGTCCTGCTGCGTGTAGGGGCCCCATTTCTCCTTGCGTGCCTTGGTGTAGATGGTCCGCAGCTCCTGCATGGTCAGATCGTCGAGGCGCACCCCCGGATGAACGATGAATACCACCGGTTCGACATCCTCGTTCAGGATGATCTGCTGCTCCTTCATGTCGTTCACATCGTAGTTGACCTCGTTCCTGAAGTAGAACCCCCGGAAGAGAACATACAGGACAATCCAGGCAAGGATTATGATGGTGAAAATCACGAAGAACCATATGAATCCCTTGGCGATCTGTTCCTGCCTTTTCGTCTTTTTCGTATGCGCTGAAATAATCATAGAGTTACATTTCCTTCTCGATGGATCTCTTCAGATATACCTGAACCGTCAGACTGGTGATCATAATAAATATGAACAGAATGATACCGGTGGTGAAGAGACTGGTCTCATGAAGAGAACCGACTCCCGCATATTTCAGGTCGGTGACTATATTCATTGTCAGGGTTCGTACGTGGCTCAGTGGCCCCTTCGGCATGATCGGCGAGTTCCCGGCCACCATCAGTACCGCCATGGTTTCACCCACCGCCCGTCCGATGCCCAGAACGATGCCCGCGATAATACCCGAACGGGCCGCTGGAACTATTGTGTGAACGATGGTCTGCCAGTGAGTAGCACCAAGAGCGAGTGATCCCTCTTTGAGATCCTGAGGCACCGCCCTCAATGATGACTCGGTAATATTGATGATGGTAGGCAGAACCATGATCGCAAGAACAATCGCCGCCGTGAGGATCCCGAGACCCGTCGGACTCCCGAACAGACCCCGAATGATCGGGGCGATAAAAAAGAAGCCGAACAGACCGTAGATGACCGACGGTATGCCCGCCAGCAACTCGACCCCGCTGCGGATAATCCGCGCCGACTTCGGCGTGGACATCTCCGCCATGAAGATTCCGACCGCCAGTCCTACCGGAACCGCCATCAGGAGCGCCCCGAAGGTCACCCAGAAGGAACCGACGATAAATGCCAGTATCCCGAAGGATGGAGGGTCCGCAGTCGGCTTCCAGTCGCTGGACAGAAGGAAATCAAAGAAGCCGATATACTTGAACAGCGGCAATCCTTCCGAAACAATGAAGAAGGTAATGAAGATAACACTGAGTACGGAGACCGAGGCGAATATGAGAAACGTCGATTCGATGACCTTCTCAAATCTTTTACTTTTCATACAAAAGGACTCCTGCAGGGGAATTAAAGCGTTTCATCATAGCTAATCCGCTCAGGTTTAGGGTTTCATTACATTTGTGTTAAGATTCTGTTAAAAGCCCGGAACAACTGCGCATGAAAAGAAGGCTGTCTTCCGGGGAAGACAGCCTTCGTTTTCGTTCAAATATAAGTTCGTGTTACGGAAGAGGAATGAAATCCAGTTCGGCAACGATTGACTGGCCTTCATCACCGAGAATATAGTCCACGAAAGCCTGCTCGACTTCGCCGAGCTCGCCGACATGCACCACGTTGAGGAAGCGCTGTACGGCGTATGAATTGTTGTAGACATTGTCTACGTTCGCTTCTATACCTTCAAGGGTGAGGGCCTTGAGTCCGGGCTCGTTGATGAAGCCGAGACCGACATAACCTATGGCGTAGGGAGTGTCGCCGACCTTGGCGGCCATGTCGCCGTTGCTGGTTACGACGCCGTGATCGGCGGCGAACTCGTAGTCGCCGAGAACCTTGACTTCGAAGGTCTCGTAGGTACCGGAAGCTTCGTCACGGTTGAAGACAACGATCTGCTGATCCGGTCCACCCACTTCCTTCCAGTTCCTGATCTCGCCGGCGTAGATCTTCGCAAGCTCTTCGATGGAAAGGTTGGAGATGGTTACGGTGTCCTTGTTCACTACCGCAGCAATCGCGTCGAGGGCTACGTGAATAGCCTTTACACCCTGATCCGCTTCTTTGTCCTTGGGCTCGCGGGAAGCAGCACCGAGAGAGTACTGACCGGAGATAACGCCCTTGATACCGTTGCTGGAACCAACACCTTCGTAGCTGATGTGTACGTCGGGATGGATGTCCTTCCACTCTTCGATACAGGCGGTGATAATCGGATCAACAGTAGTAGAACCGCCGAACGCATAGTCGCCGCTGAAACCTGAAGCATCAGCTTCCTGCTGTCCCCCTGCGAAAGCCATTGCGGCAAGCAGCAGCAGAACCATAACTGTGAGAAGTTTTTTCATCTTTTCCTCCATTCAAAATTACCGGACTCAGCCGGCTTGTATTCTTATTACGATTGAAACGTAATTGAGGAGCATAAGAATAGTGTGAATGTTATGTTAGAAAGTTGTTAAGTTAAAAACTGTCCGGATTGTTTGCATCATGTCGCCGAATGGGATACTATCACCAGTATGCACCGTATAACCGTCTTCCACTACCACCTGCAGACAGGCGGCATCACGCAGGTTATCGGAGATTCCGTGTATGCCATGCTGCAGCAGGCCCCCGATCAGTTCGATATCAGGATCGTCTCCGGCAGACAGGACCAGACAGATGAGTTCATAGCCCGGCTCAACGACAGGGCGCCGGCACCCGTCGAGGCTGAAGTCTGCAGTATGATCGACTATGTCGACATGATGGACGCTCCGCCGGAGACGCAGCAGATCAAGCAGGAGCTCCTGCGCCGATTCAGCGGGACCACGTGGTGGATCCACAATTACCACATCGGCAAGAACCCCCAGTTCACCAGGGCGGTCATCGACATTGCCCTGGAGCATCCGGAGCAGCAGATCGTTCTCCACATCCATGATTTTCCGGAGAGCGGCCGTTTTTTCAATCTGAAAAAAATCCAGTCCAGGATAGACGGCGTTCTCTATCCGGTGTGTCCAAATGTCCGTTATGTGGTCATCAACAGCCGGGATTACCATATTCTCACGAACGCAGGGATCCCCGAAAGCCATGTCTTCCTTTTGAATAATCCCGTCAATCCGGACGGCAACGGATTCATCGACATCTGGAGCGTCCATGACAGGATCAACCGGTGGGCCCTGGACAATCTTCCCTTCTGGCATGAGCACGGGAAGCTGATTCTCTATCCGATCAGGGCGATCCGCCGGAAGAACGTGCTTGAAGCCGCCCTGCTTACCAATCTTCTGGACACCCCGGCCAATCTCCTGGTTACGCTGCCCGGCCGCTCGAATCAGGAAAAACAGTACTCCGACCTCATAGCGAAGGCCTTTGAAGAGAAGCTCGTTCCCGGGGCCTGGGCGGTCGGCACCCATCTGGAAGAGTTCGAGACCTCATTCAACGAACTGACCCATTCCGCCGATCTGATACTGTCCAGCTCCATCCAGGAAGGATTCGGCTACCTCTTCATCAACTCTCTTCTCTGGTCCGTACCTCTCGTCGCACGGGACCTCGACATCCTCGAAGGAATAAAGCCGCTTTTTTCACCCGACAGAAGCTATTTCTACCGGAGTATTACCGTTCCCCTGTCGGAAAGAGAGCGTACGCCGCTTGCGGCATCCTTCGCCCTGGCGATAGAAGACCTGACAGGACTCCTTCCGGATGAGATAATTAACGATCTGTCCGACGAGGTAGAGCAGCTTCTTGCCGCGGAATTCATAGATTTCTCCTTTCTCACACCGGAACTCCAGTATACTCTTCTCGAACAGACCAGCCGTTCCCAGGAATATCGAAGCAGCCTCATCGAGCTGAATACTGAAGTCGCGGCGGTTACGGAGAATCTCCTACGCGGATTAAAGACTACAGACAGCACCAAGGTACTGTCGAGCTTCGGCCCGGCCGCCCATACCGATCAGATTCTCTCAATTCTCGGCTCCTTCACCTCTCTGAAACAGGGAAATAAGGGAACTGGGGAAGGCCGCCGGACACCACCGGCAGGCGCAGACATCGAGGAATCAGTATTGAAGGCCTTCGGACACGCCGGATATTTCCGTCCCCTGTTTCACATGTAGCGCCGGTACGTCCGTTTTCAGCTCTCGTACGCGGAGGTTCGGATCGTTTATTTTATAATAAAATATCGATACTTGGCCTGATCCGGAATCCTAACCTTGTCGGACAATTGGTATTGCGGTATACTATCCAAACAACATTACAAAGAAAAGGGATGCGAAATGTCAGAAAAGAAGATGGTTACAATTGACGGCAATACCGCTGCCGCGTATGTTGCGCACGCAACAAACGAAGTTTGCGCTATCTATCCTATTACACCCTCCTCTCCCATGGGAGAATTAGCAGATCAGTTTTCAGCTAATGGACAACCCAATATATGGGGTACAATTCCTGAGGTAGTCGAACTTCAATCTGAGGCCGGTGCTTCCGGGTCCGTTCACGGATCGCTGCAGACCGGAGCTCTCACCACTACATTTACAGCTTCACAAGGTCTCCTGCTGATGCTTCCGAACATGTTCAAGATCGCAGGGGAACTCACTTCGACGGTTTTCCACATCGCTGCCAGATCGGTAGCATGTCAGGCGCTTTCGATCTTCGGAGATCATTCCGACGTTATGGCCGCCCGTTCCACGGGCTTTGCGGAACTCGCCTCCAACAACATCCAGGAAGTTATGGACAACGCCCTGATCGCACAGGCCGCAACTCTTGAAGCAAGAGTCCCGTTCCTGCACTTCTTCGACGGATTCCGATCGAGCCACGAGATCCAGAAGGTGGAAGAGATTCCTTACGATGTGATGCGGGAAATGATCGACAACGATCTGGTCCGCGCTCATCGCGAAAGGGGCCTGAATCCGGAGAAGCCGGTCATCCGCGGTACCAGCCAGAATCCGGATGTCTTTTTCGCCGCCAGAGAAACGGTGAACAAGTACTATCAGGCAACTCCTGCTATCGTTCAGAAAGTCATGGACAAATTCGCCAAACTGACCGGACGCGCATATCATCTCTTCGATTACGTCGGCGCTCCCGATGCCGAGCGCGTGGTCGTCCTGATGGGTACCGGTGCGGACACGATGGATGAGACCGTAAACTACCTTGTGAATCAGGGTGAGAAGGTCGGCGCCATCAAGGTCCACCTCTACCGTCCCTTCAGCGCCAAAGACTTCGTCAATGCTCTTCCCGCTTCGGTGAAGGCGATCGCAGTACTTGACAGAACAAAAGAACCCGGATCACTGGGCGAACCTATGTACGAAGACGTACGCACCGCTATTACCGAAATGATGGAAGCCGGCGTGACCGCGTTCAAGAAGATGCCGATCATCGTCGGCGGCCGATACGGTCTCGGTTCCAACGAATTCAACCCGGGAATGGCAAAATCCGTACTCGACAACCTTGCCCTCAAGGAGCCGAAGAACCACTTTACCGTTGGTATTCATGATGATCTGACCAATATGAGCCTTGAATGGGATTCCAGCTTCTCCACCGCCGGGAAAGACGTCCACCGTGCCATGTTCTACGGACTCGGTTCCGACGGTACCGTCGGCGCGAACAAGAACTCCATCAAGATCATCGGTGAAGCAACGGACAACTACTGCCAGGGCTACTTCGTGTACGACTCGAAGAAGGCCGGCGCCATGACCGTTTCCCACCTGAGATTCGGCAAGAGCAGGATCAAGAGCACCTACCTGATCCAGCGGGCCAACTTCCTGGGATGTCACAAGTTCTCCTTCCTCGAGAAGTACGACATGCTCAGAAACGTCGCCAAGGGCGGAGTTTTCCTCCTCAACGCTCCCTTCAACAAGGATGAGATCTGGGAAAACATCCCCGTAGAAGTACAGCAGCAGATCATCGACAAGGAACTCGAGTTCTATGTCATAGACGGATACAAGATCGCGGAAAAGGCCGGCATGGGCACCCGCATCAACGTCATCATGCAGACCGCCTTCTTCAAGATTTCCGGCATACTGCCCGAAGACCAGGCCATCGACCTGATCAAGAAGTACATCAAGAAGACCTATACCAAGAAGGGTCAGGACGTGGTCGAGAAGAACATCACGACCATCGATATGGCCCTCGGCGCGATCGAGAAGGTCGACTATCCGAAGAAGACTGTCGGCGACAAACACATGATCCAGATCATTCCCGATGATGCCCCTGATTTTATCAAGGAAGTCACCGGCGAGATCATAGCCGGCCGCGGCACCGAGATCCCCGTCTCCAAGCTTCCCGATGACGGAAGTTACCCCCTCGGTACAACCAAGTACGAAAAACGGAACGTGGCCGAGAAGATCCCCGTCTGGGACCCGGACACCTGTATCCAGTGCGGTGACTGTTCGGCAGTCTGTCCGCACGGTACGATCCGTATGAAGATATACGATCCGGCCCTGCTCGACAAAGCTCCCAAGACATTCAAGAGCACCGACGCCAAGAGCAAACAGTTCGCGGGCATGAAGTTCACCATTCAGATCGCCCCCGAAGACTGTACCGGCTGCGGCGCGTGTATGAATATCTGTCCCGCCCACAAGAAGGTCAACGGCGAGAAGACCGATCAGAAGGCCCTGGTCATGGAAACGCAGCTTCCGCTGCGCGAACAGGAAGTTGAGAACTGGGATTACTTTCTCAGTATTCCCGACTTCGACCGGACCAAGCTCAATCTGCAGACCACTATCGGTTCGCAGCTGCTGCGGCCGCTGTTCGAGTTCTCCGGCGCCTGTGCGGGATGCGGCGAGACTCCCTACGTCAAACTGGTCAGCCAGTTCTTCGGCGACCGCGCCATTATCGCGAACGCCACAGGCTGTTCATCGATTTACGGCGGCAACCTGCCGACGACTCCCTACACGACCCGTGAAGACGGCCGCGGTCCTTCCTGGAACAACTCGCTCTTCGAAGATGCCGCCGAGTTCGGTTACGGTATGCGTCTGGCGAGCGACAGGAATATGACCTACGCCAAGGAACTCCTCGATCGTCTGATCAAGGAAGGCACCAAGGAAGTCGATGTCGAACTCCTCAAGAGCATGCGGGACAATCCCCAGCGGACCGAGGAAGAGATAGAGAACCAGCGGAAGTGGAAAGAAAAGCTGGTCGCAGCCGCCGACAAGAGCAAGAGCGATCTTCTCAAAGAGCTCAAGTCGGTCGCCGACTACCTGGTACGCCGATCAGTCTGGATCTTCGGAGGTGACGGTTGGGCATACGATATCGGTTACGGAGGACTGGACCATGTACTGGCATCCGGCCGCGACGTAAACGTCCTGGTAATGGACACCGAGGTGTACTCCAACACCGGCGGACAGATGTCGAAGGCCACTCCGGTCGGCGCCATCGCCAAGTTCGCCGCCGGCGGGAAGGGGATCACCAAGAAGGACCTCGGTATGATGGCCATGTCCTACGGATACGTCTACGTGGCCAAGGTCGCCATGGGATACAACCGGATCCAGGCGATCCGCGCCTTCCGCGAAGCGGAAGCCTACAACGGACCTTCCATCATCATCGCGTACAGCCACTGTATCGCCCACGGAATCGACATGATGAGGGGTATGAACCAGCAGGACCGGGCCGTTACGAGCGGCGTGTGGCCTCTGTACCGGTTCAATCCCGATCTGATCGACCAGGGCAAGAACCCCTTCAAGCTGGACAGCAAAGAACCCTCCAGCGACGTGGAAGAATACATCTACAACGAAGTGCGGTACAAGAGCCTGCGCAGCGCCAATCCCGAACGCGCGGAGATGCTGCTTGGCAAGATCAAGAAAGACATCGACCGCAAGTGGAAGGAGTACAAGTACCTGGCGGACCGTCCCTTCTAAGACGATCGCAGCCGGCCTTGACAAAGGCTGTTTCCAGAAGCTTTTGATAAACGAACACGGGGCTGCCCGGGATAATCCCGGGCAGCCCCTTTTTTAACATATCTCTCCTTCGTTGACTTTTGGACGGCGAGAAAATACACTTATGACAAGAAGAAAAAAGAATGCTCCCGGAAAAATCCCGGATTGTATATCATCTTGAACGTTTCGGCCTCTTCTGTCTGTTCATCAGGGACACCTTTGTCTGGACTTTCCGGCGGCCTGTACGGATCAAGCTCTTCGCCGCCCAGGTCGAACATATGGGGGTGGCCTCCGTCCCGATCATCTTCCTGTCCAGCCTGGCTACCGGAATGATCATGAGCCTGCAGATGGTGGATATCCTCCGCCTCTTCAACGCAGGCACCCTGGCCGGTCCTGCAGTCGGACTCACCATGTCGAGAGAACTGGCGCCCATCATCACCGCCCTGATGCTCATAGCCAAGAACGGCTCGGCAATCACCGCCGAGATCGGCACCATGCGCATATCCGAACAGATCGACGCCATGGAGACGATGTCGGTGAATCCCGTACACTTTCTGGTAGTGCCCCGCGTATGGGCCGCGGTAGTAGTCTTCCCGGTACTCACCGCCATGGCCAACGTGATAGGTGTGATCGGAAGCTACATCGTTTCAGTGTGGATCAAGGGAATCGACAGCGCCGGATTTCTCTACGAGTTGTTCCGGATGGTCAATCCGAAGGATATCTATTCGGGAATAATCAAGGCGGTAGTGTTAGGCTTTCTAGTGGGAGTGATTTCCTGTTTTTTCGGATACTACGTGCACGGAGGCTCGAAGGCGGTAGGAGATGCAGCGACCCATTCGGTGGTAGTCGCTTCAGTCTCCGTACTCTTAGCTGATTATGTTATGACCGACATACTTCTGAAGGTCTTTATCTGAGCAGATGGAGGGGTAATGGACCCACGGGATAGAACCGATGACATCATCATCGAAGTCCGCGGATTAAAAAAAAGATTCGGCTCTCAGACAGTCCTCGACGGAGTGGACATCACCTTCCGCAAGGAGGAGATAACGGCGATTCTCGGTCAGAGCGGTACCGGCAAGAGCGTCCTGATGAAGAACCTTATCGGTATCATCGAACCGGACGAAGGGCAGATCTTCGTCGAAGGCCGGGACATAGTACCTTTGTCGAATGATGAAAAACGGGAGATCCGCCGATCGATGGGATACCTCTTCCAGGATGCAGCCCTGTTCGACTCCTTCACGGTGGAGGAGAACATCGCCTTCCCTGTTCAGGAAGTATTGGGAATACACGGGCGAAGTGAAATCAGGCGGATCGTAAAGGAGAAGCTCGATTGGGTCCATCTCCCCGGAATCGAGAGAAAGTATCCCGACGAGCTGTCGGGCGGGATGCGGAAACGGGTCGCACTCGCCCGTACCCTTGCAAGCGAGCCCAGCATCCTTCTCTTCGACGAACCGACCACCGGCCTCGATCCAGTCCTCGAAGAGAGTATCAACGATTTGATAGAACGGGTGAACCGGGAACTCGGACTCACGTGCATTATCATTACCCACGACATTGTCGGCAGTTTCCAGCTGGCCGACAGGATCGCCTTCCTGGCGGAGGGGCGTATTAAAGCGGAAGGCACACCAACTGAGGTTGCCGGGGTGGAACATCCGGTACTGCAGAAGTTCCTGGAGAATTCGTTCGTGTGTCACCCCGAAGTAATGGAGAATCTGGAGCAGGTATGAGCAGACTGGTTAAAATAGCACTGTTTGTCATCGTCACAGGCACCGGCAGTGTCTTCTACGTGATGGAGACCGCCGAGACAATCAATGCCCCGGACACATACGAAGTGAAGGCCATTATCGATGACGCCAGCGGTCTCCTTCCCGGTACCGGTGTCCGGGTAGCCGGGGTCAACGTAGGCCGGGTACGTGAGGTTGAACTGATAGGCGGCCAGGCTCAGCTTCTTATGGAGATCTCCACGGAAGTGAAGATCCACCACGACGCCATCGTGCACAGAACCATGCAGTCCATGCTGGGAAATTCGATAGTCACCCTCATCCCGGGTTCGGATACCGCTCCTCCGATTGAGGACGGCGGCATCATTCAGAACGTGAGCAGTAAAACGACAATGGACCGGATGTTCCTCTCCGGCGAAAAGGCGGCGGCCGAGATGGGACAGTTCATGGAGGACTTCAATGCCTTTCTCAACGAGGGAGGCTACCGGAGCATGCAGGAGGTTCTCGACCTCACCCGGGAGACCGTTGCAACCACCAACCTCCTGGTTGAAAGGAACCTGCTGCTCCTTTCCGAATCCCTGGAACGAATAAACAGCATTACCGCCCGGCTGGATGAACGCAGCGGCGAGGACATCCGGGAACTCTCCGAACTCATATCTCACACAGCCGGAATAGCCCGGCAGGTCGACATGCTTCTCCAGGAAGAAGGCGGCGACATCGCCGCTTCCATCGACACGATGCGGACGAGCATCGATCAGCTGAACAGGAGCCTCGCCAACATAGAGTCCATTACCAGGAAGATCGACGAGGGGGAAGGCAACATCGGCAGACTGGTGCAGGACGAAGAATTGTACACCCGTATCGACCGGGTAACGAAAAACGTCGACGAATTCATCGCCTCGGCAGTCGGAATGGACGTGCAGATCGGCTTTTCATCCGAGTACCTCACTTTTCAGAACAGTCTTAAGAATCATGCCGAAGTCCGTTTCGTTCCGAGTTCGGCCCCGAAGTACTACAGCCTGGGTCTGACCGCGGGGCCATCCTACGACACCACCGAGACCATCACCCATACCGTCGTCACCGGGACAACGACCAGCGACACAACCACCACCGAGACCGTCATGACCAACGATGTGAAACTCTCCGCCCAGCTGGCCCGAAGATTTGGGCCGCTTACGCTGCGGGGCGGCGTGATCGAAAACAGTGCCGGACTCGGCATCAAGCTCCAGCCGATAGATCAGATCTCAGTCACCGCTGAAGTCTTCGATTTCGGCCAGGATCAGGCCCCGTACGTCCGCAGCTACGGCACTTTTTTCCCCGTATTCGATCCTAAAAGTTCCAACTTCTTTAACTGGCTCTATGTTTCGGGAGGCGTTGACAATGCATTCCACAGCGAAGATCGGGACTTCTTCATAGGTCTCGGACTGCGCCTGACGGATAACGACCTGCGCTCGATCCTGCCCTTCGTGCCGACCGGTCAATAGACGGCTGACTGCAAAGACCGCCCCCCGCAATTGACAAGGATCGCCGGGCTGCGTCAATTCACTCAAAGTTAATTTTGACTTTTTTACTCGGAATAAGTATCTTTTACCCAGATCACCAAAGGAGGTCGATATGTACAAAACGATAGACAGAGAGACGTTGAAAAGAATGATGGACAAAGATGAGGACGTAAAACTCGTTGAAGTCCTGATGCCCAAACCTTTCGAAGAGGTCCATATCAAAGGGGCGATCAACATTCCTCTCAACACCATCGGCAAGGAAGCCTCCCGGCAGTTCAACAAGGACGACTTTATCGTGGTCTACTGTGCGGATACCCAGTGTCAGGCCAGCCCCAAGGCTGCCGAGAAGCTCGACACCTTCGGCTTCACCAATGTGTGGGACTACGAAGGGGGCAAAAAAGACTGGATGGAAACTGGATACCCGGTAGAGGGGAGCAGCGTCTGATTGCTCAATCTACCTTCATTCATTTTTACCCGCCGGTAACCCGGCGGGTTTTTTTTGCGGCTCTTTTACGTCTTTTTTTTGTTCAATGAGAAGGGCCGGTGTTATATGAGGAGCCGGATTCAGATAAAAAGCCGGACCAGCTTCCGAACCATCGGTTTCTCCGCCAGATCCATCATCCATCCCTCGGCAATTCTTTTGTTCATGAGCGAAATCGTGGGAAAGGAGTGCTGCATCATCAATATATCGAAGAGGGAGTGCTTGTACTGAATGGCCATGGTCCATTCATGAATCATCTCGCTGGCTGACTCTCCGACGATAGTCGCACCGAAGATTTTCCCCCGGCTGTTGGTGATGACCTTCACGAAGCCTTCCGGCTGCCCGTCGGCAATAGTCCTTCCGTAGTCGGCATAGTTACTCTGCACAACCTTGTACTTCAATCCTGCAGCCTTCGCCTGCTCTTCCGTGAGACCGACCTGACCGATTTCAGGCTTGGTAAAGACCGACCAGGGAACCTGGAAGTTCCTGTTCTTCATCTTGGCGAATGGCGTCGGATTGAGGGCGTTCATCAGGGCGATCATTCCCTGGTGCATCGCCGCGTGGGAAAAAAGTGAGATCCCGTTGCAGTCACCCACCGCGTAAATGTGCCGCTTGTTGGTCTGCAGTTTCTGATTTACGGTAATACCCTTTTTAGTGTAGCGGATACCGGCCTTCTCAAGCTTGAGATCCTCGAGTGCCGGCTTCCTTCCTGCCGCTATGAGGATCTTCTCGGTACTGAACTCACCCTTGTCTGTTGTCGTTACGATTCTTTTACCGTTCTGCACCACTTTTTCGATTCGCGTGCTGTTGTAGATCTGGATGCCCTCGCTCTCCAGTACGTCCTGGAGAAGATCTCCCGCCTGTTTGTCGCCGGTCGGCAGCAGATGGGGATCCATGTGCGCCAGTACGACCTTCGAACCGAGACGGCTGAAGGCCTGCGCCATCTCCGTGCCAATAGCCCCGCCGCCGATTATCATGAGGCTCTCGGGGATATCCTTCTGCTCGAAAAGATTGACGTTGGTAAGCACGTCCACCTTGTCCAGCCCCTCGATCGGAGGGATCATCGGCTCGGTGCCCGTGGCGATAAAAATCCGCTTGCCGCGATACCTGACATCATCAACTTCGACGGTGTGGTCATCGACGAACCCGGCATTCCCCTTTCCCAGTACCAGTTCGACCTTCTCGAAGGTCTTCATAGTCTTCGGTCCGCTGATGGCGCTGACCTTGTCCCGCACGACTGCCAGGGGGTCTTTGATTTCCGGCTTCTCCGTCGAATGAATGCCGAAGTGCTCCAGGTTCTCAACCACCTTGCGGACCTCCCCCGCCTTGAGCAGGGCCTTGCTGGGTATACAGCCGCAGTTCAGGCACTCTCCCCCGATCTTGTTCTTCTCGATACCGAGCACATTCAGACCGAGCTTCACCGCCATCGCCGACACGGCCATACCGGCCGGCCCCATACCTAATACAATTATGTCGTACACAGGACCTCTCCTCTTTTTAGTGATATTGGAATAATCATCGATAACATAATAATTCTGATATATATAGTCAAGTTTCCCCGTGCCTGCCGGGGCTTAATTCCAACCCGGTAAGCAGACCTCTCAAGGGATACTGCCGGCGCCGCAGGTGTCCGCGATCAGCCAATGCTGACAAACTGCATTGTCAGCCGCCGAACTCGAAGGAAGGGACACCCTTCACTCCGGGCTTCATCACGGCGAAGACGCCTCCAGATTCCGGATACCTGTTCAATTCCTCCGCTGCAGCCGGTCCCCGGGCGGTGGTGACATAGAGAGTGTCGAGGTCCGAACCCCCGAAAGCACACGAAGTGACATAGCGGCAGGGGATCTCGATCAGCTCTATGAGCTCTCCGGTAGCAGGATCCCAGCGGGAAACAGCCGCACCGCGGAAGAGAGCAATCCACAGCATTCCCTCGGCATCGATGCACATCCCGTCTGGCTTACCGATGCTCTGCGGTACCAGTACAGCAGGCCGGGGGTAGGATATCTCGCCGCTCTCTTTATCGTAGTCGAACACGACTACCGCGAACTCGCTCGAATCGATGTAGTACATTTTTTTCTCATCCAGACTCCAGGCCAGCCCGTTGGAAACGGTGACTCCGCTGACGCGTCTGGTAACCGTATAGTCAGTGTCGAGACACCAGAGATTGGCGGCTCCCCTGGTCCGCGAATAGGACATGGTGCCGGCCCAGAAGCGGCCGGCAGGATCGCACTTCCCGTCGTTGAAGCGGGTGTCTTCGTTCCCGGCTTCAGGATGGACTATTTTTTCCACCTGCCCCGTCCCCGGATCAAGACTGCAAAAGCCCTCTTCGGATGCCAGAAGCAGTCCTCCGCCGGCTTCGACGGACCTTGGAACTGCCGCTCCCACCTTCATGCCGGCTGCAATGCTCCTGTCCTCTCCGGCAGCCGGATCAAAGATGTGTATTATCCCGGCATCGATGTCGACCCAGTACAGCTTCTCTTCCCCCTGATTCCACAGAGGCGCCTCCCCAAGGGCGGATTTGCTGTCGATTGCGCACCGTACTTCCTTGTTCATGTTTTAAAGGATAGTTAACGCCGCAAGCGCCGTCAATCCAGGAAAATGAGTTGCCTAATTATTAGCTTTTAACTACACTAAGCCCATGAAAATTCTGGTAACCGGCGCGGACGGACTTCTGGGAAGCAACATTGTACGGGAACTCCTTGCCCGGGGACATTCGGTACGGGCGCTGATTCAGCCGGGCCGTCCCCAGCTGACGCTCGAGGGACTTCCGATAGAGAGGGTCGGCGGCGATATTCTTCATCCGGACACTTTGAAGCCCGCCTTCGAGGGAATGGAAGCGGTCATTCACGCCGCCGCATCCACCAGTTTGTGGCCGGCCCGTTCGAAGATGGTACGGCAGGTCATAATCGACGGAACCCGCAACATGATTCAGGCTGCCGCGCAGAGCTCGATCAGCAGAATGGTCTGCGTCGGCACCTCCAATACCTTCAGCCCCGGGAAGACGAAGGATGCACCCGGCCGCGAAGGCACTCCCTATATCTGCGGCCACTACAAGATGGACTACATGGACAGCAAATATGAGGCCCATATGATGCTGGAGGCTGCCCACAGGAACCTCGGCCTGCCGGTACTCACCGTCAATCCGACCTTCATGATCGGCCCCTATGACTCCACGCCCAGCAGCGGCACCATGCTGATCCGCCTCTACCGGGGAGAGGTGCCCGGCTACACATCCGGGGGAAAAAACTGGGTCCACGTCCGCGATGTGGCGGTTGCCATTGCCAATGCCCTGACGATGGGCAAACCTGGCGACAGCTACATCGTCGGCAATGAAAACCTCAGCTACGGAGAGTTCTTCCGCCGGGCAGCTGCTGTCCTGGGAGTCAAGCCTCCCCGTCTGCGGATGCCGCGGCCTCTGGTCCTGGCCACCGGTATGATGGGATCTCTCGGCGCGGCGATCACCGGCAGGCCGCCGATGATCAGTTATCCCATGGCCCGTGTAGGCTGCGACGGACATTATTACGACGTGAGCAAGGCCAGGGAGCATCTGGCCATGCCCGCGACACCGATCGAGACGGCGGTACAGGAGAGCTTCGCCTGGCTTATGGACAACGGATACGTGGAGTCCCTCAATTGAACATACAGCTTTTTCCCGCGGGAGGGTCCGATTTTTCACTGTTCCTTCTGTACCTGTCCGGAATCATCTTCTTCCTGGCCTACTGGCTCCCGATCGACAGCCCTGCGACTGTCCGGTGGTTCAACGACCGTTTCGGTACGGACCGGGGCAGCGTCCTCTATTATATATTCAACAAGGGCTGGGGCGCTCTGCTGTTCGGGATCTTCGCGCCTGCTGCAGCGGTCCTGATCATTCCCTCTTTGAATCTTGCCGATCTGGGCCTGCGCTTCTTCGGCCCGCGGCCGCTTTTAGTCCTGATGTGCACTGCGGCGCTCTGCCCGACGGCTGTCCTTACGGCCTGGCTCAGCTCCCGTAAAAAAACCGACTTCGGCCGTTATCCCGAGATCAGAAAAAAGGTCTGGACCGGCAACACTTTGATTATTCACATCACCGGCTGGACGGTATACCTGCTGGCATATGAGCTCTTCTTCCGCGGGGTGCTCCTGTTCCCTGTCGCCCTGATCATCGGCCCCTGGGGGGCCGCCGGCATCAACGCCGCCCTCTACTCGGCCGCCCACGTTCCCAAGGGGCCACAGGAAGCCGTCGGCGCGCTCTTCCTCGGTGTGCTGCTTTCCCTGCTCACGCTCCACACCGGAACCATCTGGATCGCCTTCTGGGTCCACCTGGCCCTCGCCCTGCCCAACGGCCTCTTCGCCCTGCATTACCGCCGGGACATGAGCCTCGTGCTTGGCGGCCGAAGTCATGTCGCCGGTACCGTCTCCGAAACAACCCAGGAGTCGTTATTTCAGAATGATCCGGAGCCGCGTTCATGAAAATACTATTCGTTCGAGACGGCGGTCACTGGTCACCCGGAAATCAAGGACTCCACTCATGAAAATATTCGTCTCCGGCGCCACCGGCTTCATCGGCGCCGCCCTCACCCGCCGGCTTCTCGACGACGGCCACCAGGTCAACGCCCTCGTCCGCAGCCCTTCGAAGGCCGATCCCCTCTCCCATCCCTCATTGACCCTCTTCCAGGGGGACCTGTCGGATATCCGCACAATCGGGGACACTATGGCCGGATGCGACGCGGCTTTCCACCTGGCCGCATACGCAAAAGTATGGGCCCGGGACCCGGCCCGCTATTTCGACCTGAACGTTCTCGGCACCGAGGCGGTCATGCAGGCAGCCGTCGATCATGGAATAAAAAAAATCGTCATCACCAGTACCGCCGGCGTCTGGGGGCCATCCCTGAGGGGAACGATCAATGAATCCAGCGCCCGGGACATCGATTTTCTCAACGAGTACGAATCATCCAAGGCCCTCGCTGACTCCAGGGCCAAGGACTATATCATCCAGAACGGCCTCGATGCAGTCTTTGTCTGCCCTACCCGGGTATACGGCCCCTATCTCATAGGTGAGACCGGTTCGATCACCAGTCTGGTGGAACGCTATCTTTTTTCCGGTTGGAAAATCATACCCGGCCGCGGTGATCAGATCGGCAACTACATCTTCCTCGACGACGTCGTGGAGGGTCAGATCCGGGCCCTGGAAAAAGGTACCAGCGGCCGTACCTACATACTCGGCGGAGTCAATGCCACCTACAACGAGTTTTTCAGAGTACTCGGCGAGGTGAGCGGACTCTCCCGCCGCATGATCCACCTCCCCCTCTGGATCCAGCATCTCTTCACCCGGCTGCAGCTCCTCGGGGCCCGCTGGTTCGGTAAGGAACCCGCCCTCACGCCCAGCTGGATGGGCAAGAGCCTCTATCACTGGGAAATCGATCCATCCCGCATGGTGTCCGAACTGGGCGTGCAGCCCACCGGGCTCGAGGAGGGGCTCAGAAAAACCGTCGAATGGATGCGGTCGCGCTCTCTTGCATAGTCTTTCGGGCAGTCCCGGGCATCGGCCGGAACCACACCCCGGAACACCCCCGGATACCAGCTTCCGGTTAGTAAACAAGCCCGCCGTCGACTATTTGCCGCCCAAACATTTCTCTCATATTATTGACATTGAGGCCCGATTTTCGGTACTATGCCCCTTACCGGGCCTATAGCTCAGTTGGTTAGAGCACCTGACTCATAATCAGGGCGTCCCAGGTTCAAGTCCTGGTGGGCCCA
>Ga0272443_10000810_pt1 | contig 52054 bp, 37 predicted proteins | sample SSMAcet12_FD_193581 | JGI IMG/M metagenome (GOLD analysis project Ga0272443, IMG submission 193581) | Marine sediment archaeal communities from Little Sippewissett salt marsh, Falmouth, MA, United States - SSM-Acet-12 | ecosystem: Environmental > Aquatic > Marine > Wetlands > Sediment ...
AGATGAGATTGAGGATATACTGGGAACCGATCCGGAATCAGATGATACGGACGGAGACGGACTTTTTGATTCCTGGGAGGTGTTCGGGGTCGACCGTGACAATGACGGGGATATAGACCTCGATCTGCCAGGGTATGGAGCGACACCCCATCAGAAAGACCTGTTTATCGAAATGGACTGGATGGAGGACGAGAGTCACAGCCATAAGCCACATCCATGGACCGTTCAGACCGCCATCAACCTGTTCATGTGCTACGGCATCAGGCTCCACGTGGATGCCGGGTCCATGGGGGGTGGGAATGCAGTGCCGCACACCCAGAATATGGGTGAAGGTGACGACAAACTCAATTATTTGCTGACCACAAAACTTGCCAACTGCGACCCGGTCCGTTTTGGGATATTCCGCTATGCGTTGTATGGTCACGGATGGGGCCAGTATTTCGGAACGGGTAACATGACCGTTCGTTCGGATCCCCCCAATACGGAAAACAACTATGACGAACCCTATTTCCAGGCAAGGCAGCTCATTCATGAAATCGGGCATTCCCTGGCCCTGGGACATGGCGGGCAGTCGCACACCGACATGAGCGAAGCGTATTCACTTGACCGGCAATGTTACCTGGAAAGAAATGATGTGGCCAGCTGGATCAACACCAATTACAAGCCAAACTACCTGAGTATCATGAACTATTTATACGAGGGGAAGAACGGATTGAAAGCCCGCACTTCCGGTGGAGATGACATCATGATCCTGGCATTCAGCCAGAATCCCGACGGGATGAATGACCTCGACGAGAATCATTTGAATGAATCCGCCGGTTTTGAATACCCGTTATCCTGGGGAATGTATACCTGGAGAAGACAGGGCGAAATACTGCACAGGTTAAATGACTGGTTTGAGGGAACCTACTATATGCTTGATGTGAAGGAATGGGCTGTTGATGATAAGGGTTTCTATAAACCCAGAACGACGGATTGGATTCTTGCTGATGGCAGACCGATCGACTGGGATAAAGACGGCAATGCCTCAGAAACCGACGTATCGGCGGATATTAACATGAATGGTGGAATGTCCCTGCTGACATCTGAAAATGATGTGGACAAATTCGTGCTGCAGATTCGCTCAAGCCACCGGGACCGGTTTCTGGCCAATGAAAATTCTCCGGTCGATTGCATCGTAACGACCGAGATCTGTGATGGACTGGATAATGACAATGACGGAATGATCGATGAGGGTTTCCCTGACCTTGACCGGGACGGCGTAGCCGATTTCATCGATAATGCATTGAATGCCTACAATCCAAAGCAGGTGGATATCAACCGGAATTATATAGGGGACTATGTGGAGATCCCCCTGGCTAAGGCAAACAATCTGAAGGGCAGCTTTGACAGGCAGAAAATAAACGCACATCTTTCCTGGAAAGCCCCCTACCCCGCTCCCGCATTGCTTGGCTTCAATGTATATCGGAAGGACCGCTCCGGGACCTTCAAAAGAGTGGGCATTTCATTTCCCACCACGCTTTACGAAGATTATGTGGATAACGGACCTTTTACACTGGAGGTCCAGGATACGGTCACCTATTATGTCAGACCGGTCAACCTTTACCGGATGGAGGGCAGACGTTCAGAATACCTGACCCTTTATCCATCCATTCAGACTACTGATGTAGACAATTCACACCTGTTTGAGAATTCTGTGAAATGTTATCCAAATCCCTTTACGGATCACACCCGTGTCGCTTACACCCTGACGGAAGGCGGAGCTGTTTCAGTAACCGTGTACAACCTGCTGGGTCAAAGAGTCAATACCCTGGTTGATGATTGGCAACCGGCAGGCCCGCACGCGGTTCAATGGGACGGTACCGGAAATGCAGGTGAAAGGTTACCGGTGGGATGCTATATCTGCAGGATCCAGTCATCTTGTGCCATTCATACATTCCGAATTGTCTTAAGCAATTGATTCACAAAAGAATTGAGATATGTTACATTGTTCTGTAAAACTTCAAACATGAAACATATATTCATATCAGCCTTCATCATAGGCTTCGGCTTATCAGTTGCATACAACCAGGTCCCGGAATCTGACTCGCTTGCCCTTGTGGCGCTTTATAACAGCACGAATGGCGATAACTGGACAGAAAATACCAACTGGCTGCAACCGGGACAACCGGTTTCCACCTGGTATGGCATTGTCATTAACGATAACAGGGTGGCACAAATTGATCTTGTCCGGAACAATCTGACAGGCACACTGCCGGATGAGATCGGCGATCTGGACAGCCTGAAGGTCCTTGAATTATATGTGAACCAGATCTCAGGAGGGATACCCGCGACGATCGGCAATCTTGCCGGTCTGACCTGGTTATCACTCAGAGGCAATCAACTGATCGGATCCATTCCTTCGGAAATAGGGAACCTGATAAACCTTGAACATCTGTACCTGTTTGAGAACCAGTTGGAAGGCCCCATCCCTGCAGAAATCGGGAACCTGGTCAATCTGAAATATTTGCTCTTACAAAATAATATGCTTATAGGTCCCATACCCGATGAGATCTGTAACCTGACCGGGCTCAGTCATCTTAGTCTGGATTACAACCAGCTTTCCGATTCCATCCCCGACTGTATCGGGAATATTACCGGACTAACTGAACTCCGTCTGGGGAACAATAAATTGACAGGTAGCATCCCCGAAGGGATTGGAAATCTGACCAATCTTGGCTATCTGGATTTGTCCAATAATCAACTTATGGGTTCCATTCCCACGGAAATCGGGAATTTAACCAAATTGGGATGGCTTGGCCTGGCAAGGAACCAGCTGACCGGGCCAATCCCACCCGAGATCGGTGAATTGGCACATATAACCTATCTGGCACTTACCAGAAACAGGCTTACGGGACCCATTCCACCTGAATTGTGTAACCTGCCGATACTGCACACGCTTTTTTTGTATGGCAATCAACTGGACGGCAGCATCCCTGCTGAAATAGGGAACCTGAGAGAATTAAGATTCCTGTACCTGAGAAGTAATAAACTGTCAGGCGAAATCCCGGCTGAAATTGGCAACCTTGACAGCCTTGAAATTCTCTCGTTGGAAAACAACGAATTTGCAGGTAGCATCCCCTCCGCAATTGGCAACCTGAAGAAGTTACGGGAACTGACGCTTATGAATAATCAGATCAGTGGCAACATACCGCACGAGATCAGCGGTTTAACCCAATTATCATTGATAGATTTAACGAACAACAAACTGGAAGGACCTGTTCCTGAAGGGATAAGGGACCTGCCTGTTCTGACTACGCTGAGCTTGCAGGATAATTACTTCAACTTCCATGACCTGGAACCTCTGACCGGATTGGCCATAGAATCATTTATATATCATCCGCAGGGTCCGGTTCCACTTGCTAACCACCAGGTTAACAGCATCTCGGGGAGTGACCTGGAGATCGATATTACCGGACTGACCCACACTGATTGCTATGCTTTAGGTAATCAATACAGGTGGTGGAAAGGAGAATCATCAATCACATCATACTCAGATTCTCCGGTGTTAAGCTTTTCAGGAGTGGGCGTCACTGATGAGGGACGTTACTACTGTACCATGATCAATTCCGGTTTTCCTGACCTGACACTTATCACGGATACCATATCACTGGTCATAGACGGACCAGTGGATCTCTTGCTGATGCCCGATACTGTTACTGAGAATGCGGTACCTGGCACACTGGTGGGGATCCTGACCGCCGAAGATCCTGACCAGGAAAGTGGGCACACCTTTGCATTTGCCGCCGGTGACGGGCTGAACGACGTGGATAATGATTCTTTTCTGATTCACAGTGACAGTGTATTTATCCTCACCACCCCGGATTACGAGAAACGTCAGGAATACTCAATTTATGTCAGGGCAACCGATGATGATTCAAAGACTTTTGAAAAAGCGCTGGTGATCCGTGTACAGGATGTTCAGGAATCCGGACCGACCGGGATGAACATGCCGGATGCAATGAAATTTACAGCAAAGGTCTACCCGAATCCCGCATCGGAATATGTGACCCTGGAATATGAACCGGATGAAGCAGGCAACCTGTCTGCTTCGTTGTTCGATCTGCACGGGCGACTCCTGCAGTCATTTATTTCACAGATGCCAATGCCAGCGGGCAGGCATCAGTTACATTTTATACTGGACCGCAGCATGCATGCCGGCAACTACATGCTGCTGATCAGGGACAATTCAGGCATTCAAAGTATCCCTCTTATAAAATATGACCAATAAAGCATAAATCCATGAAAAACTTATTTACCACCATCACCTTCCTGGTTACCGGCATGATCCTCACGGCTCAGGATCCGGGTGACCTCTTCATTGATTTTGGGACCGCCGGAATTTTCAAAGAGAGATGGCCGGGTACGATCACTGAAGCCAATGATATCGGTATTCTGCAGGACGGGAGCCTTGTGCTTACCGGCTATCTGGAGACCACCATGGAGGAGGAAGAACACATCCTGGCGATGAAGCTGGATGATCAGGGCCTCCCGATGGAGTTTGGAAATTCTGTATACGGATTTGAATACTCTTTTACGGGGGATGAAAAGGCATACGCGGTCCAGATTCTTCCCGATGATAAAATACTCATTGCCGGGTATTATTACAGTGAAGGCCATGATCGCCCGTTTGTCATCAGGTTGTTACCCGACGGCCAGCCGGACGAGGAATTTGGTGATCACGGGGTATTCAACGGGGAAGTATACAATATGGACGTGATGGATATTGATATATACCAGACCGGTGATTCATATTGCGTTGTGCTCTGCGGACAGAGCGGAGACATCACGGGAAGAATGCTGGTATTGAATGATGAGGGGGAGGTTGATCATGCATTCGGTGATCACGGGGTCATTGACCTGGATACGGAAGGGGAAGGTACCTTCACCCGGATCGACATTGACAGTGAAAACAGTTGCCTGTATGCCTGCGCGTATTACAGTGAAGGAGCGATCATTACAAAGCACCGGTTTCCTGGTGGGGAACTGTGTCCTGATTTCGGGGATGATGGAATTCTTATCTACGGGCTGTCTGAAGGTTTCTCCGGCAAAGTGAATACAATCATCCACGACCCGGAAAACAACCGTATTGTATTGTTCGGGGAGTACAACCATGTGGAAGGGGATAAAGATATTTTTGCCTACTGCCTGAATGCCGATGATGGCAGTCCTGATCCTGCCTTTGGGGTTGCGGGCCTGTCCACCCTGCGAAGTGCCACCTCAAAGGATTATCTCAGTGCGGCCATCCGCCAGTCGGACGGCAAGTATTATATCGGAGGATATACCAATGTGGCCGGCGATTATGACTTTTTTCTGGGAAGATTGACAACCAACGGGTTTGCTGACAACACATTCGGGACCAATGGCCTGGTGCTGACCGATATCGGACCCCGCGAATATATCAATGCCATCGCGTTAAGTCCGAATGAAGATGTGCTTTATGCAGCCGGAATGGCCGAGGAAACCCCGGGTGATGATGCCCTGATGGTAACTGCCTATCATACAGGATACCATACGGCCACAAACATTGAACTGATTCCTGAAACCGGTCGTTGCACCCTGTTGTTCCCCAATCCGTCCGGGGGAAAAGTAACCATTGAGACCGGCAGGGAAGGCAGCTACCGCGTACAGGTTTTCGATCTGGCCGGGAACGAATACCTCAGAAGGGAATTCAGCAGTAAACGATATGTCCTTGACATAGAACAGCTCCGGAGCTCCGTATATCTTGTAAAAATAACCACCTCCGGTGAACATGTCAGTACGCTCAAACTGGTCAAGCATTAATGTTTTTTCCAATATCAGATCTCAGATCTCATGAAACCAATACCATTCATTTACCTGCTGTGTATGATCAGCATTCCGCTCCTGGCGCAGGATCCGGGCGACCTCTATATGCCCTTCGGCCAGGATGGGATTTACACTGCGGTAAGGGAAGATACTGCATCTTCCAGCGGCGATATGGGAGTGCTTTCCGATGGCAGCCTGATGATAGCAGGGACATATCATGTTCTCGGTTCCGGAGTTACAAACATAGCTGTATTAAAGCTGAACAACCAGGGCGATGTGATGCCCTTCGGCAATTCCGCAACGGGCTTTGAATATCATCTTTCTGAGGATAATTATATCGCTGCGCTGTGTATACTTCCTGATGACAGGATCGTGGTTTCTATAAAAAGCAATGAGACATTTGAGCAGCCGCATCTGATCATGCTCGATTCGGACGGAGAACCGGTAACAGGTTTTGGCGAAAACGGGATATTCACCGTTCCAAGAACCATGTATGTACATGACATCGGCTTTTTTCAGCATGAAGGAGAATACTTCATCATGTTGTGTGGCGGCTCTCTGGACTCTCAACCGGTGTTAATGATGATCGATCAGGCTGGAGTACCCGTCTCCTCTTTCGGAGATAACGGTATGTACACGTTAACCAGCATCGAGGGCACATTTAAGAATCTGGTCATAGATCATGATTCCGGTCAAATGTATGTGAGCGGGTCCAGATATTCATCCGTGGATTGTGCTATATTTCTGGTCAAATATGAACTCCCGGAGGGATACAGGAACTCCGGCTTCGGGGTGGATGGGATCCTCTGTTTTTCGGAAAGTACCGGATTTAACGGCCGTATCAATTCCATCGTCTATGAAGGCAGCAACAATACGCTGACTGCCTTTGGCGATTATCTGCATCCGGAGGATGACAGAGACATTTTCGCCTACCGTGTGAATGGTGACGACGGGACTGCTGATAACAGTTTCGGGATCAATGGCTGGTCGGCACTGCGAGTTCCGGGTTCTAGTGAAATTCTTGAATCAGCCGTTGCTCAACCTGACGGAAAATTTTTCTTTGGAGGCAATACGGATTACAATGGAAATTGGGATTTCATGATCGGGTGTGTGAATACCGGCGGATCGTTGGATGCTTCATTTGGCAACAACGGACTGGTAACTACTAAAATATATGCTGAGGAAGATAACCAGGTAAAGGTCATTGCTTTGAGTCCTGACTGCGATATGCTCTATGCTGCAGGTGCCACAGATACTCCTGATGAATATGCGATGGCGGTTGCTGCCTACCATACAGGCTATGTGTCAGGGCCGGGTTTGGGAGTGCAGGAGAACATTCCGGGAACGGTGAATATATCCCCGAATCCGGTCAAAAATCAGGTCAGGATCTGCACCGGACAGTCCGGGCTCCACCGGGTGCAGGTATTTGATGTGACAGGAAAAGCACGCTACCATAAAACCTTCACTGGTGAAAGTGCTGAATTGAATCTGGAATTTCTTCCCCCTGGAGTCTATTTCATTCAGGTAGGCACGCCCAATACACAATTGGGGATATGCAGGCTTCTGAAGCAATAAATCGTTCCAGATGAAATCAACCCAAAACAAGCGAAGCCCGGCAAAGCCATTGTGCGGCAGGAATCGGATCATGCTGTCTTTCACTCTCTTCGGAATCGTGATGGTTTGCCAGCTGTTCTCTCAAGAAACCGTGGTTACCGGTCATGATCTTCGACAGTCCGGCCTGGTGATCAGGGAAATCAAAACGCTGAAAGGACTACCCTATTGCATTGAAGCCCGGCCCAATCCCACCAACGACCTCCTGTTGATAGAGCTGACCCACACCGAAGCCAGGGAATTTCAATATGTCCTGTATGACATGAACGGGAAGGTGCTGGAGCAGGAGGAACTGACCAGCAAAGTCTCTGCCATTCCTATGAAAAACCATCCCTCCGGTTTATACCTGCTAAAGATCATGAAGCAGGATCAGGAGATAAAGACATTTGAGATTGTCAAACATTAAATCTACAGATATGGAAGAGATCAGACGATTCAGAAACATCTTGTTCATCGCCGGGCTCCTGTTGGTTACCGGACTCATGGAGGTGCGGGCCCAGGAAACCATCCTGGCCGGGGGCGGCAATGCCACGGGCAATGGCGGAACCGCAAGCTATTCGATCGGACAGGTATTCTACTGCGTCCATTTAATGACCGGGGGTTCGATCGCCGAAGGGGTGCAGCAACCCTACGAGGTGTATGTCATATCGGGAACGGAAGAGAGTAATGTGATCACCCTGTCATGCAGGGCCTATCCCAATCCCGTGACCGGCTTTCTGTTTTTAAAAACCGGATACACCGAAAATCTGCCATTGTTTTATCGATTGATTGACAATAATGGCAGGATGTTGCTTAATCAAAGGATCACAGGTGATGAATGTGTTATTCCCATGGAATCGTATGCTGAGGGGATCTATTACCTGCATGTGATGACCACTGAAAAAAATATCAGAACATTTAAAATCATCAAACATTAAATCCAATGAAAAAGATATTCCTGTATGCGCCCCTGTTGATGCTGGCCGCAAGCCTGTCCGGTCAGGCACCTGAACAAATCGGTTACCAGGCGGTGATCCGGGATACTTCCGGTACATTGCTGGCTGAAACCAAGATTTACATGGAAATCCGGATCCTCCAGGGATCTGAGTCCGGTACCGTCGTATATGAAGAAACCCAGAAGGTGAAGACCAACTCCAATGGCCTGATCAGCCTTCAGATCGGAGCCGGTAGCGTTGTGTCGGGAACCATCGGGACCATTGACTGGTCGAATGGACCCTATTTTATCAGCACGGTGATCTATCCGACAGATGAATTAAGCTATACCATTACGGCCACAAGTCAGATCGTAAGCGTTCCTTACGCACTGTATGCGGACCACGCAGAAAGTTTTACCGGCGAATACACCGAAAAACAAGGGCTTTCTGATGTACTGGCCATTGACAATAATGCAAACAGCCAGATCAAAAATGTCTCCAATCCCACCAGTGCCCAGGATGTGGTCACCAAAGCATATGCCGACCTTATCCTCTGGGCCTCAGGGGTGATCCCATTGCATTTTGCGGGATTCGTAGCGGATGCCGACGGCAACGCCTACAAAACCATCCGGATGGGTTCGCAAACATGGATGGCGGAGAACCTGAGAACTACCACCCTCAGCGATCATTCAGCCATATCACCTGTTACGGGCGATGCTGACTGGGCAGCCACGGATTCTCCCGCCTATTGCTGGTATGAAAATGTGGCATCAAACTCGCCTGTTGCAGCCACATGCGGGGCATTGTATAACTGGCATACAGTCTCCTCGGGGAATTTGTGTCCGGATGGCTGGCATGTTCCCACACAGGATGAATACCATACACTGGTCAGTTTCGTGGGAGGCGAGGAAATCGCAGGAGGCAAACTCAAGGAGAACGGGACCAGGAATTGGAACAGGCCCAATACCATGGCCACGAACCTGAGTGGATTCACTGCGCTTCCCTGCGGTATGCGCAATGCGGATGGCAGTTTCGCGGGCATCGGTAATGCGGCACTGTTCTGGACAGTCACAGAACATTCTGCTGCAGCGGGTGTCGGTGCTGGACTGTTATATAATTCAGGTGCATACGGTGAAACAGATCTTGCCAAGGAAGCCGGATTGTCGGTGCGATGCATACAGGACTGACCGTATCAGAGGGTGTTGTCCATTTCACACAAAAAACCGAATAAAAATGAAAAGATTATTATTCGTCGCAGTAATGGTGTCAATGAGCATATGCCACTCTGCCCAGGCCCCTGAAACCATCCGGTACCAATCGGTGATCCGGGATCACAACCATGCTGTGATCGTCGATCAGCAGATAGGACTGCATGTGATCATCGCCAGGGATGTGGAGGCAAGTATTGTTGTCTATGCAGAATCCCATAACACGACCACCGGTCCCAGCGGGATGGCAAACATTGAAATAGGTGCCGGTTCGGTGGAATCGGGAATCTTCACCGACATCGACTGGTCTTCGGGACCCTATTATGTAAAAACCGGAATAGACCCGGAGGGAGGTACCTCCTACAGCCTGGAAGGAGCAGTTCAGCTGTTGAGTGTTCCCTACGCATATTATGCGAAAACCGCGGGCAGCGTTGCCGGGATCGCCGAAACTCAGGGATTGGGCGATGTGCTTGCCGTGAGTGATTCCGCAGGCGGGCAGATAAGAAATGTGACTGATCCGACCGATGACCTGGATGCTGTCACCTATCTCTATTTCATACAGCAATTGTTTCAGATGGGAATCCTCCAATTCAGTATTTTGTCTGATTTGACCGCGGATCTGGACGGGAATCTTTACACAGGAATCAGTATAGGAAACCTGGTCTGGATGAGTGAGAACCTGAGAACTACAAAATTCCGTGATGGCACCGATATCCCCCTGGTTACCGATCAGGCGGAATGGCTCGGACTGACCACACCAGCTTATTGCTGGTATGGGAACGCGACAGGGAATTCTTATTCGGCAGGTACCTGCGGAGCACTGTACAACTGGTACGCGGTCAACACCGAAAAGCTCTGTCCCGCGGGATGGCGTGTGCCCACGGAGGAGGACTGGAACGACCTGATCACGGAACTGGGCGGTCCGGACTTCGCCGGCGGAAAAATGAAGGAGGCAGGGACAAAGCACTGGATGATCCCCAACGTGGCAGACAATGAAAGCGGTTTCAGCGCGATCCCTGGAGGTTACCGCAGCATCCTGTTTGAGAACATTGGATCTCAGGGTTACTGGTGGTCATCGACCGAGATTGATGCACACAATGCGGGTGCCCTGGGTGTTGCCAATCATGTTACCGTCATTCACTGGTTCGACGATGCGATTAAAAAGGTTGGGATGTCCGTGCGCTGTGTAAGAGATCCCGGGGCTCGGATACTTGAACCTCCTTTTTGAACATCTTGACCGGCATTTTCAGGGGTAACAACCCTTTTTCCACTGATACCGGGATAACAAGGCAGCTCTGCTCCGCCCTTTGTGTTGCATAGGTTGACCTGTACCTGGAAGAGTCTACCTGATATTCTTCAGCAGCACCAGTGACCTGCCGCTGATCTTGTAAACATTCTCCGCATATACAGGGGTATCGGGCAACGGTTCCCGGTCCGTATCCACCAGCACTTCCCACCTGATGCTCAGGTCCTCGTGGGGAAGGGTGAACGAGATCGGCTCCCACCAGCTGTTGACCAATATCAGCAGGATGTCCTTCATCAGGTCATTCCCTTGCTGGTCGATCTCCCGCATCAGTTCTCCGTTGAGCAGCATGCCCATGCAGCGGATGAAGCTGGTCTCCCATTCCTCCTGGCTCATGTCGGTACCGTCCGTGTTGAGCCAGCGGATATCCCTGATGCCTTCACCCTGGATGCGGCGGTTCATAAAGTACCTCCTGCGGTGCGTCACCGGATAGGCATTTCGGATGCCGATCATCCGCCTGGTGAATTCGAAAAGCTGCTGCCGGTCCTCGTCCCAGTTCCAGTCTATCCATGCCAGCTCATTGTCCTGGCAGTAGGCGTTGTTGTTCCCCTGCTGGGTGCGGCCGTATTCGTCTCCGTGACTGATCATGGGCACCCCCTGGCTGAGCAGCAGGGTGGCCAAAAAATTCCTTTTCCGTTTCTCCCTGAGGGCAATGATCTCCGGATCGTCGGTGGGACCCTCCACCCCGCTGTTCCAACTGATGTTATGGTCCTCCCCGTCCCTGTTCTCCTCCCCGTTGGCTTCATTGTATTTCTGGTTGTAGGAGACCAGGTCGTGCAATGTGAAACCGTCGTGGGCTGTCACGAAGTTGATGCTTGACGAGGGACGCTTGCCCGTATCCGCATACAGGTCGCTGCTACCGCTGAGCCGGTAAGCCAGCTCATTCACCTGGCTCTCATCTCCCCGCCAGAATTTCCTGACAGAGTCCCTGTATTTTCCGTTCCACTCGGCCCAGAGGACCGGGAAATTCCCCACCTGGTATCCCCCCTCTCCCAGATCCCACGGTTCAGCGATCAGCTTGAGCTGGGAAATGGTCGGATCCTGGTGGATCGTGTCCAGGAACGTGGAAAGCCTGCCCACATCGTACAGTCCCCTGGCCAGGGCGGAAGCCAGATCGAACCTGAACCCGTCCACCTGCATCTCGGTCGCCCAGTAGCGCAGGCTGTCCATCGCCAGCTGCAGGGTCCTGCTGCTCAGCATATTCAGCGTATTTCCGGTACCCGTGTAATCGGTGTAGTACAGGGGGTGTTTCGGCTCCATCCGGTAATAATTCCGGTTGTCGATTCCGCGGAAAGAGAGGGTCGGCCCCAGATGGTTCCCCTCCCCCGTATGGTTGTAAACCACATCCAGGATCACCTCGATCCCCGCCCGGTGATAGGCTTTTACCATTTCCTTGAACTCCGTGACCTGTTCCCCGGACATCCCCGATGCACTGTATTCCGCATGGGGAGCGAAATAACCGATGGAATTATACCCCCAGTAGTCGGACAGGCCCTTTTCCAGCAAATACTGATTATGCATGAAATGATGGATGGGCATCAGCTCGATGGCGGTGATCCCCAGATTCCTGAAATAATCGATGATCACCGGATTTGCCAGTCCCCGGTATGTGCCCCGCTCATTCTCCGGCAGTCCGGGATGCCTGGCGGTAAAACCCTTCACATGCAATTCATAGATGATCGAATTGTGCATCGGTGTTTCCGGCTTTCTGACCCCTTCCCAGTCAAATGCCGTATCAATCACAACGGATTTGTTCACCTCCGCCGAGCTGTCAAGGATATTCTTTTCAAACGCACCCTTTTTCACGCCGGGTCCGAATGTATAATCGAACATGCTGTCTTTTACTTCGATGCGTCCCTGAATTGCCTTGGCATAGGGATCGATCAGCAGTTTCTGGGGATTGAAACGGATCCCCTTTCTGGGCATGTACCTTCCGTACACCCTGTAACCATATAACTGGCCGGGCCTGATCCCGGGAAGGTACACATGCCAGACATAGTCGGTGATTTCCTCCACATTCACGTGTTCGCATTCCCGGGAATCGGCAGGATCATTGAACAGGCATAATTTCACGCCGGTGGCGTTCTCGCTGAAAAGCGCAAAATTCACACCTTCTCCATCATATGTGGCCCCCAGCGGATAAGGCCTGCCCGGCAGGACGGTCCCTTTAAAATCTTTCATATCTATTTGATACAAACAATCGATCCGTACATTTGTTAACCTGCAAATTTCTTAAATTTAATTTTCACCGCAATGTCTCATATCTTAATTCCGTGAAGTACCTGCCTGTTTATCCTGTAATGAAAGAAGGCAACCGGTGCCTTTTCCGTATCTGGGCTCCGCTTGCCGGAGCGGTCAGACTGGTACTGTTCTCCGGTAAGGAGGAAATCCCCATGGAAAAGACGGAGAGGGGGTACTGGGAAAAGACACTGGAGGGTATCAAACCAGGTACCCGCTATAAATACAGAATTGATAACGGAGATCCGGTCCCGGATCCCGCTTCGCTTTCACAGCCGGAAGGTGTGCACGGTCCCTCCGCGGTAATCCGGCTGAACGATTTCAAGTGGAGCGACGGGGACTGGAAAAATATCCCCGTTCCCGCCATGATCATCTATGAGCTTCATGCGGGAACATTCACACCGGAGGGAAATTTCGAAGGGATCCGCAACCGGCTGGATTACCTGAAGGATTTGGGAGTCAATGCCATCGAGATCATGCCCGTGGCCCAGTTCAGCGGCGGCAGGAACTGGGGTTATGACGGGGTGTACCCTTACGCGGTACAGGATACATACGGGGGCGCAAAGGGATTGATGTCCCTGGTGGATGAATGTCACCGGAAAGAGATGGCGGTGATCCTGGATGTGGTGTACAACCACCTGGGACCGGAAGGCAATTACCTTTCCCGTACGGGACCCTATTTTTCGGATCATTATTTCACCCCCTGGGGGAAGCCGGTGAATTTTGACGGGGCTTACAGCGACGGGGTGAGAAATTATTTTATCCAGAATGCCCTCATGTGGTGCCGCGATTTTCACGTGGACGCGCTCCGGCTGGATGCGGTGCATGCGATCTATGACTCCGGCGCGAAGCACATCCTGGAGGAAATGGCGGAGAACCTGGAGCAGCTGGGCAGGGAGACAGACAGGAAACATTCCCTGATCGCCGAGTCGAACCTGAACGACGTCCGGTATATCTCCCCGGCAGAGAAGGGCGGTTATGGACTGGACGCACAATGGTCGGACGATTTTCATCATGCCCTGCACACCCTTGTCACCGGCGAGAAGAAGGGTTATTACATGGATTACGGGAAGCCTGAAGATCTTTCCGCCGCCATCCGCGACACGTTTGTATATGACGGCCGGTACTCCCCGTTCCGCAGAAAGAGCTACGGGAATTCGGCGGAGAACAACCCGGCCGGTCAGTTTGTGATCTTTTCCCAGAACCACGACCAGGTGGGGAACCGGATGCGGGGCGACAGGCTGATCACCCTGACTGATTTTGAAACTGCGAAACTCGCCGCAGGGACCATGTTCGTCACTCCCAACGTTCCCATGCTGTTCATGGGAGAGGAATATGGGGAGCGGAATCCGTTCCTTTATTTTGTAAGCCACCTGGATAAAAAACTGAATGAACAGGTCCGGAGAGGCAGGGAAAAGGAATTTGAAGCATTTCGTAAGAACCGGGAGGCGGCGCCGGATCCTTCGTCGGAGGACACATTCAACCAATCAAAACTCTCCTGGGATGTCAGCAGTCATAAGGAACAGGAATGGATGCTCGATTATTACAAAACCCTGATAAAGTTTCGAAAAATCCACCCGGTGCTGAAGCATCCCGATAAGCGGAACCTGAGGATCCATGAAAGGGAGCTGGTTTTTATCCTTGAAAGGTGGCGGGATTCGGAAAGGATCCTTGCCTTTCTGAATTACAGTGCTGAGAACCGGCCCGTGAGCGTGCCTTCCGGGATCCAGGGAAAACTGGTGAAACTGGCTGACTCAGCTTCACAACGCTGGGGCGGACCCGGCGAGTTCAGTCCCGGCACCCTGACCTCGGATGACCGTTTTGCTCTGATGGGGAGATCCATGGTTATCTATGGCAATAAACCCTTACAAACCGGCTCATGAGCATCTATCACCCGGTATCCGCCTACAGGCTCCAGCTTCACAGGGATTTCAACCTGAAAGAGCTGGAGAAGATCCTGGAATATCTTCACAAACTGGGCATCAGGACCATTTACGCCTCGCCTGTTTTCCGGGCGGTCGAAGGAAGCACGCACGGGTATGACATCACCGATCCGCTCAGTCTGAACCCTGAGATCGGGACAGAAAGGGCTTTCGGGAAGCTGACCGGAAAAATCCATCGCATGGGGATGGGCTGGCTCCAGGACATCGTTCCCAACCACATGGCATTTTCCATGGAAAATCCCTGGATCCGGGACGTGCTGGTTCACGGGAAGCAGTCCGGGTATTACACAGTCTTTGACATTATCGGCGATCACCCTGACAGGGAGCTGCGGGAGAAGCTGATGCTGCCGTTCTTCGGCAAATCTCTGGATGGGCTCATCGGTGACGGGGAGTTGAAACTGCAGTTCGGGGAAAGGGGATTTGCCCTGGTTTATTACGAAAGCGAATTTCCTGTTTCAGCAGGGGCATACCCTTTCATCCTGGAATCCGGGCGGATGCCCGGCAAACTCAGGGAATGGATCTCTGCAGAATCAATGGCGGCAGCGTGGAAAACCCGTACCCGGAAACTTTTTGCCCTCTGCTCCTCGGACCCGGAAGTTGCCGGGCACGTGGATCGCTGCCTGGAACGGATCAACCGGGAGCCGGAACGGATGAGATCACTGGCGGACCGCCTCTGTTACCTGCCGGTTCACTGGAAGGAGACAGAGAAGCGGATCAATTACCGCAGGTTTTTCACCATCAACGGACTCATCTGCGTAAATGTCCACCTGGAGGAGGTGTTCGAAAAAACGCACGGACTTATCCGAACCTGGGTGAAGGAAGGAATGGTGGATGGGCTCAGGATCGATCACATTGACGGATTGTATGATCCTTTCGACTACCTGGAGAGGCTCAGACAGGTGTGCGGGAGCAGGACCTATCTCGTTGCGGAAAAGATCCTGGAGAAGGGGGAAACCATTCCCCGATCCTGGCCTGTGCAGGGTACCACGGGATACGATTTCCTGGCTTCCGTCAGCCAGCTGCTCACCAATCGATCCGGCGGACCGTTCTTTTACGACCATTACAGGGAGTGGACCGGCAAAGAGGAGGATCCGGAACAGCTATTCCGGAAAAAGAAACGCTTCATTCTGCTCAACAGGTTCGGCGGGGAACTCGAACTGTTGACCGATGAATTCATTTCTGCGTTTTCACACGCAGGGCAGGCCGGCGGGAAAACGAGCAGGCTGCCGCAACTGCAAAGAGAAAGCCTTCGGAACGGCCTTGCGGCATTCATGATTCATTTCCCGGTCTACCGCCTGTATAATCCGCCTTCCGTTTTTTCTGATGCCGAAAAAGCCACGGTCAGGAAAACCATCGCACAGGCAAAACAATCCGATCCCGGCAGCAGGGAGGCGCTCAACCTGCTAAAACAACTGATCGCGCATGGCGACAATTTTTTCATGCGCCTGATGCAATTCACCGGACCTTTGATGGCCAAGGGCATCGAGGACACTGCGTTCTATACCTACCATCCTTTCATCGCCCACAACGAGGTGGGTGATTCTCCTGCGCGTTTCGGCATCAGCACGGAGACATTCCACGCAGAGATGGTGGCCCGGCGGGAAAAGTATCCCATGGCCATGAATACCCTTTCCACCCATGATACCAAGAGAGGGGAAGATGCGCGCGCCAGGCTCATTGTGCTGAGCGATCTTCCCGAAGTGTGGAAGAAATATACCCGTTCCTGGCACAGGATGAACCGTGTTTATAAGAAAACGATCCGCGGCAGGGAGATCCCCTCTGCGGCCGATGAGTACCTGATCTACCAGTCGCTTTGCGCCCACTATCCCATGGACTGCCGGCCGGAGGAATCATTCACTGCACGTTTCCGGGAATACCTGGTCAAAGCCCTCCGGGAAGGAAAAGAGGCTTCCTCGTGGAGTGATCCCGATGAAGCATATGAACAGGTCACCCTGGCGTTCGTGGATCAGATCCTGGAACCGTCACACGGGTTCCGGGACAGCCTCACCGATTTCCTAGCCACGGTCATTCCACACGGGATCATCAATTCACTGACCCAGACCATCCTTAAAAATACGGCACCCGGGGTGCCCGACACCTTCCAGGGATGTGAGACCTGGAACCTCAGTTTTGTGGATCCGGACAACCGGCGGCCGGTGGATTACAGATCGCTTGAAAAAAACCTTGACAGGATGATCCGGGCCTCGGAGAAGGATCCGGTTGCACACCTGCAGGAGCTCCGGGATCATGCCGCCGACGGCAGGATCAAGCAGTGGATCACTTTTTTAACCCTGCAGGAGCGTGCCGGGAGACCGGACCTTTTCCTCAGGGGAAGTTATGTTCCGCTCCGGATCACAGGCAGGTTCAGAGACCACGTCCTGGCGTTCTGCCGAACCCTGGGGGATGACCACCTGATCGTGGCTGTCCCGCTTTACACGGCAGCTATGCCGGAACAGCACAACTGGGAAAAAACGAAAATCGGGCTCCCGGACCTGCTCCCCATGCATTGGCACCACACAATCACCCAGAGCGTCATCACAGGCGAACGGTCACTGCCGGTGAAGGACCTGTTCGGTGAGGTGCCCATTGCCATGCTGCGGGGCATCCCCAACAAACCTGAAAAAAGGGCAGGGATCCTGATGCATGTCTCCTCCCTGCCCGGTGGATTCGGCACCGGGGACTTCGGACCGGGTGCCCGGGCATTCGTCGATTTTCTGAAGCGGGCAGGACAGCGCTACTGGCAGATCCTTCCCCTGAGTGCGACCAGCCGGGATGCGGGCTATTCCCCCTACAGCGCCAGGTCGGCTTTTGCAGGCAATATCCTGTTTATCGATCCGGTCCGGCTTGTGGAAGAGGGAATGCTGGAGAAGTCCGACTTGGAAAAGTACAGGACGGTACAGGACAGCAAAGCCCGTTACCAGCATGCTGAAAAAGCAAAGCGGTATTTCCTGGAAAAGGCTTTCAGGGCATCTCAGAAATCCGACCGTACCGGCCTGAATAACCGCCTGGATGCTTTCCGGAAGGAGGAGGCTATCTGGCTGGAGGATTATGCGCTTTTCGAGGCACTGAAAAGGCGGCATTCGCGGAAGCCCTGGTTTGAGTGGCCGGAAAAATACCGTGACCGGGACGAGCAGGCCCTGGGTGAATTCCGGAACAGGCACAGCGACCTGGTTGAACAGGTTGTTTTCGAACAGTTCATCTTCAGCGACCAGTGGGACCGGCTGAAAACCTATGCCAACGACAGGGGCGTACAGCTTTTCGGTGATATTCCCATCTATGTGGATCATGACAGCCCGGATGTCTGGGCCAATAAAGGGCTGTTCAGGCTAAATCCTGACGGATCGATGAAAGCGGTGGCAGGTGTTCCTCCCGACTATTTCAACAAAAAAGGACAGCTGTGGAGAATGCCCGTCTACGACTGGGATGCCATGGAGGCTGACGGGAACAGGTGGTGGCTCGGGAGGATCGAAAAGAACCTGCGCTGGTTCGACCTGGTCCGGCTGGACCATTTCAGGGGATTCTCTGCCTACTGGGAGGTGCCGGCGGGTTCCGGCACGGCCATGAGGGGAAAGTGGGTCAGGGGACCGGGGACAAAACTTTTCAACGACATCAAGGACCGGTACCCGGACATGCCTCTTGTGGCGGAAGATCTGGGACAGATCGACCAGGAAGTGTATGACCTGAGAGACCTTTATCATCTTCCGGGCATGAAGGTGGTGCAGTTTGGCTTTGGCAGCCGGATGCCATTTTCTCATCACTTCCCTGGTAACATCGGTTACAACAGCATCGTGTACACGGGGACCCACGACAACAATACCATGAAAGGATGGTTCAGGAAGGAAGCGGACCGGTCCACCCTGAAAAGGTTCAGGGCTTTCTCGGGAAAAGAACTCACGGAGAAAAATGTCCATCTGGAAATGATCAGGGTCGCCTATGCCTCTCCTGCAAAGCTGGCCATCGTTCCAATGCAGGACTGGCTCGGCCTGGATGAGAAGAGCAGGATGAACTTCCCCTCCTCCACCCGGGGCAACTGGCTGTGGAGGTTGAAAACAGAGGAACTTGGTCAGAAGCTTGAAAAAAAGATCAGGAAAAAGGTCAGGCAGTTCGGAAGGTACTAGGTTATTATCCGTTTAAATTTCACAGATTCCAAAACTTGCGGTAAATTCATCCCTGGAAAATTATCCTTTACGAATGGATACATCCCAGCCCAACCGGTCCAGTCCAGGAAAGTGGAGCATGCGGATATTATCATGGATCTGGAGTCCCATCCTTGTGGCGCAGATCATCCTGGTCCTCTTCATGGGAAGATACAACGTGGCAGAAATGGATGCCGTGTTGTGGACGGGCTGGGCCATCTGGGCCATCTCGGTCCTTTTCGGGTTCATGCCCATTTTCCAGTTCAGGAAAAAAGGGGAAGTACCACGGGGAAAAAGCTATGTACACACCACAAGGCTGGTGGTGACCGGACTCTATTCCATCGTCAGGCACCCGCAGTATACCGCCGGCATTCTCTTCAGCATCGCCCTCATGCTTATCTCGCAGGATCTGCTTGTATTGCTGCTGGGGATTGTCATCATCCCCGTCCTGTACGCGGATATGGTCATCGCTGACCGGCATGAACTGGCGAAGTTCGGTGATATATACAGGCAATACATGAGAGAGGTCCCCCGGGCCAATTTCATCCTGGGGATCATTCGCCGGCTGACTCACCGGAACGGATCCATGACAACTCAGATGTAACATGTCGCCCCTGTTCAACCACCTGCTGATCCCGTTTATCATCGCCTTGCTCCTGGGCATGACCATGGGAGGAAGCGGAACCGCACCGGCATTTTCAGCTGCTTACGGAGCGGATCTGATCCGGAAGAACCTGATTCCGGGGCTTTTCGGCATCATGGTTTTTCTGGGTGCCATCCTGGCGGGCAAAGGGACTGCCACCACGGTCGGACAGGAAGTGCTGGCCCCTGAGAAGATGGATCTTCTGGTCGTATCCATCATCCTTTTTTCAGTTTTCGTGGCCATGCTGATCGCGAACATCGCGGGTATTCCCCAGTCCACCAGTCAGGCCACCATCCTGGCTGTGGTGGGAGCTGCCCTCTACTTTGATGAGCTGAACACCAGGAAAGTCCTGCTGGAAATCATTCCCACCTGGTTCATCCTGCCCGTGATCTCCTTTGTGCTTTGTTACCTGATAGGAAAATACATATACAAACCCATCCGGAAGACCGGGATCACCATGTCCAGGAAACTGAATGAACATTTCATTTTCAAAGGGCTGATTGTCGGGATGTCCCTCTATGTGGCATTCTCCATCGGTGCAAATAACGTGGCAAATGCGGCGGGACCGGTGGCCACCATGGCCATCAATGAGCTTCAACTGGACAGTGACGGGAATTTCACCCTGATCATGATCATGGCGATCCTGATCATTGCTCCCAGTTTCGGGATAGGCAGTTCCATATTCGGTCACAAGATCCTGAAGAATACGGGAAAGGAGATCGTCCTCTTCGGCAAACTCGAAGCGGTGATCATTGCATTCATCTCGGCAAGCCTGCTTTTAATCGCCTCGCTGGCCAGGGGAATTCCTACCTCCCTGGTGCAGCTGAACGTGGGTGCGATCCTTGGTATCGGAGTGGCCAAACTGGGATTCAAGAACATATTCAGGAAAACCGCGGTCAACAAATTCTTCTTCATGTGGATCATTTCCCCTCTGATATCCTTTGGGTTGACAATCCTGCTTTTATTTCTGGTGAATAAATACGGGATCGTCCTGTAAGCTTTTATATTTGAAACAACATGAAAAAGTACTCAATCCCTTTCATCATCCTTTGCGTATTATCTTTTTCAGCAGCACACTCGCAGGTTGCTGATCCGGATTACACGGTGCAATCCCCCGACGGAAGCATCACCGTGCAGATTGAAGCCGGCAAAGAACTTAAGTGGTCCGTTCTTTACAGGGGCCAGCAGATCCTGCTCCCCTCCCCTGTCTCGCTGACCCTTGGAACTATCACCGGAAACGAGCCGGTTGAAGTACTTGGAAAAAATGTCCGTGTGAAATCGGCCAGAACCATTGAGATTGATTCGGAGATCCGGGCGATCAACTACCGGAAAGCAGTCATTCCCGATCAATACAACCAGCTCACCCTCACATGCAGGAGCGGGTACGGGATCATGTTCCGGGTTTACGATGACGCGGTGGCATACCGGTTTTTTATGGACAGAAAAGGGGAGGTTGTCATCCTGGAGGAGGAGGCCAATTTCAATTTTCCGGAAGACCATATGGCTTTTATCCCCTATATGTGGGATTACAGGGACGGACGGATATTTAACTGCTCTTTCGAATCCCTGTACACGGAACAGCGCATCTCCCAATTCAGGAAAGACTCGCTGGCATTCCTGCCGCTCCTGGTGGACCCGGGCAACGGAAAGAAAGTGGTGATCCTGGAAGCGGACCTGGAAGATTACCCGGGCATGTTCCTGGATGTGAACGACACCGGGAAAGGATTCAAGGGAGTGTTCGCACCCTGTCCCCTGGAGGAGGTACAGGTGGCACGGAACCTGATCCCCGTATCCAGGGCCGGCTATATTGCAAAAACCTCCGGTCAGCGCCTCTTTCCCTGGCGCGTGATCGTGATCAGCGAAGAGGACCGGGAGTTGCTGGACAATGACATCGTTCAGAAACTGGCATCACCGCCCAGGATCGAAGATCCTTCCTGGATCGAACCCGGCCTGGTTGCATGGGACTGGTGGAACGACTGGAACATCTACCGGGTGGATTTCAGGGCCGGACAGAACACGGAGACGTATAAACATTACATTGATTTTGCCGCGGATAACCGGCTCCGGTACATGATCATCGACGAGGGCTGGTCAGAGAAAGGCGATCTGATGAAAACCGTGCCGGAAGTTGACCTGGATGAGATCCTCGCCCATGCGGCACAGAAAGGGATCGGGGTCATCCTGTGGGCCACCTGGAGGGATGTCCTCCGGCAGATGGATGCGGCTTTTCCCCATTATTCCGGGCTGGGTGTGAGGGGATTCAAGATCGACTTCATTGACCGGGATGACCAGAAGGCAGTTGCTTCCACTTACGAAATCGCAAGAAAGGCAGCAGATCACCGTCTTCTGGTGGATTACCACGGCGTGTTCAAGCCGACGGGGTTGCAGCGGACCTATCCCAATGTGGTCGGATACGAGGGGGTGAAGGGACTGGAAAACGTGAAATGGGCCCTCGAGGATGTGCCGCGGTACGATGTGACCATCCCCTTTATCCGGATGATGGCAGGCCCCATGGATTACACCCCGGGGGCCATGCGAAATGCCACCAGGGAGAATTTCCGGCCCATTTATGCCGATCCCATGAGCCAGGGCACCCGCTGCCACCAGCTGGCCATGTACGTGATCTATGAAGTACCCTTTCAGATGCTGGCGGACAATCCGACCATTTATAGGGAGGAGCAGGAATGCACGGATTTCATTACCGGCATTCCCACCACCTTTGATGAAACAGTGGCGCTGGCAGGTGAGGTGGGAGAATACGTTGCCATTGCAAGAAAAAAGGGCCACACATGGTACGTGGGGGCCATGACCAGCTGGCAGCCCAGGGAACTGACCATTGACTTTTCATTCCTTGAGCCGGGGAATTATGAAGCGGTAGTATTCGCGGACGGGATCAACGCGGACCGGAAGGGCACGGATTACAGGAAGGAGACGATCCGCATCGAAGCCGGCAGTCGCCTGCAGATCCAGCTGTCTCCCGGCGGTGGATGGGCCGCACGGATCCACCCCTTGAAGCCTTAGCGAGCCGCCATTTCACCACGATTGCATATATTTGATCCATGAAATATTCATCCGTTTCGCAACAGGTTTCATTGAACAATTAAAAAGAACCACATGGTCAAAAGGCTTTTGATCACCCCCTTCCAGAGGTTTGTCACCACAGAGAGTTTCAGCGGTGTGATCCTGTTTACGGCCACTGTCCTGGCACTGATCTGGGCAAACACACATTTCGGCGATATCTACCAGTCCATCTGGCAGTATAAACTGGGCATCAGCACGGAAGATTATGAACTTTCAAAGCCGTTGATCCTGTGGATCAATGACGGACTGATGGCCATCTTCTTTTTTCTGATCGGGCTTGAGATCAAGCGGGAGCTGCTGATTGGGGAACTCAACAGTGTAAAGAAAGCCTCTTTCCCTTTTCTGGCAGCGCTGGGTGGCATGCTGGTCCCCGTGGCCTTCTTTTTTCTGCTGAACCGCAATCCGGAAACCAGTCACGCCTGGGGAATCAGTATGGCCACCGACATTGCATTCTCACTGGCCATTATCACCCTCCTCGGGAAAAGGGTGCCGCTGGGGCTGAAGATCTTCCTGACCGCCTTCGCCATCGTGGATGACCTGGGAGCGGTCCTCGTGATCGCGATCTTTTACAGCACAAGCATCAAATGGATGCTCCTGGTATACGGACTGGGCCTTCTGTCCGTTCTCTATTTTCTCTCCTACAGGCAGATTCATGCGAAATACCTGATCCTCTCCTTCGGGATCGTGATCTGGTTCCTTTTCCTGAAGGCCGGCATTCATCCGACCATTGCAGGTGTATTGCTGGCATTTGCCGTTCCCATCCGGCAGAAGATCAATATCCAGACTTTTTCGGAAAGGCTCTGCAGCATCAGCGATAAGATCAGGGCGGCCGCGGATAACAACAAGCCCATCCTGACCAGTGAACAGATCGAAGAACTGGACAACCTGGAGGAATGGACCAGCAAGGTACAGTCACCCCTCCAGCAGCTGGAGCACAAGCTTCACAACTGGGTGGCATTTCTGATCATGCCTGTTTTTGCCCTGGCCAATTCGGGGGTGGTCTTCAGCAACGGGACAGCCCTTGACACCACCCTGAGCAGCACCATCGCCATCAGCCTCATGGCAGGAAAATTCGCCGGTATTTTCCTGTTCTCCTGGCTCGGGGTAAAACTGGGTCTTGCAGCACTTCCCGAGAATACAAGCTTCTGGCAGGTGATGGGGGTCTCGCTGCTTGCCGGTGTAGGATTTACCATGTCCATTTTCATTGCGAACCTTGCCTTTCCCGACAATCAGCTCCTCCTGGATTCCGCAAAGGTGGGCATCCTGATCGGGTCATTTGTGGCCGGGGTTGCTGGATTCCTGGTCCTCAGGATTAGCGGGAAAAAACCGGCCGAAGCAAAAACACCTTGAAGGGCGGGACGAAAATATCTCTCTTCTGGTTCAGGCGTGATCTGAGGCTTGAGGACAACACCGCACTGGATCACGCTTTGAGATCGGGGCTGCCGGTGCAGGCCCTGTTCATCTTCGACCGGAACATCCTGGAGGAACTTCCGCCGGACGATGCCAGGGTGGATTTCATCTACCGGAACCTGCAATCCATCCACCAGAGGCTGAGGAAAGCCGGAAGCTCGCTGCTGGTCCGTCACGGGGATCCCCTGGCGATCTGGAAAAAACTGACCGCCGAACATGCCATTGAATCCGTGTATGTCAACCGGGACTATGAACCCTATGCACTGGAGAGGGACAAACAGGTGGAGCTTTTGCTCCGGCAAAAGAACATCCGGTTCTTTTCCTTCAAGGACCAGGTCATTTTTGAAAAAGATGAGGTCCTGAAAAACGACGGGACTCCCTATACGGTCTTCACACCTTACAAGAACAGGTGGCTGCAGGAGTTCGGGGCAACGCCCCCCCGTCCCAGGGAAGATCCCGACTTCCGGGCTTTTCTCAAATCCGGACACACCATACCGGCACTTTCTGAGCTCGGCTTCCGGGAGTCCCGCAGGAAGGTGAAGGAATATGACCTCTCCGTCATTGACCGCTACGAGGAAACCAGGGATTTTCCGGCAGCGGATGCAACAAGCTATCTCAGTCCCCATCTCAGGTTCGGGACGGTCGGTATCCGCCGGGTCATCTCCCGGCTGGATGATACACACGGAGTATTTCTCAGCGAGTTGATCTGGAGAGAGTTTTTCATGCAGATCCTGTTTCATTTTCCACGTGTGGTCAGTCAGAATTTCAGGGCCAGATACAACGGGATCGCCTGGCGGAACCGTGAGGATGAGTTTGAGCGGTGGTGCCGGGGCGTCACCGGCTACCCGATGGTTGATGCCGGCATGCGCCAGCTTGAACAGACCGGTTACATGCATAACCGGGTCAGGATGGTGACAGCCAGTTTTCTCTGCAAACACCTGCTGATCGACTGGAGGTGGGGCGAATCCTATTTCGCACGGAAGCTTCTGGACTACGAACTTTCATCAAACAACGGCAACTGGCAGTGGGCGGCGGGAACCGGATGCGATGCAGCTCCCTATTTCAGGATTTTTAATCCGGAAGAACAGATGAAGCGGTTTGATCCGGAATTGGAATATGTGAAAAAATGGCTCCCGGAGCATGGCACTTCCGATGCTCCGGTCCCCATGGTCGACCATCGGACGGCCAGGTCCAGGGCCCTTGAAACCTACAGAAAAGCCCTTGAGGATCCGATTGTTTTTTAGTTTTATATTTTGCACTCCAATGATAAAAACATATATTTACAATATTAAAAAATAAAAAAGACCGCACTTATTATATAATTCTTTCATCATCTGCATCTTATATCATATTCAGCTCATATCTGGCAGCCATCGGAAATTTGTCTTCCGGCTGCGTTTTTATCTGTTAAATTTAATATTTATTAATGGAAACAATTAAACTTCCTGATTCGGAGCTCTCCGAGATGAAACAGTTTTACGCCGAGGAGTATGAAAGAACAGAGCGAAAACTTCAGCACATCAAAAATGTACTGGCCAGGCTGGGGGTCACAGAAAAGGATCTGAGGGAGGGAATCCCCCAGATGCTTGCAGACAGGCCGGGTACAGCAAAAGCCGGTCAGGCTGCCCCGGCAGGGAAAAAAGCCGCCGGAACCACCCCCAGGAGGAAACCGAAAAAAGTCAGGAAATCAAAATGGGAATTGTTGATCCTGAAGCGTCTGCGCCAGCTGGACAGGCCGGTGACCTATGATGAGCTTACCGATGAGATCATGACGTTCTCCAAATTACCGGAAAATAAAAGAAAGAGCACGAAGCAGGCGGTGGTGAATGTCATTTTCCGCCTCAGGAGCCGGGACCAGAAACTCGATACCTTCTCCATCGGTACCCGGGAAAAATACATTGCACTGAAAGGCTGGTTTGAAAATCCGGGTGAAATCAGGAAAGAGTACGCCGCAAAAATTGAAAAACCGGAGACCCCCGGGAAAAAAAGAGCTGCCAGGTCCGGCGCCCGCAAAAAGAAAGCGTAAAGATCAAAAAAGGCCCACTTCAGACAATGCAAAAGTGGGCCGGGAGGAAAACCTAATCCGGACTGCCGGATCAGCCTTTTATAAAAAGATGATCCTGCATGGGTAGAAACATCTTTACCCGAAGATGATCCCGGCTCACCAAAGGTTGCGTATCCCTTCTTTTAAGTCTGTCCGATTTTAGTTATTTTTGCAGCGCATCATTCGAAGCGGTAGAAATGTTTGAGAATTTATCAGAAAGACTGGAGCATTCGTTCAGGATGCTCAGGGGACAGGGGCGGATCACCGAGATCAATGTGGCCGAGACACTCAAAGAGGTCAGGCGTGCCCTTCTGGATGCGGACGTGAATTTTAAGATCGCCAAGCAATTCACCGATGAGGTGAAGGATGAAGCACTCGGCCAGAAGATCCTCACGGCGATCAAACCGGGTGAAATGATGGTGAAGATCGTGCACGACCGCCTGGCATCCCTCATGGGTGGCGAGCACGTGGAGATGAACCTGAAAGGGAATCCCACCGTGGTGCTGATCGCCGGGCTGCAGGGCTCCGGGAAAACAACATTTGCCGGCAAACTGGCTTCCTTTTTGAAAAAGAAGAAAGGCAAAAATCCACTTCTGGTGGCAGGCGACGTGTACAGGCCCGCCGCCATCGAACAGCTGAAGGTCATCGGAGAACAGGTACAGGTTCCCGTCTACACCGAGGAAGGGAACATGCATCCGGTGAAGATTGCGAAAGCGGCGGTCAGAGAGGCCCGGATGAAAGGATTCAACACGGTGGTCATCGATACAGCGGGCCGGTTGGCCATTGATGAAGAGATGATGAAGGAGATCGCTGCCATCAAGGAGGCGGTTACCCCTCAGGAGATCCTGTTTGTGGTGGATTCCATGACCGGTCAGGATGCGGTGAACACCGCCAGGGAATTTAACGAAAGGCTCGATTACGACGGGGTGGTCCTTACAAAGCTCGACGGGGATACCCGGGGAGGTGCGGCCCTGTCGATCCGCAGCGTGGTCAACAAACCCATCAAATTTGTGGGGACCGGCGAGAAACTGGATGCGATGGATGTTTTTCATCCCAAACGCATGGCCGACCGGATCCTGGGCATGGGCGACATCGTTTCACTTGTGGAAAAGGCACAGGAGCAGTATGACCAGGAAGAGGCCAGGAAACTGCAGAAAAAGATCGCCAGGAACCAGTTTGATTTCAACGATTTCATGTCCCAGATCCAGCAGATCAAGAAAATGGGCAACGTCAAGGACCTTGCAGCCATGATCCCCGGGGCCGGCAAAGCCCTGAAGGACCTGGACATGGATGATGATGCCTTCAGGGGGATCGAGGCGATCATCAACTCCATGACACCCGACGAACGGGCCGATCCCGCCCTGCTGAACGGCAGCAGGAGAAAAAGGATCGCCGATGGAAGCGGCACGACCGTGCCGGAAGTGAACAGGCTCGTCAAACAATTCGGCGAGACCCGCAAAATGATGAAAATGATGACCTCCGGAAAAGGGAAAGCCATGGCCAGGGCAATGGGCCAGCGGATGCAGGGGAGGTAATATAAATTTTTCTGTTATGCAGATCATTGACGGCAAAGACACTGCCAGGAAGATCAAGGAAGAGATCAGGGCAGAGGTGGAATCGATTGTTTCAACCGGACAGCGCAGGCCCCACCTGGCTGCGGTCCTGGTGGGCCACGACGGGGGAAGCGAGACCTATGTGGCCTATAAGATCAAAGACTGCGAGCAGGTGGGATTCCGCTCCTCCCTTATCCGGTTCGAAGATGATGTTCCGGAAGACATACTTTTTGAAAAGATCGATGAACTGAACCGGGACCCGGAGCTGGATGGATTTATCGTACAGCTTCCCCTGCCCGATCACATCAACGAACAGACGGTCATTGAAAGCATCGACCCCTCGAAGGATGTGGACGGATTTCATCCGGTGAATGTGGGACGGACCGTGATCGGTCTCCCTTCATTTGTCTCGGCCACTCCTTACGGCATTGTGGAGTTGATCAAAAGGTACCGGATCGGGACGGAAGGAAAACACTGTGTCATTGTCGGCAGAAGCAACATCGTGGGCAGGCCGCTGAGCATCCTGATGTCGCAGAAATCCATCAATGCAACGGTCACCGTGGCCCACAGCCGGACACGGGACCTGGAAGCACTCTGCGCCACCGCCGATATTCTCGTGGCCGCACTTGGTTCTCCCGGCTTCGTGAAGGCCCACATGGTTAAAGAAGGGGCTGTGGTCATTGATGTGGGCACCACGAGGGTCCCCTCTTCAGAAACAAAATCAGGATTCAGGCTCATGGGGGATGTCCTCTTCGACGAGGTTGCCCCAAAATGCTCCTTCATTACGCCCGTTCCGGGAGGAGTGGGACCGATGACACGGGTGGCCCTGCTGAGCAATACCCTGAAAGCAGCCAGGAAAAATATCCGGCACTGACATTCCGTTACTACTGTCATGAGAATTTCGATTATTTGCATGGTGGCACTGGTGGCCACCCTGAATACATTCGGGCAGACCAGGCCCCGGGCTGCGTATCCACCGGAAAAGGCCAGGGAATTGGTGAAGCAGTTCACTGAAAATGATCATGCCTGGCGAAAAGGAGAACCCTTGCTGAGAAGCGACCTGGAGCGTCTGTTCCATCATGCTGTGGAACCGTACGACAGCGTGGAGCAACGCATTGCGGAATTCGATTTCGCTTCCGTCGAAGTATCCCTCAGAGATTTCCTGGTCAGGGACTCCCTGGAAATCCGGTGGCTGAACGATTCCACATTCATCATCGACTCGGTGGGATGGAATACGGACCTTTTCCTGAAAAAGAGCATGGAACCAGTCCGTCCGGTTGATTTTTCGGGTCTGCTGTTTGGCGACACCATATCCGATCCTGTACACCTTCCCGATTCCATCCTGGAGCAGTACGGACTGACGGATTCGGTGCCCGTGATCCGCATTGACACCGCCGCGCTCTCTTCACTGGGGATCCCCCTGTACCGCTTCTCGGCGAACCGGATCATTCCGGGGCTCGACGAAGCAGGACAAAGGAGGTCGGCGCATGTGAGCGGTGACCGGAAATCCATCATCTTTACCGATACCATCCCGCTCTGGGTGGCCGATCCTTCTTCCCCTTTTCGCTTTGTCGGGGGAGAAGGCCAGCTTGACTCGCTTCAGCTTGCCGTAGAGTCGCTGTTTCATTTTACGGAAAAAAGGGACTCCACAAGGCTGATCATTTCAGATATGTTCGGGGACAGGACCCCTTTCTGGCTCACATCGGGGAAAGAGGATTTTTACCGTTTCTGGGTGAAGAACGACAAGAATGATTCCATTACGCTCTGGATAGGGAATCCGGCGAGCAACGAGATCAGCCTGCTGCTGGAAGATGCCATCGATGTGAACCGCCTGACCTTCGAGCAGCCTGAATACATCCCGGTGAAGATCAGGGAACCGGACAGGTCGCTGGAAAAGATGGAAGTCCTGAAGCCACATCCCATCTCGTGGGAATACGAGGTGGCCAGTGCATTCGCATTCAACCAGACCTATCTGTCGAACTGGTCCAAGGGCGGTGAAAATTCGCTTTCAAGTATGCTCGACATCACCGGGGCGGCCACGCATACGAACCGTGATGCGAAAACACAATGGATCAATGAAGCCAGGCTGAAGTACGGGACGCTCATCACCCAGGAACACGGACTGCGAAAAAATACGGATCAGCTGGAACTCAGCTCCCAGCTGAATAAAAACGTTCGTGGAAAATTCGATATGAGCGCCGTTTTTTACATGAAAAACCAGATTGCCAGGGGATATAATTACCCGAACGATTCAGTGGTGGTGTCGAAATTCCTGAATCCGGCCTCCCTCACCGTGGGTCTCGGTGTGGATTACAAACCATTCAAGCATACATCCATCAACCTGGCCCCGCTCTCCTACAAGAACACATTCGTGCTGGATACAGGACAGATCGACCAGACCAAGCACGGGATCCCTGAAGGGAAAAGGGCGAAGCAGGAGATGGGAACCCAGCTCCTGGTAAAGAACAGGATCAGTCCCCTCGAAGACATGACCATCTCCAATTCGGTCAGGCTCTTTTCGAATTACCTAAACAAACCGCAGAACATCGACGTGGAATGGGAAATGATCCTGGATCAGAAGATCAGCTGGTTTTTCACCGTCAGGCTCAACCTCCACCTGATCTATGACGATGATGTCCGCTTCCCGGTCTATGATGAGAATGATCAGCCCGTTCTCCTTCCGGACGGAAGCGAGAAAAAGTCACCCAAAGCACAGTTCAAGGAATTTGTGGGATTGTCCCTGCTCTTCAAATTCTGATCACTCCAGGAGCCGTTCCATGGATTTTTGCTTCCCGGTCATCTGGAGGTGATAATACAACTGGTATAGCTTTTCGATGGCGGGCCTGTGTCCGGGATCCAATTCAAGGGCCTTTTCCAGCCATTCCACCGCTTCGGCGAACCGCTCCCGCGCCCGCTCCCTCTCTGCCTGGTATCTGGCGTTGTTCCTGATATGCCGGGCGGCTTCATTGATGGCCACCCCGATGTTATAATGACACAACCCCAGGTGGTAACAGATCATCGGATTTGAGGGATCCCTGCCGGCTGCTTCCGTTAGGAGCCGGATGGCTTCCCCGTATTCCTCCATTTTCTGGTACACCAGTCCGGATGTCCATGGAAAGACCACATTCTCAGGTTTTCTGACCATCGCGGTATCCAGCAACCGGACGGCCTCCTCCATTTTTTGACGCTCCACCAGGAAGTCCACCCGCTCAAGCACGATATCCTGGTCATATTCGTAACGGACCACCGCTTCGGAAAGTACTTCACCGGCCATCAGGGAATCCCCTTTTTCAAGGTAGATGCGATACAGGAGCAATGCGGTGCCGGGAGCGTAACCATCTTCATTGAGTCCCGTCAGATAGCTGACCGCCTTTTCCCAGTTCCTGTCCTCGTATGCTGCCAGTGCAGCATTATAGACCAGGCTGGTATCGGTTTCAGCTGAGATCAGCGGACTCTTGCTGACCAGCAGGGCATGTTCAAATGCATCCAGGGCCTTCCCGTATGCTTCCTGGCGGTAAAGCCTTTCCCCCAGTTTCTGGAAATCATTGGCAAGCAGGTAGTACTGGGTGGCGATGGAGGACCGGAGCCGGTTCCTGTTGTCCAGTTCGAGTGCTTTTTCATATGCATCATACGCCACAAAAAGCTGGTCCGGATACAACCCGGTCTTCTCCTTCTCGTTCTTTTCGAATCCTGCCTCGAAAGCCTTCTGACAGAGCAATCCTTTCGCATAATAGGTCCTGTGCCACCTGGAAGTCTTCTCGTGCCAAACAGCCTGTTCGATGGCCTCCCTGGCATCTGCGTATTTCTCCGCCTCGATCAGCTGGAGGGCAGAAATCACCCTGCTTTTCTGCGGGAAAGCCCCTACAGAAAGCACTGCCATGAACATTGAAAGAAACAATACTCTGATCATGCCTGTTGCCTTACATTCTCTCAGGAACCTCGATTCCAAGCAATCCCATCCCCGATTCTATGATCTGGCCCACCACCTTGACCAGCAGGACCCTCCTGGAGACCTGGTCCGGCGTATCGGCCCCCAGGATGCTGAAATCATGGTAGAATTGGTTGAACTCTTTGGACAAATCGTACAGAAAATTGGCGATCAGGGACGGATTAAGCACATCTGCCGCTTCGGTGATGATGTCCGGGTAGTCATGGATCATCCTGACCAGCTGGACCTCTTTCTCGTTCAGTTCCCCTGCCCCCACCTTCATGGCAATTCCGTTGCTCTTTCTCAGCACACTCTGGATACGGGCATAGGTGTACTGAATGAACGGTCCCGTATTTCCGTTGAAATCAATGGATTCCACAGGATTGAAGGTCATATTCTTTTTGGGATCGACCTTCAGGATGAAATATTTCAGTGCGCCCATTCCCACCTGTCTGCAGATCCTGTCCCGCTCCTCCGGACCGTACCCTTCCAGCTTGCCAAGTTCTTCCGACATCGTCCGCGCCGTGGCTTCCATTTCATCCATCAGGTCATCCGCGTCCACCACGGTACCCTCCCTGGATTTCATTTTGCCTTCCGGCAGCTCCACCATGCCGTAAGACAGGTGGTACAGCCGGTCTGCCCATTCAAATCCCAGTTTCTTCAGCACGAGGGCAAGGACCTTGAAATGATAGTCCTGCTCATTTCCCACCACGTAGATGTGCAGGTCAAATCCATACTCCCCGTACCGCTGGTGGGCAGTACCCACGTCCTGTGTCATGTAAACGGATGTGCCGTCCGACCGGAGCAGCAGTTTGCGATCCAGACCCTCTGCCGTCAGGTCCGCCCACACGGAACCATCCGGTTCTCTGTGAAGGATGCCGTCGGCCAGTCCCTTCAGTACGATCTCCTTTCCGAACCTGAAGGTTTCGGACTCGTAGTAGGTGGTGTCGAATGTGATGCCCAGCCGCCTGTAGGTCTCGTCAAATCCCTCGTATACCCAGCTGTTCATGGTTTCCCACAGGGACCTGACCTGCGGGTCCTCATCTTCCCATTTCCTGAGCATCTCCCTTGCTTCCTCCAGGATGGGGGCTGCTGCTTCAGCTTCTTTCCTGGTCATCCCCCCTTCGACGAGTGACTCCACCTCCCGCCTGTAGGCCTGGTCATACATCACATAGTATTTCCCCACCAGGTGGTCGCCCTTCATGCCGGAAGCAGCGGGAGTCTCACCCCTGCCCCATTTCTGCCAGGCCAGCATGGATTTACAGATATGGATCCCGCGGTCGTTTACCAGGTTCACGCTCCTGACCTGCCTGCCGGCTGCTTCCATGATCCTCGCAACGGAGGAGCCTAGCAGGTTGTTCCGGATATGCCCCAGGTGCAGGGGTTTGTTTGTATTGGGTGAAGAAAATTCAACCATCACCCGGGCAGATCCCTGTGAGGCATCCAGAAAGCCGAAGCGGGGCGAACGCATGTCCCCGTCCAGCTGTTGTTTCCAGTAGGTCATGGATACGGTGAGGTTCAGGAAACCCTTGATCACCTCAAAGCTTTCGAGCATCTCTGAATGCTCGACCATGTGCATGCCCATCTGGTTACCCGTTTGTTCGGGAGGCCGCTTGGAAATGCCAAGCAACGGGAAAACAACCACCGTAAAATCGCCGGTGAACTCCCTGCGGGTTTTCTGGATCTGGATCTTCTCCAAAGGGGGGATCACTCCCCATAGATCCCGGACTGCTTCCGCAGCAAGTGCTTGTATGATCTGGCCGATTCGTTGCATATGCAATGGACATTGAGGTGCAAAGATAAAAAAAGATCCCCCGACTGGCGCCGGGGGATCTTAAAACTAAACTAACCCTAAAACTAAATCTATGAAAAGAAATGTAGAGAAAAGAACGAAATTATCTATCTGATAATCAAAAAACTTTCTTTAACTATTTAACGCGACAATCTTTCGATTTGTTGCACGTACCATCAAAAAAAAGTACTAAAAAATGTTAATATTATTTCCTTTATCTTTAACATTTAGACCGGAGAAATCAACGAAGGTTTAACATGTCTCAAAAATACCTTCATATTATTTCTTTCAACGTGCCCTACCCCCCCGATTACGGCGGCGTGATCGATGTGTTCTACAAGATCCGGGCCCTGAAGGAGGCCGGAATCCAGGTGATCCTCCATTGTTACACATATGGCCGAAAGCCTGCCAAAGAACTCGAAGAGGTCTGCCTGAGGGTCCATTATTACCCGCGCAGTTCCGGGTTGAGATATTTTCTCGTGCAAACACCCTACATCGTCACCACAAGATCATCAAAATCCATGCCAGGGAACCTCCTCCAGGATTCTTTTCCGGTCCTTTTTGAAGGACTGCATTCCACCTCCCTGCTGAACCACTGCGCAGAAGCCGGTAAAAAGGTGATCGTGCGGACCCACAACATCGAGCACCATTACTACCGGTTGCTTTCGCGGAGTGAGACGAATCCTTTCAGAAAGATCTTCCTCAGGAGCGAATCGCGCAAGCTACTCCGTTATGAAAGTGTCCTGGACCGCGCGGATCATCTATTATGCATCGCCAGGCATGAGACCGCATATTTCAACGAGAAGTATCATGATGCGCTGTTCATTCCCCCGTTTCACAGGTTCAATGAGGTGACCTCCCTCTCCGGCAGCGGCGATTATGTTCTTTTTCACGGCAATCTGAGCGTGCCTGAAAACTCGGCAATTTTCACACTTCTGGCTGAAAAGGTTCTATCCCGCACCCGGATCCCGGTGATCGTGGCAGGGAAAGACCCTCCGGAAAGACTCAGGCGCCTGGTTACAAAATATCCCAACATCACCATGATCGCCGGTCCCTCCGAAGAACGGATGGACGAACTCCTGCAGAACGCCCACATCAACCTCCTCTTCACATCCCAGTCCACCGGAATGAAGCTGAAACTGCTGCATGCCCTGCACGCAGGCAGGCATTGCCTTGTCAATCGCCCGATGGTGGAAGGGACGGGACTGGCGCAGCTTTGCCACCTGGTTGACGGGAACCGGAATACGCTGGAAAGGCTGAATGAGCTGATGGACGTCCCGTTCACGGAAACCGAGATCCGGACCCGGTTGAAGGTCCTGGCTGATTACTCCAACAGAACCGGTGCAGAAAAGATAGCCAGGCTCCTCAGCTGACCTCCTCCTCATTCCTTCGCTCGTGCCGTTCGGGACGGTCGAGGATGGAAAAGATCAGCACGATCACAGCCGCTGCGGCGAGGATGACCATCAGTGATTTGAACATGCGGATGATCAGATCCTCAATATCGATGATCTCCCATATGCCCAGGATCGCCACCGCGGAGAAAAGCAGCACGATCACGGCAAGGGTATAGGCAATGATTCTTTTGACTTTCATCTGTGCAGGTTTTTTAGCCGGGTTAAATTACTGAATTATTTTGCCTTAATCAAGTACCGTGCCAGCGAGTAGATATCCGGAAACGTTTCCTCCTCCCGCTCCGACACAAGCCTCCAGCGATGGTCCCCTGCACTGCCCGACACCAGGATGGTGGTGCTGACGGGATTTTCCGAGATCCTGAACCCCATGCGTTCAAGGGCGATCCGGGTCCAGTGCAACACTTCGCTGCTTTCCCCTTCCAGACCCACGGTGCCCCTGCTTGCCAGTTGCGGGATGAACCTGCGGCCGGAGGGATCAAAAGTGATGGCAGAATCTTCAAACAGCTCCTCAAAGACATGCCTGATCCCCAGATCCTCGGGAGCACCTTCCAGGATCCTGCCCCGGTGAATGACCCAGAACTTATCCGCCCAGAGCCAGGCTGATTCCAGGTCATGGGTGGAATAGACCACCGACCTGCCGCTGTCCCTGTACCGCCCCAGGATCCTGATCAGCGCATACTTGTTCGGGATATCCAGAAAGGCGGTGGGTTCATCCAGCACCATCAGGCATGTATCCTGTGCCATGGCCCGGGCGATCATTGCTTTGTGACGTTCCCCGTCGCTGAGTTCATCCACCTTCCGGTCTGAGAACCCTTCCATCCCCATTTCTTTCAGCGATTTCATGACCCGCTCCCTGTCAGACGCATCCAGCCTGCCCGTCCATCCCGTATGGGGCATCCTTCCCAGTGCGACCAGTTCCCTCACGGACATGGAGGGCATGGGGGGAACACGGGAGGAGACATAGCTCACCATGCGTGCCCGTTTCCGGACATCCAGGGTAACCGGGGACATACCAAACAGCTGGCAATCACCCTCCTGTACCGGAAGAAATCCCAGGAGGGATTTGAGCAGGGTGCTCTTCCCCGATCCGTTCCTGCCTGCAAGTGCAACCATTTCGCCGGGCATGACCGTCAGGTTGATGCCGTGCAGCAGCACCCTGTCCGGTGCATACCCGATGGCCATGTCCGACAGGCTGACGATCTTTTCTCCGGTCAGCGTTCCCATCAGAAAGAGGTTGATTTCCGGTTCAGGATCACCAGCCAGATGACAACCGGGATCCCCACCAGGGAAGTAACCGCATTGATGGGAAGCATCCGGTCGGACCCGGGCATCTGTGAAACGATGTCGCTGAACAACATGATCACCATCCCGGTGAGGATGGTCGCCGGCATCAGGATCCGGTGATCGGTCCGGTTCAGCAGTGTCCGCGTGATGTGCGGAACCGCAATGCCGATGAAACCGATCGGACCGCAGAAAGCGGTGATGGTCCCCGCCAGAATGCTGGTGGTCGCAAAGATGATGATCCTGGATCTGCGTACACGGATCCCCATGCTCAGCGCATACTCTTCTCCGAGCATCATTCCGTTGAGCATCTTCGGGTACAGGAGCGTGAACGCAAGGACGGGGACCACGGTGGCGGACATGAGGACCAGCCGTCCGCCCGTCACGTTCCCCAGGCTTCCCATGCTCCAGATGACAAACGATTTCAGTGCCGAGGCATCACTGAAATACTGCATGATGCTGATCACCGCGTTCAGACCGCTGGAAAACATGATGCCCAGGATCAGGATCGTCATCACATCTTTGATCCGGAATGAAACGAAGAGCAGCAGGACCATCACCAGTCCCGCCCCCACCCAGGAGGAGAGCGCCAGTCCCCACCCCGCCACCATGCCCGCTGTCCCCGCACCCAGCACCACCACCGCTGCGCCGAAACTTGCCCCGGAGCTGATTCCCAGCACATAGGGTCCTGCCAGCGGGTTCCTGAAAAGGGTCTGCATCTGGAGCCCGCAGACGGGCAACGCCGCTCCGGCAAGCAGCGCGACCGCCAGCCGGGGGAGCCTGAAACTCTTCAGAATGATGAGTTGCTCGGGGGAAAGTGACCGTTTGTGGGAGAGATGTGCCAGCATCTCGGAAAAGGTGATCCTGACACTTCCCAGCCTGATATCCAGCAGGGAAAGGAGAACCAGAAGCAGGGCCAGCAGCGCGAAGATCAGCAGGCTTCTGGAATCAGGCTTCACAATTTACTTTTTAAGTTCTTCCACCACATCCGCAATCTTAAGCAGGTCCAGCTGAACCTGTTTGTAATGGGCCTTCAGGGATTCGGCCCCGGCATCTGTCTCCGGGTGGTTTGTTCTGAGGATCAAATCATTCCTTAAAAATACGATCTTCTTGATCACCTCATCAAATTTATCCTCGGACAGGTCTTCATGGTGGTGCCTGTAAGCAAAACACTCCCTTAAAAGTTCAAACGCAATTTTGTTGATGTCCTTTTTCAGAAGCCGGATGCTGGTCATGGATCGCTGGGTTAAGTTTCTCAAATGTAACGATTATTTTAATTTTTTATAATAGATGAGCCGGTGATCTTCCATCAGGGCGGGATGAAAAATCGAGATCAGGTCAGCCAGAACGAGGTCCGGGCGGACAATGCCCGATTCCCAGTAATCGTTTCCCCCCGAAGGACCCATCCGGGCATTGTTGTTGAACACCATTCCCTCCGTGACCACATCCAGTTTTGAAAAACGCTCGTCAAAACTGACAAGGTCCTCCATGCGCTCCACATCACCCGGATTGATCCACACATCTGCCCTGACCGCCCTGGAAAACACGGACTCCATGTCCATGGGAATGGCCTGGGAAGACTTCGTATCGTCCCACAGGAACCTCCCCCCCGCATCTTCAATCAGTTTCGCGGTGAAGCTGTTCCCCCCGGCCATGTACCAGGTGTCTTTCCACGGCAATCCGGTGAGCACAGAAGGTTTTTCCTCCAGATCTGCCGTGAGCCGTGTCAGTGCCCGGTAAGAGGAATCGACTCCCCGGAACAGCTGCATCGCCTTCTGCTCTTTCTGAAAAAAGAGCGCGAAAAACCTGATCCACTCGGCCCTTCCCAGGGGATGGCGCTCCAGGTAATCCCCGCAGAACACCACAGGAATGCCCATCCCTGCGAGCTGATCGGCAATCTCCCTGATCCGCTCCTCCACTCCGAAAAGAAACATGACATCGGGCCTCAGGGAGATGACCTTCTCATAATCCAGGGCCCGGTCATTGCCCACGTCGATCACCTCCCCGCTTCGGATCCGCTGATTCATCTCCGGGTCATAGATCAGTTCGGAACCGGAAACGCCCCTGATCTTCACGGATTCGCCCAGCGCCTGGATGAGGGCCACATGGGTGGTGGAGAATGTGATCACACGGTTGACAGGGACGGTTATGAATGGAAGGTTTCGCAATGAATCCGGCAACCGGGCGGGATCTTCTCCCAGGAGATAGGAAAAGGTGACGTGGCTGCTGTTCTGCCACGGATCGAATACCTGGACCAGGTCATAACCGGAATGCCGTTCCACCTCAAAACCGGAGGCATAGCGGGTGTATGATGCCCCTTCCCGGATAGAGATGGTTCCCCTGTTTCCTTCTCCGGGGGAACATCCCCCCGAAAGCAGGAGCAACAGCAGGACCGCCAGCAGGGGCAGCAGCAGGACCGCCAGCAGGTACAGATGGCGAAGGAAGCAGGTAACAGGCAGGTCCGGCTGTCTGGCAGGGAGTGTCATCTGGCCACCACGAATTTCTGAAACACCCGGGCTTCGGCTGATCCGAACCCGATCAGGTAGAAGCCGGGGGTGAGCGACCGGACATCCAGGTGCATCTGTCCGCCCGGCTCCAGGCTTCCCGATAAATGGATCCGTCCCGACAGGTCACTGACGACATAGGCGGTCCGCTCCTGTCTGTTGTGCAAGGGAACGATGAAGAGGATGTCCCGGACGGGATTCGGGTAGATGCGGTACCATGTCTCTTCCCCGATCAGGCTGGTATCCGTGCCGGCGGGATGATACCCGCCGATGGAGGTGATGCCTGTATTCAACGGATCGAGCCACCGCTTCAGAACGGGCCCGCTCTCCCCGTAATAATCCCATGCCACATTCAGCTTGGTATAGTAATCGTTCCGGTTCAGGGCGTTGTTGTAAATCACCCTGTCTGTTTGCGGATCATACCCGATGGAGTCGCCGCAGGAGGCATACCCGCCCGTGAGAATGCCGATCATCCGCTTCTGGGAATTGAACAGCGGTGCCCCGGAAGAACCCCCTTCCGTGCTTCCCTCGTCCCACTGCCTGATCCACCAGTAGGAGAAGTAGTAATAATCCCGCAGGTCTCCCTGCGGAATATCGCTCGCTTTTTCCACATCCGATACGGCCTGGTCGTCCTTCGAAATCTTTTTCACGTCCCCCTCCGGATGGTGGATCGTGACGGTCGGGGAAAGCTGGACATTGTCCCGATCCCAGCCCGCATAGAAGACGTCAAAGGAATCGGGCGGGGAGACCGAAAGCCTGACCAGGCTGAAATCGATGCTGTCCCCCACCGCCACGGTATCGCAACCGGAGATGGACATTTCAACGGATCCGTCCCCTCCGAAACAACCGGGGCTCTCGTAATTGAACACGAAAACGGACCGTTCCGCATAGTAGGTCCGGTTGATGCAATGTTCCGAGGTGAGCAGGTACGGGGTGCCGTCGTACCCGGTGTTGTTGATGAGCACCCCGGTGCAGTATTCCCTGGTGGTATAGATCCTCACCACGGACCGCTTGTGCAGCTGCCAGTCGGCTCCCTCCTCGCAATTGATATCGATCTCGCAGTCCTGGGACCTTCCGAACCGGATGTCTCTTTTCAGTCCGCATGCTCCCGTTGGCAGAAATGCATGCGAAACTGATTCTATGCGCAGGATCCCGTAGTCCAGTACCCACCCTGGCACCTGCATTTCCACGATCACCTCCTGTCCCGGGATATGCCCCACGGCAAGCACGCCGGAGGATTTGTTGTTGCCTGCTGTGAATGCACCCCTGGTGTGCACCATGTCGGGATCGTATACGAACACCTTCACCCCTTCGGCGAGGGCATAACCATTGAAGACCAGTCCCACGGAAACGGCTTCCGGGGAAACGATGTGAACCCTCCATACCCGGGTATCCCCGTGTTGTTCCCAGCTGCCGTGAAAATCCGGAGAAAGACCCACCGGTCGCTCCAGTGCAAACCGCATTGTCTTGGCTCCTTCCCGCTCATTGTCCATGCGGCCTGCCTCCACCTCCAGCGGATCCGGGGGAGGGAGCACATACATCACCTCGGCAGCTTTCAGTGAACTACCGAAACCGAAAGGCCTGCCGGGATGCTGCAGCTGTGCTTCCGCAGTCACCCTCCCGCAGAGAAGGGGGATCAGCAGAGACAGTAAGCGCAGATATAACTTCGGTTGCATGGCTGTCCGGCGGGATATGGAATCCGGGGATGAAGATACCACATTCGGCGGAAAGATGCGTGCATGAGCCGCCACAAAGTCCGCATATTGTTTTCATGAAAAACTATATGTACGTTTGCTTAAAACCAGGCGCCGATGACCGCTGAGCATACGAACCCCGAACAGGTGTCCCCGGAAGAAGCAAAGCAGAGGATTGAACAGTTGCGGGAGCAGTTGCACCGCCACAATTATAATTATTATGTAAGGTCGGAACCGACCATCTCCGATTTCGAGTTCGACCAGCTCCTGAAAGAGCTGCAGCGGCTGGAAGAGGCGTTCCCCGGTTTTCAGGACGACAATTCCCCCACCCGCCGCGTGGGAAGCGACCTGAACCAGGAGTTTGAATCTTTTCCCCACCGCCATCCCATGCTTTCCCTGGGGAATACATACAGCAAAGAAGAGCTGATGGATTTTGACCGGAGGGTCAGGAAGACGGCCGGGGAAGAGATCTCCTATTTCTGCGAACTGAAGTACGACGGGGTGGCTGTCAGCCTGACCTATGAAGGCGGACAGCTGGTCCGGGCACTGACCAGGGGGGACGGGACACGGGGGGACGATGTGACCAGGAACATCCGTACCATCAGGAGCATTCCCCTGAAGCTGCAGGGGACAGGGTATCCCGGGCTGTTCGAGATCAGGGGCGAGGTGATTCTGTCCGCCCCTGTCTTCGAGAGACTGAACCAGGAAAGGCGGGAAAACGGGGAACCGCTTTTCGCCAATCCCAGAAATGCAGCGGCGGGTACGCTGAAGATGCAGAATTCTTCCGCAGTGGCGCGGAGACCCCTGGATTGTTTCTTTTACCATGTTCCGGATGCGGGTGAATGGTGCGACACCCACCATGAAAGCCTTGAAACAGCATCCCGGTGGGGATTCAGGATCCCGCCTTATCACAGCATTGCCGGGAGCATGGAGGAAGTGTCCGGATACATTGATCACTGGGAGCATGCCAGGAAGGATCTTCCGTTCGGGATCGACGGCGTGGTGATCAAGGTGGATTCGATCAGGCAGCAGCAGAAACTGGGATTTACGGCCAAGACTCCGCGCTGGGCCATCTCCTATAAATACAAGGCTGAACAGGCACTCACCCGGCTGGTGAGCATTGATTTCCAGGTGGGACGGACAGGGGCGGTAACCCCCGTGGCAAACCTGGAGCCGGTGCAGCTTGCCGGAACGACCGTGAAAAGGGCCTCCCTGCACAATGCCGATCAGATCAAACTGCTGGATGTGAGGATCGGAGACCATGTGTACGTGGAAAAGGGCGGTGAGATCATTCCCAAGATCGTGGGGGTCGCAAAGGAGAAAAGGGACCCTGCCAGCCGGCCGTTCCACTTCATCTCCCGCTGTCCGGAGTGCGGAACCCCCCTGGAAAGAAAGCAGGATGAAGCAGCCTACTACTGTCCCAACATCACCGGTTGTCCGCCGCAGATCAAAAACAGGCTGGAACATTTCATCAGCCGCAGGGCCATGGACATCAACGCGGCGGAGGCAACCATTGACCTGCTGTACCGGGAAGGGATGGTCCGCCTTCCGTCGGATTTGTACCATCTGGATTACGAATCGGTGGTGCAGCTGGAACGTTTTGCGGAGAAGTCGGCAAAAAAACTGCTTCAGAGCATCGAAGACTCAAAGCAGGTCCCCTTCCCCCGCGTGCTCTATGCCCTGGGAATCCGGTACGTGGGAGAGACGGTTGCCCGGAAGCTGGCAGAATCCTTCGGGAGCATGGAGGAACTGATGCGGGCGGAGAAAGAACAGTTGACGGAGGTGGATGAGATCGGTGAACGGATCGCCGAATCGGTGGTCTCATTTTTCACGGATCCGCAGAACCGTGAAATGATCGGGGAATTGAAGGCACAGGGTCTGCAGTTCAGGATGGAGAAGAAAGAGGAGGCCGCGGGGAATGCGCTTGAAGGAAAAACCTTCGTGATCTCCGGGGTATTCGAAAAGCACTCCAGGGAGGAGCTCAGAACCCTGATCGGGCAGCACGGGGGCCGCAACACGGGATCGGTCAGCAACAAAACCGATTTCATCCTGGCCGGAAGGAACATGGGGCCGGGCAAACTTGAGAAGGCACGGGAACTTGGCATTTCCATCATCTCCGAAGAAGAGTTCCTTTCCATGATCGGCCGTTCCTGATCCTGGATGCTATCGTTTAAAATTGTATTTTTGTCCAGATCATGGCAACACTCGCGGAGAAAATCGGCTGGTATCTCCTGAACAGGAAGAAAAAAGGAATTGAGCGGGAGGTTCGCGTGCACAACTTCGACACGGCAAAATCCGCCGTCATCCTGTTTCATACGGGCGATGCCAATTCCTTCCCGGTCATCAAGCAATTCAGGAAATTCGTTGAGGACAAAGGGATCAGGTGTGCCGCCTTCGGTTATGTGCCCGAAAAAGAGATCCCGGAGGAAATGCTCTTCCGGAAGAATTATTCCTTCATCACCCGGAAGGACCTCAACTGGTACCGGAAACCCGGTGGCGAGGCTGTTGATGCATTTTTCAGGGAGGATCCGGATATGCTGATCGATTTTACCTTTCAGGTGATCCTGGAACTGCAGTTTCTGGTCCGGTTATCCACCGCCAGGTTCAAAATCGGCTGTTACACCGATCAGGAGAACGACTATGACCTGATGATCAATCTGTCCGGGAAGGAATGTGAGATCGGATATTTCGCGGAACAGGTGAAGCACTACATTTCCATGTTGAACCCTTCAAAATAGCACGTCATGGTACCGCAGAAACACTTCAGAGGAACAGGTGTCGCAATGGTTACCCCCTTCAACCGGAATGGTGAGGTGGATTTTCAGAGGCTGGAGGATCATGCCGACAGGCTCATCAGAAACGGCGTCAATTACCTGGTGGTCCTCGGAACAACCGCGGAAACCCCCACCCTATCGGCCGGTGAAAAAAAGGAAGCGGTCAGGCGCGTGGTGGAAGTGAACGGAGGGAGGGTCCCGGTCATCGTGGGAGCGGGCGGCAACGATACCCGCGCGGTCGTCGAATCAATCAGGTCCATGGATCTGAGGGGTGTGGACGGTTTGCTGAGTGTGGCACCCTATTACAATAAACCGGCGCAGGAGGGGATGTACCAGCATTTTTCGGCCATCGCAACGGTCTCGCCCGTTCCCCTGGTGTTGTACAATGTTCCCGGAAGGACCGGATCGAACATCGCATCCGGAACGGTCCTCCGGCTTGCCCACGACTTTCCGGGAACGATCGTGGCCGTTAAAGAGGCATCGGGCGACCTGAACCAGGTCATGGAGATCATCCGTGACCGGCCGGAAGGTTTCCTGGTAATTTCGGGTGACGATTCCATCGCCCTTCCGATGATCGCCGCCGGGGGTGACGGGGTCATCAGTGTGATCGCCAATGCCTATCCCGACCTGTTTTCCACGATGATCGCCGCTGCCCTGGAGGGCGCATTTGACAAGGCCCGTGAGCTGCAATACAGACTTTTTCCCATGATCAAGGCGATCTTCAGGGAAGGAAATCCCGCGGGGGTAAAAGCAGCGATGGAAATACGGGGATGGGTGGACAGTGTGCTCAGGCTGCCCCTGATCCCTGTTTCAGATGCCCTGTACGAGGAGATCAGGGCGCTGGATGGCCGGCTCAGGGAGGATCGCTAGTTCATCCCGGGACGTCCGTGACAATTCTTATACTTCTTGCCGCTGCCGCACGGGCACGGATCATTGCGCCCTACTTTCTTTTCCACCCTGACGGGTTGCTGCGCCCTTGAACGGCCATCCTTTCCCGGTCCCCCTCCCGAGGGATCGTTGTACCTGGGCATATCGTCCTTGTTTGCCTCGAATTTGCTCAGATCCATTCTCTTGGGAGCTTCGGCTTTCCTGACGCTCTCGGGATCCCGGAGGGGAATGTGGGCCTTCATCAGTGTGGAGACCACATCCCGGTTGATCTTATCGATCATGGCCGTGAACAGTTCGAATGCCTCGAACTTGTATATCAGAAGGGGATCTTTCTGTTCATAGGCCGCATTTCTGACCGATTGCCTCAGGTCGTCCAGCTCCCGCAGATGTTCCTGCCAGGACTGATCAATGCTGACCAGGATGATGCTTTTCTCGTAAGCGCGCACCAGCTCTTTCCCGTTTGATTTGACACACTTTTCTAGATTTGCCAGCACCTGGAACACCCTGGTCCCGTCGGACACGGGCACCACAATGTTCTCATAGACCTGTCGCTGGTGCTCGTATACCTGGCTGATCACGGGCATGGCCTGTTCGGAAATGCTCTCCTGTTTCCGCCTGTAGGTTTCAAGCAGGTTGTCGTAGATCTGGTCGATGAGATCTCCCGCATCCTTCTTCTTGAATTCTTCCTCTGAGAAAGGTGATTCAATGGAGAGGAAGCGGATCAGATCCAGCTTGAACCCGTCAAAATCTGCGCTCGCGTGATGGGTGTTCACGATGCTCTCGGTCACATCGTACAACATATTGGCGATGTCCAGTCCGATGCGTTCCCCGAACAGTGCATGGCGCCTCCGCTTGTAGATCACCTCCCGCTGTGCGTTCATCACATCATCATACTCCAGGAGGTTCTTCCGGATCCCGAAGTTGTTCTCTTCCACCTTCTTCTGGGCGCGTTCGATGGACTTGGTGATCATGGAATGCTGGATCACCTCCCCTTCCTTCAGTCCCAGCCTGTCCATCATTCCGGCGATGCGGTCCGATCCGAACAGCCGCATCAGATCATCTTCCAGGGAAACATAGAATTGTGAGGAACCGGGGTCCCCCTGCCTGCCCGAACGCCCCCTCAGCTGCCGGTCCACCCGGCGCGATTCATGCCGCTCGGTGCCGATGATGGCCAGTCCGCCCGCCTTCCTCACCTCCGGGGTCAGCTTGATGTCGGTTCCACGCCCGGCCATGTTTGTGGCAATGGTGACCGTTCCCGGCTTACCCGCCTGGGCCACCACCTCAGCCTCCCGCTGGTGCAGTTTGGCGTTCAGTACATTATGATCGATCCTTCTGATCTTGAGCATTTTTGAAAGAAGCTCCGAAACCTCCACCGTGGTTGTCCCCACCAGGGCCGGTCTCCCCTCCTTGTTCAGGCGTACCAGTTCGTCGATGACCGCATTGTATTTCTCCCGCTTTGTCTTGTAAACAAGATCCTCCCGGTCCGCCCGGATAACCGGCTTGTTTGTGGGGATCACCATCACATCCAGCTTGTAGATGTTCCAGAACTCACCGGCCTCGGTCTCCGCGGTGCCGGTCATCCCGGCCAGCTTGTGGTACATCCTGAAGTAATTCTGCAGGGTGATGGTGGCCCAGGTCTGTGTGGCCGCCTCCACCTTCACATTTTCCTTCGCCTCGATGGCCTGGTGGAGCCCGTCGCTGTACCTGCGTCCCTCCATGATCCGCCCGGTCTGCTCATCCACGATCTTCACCTTGTTGTCAATGACCACATACTCCACCTCCTTCTCGAACATGGTGTAGGCTTTCAGGAGCTGGTTCACCGTGTGGATGCGCTCCGACTTGACCGCATAATCCTGGAGCAGCTTGTCCTTTTTCTCCAGCTTCTTCTTATCGGGAAGATCGGATTTTTCGATCTCCGCCACCTCGCTGCCGATATCCGGCATGATAAAGAAATACGGATCATCCGTATCACCCGTGATCAGGTCAATGCCCTTTTCGGTCAGCTCCACCGAGTTGAGCTTCTCTTCGATGATGAAGTACAAATCGTCCGTCACCAGGTGCATGTGCTTGGACTGTTCCTGCATGTAGTGGTTCTCTGTTTTCAGCATCAGGGCCTTGTTCCCCTCCTCGCTGAGCAGCTTGATCAGCGGTTTGTACTTGGGCAATCCCTTGTGAGCCTGCAGCAGTTTGAACCCGGCTTTTTCCGTATCGCCTTCACCCAGCAGCCTGCGGGCTTCCGTGAAAATGGTATTCACCATCTGCCGCTGGGCATTGAGTAGCTTTTCCACCTTCGGCCTGTATTCGGCGAACTCGTGGTGCTCGCCCTTGGGCACCGGACCCGAAATGATCAGGGGGGTCCTGGCATCGTCTATGAGCACGGAATCAACCTCGTCCACGATGGCATAATTGTGCCGCCGCTGAACCAGCTCGGCCGGACTGTGCGCCATGTTGTCACGCAGGTAATCAAATCCGAATTCATTGTTGGTCCCGAAGGTCACATCGCAGTTATAGGCTTTTCTCCTGGCTTCAGAATTGGGCTGGTGCTTGTCAATGCAGTCCACCGTCATCCCGTGAAATTCATAGATCGGGCCCATCCATTCCGAGTCACGCTTGGCCAGGTAGTCATTTACCGTGACCACGTGCACGCCCTTGCCGGTCATGGCATTCAGAAATACGGGAAGGGTGGCCACCACCGTCTTTCCCTCACCGGTCGCCATCTCGGCGATCTTTCCCTTGTGCAGGGCCACTCCGCCGATCAGCTGTACATCGTAATGGACCATGTCCCAGGTGATCTCATTCCCCCCGGCCATCCACCGGTTCTTCCAGTATGCCTTTTCCCCTTTGATCTCAACCGATTCCCTCGAAGCAGCCAGTGTTCGGTCATATTCGAGGGCGGTCACTTCAATGATCTCATTTTCCTTGAACCGCCTGGCAGTATCTTTGATGATGGCAAACGCTTCCGGGAGGATCTCATCCAGCACCTGTTCATATTTTTCATCGATTTCCCCCTCCAGCCGGTCGATCTCATGGTAGATGGCCTCCTTCTCCGTCACGTTCACCTCGGGGTCTTCCGCTTTCTCCTTCAACTCCTGAAGGGTGGCTTGCTCCGCTGCCACATGCTCAATGACCCGTTTCCTGAGACCGGCCGACCGCTCACGGAGCGCATCGTTGGTCAGTCCGGTGACGGATTCGTATGCCTCCCTGATCTGTTGCACGAAAGGCATCACCTCGCGCATATCCCGGTCCGCCTTGTTCCCGATAAACTTTGACAATATCCTGCCGACATCCATGATCTGCTCTGTTTTTTAAGTTGGGCGTCACGCTGAAAAGCGTGACAAAGTTACTTTTTTTAATCGGTCTTACATATAATGGATGATCGCGGTTCCGAATTCGGAACATTTCAGTGTGGTCGCATTTTCCATCAGCCGTGCAAAATCGTAGGTCACCTTCATCTGCTTGATGGCACTTTCAAGCCCTTTGACGATCAGTCCGGCCGCTTCGTCCCATCCCATGTACTGGAGCATCATCACCCCCGACAGGATCAGGGAGCCGGGATTCACCTTGTCCAGTCCCGCATATTTGGGAGCCGTCCCGTGGGTGGCCTCGAAAATGGCATGGCCGGTCTCGTAATTGATGTTGGCCCCCGGCGCGATGCCGATCCCCCCCACGATGGCCGCAAGTGAATCTGAAATATAATCCCCGTTCAGGTTCATGGTGGCGATCACCGAATACTCGGCCGGACGGGTCAGGATCTGCTGCAGGAACGCGTCCGCGATCATATCCTTCACCAGGATCTTACCCTCTTTCAGTGCCAGTTCCTGCGCTTTGTCGGCTTTATCCTTCCCCTTTTCCTCTGCGATCCTGTCATACTGGTTCCATGTGAACACCAGGTCGCTGAATTCCTGCTCCGCCAGCTCATACCCCCATTGCTTGAACTGTCCCTCCGTATATTTCATGATGTTTCCCTTGTGCACCAGGGTGACCGACGGCAGTTTCTTCCGGACCGAATACTGGATCGCAGCCCGCACCAGCCGGAAGGTCCCCTCCCTGGAGATGGGTTTGATCCCGATGGAGGAGGTTTCCGGGAACCGGATGGTGGTCACCCCCATCTCCTCAATCAGGAATTTCTTGATCTTCTCCCCTTCTTCGGTTCCGGTCATCCATTCGATGCCGGCATAGATATCCTCAGAATTCTCCCGGAAGATGACCATGTCGGTCCTGCTCGGGTCCTTCACGGGCGAAGGAACCCCGTTGTAATGCTTCACAGGCCGGAGGCACACATACAGATCGAGGATCTGCCTGAGGGCCACGTTCAGTGACCTGATCCCCCCTCCCACAGGCGTCGTCAGGGGGCCCTTGATGGCGATCAGGTATTCGTAAAGGATGTCCAGCGTCTCTTCCGGGAGCCACTTGCCCGTCTGTTGATATGCTTTTTCTCCCGCGAGGACCTCCCTCCACATGATCTTCCGTTTGCCGCCGTAGGCTTTCTCCACCGCCGCATCGAACACCCGCACCGAGGCAGCCCAGATATCGGGACCGGTCCCGTCCCCTTCGATGAAAGGGATCACCGGGAAATCAGGAACATTCAATTTTCCAAACTGGTTTATGATTTTCTCACCGTTCATATTCGCATTGTTTTAATGGTCAAAATCAAGATTGAACCTGGACTTGAGGTGTCCGAGTTCGGGATTTTTCGTCATCAGGAAATCCAGTTTGTCCTGATCCGTATAAATTTTCTTTCCATTCTGTATATGGTCTGCCACCTCCGTGTAGATCTCCGGTTCCGGCAAACCCGCCGTATCCAGGAAATACCTGACCAGGCGCGGCTTGATGTGTTTGATGAAATGGTCCTTCTGCGCCTCCGTATTCAGGCGGACCAGCACACTGCCGTCCGCCTTGACCAGCGGTTTGTTGGATTTCAGCGTGCTGTATATCCGGGGTCGGCTCTTCTCGATGGTAGCCGCGTAATCATCCCACGCCCTGAGGATCAGGTCCGGTTCGGGCTCAGCCTGACGTTCACAGGATTCGGGGGACTTTCCCGGGACCGCTTCGCTGATCCCTTCTTCCGCTCCGGGTTCCGGTCCCCCGGAAGCACCCTTGAGGCTTTCTTTGATGGAGATGGAAGGCTTCCGCACGGTCCGACCGGAATGATTCTCATTCCCGGCTGATTCTCCGGGCGCCCCGGCAGCGGCAACTGACGCGGATGGCGGGGGTGACTGGGAGGCACCTGGTGAGGTGGCTGGTTGTGAAGCCGGGGGTTCTCCGGATCCATCCGTACTGTCAGGGGCTACTTTTTTTTTTGAACCGGACCCCAGGTTCGCTAGCCTGACCAGTGCCAGCTCGATGGTCAGCCGCTGGTTCCTGCTGGATCTGATCTGCAGGTCCGCCTGGTTACAGACTTCCAGTCCCCCGTATATGAAATCAAGCGGGATCCCGGCGGACCTGGAAAGGTATTTTTCCCTGATCCCCGCGCCCACCTCCATCAGCCGGACGGTCTCGGGATCCTTGCAAACCATCAGGTCGCGCAGGTGGGCTGCAAAACCGTTGATGAAATTGCGCCCGTCGAAACCCTTGCCCAGGATTTCATCAAAGATCAGGAGCGCTGCGGAAACATCCCCGTCAAGCAAAGCCGATGTGGCTTTGAAATAATATTCATCGTCCAGGATATTCAAATTGGTGATCACATCCCTGTAGGTGATCTTCCCTCCGGAAAAACTGACCACCTGGTCAAAAATGGAAAGGGCATCCCGCATGGCCCCGTCCGCTTTCCGGGCAATCACATGCAGGGCATCCTCCTCGAAACCGATCTTCTCATGCCCGGCAATCTGCTTCAGGTATTCCACGATGTCCTCCACCCGGATCCGGTTGAAGTCATAGATCTGACAGCGGGAAAGAATGGTGGGAATGATCTTGTGCTTCTCGGTGGTGGCAAGGATAAATATGGCGTGCGCGGGAGGCTCCTCCAGGGTTTTAAGAAAAGCATTGAAAGCGGACTGGGAGAGCATGTGCACCTCATCGATGATATAGATGCTGTAGGATCCGATCTGCGGCGGGATCCTCACCTGTTCGGTCAGTTTCCGGATATCGTCGACCGAATTATTGGAAGCGGCATCCAGTTCATGGATGCTGTAGGAGCGGTTCGCGTTGAATGACCGGCACGACTCGCACTTGTTACAAGCTTCTCCCGCCTCGGTGATCTGAAAACAGTTGATTGTCTTGGCAAAGATGCGCGCACAGGTGGTTTTGCCCACTCCGCGGGGACCGCTGAACAGGTAGGCGTGGCCCAGATGCTTTCCCAGGATTGAATTCTTCAGCGTGGTGGTAATGGATCGCTGCCCGACCACATCGCTGAAACTGTCGGGTCTGTATTTACGTGCGGAGACGATATAAGTGGCCATATGTCAAAAATCGAGTCTAAAGATAGAAACTTAGGCACAAAGTTGAAAATGATCGGTACAGAGATAAAAAAGGTTCGCTTTCTTTGCGGTTGTTCCAAAACTTTCTACTTTTGCACTCGATTTTTTAACATCATCATTATAAACCATGTTGAATCAATACGAGACCGTTTTCATTGCAACTCCCGTTTTGTCTGAAAATCAGATGAAGGAAGCGGTAAGCAAATTCAAGAAGATCATCACCGACGAGAACGGTGAGATCGTGCACGAAGAGGACTGGGGCCTGAAAAAACTGGCCTATCCCATTCAGAAAAAATCCACCGGCTTTTACCACCTGATCGAGTTCAGGGCTGATCCCGCCGCCATCGCGAAACTGGAAACCGAATACCGCAGGGATGAAAGGATCATCCGGTTCCTCACGACCAAAATGGAGAAGTATGCCGTGGCATACAGTGAGAAAAAACGGGCAAGAAGATCAGCAGAACAAACACAGGAGACCGAATAATGGCACAGGATAATACAGAAATCAGGTATTTAACGCCGCCGACAGTCGAGATCAAAAAGAAAAAATACTGCCGGTTCAGAAAGAACAGGATCAAATACATTGACTACAAGGACCCTGAATTCCTTAAAAAATTCCTGAACGAACAGGGGAAGATCCTGCCGAGGAGACTGACCGGGACCTCCCTGAAGTACCAGAGAAAGGTTGCCGTGGCCATCAAAAGGGCAAGGCACCTGGCGTTGCTGCCCTATGTCACCGATATGCTAAAGTAAAAGGAGGACCAGGAAATGAATGTGATTTTGAAGCAGGATATGCCCAATCTGGGCCACAAGGATGACATCGTGACGGTGAAAGACGGATATGCAAGGAACTACCTGATCCCGAAGGGTTACGCCATCAGTGCCACCAGGGAAGCGACCAAGGTCCACGAAGAGATCCTCCGCCAGCGCGCCCACAAGGAACAGCAGATGAAAGAAGCAGCCATGAAAATGGCCGGGGAGCTGGAAAAGGTGTCGCTCACCATCGGAGCCAAAACCAGCACCAAAGGGAAGATCTTCGGATCTGTGAATACCATCCAGATCGCAGAGGCGCTGAAGGAGAAAGGATATGACGTGGACAGGAAGAACATTTCCATCAAGGATGACCTGATCAAAGAGATCGGAAGCTATTCGGCCACCATCAAGCTTCACAGGGAAGTGCATGTGGACATTCCCTTTGAGATCGTGTCCGAGTAAGCACACCGGCACAGAACTTACAATCCGGAACCGTCTCCCCGCAGAGGCGGTTTTTTCCTGTTTTCCGCACGGGACACCCAAATCCCCATAACTGTTTGATATTCAAAGGTGGTTTTTGTAATTTCAGAACTCCTGATCTGGTGACATAAAATTAGGCATTTCCGAAGGTTTTATCGCAAAAAGAAAATGCGGTATATTTGGAATATGCAACTACACTTACCAATCTTCCCCAGAGAAGCA
>Ga0272443_10000811_pt1 | contig 52027 bp, 46 predicted proteins | sample SSMAcet12_FD_193581 | JGI IMG/M metagenome (GOLD analysis project Ga0272443, IMG submission 193581) | Marine sediment archaeal communities from Little Sippewissett salt marsh, Falmouth, MA, United States - SSM-Acet-12 | ecosystem: Environmental > Aquatic > Marine > Wetlands > Sediment ...
GAACGAAGCCCGTACTGTGGCTGAGTCAACGATGACGGGGATACTGTGCCGGATCACCAGCTATACAGGCGAGTTGGTACGGTGGTCAGATTGTATGGAGAAACAAGATTCCAAGTGGTATAATTTGACGCTCAAGCCTGCCGCGGGAGAATTCGAGATGGGCGATGTGCAATTACCACCGGAAGATGTGGTGGCTATTCCCGGTAAACCGGACCCGCGTTTTAAGGATATCAAGTAAGCAATAAATGATGCTATAGAGAAGGCTGCGTTTCTAAAAGGGCGCAGCCTTTTTTGTTTTTAATTTACCGGTTGAAATAGTCGGTGATGCCTTGAGCCAGGGCGGCGGCTAGGTGGGAGCGATACTGTGGGGAAGAGAGGTTTTGGGCATCGGTATGATTGGTCAAAAAACCACATTCAACCAACAAAGAAGGGCGGGAATGGGCTTCCAAGACTCTGAGTCGCTGAGGGCGAATAGGACGACAGGAGATGTTTGCTTTTTCGAGGGCGGCTTTTAGGAAACGGGCGGCAGTTTTGCTGCGAGTTGAGGCGTTGCGGGCGATGAGGATAGTGGCACCATCATTGTATGATTTGCGGGAGGCGTCGGCATGAATGGAGATAAAAAGATCGGCCTTGAGACGTTCGGCAAAGTCAGCCCGGTCGTCCAAGGGGACAAAATCATCATGGCCGCGAGTCATATATACACGAGCACCACGCTCCTGGAGCATTAAGGAAAGCTCATGGGCAATAAGTAAAACGATGGTCTTTTCCGGGAGTGGGGAAAGCCCCTGGGCGCCAGGGTCCTTGCCACCGTGGCCGGGATCAATAACAATGGTAACAGGTCCGATGTGGGATTTTGGCGGAGTCGGAGGCGGGGGAGTCGGAGTGGGTAGAGGAACTGGTTCGATAGGTTGGGGCGGGCGAGGTGTAGGCGTGGGTAAATTCATCCTTACCACGGAGGGCTGGCGAGTCGGAGCAGGCGAATAACATCCGGGCAGGATACATCCAATAAGAAATAATAGCAGAGGCCAGATTACGGATGCATGAATATAACGTTGGACTAATATTCTACTCATGTGGGCTGGATGACTGTTGAGAAATTTTAACCGGGATTTTTGTAAACCTCTTGGGGGTCATAAATCGGTTCGTCGATAAATTCCAATTCACTGGTACTACCGGGTTTGATCCGGCGATAAAAGCAGGAGCGATAGCCGACATGACATTGGCCGGCGTCAACTTCTACCTTGAGAAGCAGGCAATCCTGATCGCAATCGACGAGTATTTCCTTAACCTTCTGGATATGGCCGGATTGTTCTCCCTTGAGCCAGAGTTTTTGGCGGGAGCGGGAATAGTAATGAGCCTGGCCGGTAGTGATGGTTTTTTCGAGGGCCTGATCATTCATATAAGCGATCATAAGGATTTGTCCCGTGGCGGCGTCCTGGGCCAGGGCGGGGATAAGTCCGTGAGCGTCAAATTTGGGAGTGAAGCCGGTGCCGAGTTCGATCTCTTTCGAGGCAGACATATAATTTCTCCTTAAGAATTAAAGGATAGAGTTAGCTTAAGCATATTACTTTAAACCAAAATCCTAAGTACTAAATCCTATCCTCCTTCGCCTTCTACGAGGCTACGGCGGACAAGAATTCTAAACAATATTAAATTACCAAAATCTAAATTATTTAAACAATAAAGAGTATTGTTGATATTATTTGAGAGCGCGAGCGACGTTAATCAGAGCCGGGGGACAAAGGCCAAATACATGCTGAAATATATCAGAAAAGCCGGCCTGGATCAATAGTTTTTGGAAACGACGGCGGGTACAGTGGTGAACGTGGCCTTCGACATAGGCGACGCAGATTTCAAAGATAAAATAACCGAAAAGATCGTCGCGAGAACCATCGATTAAAATTAATTGACCGTTCGGGCGAAGAACCCGGTGCATTTCATTGAGGGCCTGCTGCTGGTTGGGGTAATGGTGGAAGGAGTTGCAGCAGGTGACAATGTCGAAGGAATTGTCCTGGAAGCAGAGGTTTTCGGCGTCGCCTCCGGTCAAATGAACGTGACGGCAGTTAGGTAGAGAGGAAAATTTGGAACGGGCCTTGGAGAGCATATTGTCGGACATGTCCAGGCCCACGAGGGTGCCCAGCAGGGGACGCAGGGGAAGAGACCAGAGCAACAGGTTACCAGTGCCACAGCCGACGTCCAATAAACGGAGATTTTTCAGGCCCTGTCGCTGCCAACGTCGGAGCCATTCAAGGACACGGCGGAAACTGGGCCTAAATAAAAGGATATTAATGACGTCCCGGTCGTAATGCTCGGCCCAGCGGTGAAAATGCTCAGATGAGGTGGCCTTCCAGATATGTTGTTGTCCTGAATTTTCTGTCATAATCCCATATTTATAGGCTTAAAGCAGCTTAAAAGAAACTAAAGCAGGGTAGTGCAAATTGTAAAGGTAATATAATAGCCATAAAAGTCACAAAATAAACAAAAAGAATAAAAGATAAATTTTGTCGGCGATAACTTATTATAATACAGTTAGTTGTGACAATTTTGCAGATTTTAGAGATTATTATGCCAATATTATTTGACAACTGAATGATTTGGTGTATAATTCATTTAGAAGATGTATGAAAAATCACGACAAGTATATAGGAGAAACCATTGCCCGATAAATTAGGCCGACTGATGTTTGATTATGCAGCGTTGATCAGACGTTATCGCGATATAGAGATGGCCAAGATAGAAGAGGCCGCGAGACTGACCGAACGAGACCTAGCAATATTGAATTATGTTTATGATAAGGGTGAGGCGACGTTCGGAGAGATAGCCAATGAATTACATTTTAAGGCTATACCGCGGAGTTCGGCCAGCGCGATATCGCAGGCGATCACCGCGCTCTATACGCATGATGGTTTAGTGGAAAAACGACTGAACCCCAAAGATCAACGCCAACCAATAGTGACATTAACCGAAAAAGGAAGAACTGTGGTAGAGAAGGTTAGAGCTGTGCGAATAGACATTTACAACAAAGTAAAACTCTCCATGGACCTGAGTCAAGAAGAGAGTGCGGTAATCGAAGAAGCGTATTCGCGCGGCATAACAAACTTCAAGGATATTTTAGAAGATATGCATAAATAAGGCGGCAACGTCGCGAAAGTTAAAGCGAGCATATCCATTATTAGTCATAGAATATAATGATGGCGGATATTTATGAGGAGGTGCTCAAATGAAAGCGGTAAGTTTTATTTGTTTAGCGGGGTTTTCATTAGTCAGCTTTAATTTAGCAAGCCTGCAGGCAGAAGGAGGGGGGCATCCAGCGGTCGTTTCCAATAACATACAATATAACTATGGGGGGATGGAATATGCCAGAAGTCACCACGGCCTTGGGGGTTATAGAGGTGGGTACATTTATCCATTGCATTGTTCAGCAGGAGAGTATTATTGCGATACACCATGTTTGTACTGGCGCAAACCGGTGCGCTATCATCTGCCCTGGAATCGTATGCCAATTAGAGTTACCCAAGTAAATGCAGGTGAAAGCTTTTTCTACCAGAGAATACCTATATTGGTAGAAAACAAGCCGGAAGTGCAAACGGCAGTGCTGGAGCAGCCGGGGGGATTTGTCGAGCGTGAACAATTTTTGATAGAGACGGCTTTGAGGGGGAATCATCAGGAACGCCTACTGGCAGCTGAGGAACTGGGTGAGTATAGAAGTGTGACGTCGGTAGCGGTTCTGGTTGATGTGTTATTTAATGAAGGCCGGGCCGAGGTGCGCCAGGCGGCAGCGAAGAGCCTGGGAGAAACAGAATTAGCAATTGCATATGAACCGCTTAAACGCAGGTTGGCGGAAGAGAAGAATGAAGAGGTACAGGGTGCGATAAAGGAAGCCATGGCGACTATACAAAGCAAATCTGATGGGGATTTGCCGGTCCGGAGTGAGACACCCGATAAGCGATATGGGACACAAAGAATAGCAGATTACCTGGAGGATCTGCGTTATGGGCGAGCACAAATACGGGAAAAGGCGGTGGAAGAACTGGGCGAGTATAAGGAAAGCCGAGCGGTGGCAGCCCTTATCAATAGGTTGATCAATGATCGTGATCAAGAAGTGCGTCAGGAAGCGGCCCAGAGTCTGGGAGAGATAGGTGATGAGATGGCTGTGCCTTTTCTGGAGGCGGCACAGAAATACGACCAGGAGAAATCAGTGCGCAAGGAGGCGGAAAAGTCCAAAAAGGCAATCATATAATTAATAAGTGGTTACAGGCAAGACCACAACGCGGTTAGCGTAAAAGATGTTTGTCAAACCTCCAAATAATACAAAGCCTGACAGAGGGAGGTGTATCATGAGTGCAAAAAAAATATTACCACAAATCTTAGCCTTGTTTTTCCTGCTGGCGGGGGCGGAGGTGGAAGCCAGGCCGGGTAAAAGTCGAGGCAGTACGAGCCAACGGCAAGGGGCGACCCTAGGCAAAGGGACTGCAACCCGGCAAAGTTCAATCCAGCGGAGTTCAACCCGACAGAATGCAACCCGACAACGCTTTGCGGATATCCAGCGTCGTGCCATCCAACAAAGAGAAGCGGCGGTGGCGCAACAGAGGCGAACTATAGCTGAATATCAACAGCGTGCGGCGCAACAAAGGGCACAAAACATCAAGCTATATAATCAACGTGTGGAGCAAAATAAAGAGCTGGTGGCGCGACAGGTGCGGGAAAATACCGCGCGGGCGGAAAGAAACAGAACTGAATATGAACAGCGGGTGCAAAGCTGGCAGCAACAGGTAGAACAGCAAAGGCAGAAAAACATTGCTTTGCAGGAACAAAATCGGGCGCAGGCGGAAGAGCGTATGCGTCAGGTACAAGTTCAGACCTCAGAGCGGTTAAGGGAAAACATTGCTTTGCAGGAAAAAAATCGGATTCAGGCGGAAGGTCGTCTGAAAGAGACGCAGAGCCGAATCACGCAGAGGGTTCAGGGCAATATTAATTTACAGGAACATAATCGCGCCCAAACTGAAGAACGACTGGATCGGCTCTATGAACAAATAGCACAAAATAGGCAGGAAAGTATAAATAAACTTACCGTGGGCAGGGAACAGCAGCAAAGGGCCCTGGATAACTGGAAAGAACAGGTCGCGGCGCAGAAAAGTGTACGACTGGCGACGGGCGAGAATATAAAGTCACGTCAACAGGAGGCCCTGGGTAACCTGGCAAAGCAATATGAGACCCAAAGGCAAGTGCGTGACAGCCAGGCTAAAATAGTTCGAAAAGTCCAGAATGAAGTTCTGGATCGACAACAGGATGCCTTTCGCATGCAACAAAAGGTGCGTGAGCAACAATGGAAAAATGTGAAATCCGTGCAGCGAGAGACGCTTAGGCGGGTGCAGGACACGGCCGCGATTCAAAGGCAGGTTCGTAATGTTCAGTGGGAGGAGGTAAAAGCCCGGCAGAGGGAAGCGATCAACCGCTGGCAGGATCAGTTGGCTACGCAAAGAAAAGTAAGAGCGATACAAGCGAAAGCATTGAAGCCCCGGCAGTTTGTAAGCGGACATAACCGTAAGAGACATGTGTTTGTACCCAGAGATATACATATAAACCACTATCAAGCGCGCATGAGTTACCAGAAGATCCATCACTCCGAACGTCTGCACCACTGGTATCGGAAAAAACATGGTTCTTACCGGCGTTACCATAATGATCGTGGATACTCCTTTGGAATGTCGTTAATTCACGTTTTTGGGTGCACCTTTGGAGGCGGGTTCTATTACCGTCCATGGGTTGATACCATTTATATTCACGAACCTGTTATAGTGGAGCGGGAAGTGATTATAAGTGAGCCGGGGGTGGTGCTGGAGCCTGGTACGGAGAAGTATTTCTCCCGTCAGGAAATATTGATCGATCAAGTGCTTTTGGGTACCCCGGAAGAACGAGAGTTGGCGGCTTATGAGCTTTCTAGTTTTCAGAGTATCGCTTCGATAGCGGCCCTTATGGATGCTATGATAAACGATGCCGAGGCCAAGATAAGGGCGGCGGCGGCAGTGAGCCTGGGGACGATCGGGGAGCCGATGGTGTATGAAGCGCTGCTAAGGATAGCAGCGGCGGACAATGAGGAAATTGTTATACGAGCCGCTACCAACGCCGCAGAGGATATCAAGAGCAAATACAGCGCAGAGGATTTATATGTCTTTAATGTTGGCATGCCCATGAATCAAGGTGATGTGGAACTGGGGCAATACCTGGAAGAAATCCGTCTGGGAACGGACAGCGAACGCCAACGAGCGGCCCGGCGGCTAAGAGATCAGAAAGGTACGCAGGCGGTGGTGGCTTTGGTTGATGCCCTGATTAATGATCTTAGTGAAGATGTACGCGAAGAGGCGGCGGCGAGTTTGGGTGATATCGGAGATCGCATGGTGCTGCCGTTTTTGGAAGCTGCGCGGGTGGGTGATCCGGAAAAGTCCGTTCGGAAAGAAGCCGACGAAGCCATCAATAAAATTCGTAATACAATTATTTAAGGTATATGAGCAACCAGCTTAAGTTAATATGGAGATATACTAACATGAATAAGACAGGAAAAATGGTTTTGGCAGGGGCAGCGATTTTGCTAATGTTGCTCTCAACGGTAGAGCTGGAAGCCGGGTCATGCAGCGTGGGATTTTCTTATAGTTCACACCATCGGGGACCGCATCACTATTATAGGCCGAGCATGCATCGCAGTTACCATGGGAGAGGTTATCGCAGTGGGTGCGGTTCCATAAACTTATATGGTACGGTCTGGGGGAGCTATTATCGGCCGCGCTATCCGGTGTGTCGCACCTATCATTATTACAGACCCCCGGTATATGTTTATGAGAGTAGTCCGAGAGTAATCGTGAGAGAAAGCGCACCGGTGATAGTGCGTGAAAGCCGACCTCATCTTGAAACAATAGATCCGCATCCGGTACGGGTAGCCGAGTACAAACCGGTGGTGACTTACATAGCGACCCAGCAGGATTTGATCGATGAGCTTCTGCGGGGAGAGCCCGAAGAGCGTATGGAAGCGACAACTAAATTAAGTGAACATCCGAATATTCGGAGTGTGGCGGTATTGATAGATGCCTTGATCAACGATGCCGATGCACGAGTGCGGGCGTCGGCGGCACATAGTCTGGGCGAGATAGGTAATCCCTGGGCATATGAGGCCCTATTGCGCAGCGCGCAGGCAGAAGCAGATGAGAAGGTAAAGCAGGCGGCCGAACAGGAAAGTGAAATTCTAAAAGAAAAGGCAGAGACGCAAAATATATATGTCAGTGAAGTATTTCCACCCATGAACACGGGGGAAGTGAAGCTGGGGGAATATCTGGAGGATCTGCGCTTCGGTGAAGATAACCAACGGGAGAAAGCGGCAGAAAAATTAGCCAAATATCGTGGGACTCAAACAACAGCCGCCTTGATCGATACGTTGATAAACGATGAGAAAGGTGATGTGCGTGAAGAAGCGGCGGAAAGTCTGGGCAAGATCGGAGACAGGATGGCCTTGCCGTTTCTGCAGTGGGCCAAGGAGCACGATGTCGATAAGGCGACACAGGATGACGCCAAAGATGCCATAAAAGATATTCATCAAAAGATACAATAATATTATAAAGGGTTCGCTATGATATCCCGGATAAGATTTACCAAGGTAGTCAGGGGGATTGTGTTTATAATTTTCTGGGGAGTTCTCAATAGTAGTGCCGAAGCACAAGCGGAAAAAATTTCCGCAAATACTACCAAAACCAAGGAGCGGATTAGCTCGACCCAAGATACCAGAAAAATCCACAACGTAAGGATGGTTAGTTTCTTTCTGAAAGACGGCAAAATGGTTTCGGGAAGGGAGATTACGGTTGATAGTAACAAGATTACCGTGGCAGAATTGATAAACAGCCATATTGTGGTCAATACATATAGCACGCGGGAAATAGATATAAAAAGTCGCACGGTAAGAGTCATTCCGGAAATAGATTATTATGAAGAACTGGCTGTGTATTTTGCCAGCCGTACGGGAGACTTTCGAGATGATCCGGATGATTTTATTCAAGCGATTCGTTTTTATGAAAAGGCTCGTAATGTTCTGATCGAAGCGGACAGGGGGGATTCTCCTAAAGCGGATGAAATCCAAAGAAAAATAGCAGCCCTACAAGCGGACCGTCAAGTGTGGGTGCGAGAAACACAGGATCGGGCCGAACTAAGAAAGCTGGAAATACAAGCGACGCTCAATGATAGAATCCAATTGTTGCAAGAAGAGAATGACAAAAGCAAAGATTATCTCGAAAAACTCGCAGCCGAACTTAAAATTCTAAGGCAAGATATTTTGCTCCTGAGCAGAGATATCAGTTTGAGCATGAGCCGACTAGAGGAGGAAACCATATCCAACCGGCGTGAAATGGACGAGTTGTGGCGGCGCCGATCCGCAAGCTATTTCTATGGTTCACCCGCTCTTCAATATCCACCCCGGATCTATTACCAACCCGGGACGCAAAATAACAGCCGTGGTCAAAAACTGCAAGATTCACAAAATCTGCCGAAAAATCAAACAAATACACCAAAGCCGGAGATTTGAACTGTGGCTTAGGCCATTGAACAGGGGGGATTTTACTTTTCTTTTGTCTGTTCGGCGTTTTGCTGGGCTTGCCTGATCATTTCCAAAAGAGAAACCATCTTCGGTTGAGGGGGAGTAAGTATTTTCTGGATTTCTTCTTCGGAATAGTGGGTGCGTATAAAGTGCTCGATGTCGAAGTGCTCAAACCAACAATCAAAAATTTTGCGACAGGGCAGCGGAGAACTGCCCTGTCGACAATAACTGAAATTCACTTCATGGCCGAGCATTCGGCAGCGAATCTTGCGTTGGTCGTGTTCATCTTTGCTCATGGATTTATAACAAGCAATGACTCAAGGGACCAAACGTGTTCCATAGTTTGGTCGAGTAATCGATTATTACCATTTACCTGATTTGGCCGTGCTGGGCTTGGGCAAATCTTTGGTGTCGGCCAATGATTTCTGCAGGTCCTCGTCGGGCAAAGGATAGTCAGCAAGTTTACCCTCGAGGAAGGCCTGGTATCCGGTCAGATCCATTAAGCCGTGGCCGCTCCAGTTGAACAGGATTACCTTTTCCTTGCCTTCTTCTTTAGCCTGATTGGCTTCGCGGATAACCGCGGCCAAGGCGTGGCTGGTTTCGGGGGCGGAGATGAATCCTTCGGTACGGGCCCATTTAATAGCCGCCTCGTAACATTCGACCTGGTGTAAGGCCAACGGTTCCAGTAATCCTTCCACGATCGCCTGAGAGACCAGCGGAGCCATGCCGTGATAGCGCAGTCCACCAGCATGAATGGGCGGCGGGACAAAGGCGTGCCCAAGAGAATGCATGGGCAGCAGGGGAGTCATGCAGGCGGTATCACCGTGATCGTAACTGAAGGGTGCGCGGGTCATGGTAGGACATGAGGTAGGTTCAACCGGGACAATTTTGATATCGGCACCAGCGATCTTGTCGGCCACAAACGGAAAGGCCAAGCCGGCGAAGTTACTTCCACCTCCAGCACAACCTATTACGACATCGACATTCTTTTCGCCACAACTTGCCAATTGTTTTTTAGCTTCCAGGCCGATGATGGTCTGATGCAACATAACATGATTCAAGACGCTACCTAAAGAATAACGTGTGGATCCGCTGGTGTCGGTGACTGCTGCTTCGATAGCTTCGCTGATGGCGATACCGAGGCTGCCGGGGGTATCGGGGATTTGTTCAAGTATTTTTTTGCCGGCCTGGGTTTCGTTACTGGGGCTGGCGACACATTTACCGCCCCATGTTTCCATCATAAGACGGCGGAACGGTTTCTGATCGAAGCTGATCCGAACCATAAAGACCTTGCATTCCAGGCCCAATATGGCGCAAGCGAAGGAAAGGGCACTGCCCCACTGGCCGGCACCTGTTTCGGTGGTGAGGCGTTTGATACCAAATTGCTTATTGTACCAAGCCTGGGCGACAGCGGTGTTGGGCTTGTGAGAGCCGGGAGGGCTTACACCTTCGTTTTTATAGTATATCCGGGCGGGGGTGCCGAGGGCTTCTTCCAAATAGCGGGCCCGATATAGAGGCGAGGGTCGCCAACGATATAAAATATTCAAGATGTCCTCGGGAATATCGATCCAGCGCTCGGCAGAGACCTCCTGCTCAATCAGGTTCATAGGGAAAACCGGGGCGAGCATATCCGGGGTAACCGGATTGCCGTCGGGTCCCAGGGGAGGCTGCAGGGGGGTAGGCAGGTCAGCCGCCAGGTTGTACCATTGACGAGGAATATCTTTTTCATCCAAAAAAACTTTAACAGACATTGACAAAACTCCTTTTAATTAGAATATTTTCATCAGCATTACAGTGGTCGTAACACCTTCGGGCCGATCGACGGCGCTGAACTCAAACAGGCAGCGAGCGACGATCTGCATTTTCAGCGGAGGCAGAAAAACACTAGCTTCCGGACCTATCGCGGAGACGCGATCATGGACACTGGTGTCATAGGCATATTTTGCGTCCTTGCCGTCGTCACTAGAGAGCTGCCATTGGGAATAACCGGATACGCCTACTTCCCAGATTTTTTTGAGGGTTTTGCCTATGCCCCACTCGAAGAGAATATCCTGACCGGGCCTCACGTCGGTATGATCCTTATAGCTGTGGATTTCATAACGACTGAGCAGTGAAGCCGACCAGGTTTTTTCCTCATCGAGATAATAGGTGCCACCGAAGGTGAACATCGTAGTCCAGAAATCTTTGCCAGCAGAAGCCGGATTGTTTTTATTATACTTGCCCGTGGGGAGCCAAAGAGCGAAGGCAGCACCGAGATCATAACGGTCGCCATGCCAGGCCAAATCAATCGGCTCAATACCGATGTCGCCAATGCAAAAATCATTGAATTTTACCCGGCCCCCGGGAGTAGTACGCTCTAAATCAGTTTGCACCAAGGGTACAAAAATATCCATACCATAGTCGGCACCGAGTATTTTCTGGTCGGTAATCCAGACTAAACGGGGTGCGATAACCAGGGCATCGAGGTCCAGGTCAGAGCCGTCATTTTCACCGCCGCGATCGCGGTAAACATCAGAGTTATAATAGTATAAATAATTCCGCAGGTACAAACCGGGCGGAGGCAGAGTCGCTGCCTTGATACCTTCCACACCCAAGGGATAATGACCTGTTTCGGCGGCAAGGGGGGCGACCGTCAAGAAACCCAAAAGTACCACAATAGTAAGGGTGATTTTAGTTAGTGCTCGCATAGTCTAGTTATTCCTTTCGTAAAAAAACTGAAAAAACATTTGTACTACGAAGAATTGTTCGCAGCCAACACAATATTGCCTAGTTTCCAACGTGAAAAATACGAGACGGCGAACCGACATTTTATGAAATATAATTTCCTAAAACAAGCTTAAAATACAAATATAAGGGGTAAGTTTTAACAGGTATAGAAACAGCATATAAAGCTCTGTTAAATAGTAAGTTACGGTGTGCTGGCGGCAGGTGGAAATTTAGTTTTCTGGTGGTAGAACTGCCGGCGTAAATTTGGGGTAATGGGAGAGGAATTGCATGTCAAAAAGGGGGGTAGGTTGATGTGGATTAATAAAAAAAGTTGTAAGTGAACAGTCCTTCTCCTTTGCAATGCTTTCTATTCACTTACAACATTTATTGTAAACGGCTAAGAGCCGATTTTTTTTGGGCCCAGGCTTGGATGTCCGGTGAGAACGTGACAAGCCTGGGAGGGAGAGAGAGCAAATTTATTACTTTTACTGTCTCAAGTATTCAATTGTCTTATTGATAGCGGTCATAAAGACCGGTTTCTTTTGGGCCCAGGCTTGGGAGTCCGGTGAGAACGCGACAAGCCTGGGAGGGAGAGAGAGCAAATTTATTACTTTTACTGTCTCAAGTATTAAATTGTCTTATTGATAGCGGTCATAAAGACCGGTTTCTTTTGGGCCCAGGCCTGGCAATTTGATTCGATCGTCAAGCCTGGGAGGGAGAGAGAGAGCAAACTTAATCCCTTTATTAACTTTTATGTAAATGCCTCATCTTCCGAAGAGGAGTGGCATAACTCAACCTGGTCTACCGGCACAATCAAGGGGCTCATAACTCCACCCACCTGAATAATCGCATAGTAATCTGATTTTTCTCCTGCATCACTCAACTGCACGACTTTGCCTGTAAGATTCAGTCGGTTGGTAATCCTTGCCAAAACTTGTTCACGATCAGGGCAAACAATGCTCGATAATTGAAATCGAACTAAAGATCCTGATCGTACATCCGTAAAAAACATTTTCCTGCTCCTTTGGGCGATTAAATAAACAATAGTATTAAAAGCAAACGATGTGCCAGGATGACAAAAGAATTTCAAAGAAAATCATGTTTTGTGTAACTATTTGCAAACAGGTCGGTTAGGAAAAGTGAAAACTGAATTGATAGATTTCGAGTAAAGAAACGGCAGCAGAAACATAAGTGTCAGTGGGAAATCTTTTTCCAGCAGTGTGTAACAGTCTGCATGGTCCATGAGTTATTTTTTCTGATTATAGGGGATAGTGCAGCGTAAAACGGGATTTGTATTGGTGTGAAAAAGTTTATACATGATGGGAAAATATTTGCACGGCAATTTGCGCGCAATATCGCAGAGGTTTTATAGTAAGGATAAAGAATGGTAAATGCTTTCGCGTTTTTGCTTGTTACACGTTCCGGCATAATTGTAAGAAGGTTCTTTTGCCGGTGATAAACGTGATATAAGACTGCGAAAGCCAAGAGTGGTGATAAAAGATCGCTTTATGCGTAAGCATGCATGCAAACTGATACCGAACGTAACAGGTGTTCTTTAACGCAAATGGTATTTATGCAGCTTGTTGTAAAGAGTGCGCCGGGTTATACCCAGGGTTTGGGCCAGGCTGGTCTGATTGACGCCTCGCTCAAGTAAGCGCTCAAGCATAAATCTCTCATATTCATCCACGGCTTCGGCAAGGCCCTTGGAACCGTAGGCCAAGGCATTGATAGTTTTTTCGGGAACGCTTAATCGTTCCTCATCGGCAGGGCCTCTGAGAGTTTTGCGGATGATCTCCCGGGGTAGATCAGTGATTTCAATCCGGGAGCCCTTGTCCTTAAATATGAGAATTTGCCTGACTATGTTCTCCAGCTCCCGGATATTTCCGGGGCCGACCGCCTGAGCCAGGACTTCATATACCTGGGGCTCAACCGAGTTGATACGGCAGCGACAATAATGAGCATATTTATCCAGAAAATTCTGGAAGAGAGCGGGAATATCTTCCTTGCGCTGCTTTAAAGAAGGAACAGTCAACTGGATAACATTCAAGCGTTGGTACAAATCCAGCCTGAAAGTTCCCTCTTGCACCATTTTTTTGAGGTTGCGGTGAGTAGAGGCAATAATTCTTACGTCAACGGGATATTCCTTGTCGCTGCCCACGGGCATGACTTTGCCTTCCTGGGCTACCCTGAGAATTTTAGGCTGCAGGGACAAGTCCAGTTCCCCGATCTCATCCAAGAGGATGGTGCCGCCGTTGGCCGCACGGAAATATCCCAGGCGATCCTGGGTAGCGCCGGTGAAAGCACCTTTTTTATGTCCAAACAATTCACTCTCGGCCAAGGTGCCAGCAATGGCGGCACAATTAACACTTATGAAACTGTTGGACTGGCGTTTCTCGTCCATTTCGTGGATGATTTCCGCCAATCTCTGTTTACCCGTTCCAGACTGACCATAAATGACGACAGGCGCATCGGATATGCGAGAGGCCTGTTTAGCCTGTTCGATTACTTCGAGTAGTGCGTCACTATTGCCAACCAATCCATTATTAGAGGCATCAGGCAAAAGATCCTGTTCGCTTTTGCGCTGCTGCAATTCGTGGTAATGGTCCAGAGCTTCTTCAATTTGTTCAGCCAAGGTATGATGAAAATCATCCTGTTTGGCGTCGATCAGGGCAGAAACACCCTGAACCACAGCCTGGCAACTTTGCTCAAGGTTCAATTGGCTGGTTGTGATCAGAAGCACCTGGCATGAAGGATGATGATGGCGCAAACGGGGAAGAAATTGTATGACTTTTTCAAAGCCTTCCTTTGAGGAATTCAACTGATCTCTTTCATCGTCCGATAATGTCAGAACGAGCAAGCACAGCGAAGTTTCCTTAAGAAGGTCTTTAAAGTCAGACCAACGTTGCAGAACACGCGTAGGTATTCCCCGTGACTGATCAAGTAATGATACTGTGGCACGTCTAAGATTAGGATCAGCCGCAAAAACAGCAGCTAGATTCCTCCCGCGATGTTTAAACACACCTTTTCTCCCTCTCTACTTCCATGTGGTGACTGCACTAAAGAAATAGCTACCTAGATGGAGAAATGAAACCCTGAATAAGTTCCTTAGATTCTCTCTCCATATAGATTATACGCAAAATCAATACCATAACCAAGACAAATAAGAAGCGAAATGCATGTTGCGTTGTAAGTGTTAGTGTATAAAAGTGTTATGTTGCATGCGTCCTATAATTAACAGGTGGTACTGTTCGGCATTATTTACGGTGATGTTGATTTGGAAATACAAAATATGGGGGCGGGGAAAGATAAAATTCTATAACTAACCTAATTTTAACATTTTACGTAAGTTAAAGCCTCATGGCCGGGCGTTGACAAAAGGCAACAATTTGGCGGCTGAAACCATTCCGGATTACATGAAGCCGAATAGTTTTACAATTAATTCATAAGTTATATATAAAAACACCCTACAAAAAGTACCTCAACAGGGAGTTTTTGAGCATTAATAATACAGTTTCAGTCGTTTTTAGGTCCGATAAATATATTATTATCATAATCTTTCTCGTGATCAGGTTAATATTGGAAGGTGACCTTTAAAAAAATGGAAGGATCCGAGCTCGCCGTAACCCGGACCCTCCAAGCCAGGCTGTCCCAGCATAAGCCGGGAGACCCACAGCCTTGTCGTTAACATTATCGACTGGAGAATCATTCCGGCTTAATTTCCCGGACTTTTTTCTTGTTGGGAGGGTAATATCAGAGATTAGATGATTTGCAGGACCGTAAGCAGGAAGGCCAGAGTCCCCAGAATAATAACAATAATGATTAAAATCGCGACGATTTTGCTAAGAGGGCCCTTGCGCGGGATAAAGACACCATCCTTTAAGTAGCGAAATAGTATGTCGCCGCAATAGGGGCAACTGTCCATCTCCGGAGTAATGGGCTTTTTGCAGTTAGGGCAGTGGGTAAGATGATCCTGTAACCGTACCGGTTCGTCAAATTCTTCCAACTCTTCGTCTTCTTCCCAAATATTATCATCTTCTTGTATATTCACTGGCTTATCCGAAATTCAAATTATTTGTATATATAACGATGAACAATTATATGCTTTTACGAAGTAACTGGTTGACAAAATTTGTGACCACAGAATCCTTGCCAGCCAATTCCCGTTGATGATAACTGAGCAGCTCGTGAGCTTTGATAACAATATTACGCGGAGCCATTTGGGCCTGGGAGGGATTTTGTAAAATGGTCAGAACCAGGGGCGCGAGGAGCCTTTTTTCCATGATTGCCGGTTCGCAATCCCGGCAAATCATGCCGCCAGATTGGCTGCTGAAATACAGGTTCGTGGTGGACGATATGTCTCTGCTGCAGCTAGAGCACCTGTCCCAAACGGGGGCTAAACCGATCTCCCGCAATAATATCAACTCAAAATTGAGCAGGGGCAGTTCCGGGCGATTTGTTTGGCAGAGTTGTTGGAGGGCCTCGGTGAGGGCCTCAAAGAGTTTTACGTGCGGATCGCAGTCTTCGGTAAACTCGGCCAACAAGGCAGCTATATATTCACTGCAATGGAGCGAGAGCAGGTTACGCCTCAATTGGGGGTAAGCCTGCTGCAGTTCGAATTCGGTTAAGGTGGCAAGGTTGCTTTCACCGCGGGAGGGTACAAAGAAAATTTCCCCGGCGGTAAGAGGATCGATTCCGCCGCCAAATTTACTTTTCGGACGGCGAGAGCCCTTGGCGATGGCGTTGAGCTTGCCGGTTTGACGGCCGAAAAGGGTGACAATCTGGCTGGTTTCCGAATAATCACGGCTGCGGATACATACGGCCTGATCTTGAATTTGAGGCATGATTATTCGTCCCGAGTTTTTGGAGCCTGGGGAGCGATGACGATGCGGAGACGGTTGATTTTACGTTCCCCGGCATCAATAACCGTAAAGTTGAGATTGTCGTGTTCGAAAGTCTCGCCGGTGATGGGTATGTGTCCAAGTTTGGCAAAGGTGAATCCGCCGATAGTTTCATAATCCTGGTCTTCAGGGATCCCCAGGTTGAGTTCGTCATTCAACTCATCAACTTCATAACGGGCGTCCACTTCAAAGGTGTTTTCGTCTATTCTTTTAATAGATTCCGCCTGGGGAGCTTCATACTCATCAACAATCTCTCCAACGAGCTCTTCCAGTATGTCTTCAATGGTTACCACGCCGGCGGTACCGCCATACTCGTCGAGAACCACCGCCATGTGAACTTTCTGGTTTTGAAAATCATGCAGGAGGTTGCGCAATTTTTTGCTCTCCGGCACAAAAAAAGGTTTACGCAGCAGGGGGCGAATATCTTCGGAATCGTCCGGATTACTCAAGTGTCTCAAGAGATCCTTGGCGTAGAGAAGCCCGCTGATATTGTCGATATTTTCCTCAAATACCGGATAGCGGGAGTGCCCTTCATTTATTACCGTTTCCACCGCCTGGGCGGGGGAGATATTGGCTTCCAGGGCTATTACTTCCGTACGAGGAGTCATGATCTCGCCGGCGGAGGTGTCACGAAAATCCAAAACGGATGCAATCATCTCGCGTTCTTCTTCGTCCACCACTCCTTCCTTTTCCTGCTCTTCCACCACACTGAGGAGCTCTTCCTGTTTTTCATCAAGGCGGTTGTTCTCGTATTCGGGGGAGACGCCGGCCAAGCGGCGTACCACCGGATCAATCCAGAAAAACACGGCGTTAAGAGGCCAACTTATCCAGGCAAAAATTTGCAGAAACGGGTAACCGTAAACGAGCAGGGTTGTTCCGGCGTGCTGGGACCAGGTGTGTGGTATAACGACGGAAAAGATGGTTAAAATCAGGGCAGAAACAAAAAATGCTATGAATAAAGGTTTGAATATCTGGGTGTGAGATGATTCATACCGGATTACGAAATACCCCACTATGCACAATAATACCCCCAAATTGGCCAAAAGCCTCCACAGAGCCGTGCTGGAAAGAAATATCGGGTGTTGCTGTCTTAACTTTTGTACCAGGCCGGGCCGGCCTCTGTCGGTACAGATATCTTCCAGCTTAACCCAAGAGATATGACGCAGAGCCAAATGACTCGCTGAAAAAAACAAGGTCAATATCACACAAGCGCCTGCACCCAGCAAGCACCACGATCCAGGATCGTCCACTTTTTTTTATCCTGTTCCCCCAAACACGTTACCAAAACCCAACTCCTCCAGAAGCTGGTTTTCCATTTTATGCATTTTTTTTGCCTGTTCTTCAGTCTGATCATTATAACCCAACTGATGTAAAAGGCCATGTACAATATAAAGATTTAATTCGGCCTGGGGGTCATCGGTGTGTTCGCGGGTAACACGCAGAGCACATTGGACGTTGACCACCACCTCGCAATCCAGTTTGTTTTTCTGCGAGGGATCCGGGTCGCTCAGATCAAAGCTGATTACATCAGTTGGAGAAGATTTCTGCAAGTATTTTTCGTTGAGCTGGAGCATGAGGGCGTCGTCGAATAGCGCCAGACTGACTTCTGCTTCGTTTACATTCATTTTTTGCAAAACGTGTCTAACGGTCTGCTCCAGCTGAACGTGGTCAACAGATAGAACATTTTGATTATCGCTGATGGCTATTTCGATCCCGCTCAAGATTTTTTTTCATCTATAATTTCAGGGTTTTTTCAGCTAAATATTTATCCGGAGGCGATTATCTGGTCGGATTGCCCGATTTGACGGTTTCCAAGGGTGATTGAGTCAGCTTTTCCTGTTTGGGATAAGCGATGCGGGCATGATACATGCCGCATAAACTTTTAACCAGACTCTCTTCGAGGACATGCAGTTCCCGCATGGTCAGATCGCAGTTATCGAACTGGCCGTCCTGAAGGCGGTTCATGGCCATATTATGGACGACGTTTTCGATGCGACTGGGGGTCGGTTCCTGCATGGCACGGGTGGCACCTTCGACGGCATCGGCTAACATAACAATTGCCGCTTCCCTGGAAGCAGGCTTTGGGCCTGGATAACGAAATTCGGTTTCGGGAACGGCCCGGCCGTTTTCGGCTTCTTTTTTGGTTGCCTCATGATAAAAGTATTCCACCAGGGTAGTTCCATGATGAGTTGCCGTGAATTGATGCAATACTTTTGGTATGCGGTATTCCTTCATTAACTCTATGCCGTCTTTTACGTGGCCGATGATAATCATCCGGCTCATGGTAGGGGAAAGTTCTTTGTGTTGATTGAAATTTTCCGCCTGATTTTCTACAAAATAAAGCGGCTTCATCAATTTGCCCACGTCGTGATAGTAGCTACCTACCCGGCAAAGCAGTCCGTTGGCATTTATCGACTCAGCAGCGGCTTCGGAGAGCATTCCTATTTGCCAACTGTGGTTAAAAGTGCCGGGTGCTTCCACAGCTAATCGCTTGAGCAGGGGTTTGGTCGCCTCACCATAATCCAAAAGGGTCATATTGGTAGCGGTACGAAACACACGTTCGATCAGGGGTAATAAACCCTGCATCAAGAATCCTACCGCCAGAGCTCCACCGGCGCCCCAGGCACCATGGAATAATATGGAACGCCAGGCATCTTTCTGCCAGATTCCGACGACCATGATCATGATAAAAACAACAATGGAGGCGAAGCAGCAGACCTCGATAAGTTTGGTCCGAGAGCGAATTTCCCGCAGGGACAGGATGGCAAGGCCGGTACCGCCGCCGGTTACGAGCAGAATACCCATACCCTGTTTGAAAGAAATCACTTCCTGATTGGCCAGGGCCATCACGCCAGCCATGCCCAGAAAAGCGCTGACCCCCAGGGCAAAGCGCTGAGAATAAGCAATCGTAATCATGATCGCGGTGATCATCACCGGAACTACCAAAAGATACATCGACCAACCCTGCGTAAGGCACAAACGGACCATTACGATCATGATCAGCAGAGAGGTCAGGAGTACGCCGCCGCGGAGGTGATTTTTGATAATCCGGGGCTCGTAAGCCGCCACATAAAGTCCCAGAGCCAAGCTGATAAAAGCCATAATGGCCATTAGGATCAGAAGAGAGTGGATTTCCGGCCAAAAACCTTCTTCAGGAACCAGAGGGAATTTTATCGAGAGCGATATGCTGGATATAACGATGAATATTATCAGCAGGAGAATCGAAGCAGGTGCTCCGGAGTCATAGAAATTCTGGCGCCGGACGGCCCAATGGCTGTCGGTTGACCGGCGGCTGTCAATACGCTTAACTCTTTTTTTCGCTGAATTCTTCATTGTTAGTATTATACACTCATATCGGCATTATTTAGTCGGTGATTTGTTCAATTTGGGGGTGGGAATTCGGCGATTCCCTATTGTTATTCTTATCATAAGCCTTGACGATATTTTGGACAAGGCGGTGGCGGACGATGTCGGCCTGAGTCAGTCGTATAAAGGCAATGTACTTGATGCCCTTTAACCGCTGCATGGCGTCAACCAAGCCGGAGGTTTGCCTACCCTCCAGGTCGATCTGGCTATCGTCACCAGTGATGATCATTTTGGAGTCGTAGCCCAGGCGGGTTAAAAACATGAGCATCTGCGACTTGGTGGTATTCTGCGCTTCATCCAGAATCACCACGGCGTCATTGAGGGTCCGGCCCCGCATAAATGCCAGCGGCACAACTTCAATCACATCGTTTTGCATAAACTGCTTGATCTGGGTGTATTCCATCATATCACCCAGAGCGTCAAAGAGGGGACGCAAATAGGGGTTAACCTTGGCCTGCATGTCCCCGGGGAGGAACCCCAACTTTTCACCAGCTTCCACAGCGGGCCGGGCCAGTATTATCCGGCGAATACGATTTTCTTTTAGCAGAGAAACCGCCAGAGCCACCGCCAGGTATGTTTTACCGGTACCGGCGGGCCCGGCACAGAAAACCATGTCATTTTTCTCCAGGGCGGTAATATATTTTTCCTGTCCGGAGGTACGCGGCTCAATTATGCGTCTTTTGGAATAAACCTCAATCTGCAGGGCTGATTTGCGAATATCCGGGGATGCGACCTGACGAATCAATTGGACCATATCGTCCTGGTTAATATGTTCGTGCATTTTCAGATGCTGCTGCATCGATTCCAATAATTGGGCGGCCTGAGAGACGGAATCTTTGCTGCCGGAAAGTTTCACCTGGCTGTCACGAGCGGTGATACGCACTTTACAGAGTTCGCGAATAGTCCGCAGATGAGTATCGGCGGTCCCGAACAGTTGTATCCTTTTTTCCGGATTTTCGAGTGTTATATTTAATTCCATATCAGACGTCAGCGTCAATACATCGCGGCAGGTTACAGCAGGTAAATTAACCGCGAATATAGCTTGAAACGTGTTTTCTTATGACCATTATTTTATATGAGGGTAAGATCATATTGTAAAAAGAAAATATGCCACTGGTGCTGCCAGCAGGGGAGAGTCCAATAAATCCAACATGCCGCCAAATTCCGGCACGAGAGCTCCGGAGTCCTTACTTTGGGCGTCGCGCTTGAGCATAGATTCCAACAAATCTCCCAACTGTCCGCTTACAGCGATTGCCAAGCCAAACAAGACAGCTCTAGAATATTCTATTATATCAAACCAATAGGCAAAAAGCGATGCAACAATAACCGCTAATATGATACCACCTGAAAGGCCCTCCCAGGTTTTACCCGGACTTATAGAGGGTATCCACTTGTGACGGCCTATGAGTTTTCCGGTAAAGTAAGCTCCTATGTCACAGGACTTTACACACGTCAAAAATAAAACTACTTTTCCCAACTGCCCCCAGATACTGCTGTCGGTTTGCCCCAATAGCCGCAGTGACATTAAAAACCAACCCCCCAGCCCCAGATAGATTAGCGTAAATGCACCCATACCCAAAAGATTCATAATGTTTTCGGTGCCCCGGGTGATCCCGGCCAGCAGGGCCATGATAAGCATACTTATTAATAATATTCCCGCCAGTACGGGTGCAGCGGCCGACTTACCGGACCAAAAGGGCTGAGTCACCAACAACATAAGGACGGGAATAATCAACCAGAGATCCAACTTTATCTGCTTGGCCTGAGCCAGCCGAGATATCTCTGTCAAGGCTACAATTAATATTACTATCACCAGCAGAGCGAAACCGATACCCTGAAACCTGGTTGGTAAAATATGAGTAGATAAGTACCCGTCCAGCACCAATAATGCCGTCAGGGCAACAATCATCATCAAGCCAAAAATAATCCGTTTTGCCATAGTCGATTGTATTGCCGTTCACTCCTGATTTACTGGAAGTATGGATTTAAATTATGTAGTGTTTGTCTTCTACCTGGAACTGTCACCGATTGCCTTAAACAGGGAGGCTAAATTTTCTACGGGGGTGTTGGCCTGGATGTTATGGATGGTATTAAAGACGAAACCTCCGTCTTTATTAAAAATTTCTATTCGTTGCCGGACCTCGTCATAGACTTCCTGGGGGGTACCAAAGGGCAGAACCTTTTGGGTGTCAACACCACCACCCCAAAAGGTAAGTTTTTTGCCATAATTATCCTTCAGTTTTTGCGGGTCCATCCCGGTGGCCGAACATTGAACCGGATTGATTATATCAAAGCCGGCATCGATGAAATGTGACATGAACGGCTCGACAGCGCCACATGAGTGTTTGAATGTCTTCCAAGAGGTGTTTGCATGAATCCAGTCATTGAGCTTCTTATAATAAGGTGCGTATAAGGAATCGAAGGTGGCGGTTGAGCAGAAGCTGGAGGTCTGGGTTCCGAAATCCGTACCGCAGATAAATACCGCATCGATATCATCCGCCAGGACGGCGTTAATCTTTTTCAAATTCTCCAGCGCTATTTCACTTTGACGTTGAAATATTGTATGGATGTAATCCTGGCGCAGAGCAGTTGACATATACCATTCGCTTACGTCTCTTATTCCCCTGGGGTGTTTTAGAAACGGAGCCGGGACCAGGGCAATATCTCCGAAGGCAGTTCCGGCAAAAGTGGCGATCCGGGCCCGAGGTGAATTTGCAAGTTTTGCGAGCTCATTCTTGTAATGCTGCAAGTCCTGGTCGGATATGGGGGCGAATTCCTCCAGGTTATCCATAGGGTCTAACTTTTCTTCCTGGATGGGTTCCTGGCGGATTATCGAATCAAAAAAGAAGCTGCTCTTGGGCATACGTCCGCTGGGAGGGGCGGAGGTATCGCCCTGCGGATAGATGAGCAGATCGCCGTCAGCAGTGGTGGTGGTTTTAAAATGTTCCGAAACCAGGACTGTCTGGCCCCAGGGCAGGCGAAATTCTTTCCAGTTTTCGTTGGGAAATCCAAACATGGTATAGGGTGACATGATGCCATCCACGTCCAGATCCAAGGCATCCTTGAGATCATCATCGATCCAGCCGAGCATCTGATAGGGTTCAAAGGCCTTGACGAGGCGTTTCTCCAGGCCAAAATGCTCTCTGAGTGCCGCTACGCATGATACATGAATTCCCGTTACTGCCGTACCGCCGAAATCCACACATACCCGATCGGTTGGTTTATGTTGCAAGGCGTCCTTAAGTCGCTGGCGTGCGGTTGTAGCCATCGAAGTATCTCCCTTATATCAAAAATGTTATAAAAACTCCCGTCTGAGACTTGTATATAAAAGCTATTTAAGCCACAAATACACTTATATACTCTTTGAACTCAAACCCCCAAAACGACGCTTGCGCTGAGCAAAATTTCTGATTGCTTCGTGTAAAATATCCTGATCAAAATCGGGCCAATGAATGTCGGTTACGTAAAGCTCTGCATAAGAGATTTGCCACAGTAAAAAATTGCTGATTCGCATCTCACCGGCCGTTCTTATCAGTAGGTCCGGGTCCGGCAGGCCCGCTGTATCCAGATATGAACTGATAAGGGATTCATTTATATCTTCAGGTTTGAGATGTCCGTCAATCCCGTCCCGGACCATCGTCCGGATAGCGTTGATCAGTTCCTTGCGGCCGGAATAATTCAAAGCCAGGCACAGGGTCATACCGGTATTATCCTGGCTGATTCGTACGGTCTCATGCAGTTCACGGCGGACATTTTCGGGCAGCTCTGAGTCGATACCCAGATGTCGCACCCGAACGTTATACTTCATGATAGTCGGGCGTTCCTTTATCAGGTATGCCTCATAGAGATTCATCAGCCCTTTAACTTCCTCCAGGGGCCGTTTCCAATTTTCCGTGCTGAAGGAATATAAGGTCAGACACTCGACACCCAACCGAGTTACTTCGGTGACAATACTGCGAACGTTGGCGCTGCCGCGCTGATGGCCTTCCAGTCGGGCCAGTCCCTTTTGCTGGGCCCAACGTCCATTGCCGTCCATTATGATCGCAATGTGACGCGGCAATCTGTTATTGGGAATACCCAAAATTGGATGAATTTCCGATTCAACCTTTTCCACAACAACTCCTATTATTCACTGTCAGCTATCCACCTGCAATACCTGATCACGACCAGGTCCTACACCTACCATTTTTATGGGGATCTGTAAAATGTCCTGAATCCGAAGTACGTATTTCTGGGCCGCTGGGGGCAAATCTTTAAATGAGCGAGCCGATTGCAGATTCTGATCAAATCCCTCTAACGTTTCATATTCACATTCGACAAGTTTAAGTATGTTTTCTTCGGGAGGGAAAAACTCCAGTTTTTTGCCTTTATAGCGATATCCCGTGCAAACTTGCAGTTCCTTTAATCCACTTAGAGTATCCAGGTGCTGCATTACCATTTCGTCGATCCCGCCTATGCGAATCGAATAATTCACCGCCACCGCGTCAAACCAGCCGCAGCGGCGGGGCCGGCCGGTTGTGGTTCCGTACTCGTGCCCTTTGTCCCGGATGTAATTTCCGATTTCATTGTCCTGCTCTGAAGGGAAGGGGCCCGCCCCAACGCGAGTAGTGTAAGCCTTGGCGATACCAATATATTTATCGACGGCCTTGGCCGGCAGTCCCGTTGCCGCCGAAAGGCCGACAGCACTGGAGTTACTGCTGGTGACGTAGGGGAAAGTTCCGTGATCCAGATCCAACAGTGTTCCCTGGGCGCCTTCGAATAGCATTGACTTGCCCTGTTCCCACGCTTTGTGCAAAAGGGCGGTGGTATCAGTAATGCAAGGGCCGAGTTGTTCGGCCCAATATACACATTTTTGAAAAATCTCTTCCCCATTCAAGGCTTGAGAGTCCTGATAGAGCGCGCCGAATATTTTATTTTTGTAGTCTAAAATGTAATTTAATTTTTCCCGCAGTTTCTCAATTTCCAGCAGGTCGGCCACCCGCAGAGCCGTGGTCCGCATGATCTTGTCGCTGTAACAAGGGCCGATACCGCGAATGGTTGTACCGAGTTTGGCTTTACCAAGAGCTTCTTCGCTGAGTCGGTCCTGTTTCTTGTGATACTCCATCACCAAATGGGCCCGGTCCGAAATGCGCAGGTTATCCTTAATGTCAATAGAGCGTTGGCGCAGACCTGCGATTTCCTCCAGCAGTACTTCTGCATCCAGGGCCACCCCATTGGTAATAACACAGAGCGCTGAGTCGCGCAGAATACCGCTGGGCAGCAGATGCAACTTAAACGATTCCTCGCTATCCTTGCGCACCACGGTATGGCCGGCATTGGCACCGCCGCTGTATCGAACCACGACGTCCGCCGACTCGCTGAGTCGATCAACGATCTTACCTTTTCCTTCGTCTCCCCACTGTAAACCCACCACACATGTATTCATCTTCACCTTTATCCAGATATTCAATGTTTACAGTAAAAAATCCGGACTACCTATAGTCGGGCGGTCCAGGCACAACAAAACTAACAAATTACCACAGGGACCCTATTGGGTCAATGAAATTAAATCTGTGAGTTGAAATATTGAAAATAATGATTTACAGTATAAAAAATGGGATTACACTCATCTGGAACGACAAATTTGCCAGAGTGATAGTAAATTTTATACAAGGGCCCGGAATTCAGAGTGGAGGGCTTATATAAGGATGATAAATCATGAGAGCTATTACCCAAACCCGTTCAGTGCAGGAACAAGCGCAATTACGTTTGGCGGTCAACCGTCAATTGGTAGGTTATGAATATCGCAGTAAATTATCAATTTTCGGACTGCCCCTGCTGCACATCAATCGCGGAGGTGCGGATTCACTGGGTATTGCCAAGGGCATCATAGCCATAGGAGATATCGCTATTGGTTTGGTATCCATGGGAGGTCTGGCGGTCGGCTTCGTGGTGCTGGGAGGCATCTCTTTAGGAGCGGTAAGTATCGCCGGTATTGCGGTGGGGCTGGTGGCTATAGGCGGAGTTGGGGCGGGGCTGTTGGTATTTGCCGGCTGCGGTATCGGGTATTGGGTCTGGGCAGCGGTGGCCGTGGGGGTGAACGCACATGGAGTGGTGGCCATCGGTCTGCATACTCTGGGGGCATTGACGATTTCGCCAAAGGGTATTACCTTCCCGCAATAGTACAGTACAAATCGGTGCAGGTTTTATGTATTTGATCATTCTTATAATATTGGCGGTAATTTTTGTGATAGTAACCGCCACCGCTATAGTTTCTGTGGTTGATAAGTCTGATTGTCTTGTAAAAAACCTGAACACAGGCTGGACCGTGAGAATAATTTAAATAGGATGTATTATAGATGTGGGAATTTATAAAGAATAATACCTTTGCGTTAACAATATTTTTTATAGTATTGGCTACCCTGATAGCGGCATTTGTACGTCGGGTACGACGGGATAAGTGTTTGCAGGATTTCAAGCGTTTCCGGGTGACGCTGGAGATGACAAGCGGCAAAACCATATCGGGGGATCTGCAGGTGGAAAACACGGGATTGGAGTTTGTGTATCCTGTGGCCGCGCAGGCGGAAGCAGGATCGGTGGAAGCAAGTTACATTTTATATAAAAATGAATTCCCCACGATACAGGCGCTAATTCGTTATCACGATGATTTGAGTGAACACCATAAGCAGGAGCGTCAGAAGGATCTGGAAAGAACCTACCATCCGAAATTTTTACGCCGACTGAAACGAAAGATACTGAATGTTTTTAAGACGGTTAGGGATTCGGTGGCGGAGGTGGTTAATTTAATGGTAAGCCAGGTACAAAAAAAGACTCCGGCAGGGGCGGTGTTGAGTTCGCAGAGCAAGTATGTAGATCAGATGAAACAAGATCTGATGGGTGCGGCGGGGACGTCATATGAGCCGCTGCTGGAAAAGTATATCGGCAACAAGGTTGTTCTGGAATTTCTGAAAGGGGACAATATTCATAAGTTAACGGGGGTGCTGAAAGAATATACGTCAGAATTTGTGGAAATCATGGACGTAGATTATCAGGTACAAGAAGGTCAGTTAGGTAAGGCGGATCTGGTGATGTTACGGAAATACGGGATAGTGCGGCACCTGGGAGAATGATCAGGACGAGGGAACCTTGCGTTTGGCACTGAGGTTTTCAATGATCATCTGGAGATGTTTAAGGTTAGGGGGGATGCTGAGATAGTTTTCGGCACCCAGGGCCAGGGCCTGTTGGCCGTGATTGATATCCTCTGTCAAGGCGATAATAGGTTTGCCGGAAAAATGTTTCTGTATGATGCCAAAGATTTCGGGGCTATCCGGATTATAGTCGGCCAGGACAAGATTATATTCTTTCGCTGGTAAATCATTTATATTATCGGTGCTGTCCATTTTTTTGCAGTTATATTGGTGTTGCTCCAGATAATGGCAGATTATATTCATAGCAGCTTTTTCGGCGCTGAAAACCAGAATATGGAATTGAGACTTTGGTTTTTGGTTATTCTGTTGTAATTGACGGCTTATAACAGCTCTTTCTATAGAAGGCAGGATAAGTTCTTCACAATTTTCCTCGATGATACATTCATCTATTCCGGCGGTAAAGAAGGCGGAGCGGTTCTGCTCGGATTTTATGATAGCCAGGGTGGCCAAAGAAGGTCTTTTGGTTTTTATTTCCTCAATGGTATCAAGGTGTTCTGAGAGGAGGGAATCAACACAAAAGATTGCCAAATTGGCATTTTGATATTTATTACCCTGGTTCAACTGATGCAGATGATATAGGTGCTGAACAAGGTAGCCCTCGGATTTAAGATGAGCAATAAATTTAACGTTATCCTGATTATAGAGTCCTATGACCAGAATAAGCAGTGATGATTTTTGTTGTAACTTATTTTGAAGGCGGGTGATTTTTTTCTCTTTAGATTGCCAGAGGCGGGCGGATTCTTCACTAATGCTGCGGCAGCCAAGTTCCAGCCACTGCTCATTGCGGTTGTGTTTTTTTAAGGTGCGAACGATCTCCAGGAAGGATTCCTTCCACGTTTTTTTGGGACCGGGAAAGTTGACTTTAATTATGCGGGAGGGACAGAAGTCATGGTTTACCCGCAGGCGCATGCCGTGACGGGAGAGGTCTAATATCTGAGCATTGTATTCGACGGCTTCGCCGGGCTGTACGTCCGTCAGGCGAGTCAGGACGCCAAAAATCTTGGTGAAGGCGCGAGGTTCCCGCCGGATCAACTCTTCGTTATCCTCAAGTTCCAGTGGTACCTCATATTCACTATTGCTGATTAGTGATTCAAGGTAACACTCGATCTCCAGCAGTTCTTTCAAACCGCATTGCTGAAGCAATGATTTTATATTTTCCGTATTCATTTCTTGTTTTGTCATTACATTTCGACACGGTTGCGGCCGCCGAATTTGGCTCTGTAGAGACAACGGTCGGCATCCTCGATAAGTTTGGCTGTGGTATGGGAGGTGGCAGGAGAAGGGATGCAGGCGGCTCCGAGGCTGGCGGTGATTTTTAATTCCCGATCTTCCAGTTTAAGCGGTCGATGTTCGATTGTCTTTCTGATTTCCTCGGCCATTTCCCGAATAGCTTCAGCCGTTTTACGGACGACGATAACCACAAATTCTTCACCTCCATAACGGGCGGGAAAGCCGATAGGCTGCACAACATCATTCATACAATTGGCGACGTGACGCAGGACTTCGTCGCCGGTTTGATGACCGTAAGTGTTATTGAATCTTTTGAAGTGATCCAGGTCCATAAAGATCAGGCCTATGGGGTGACCCTCGGTTCGGGCCCGATCAAGTTCTTCCGTAAGGCGTTTGTCAAAGGCGGCCCGGTTGGCAATTTTGGTAAGTCCGTCGGTAGAGGCGATTTCCAGAATCGCTCTTTTTTCGTCATGTAGGTGGCTGATTTCCTCGTGTGCCTCTTTTACTTGTCGTTGAGAATCAAGTCTGTCCATCTCTCCCATCATGGCCAGTTGGGCCAGTTGGACGCTAGCTTCCGATTGAATTTGGGCATAGTTAGTAGTTTCGCCAATATTAACGGAGAGCATGTCAGACATTTCACGCACATATTGATCCAATCCTTCCAAAATCTTCTCCAACTGTTCAGAACTAATACCAGTTTCTTGGCAGCAGTCAGCCTTGACCTGATCAAGATCGCTGGAAGGTATTTCCTGGCAGAAAAGTTCGGCGATGGTAGCGGCGGCATGGACAACCTGGGCTAGCTTTTGGGTCTGACCGTCGGTCATCTTTTCGATACCTTCTCCGTGATGGGCACCTATGACATCGCATAAATTTTCGGGTAGGTTCCACTTTTGAAGCAATTCGCGATTCAGATGTGCATGTGAAAATCCCATTTGCTGGGCCTCGATTTCAACAAGACGTTGATTGCCGCTGGTCCAGTTGTTGAGAATGTTTTGATATATTTCCGGGGCACCGCGCCAGGCGGCAATGATGCCCAGGTCGGAAAGTAATCCCGCCACAAAAGCTTCTTCAGACATTTGGGGGATGATGACTTTGGCGAGGAGTCGAGCGGCGGCGGCGCTGGTAAGAGAGCGGCGCCAATACATTTCAAAATTAAGTTGTTGTTCGTCGTCGCTATTTTTCAGGGCATCAACCAGGGAGAAACTCAGAGCTATAACCTTAACCGAGCGTAAACCCAGAAGCCCTACGGCCTGTTTGAGAGAACCAATTTTATGAGGCACGCCGAAAAGAGCCGAGTTTACGGTTTTCAGTATTTTGCCGGTCAGGGCCGGGTCTTGCTGGATTACTTCGACCAGGTCGTCAATCGAGGCGTCGGCATTGCGTGAAAGGCGCAGTACCTCAACGGCCACGGTGGGAAGGGAGGGTAGATTGTCGGAGGTGCAAATTCTTTGAATCAGAGATTCTGTCATGATTTAAGTTCTCCTCAAACGTTAGATGCATAGCGTGATATCAACAAAGTCTCGTTTACAATACAGACAAATTTGCGGGTAAATGTAGTATTACCACAGTTTGTCTGATACGCATACAGTCTCCCATTCCCTTAGGAGTATTTAGTTATTATGTCGGTTTTTATAAAGTCGCTCTTTAAGGGTAGATAATGGGGATTTTGAATTATTTATGCTAATCCGGGGCTGACGTTGAAAGTCCAAATAACATCGGCGATAAAGAACGATCGGAGAGCAAAATGCCAGGCAGGACAATGTTGGGGTCGTGTCCCATAAGTAAGACGTGAAGTTGTTATCGGGTTTAATTTTGCGGCTTTAGGTAATATTTTTGCCGCTCAAATTTGCCTCAGAGATGTATAAATATTACATTTAAATCAAATGGCAGGTAAAAAATGCTGCATAGCTATGAGCTATGAACGGCTATTTAGTCAAACGAACAGGAGGAATGGCCAGATTCAGGTTTGGTTTGTAGAGGAGGCAGAACAGTCAAAATGGGAACTCAACAAGGTACTATGACGGGAACCAAGGTTCTCTTCGGAGAGTGGCTAATTCAAGAGGGGCTAGTCAGCCAGGAACAACTCACCGAAGCTTTGGAATATCAGGTAAAGGTAGGCGGCCGATTGGGGGAGGCGTTGGTGGATCTGAACATTCTCAATGATGACCAGATCACCAAGGCGTTAGCCGACTATCTATCGATGGAATATCATCCCCTGGACGACTTGAACCAGGTCGATATGGAAGTAGCCCGACTATTACCGGAAAGTGTAGCTCGTCGTCACTGTCTGGTAGCGATAGAGAGAAGGGGTGATACGGTGGCTGTGGCCATGTCGGATCCGCTTAATATTGTGGCGGTGGATACCGTTACAGTCAGGTTGCGACAACAAGTCAAGGTTCTTGTCAGTTCATCCAAGCGGATACAGGAGACGATCGAAGCTGTTTATCACGGATCGGCTGCGGCTGAACAAAGTCTGCGGGATCTGGTACAAAATGAGAGCGATCTTGAGCAGATCGGACTTATGTCCGACGAAGAGTTTAGTGAAATCGGCGATCTTGATGAAACGGATGCCAATCAGGCACCGGTGGTACGTTTTGTCGATTTGCTCCTGAACCAGGCGGTCAAAAGTCGGGCCAGCGATATTCACATCGAGCCGCAGGAACATTCCATGGCGGTTCGCATGCGTGTGGACGGCATTTTGCGGGATATGGTGCCCCCTTCACGGGGAATGCAGGCTGCTGTGGTAACTCGTATAAAAATTATGTCCAAGATGGATATTGCCGAGAGGCGATTACCTCAAGACGGCAGATTTCAGATTAAGGGAGTACAACGAGACATAGATGTGCGTGTCTCTACAATTCCAACCATATACGGCGAAAAGGTGGTAATGCGTATTCTCGATAAGGCCGCCGTCAATCATAATATTGATTTGTTAGGACTGGAGCCAAAGCATCTGGAAAAATTAAAGAGAGTTCTCCATCAGCCGCATGGCATTATGGTTGTCACGGGACCTACCGGTAGCGGTAAAAGTACAACGCTCTACGCGGCCTTGAACCATTTGAAGGACCCGACTAAAAATATCGTTACAGTAGAAGATCCGGTGGAATATCGTCTGGCGGGGATCAACCAGATACAGGTCAAGTCGGATATCAATCTGGATTTTGCCGTGTGCTTAAGGGCGATATTACGGCAGGACCCGGATATTATCATGGTTGGTGAAATTCGTGACAAAGAAACGGTGGAAATCGCCATCAAGGCCTCGCTGACAGGCCATATGGTTCTGAGTACCTTTCATACCAATGACGCACCCAGTGCCATCACGCGACTAATTCATATGGGCATCGAACCTTATTTGCTGGCCTCAACCCTGAATATGGTGCTGGCACAGCGGTTGGTCCGAAGAATTTGTGATCAATGTAAAAAACCGGTTGAGATTAGTGAGAAACTGCTCGGGCGGCTACAGATTGACAAGGAAACGGCCGATAACACAACTTTCTATGAAGGTGCCGGATGTGGTCTATGCGGGGGGACGGGATATTCCGGTCGGGTGCCGATTTTTGAATTTTTGATGCTCAACTATGAGATGCGCAATGCCATGGTTCAGGGTGTCTCTGAAGCCCAGTTGCGTGATATGTCTCGTAAGGCCGGATTTAGCGGTCTTATGGAAAGCGGCGTCAATCGTCTGATAACCGGTTTAACCAGTGCACAAGAAGTGTTAAATGTGTCATTTGAAGAGGATATAATCTGAGTGGGATAAAAGGGATTTAATACCGATAAAGACGGCTTTTCATTCAGACGATAAAACCGGAGACATGGATAAAAATGACATTACTGTATTGTTAAAGACACTGGCTCAAACTGTAGGGGCGAGCGACCTGTTGATTACGGTTGGTAAATCCCCGCAGCTTAGGGTATATCGGGAGTTTGTCTCGCTGAATGGGCCTGAGCTGACGAGCCAGGATACTGAAGAGTTGTGTTCTTCGGTGCTGACCAAAGAACAGTGGTCCCGTTTTAAGGACGAGAAAGAGTTAGATCACGCGTTGGCGATCGATGGTATCGGACGTTTTCGAATAAATATTTTTCGCCAGCAGGGCCACGTGGGGATGGTAGTCCGGGTGGTTATTGAGAATGTCCCTCCGTTTGAACAGTTGGGACTACCGCCGGTGATTCGTTCGTTAGCGCTAATGCCGCGCGGGTTGGTTTTGATAACCGGTCCTACCGGTAGCGGCAAAAGTACTACGCTGGCGGCGATGGTCGATCTTATAAATCAAACCCGTCCCTGCCATATTGTTTGCATAGAGGATCCTATCGAGTATGTACATACTCATGGGGTGGCGACGGTGGATCAGCGCGAAGTAGGCACCGATACCAGATCGTATCATGAGGCTTTACGCAGAGTATTACGACAGTCACCGGATGTGATTATGATTGGTGAAGTCCGGGACAGGGAATCGGCCCAGGCGGCTATAACGCTGGCGGAAACCGGTCATCTGACCCTGGCTACTTTACATACTCGAGGGGCCATTTCTGCCGTAAACCGATTAATTGATATGTTTCCCCCCGAACAAAGCCGGCAGATGAGGAGTCAGTTGGCAGCATCGCTGGCAGGTGTGGTTTGGCAGCAATTGCTGCCTGCGAAAGATCAGGAAAGACTGGTGTTGGCCTGTGAGGTAATGATGGTAACTCCGGGTATTCGTGCCCTAATCTTAAAAGGTAACTCTCATGAGATTGTCAGTCTGATACAAACGGGCAGAAAGATCGGTATGTGTACCATGGATCAGGCGGTAAACGAGTTAATAGAAAAAGAAATAATTGATGTAAACTATTTCGAGAATAAGGTATCCAATTACGCGGTAAAGGTTCGTTGAATTACCAAATATCTCTCTCCGGATAGAAATGACCGCTGGGAGGCAAAATGAAGAATTTTAATTACATAGCCAGAGATCCCGCAGGTGAGTTAGTAAAAGGCCTGAAGAGCGGAGATTCGCGTCAGGATGTGCTGATGTGGCTCCGTGAGCAATCTTTTATTGCCATCTCGGTAGATCAGATAGACGCGACCAAAGCCAAGAAAAATCTCGTACCCTTTATACGAAAATCGATAAAGGCCGGAGATATGTCTGAGTTGTGCTGGCAACTAGCCACTATGATCGAAGGTGGGGTTACGCTGATTGATGCCGTTAATACCCTGGCTGGTGATATAGAGAACAAGGAACTGCAAAAGACGCTTCAGGAAATTTCTGAAAAGATGCAGAAGGGACAAACCTTTTCTGAAACGCTGGATGACTATCCAAATATTTTTGATCGATTAAGTTGTTCGATGATTTTGGCGGGCGAGACCAGCGGTTCATTAACGATGGCGCTGGAAGGATTGGCCGAACAATACGGACACAGAGACAGGCTGACCAGGAAAGTAAAATCAGCTATGTCTTATCCTGTATTTGTATTGGGATTTATCATACTTATCGTCATAGCGGTAATGACGTTTATTATTCCGCGTTTTAGAGTGGTTTTTGACCAATTTGGCGGAGATTTACCGAGGTTCACCGAGATTTTTATCGGTTTATATGATGGAATTATGAACAATATTTTATACATTATGGTCGCATTGGTTTTGATTATAACGGCGTGTTTGTTATGGTTCAAGACCAAGAAGGGATATAGACAATTTTGCAGGATAGTACTTGCTATTCCTCTGGTGGGTAAAATTATCAGACAGGCCTTTGTGGTATTATTCTGTCGAACCATGTCCTCATTACTATCCAGCGGGGTTTCCGTACTGGATGCGATTACCATTCTGATGGGTATGACCAAAAATGAAGTTATCAAGTCAGCTATTCAGCGGACCAAAGACCATATTGTCGAGGGAGCAAATATCTCTCTAAGCATGGCGGCGAGCGGATTTTTCCCCAGTATGGCCGTAAAGATGACACAGGTGGGTGAAGAAAGCGGTTCCTTGCCCAAGGTACTCGATCGCACGAGCGACTTTTTTGAAAAAAAGGTCGAAGGGACGATTTCATCTCTGACGAGTACCCTGGAGCCGATACTGATTATAACGGTTGGAGTGATTGTACTGGCTGTAGTGCTGGCGCTGTATTTGCCGATTTTTTCGATTTCGAAAATCGGCGGGTAGTAAAATTTAGGTCGGACAGGGGGGATAGAGGATAGATGTTAAAGTGGAGTCTGTCATTTGCCGAATTATGGGGTGGAGGCAGAAGTTAACTATTTTGTATATTACTTTTAAGGAGTCGAGAAGATGATGCAGAAAAAAGGTTTCACACTTATTGAATTGATGGTGGTCATTATGATCGTAGGTATATTGGCTGCCGTGTCTGTGCCTATGATGAGTGGCCGGGTGGATGCCGCCAAGTGGGCGGAAGGATCCGCCACGGCCGGTTCGATTCGTGTGGGAGTACGAGCCTATGTGGCCGAGCATGGAACTACTGCTGCGATAGCTGACCTGGAGGATCAGACTGCGGATGACATATTGAGCGAACTAGGGTTCAATGCAGGTGATCTTACCGGGACCTATTTCTCAGCAAGTGACTTTACCGTAAAGAACATCAATACCACCACGGGTATCTGTGACGTCGAGGTTGATGGTACGGCTGCAGGCCTGACCGGCACAAAGACTTTGAAACAAAACGGCGATTTCGAATAAATTCTCTTCCAAATTGAAATTGCCTGCTCATAAAGTTGCTTACCTGTAAGGGAGGTCTATGCCTCCCTTTTTTTATAGTAAATTCCGGGTAAAACAACCATGTATAAATGGAAACAGATACGAGGGCGGGATAAATACGCCCGATAAATCTAATATACTAGGACCTGTGACCCAAAAGCAATAAAAGTATTTGTTTTCTATCCGTGCGATATAGTTCAGTAATAGGCTCTACAGAAAGCTTTTGGGGATTAAATACGTCCTTGTGGTATGTGTTGGTATCAGCAGTTAAGTAAACTACGACCGACATTTATCCGATTTAGGATACTGATGATGTAGGTTACTTGAAACGGCTCTGCGCAGGTATTGATATAACGTGGCGCGGGCAAAGAAATTGAATGATAGAAACCAGTTGATAATGAAAATTACCAGTAAATCTAAAAAATCAGCAGGATTGACCTTTACCGAATGCATGATTGCCATTGTGGTATTGGCCATCATAGTTATAGGAACTTCCGCATACCGATATGCCGCTGCCACCAGTGCTCGCAAGAGCGAGTTGCAAATGACCGGCGCCGAGGCCGGCCTGCTATTGTGCGAGAGTTGGTGTGCGTTAGAGGGGTCAGGTAGTTTTGATCCGGTAGCGGATTTCAGCGGGGTGCTGGATATCCAAACCAGCGGCACCGGTCCTGCCACACCTTCTGGTTTTACGGCTTTGGCAAGTTATCGCCTGGATATAGATGACACAGTATATTTCGCGACTCTATCGTGGAAGGATATTGCGACGGGACTTAGGGCCCTGCATGTGGAAGTGGCCTGGGATCAACACAGTTCTGGCTCGGAAGAGTATGAGGATGCCAATAAGACATTTAATCTGACCACCTACACCCGCATATAACCGGATGGATATAGAGATTGGAAAGATGCGTACTGCGATAATAACAAGTAACCGAGGTTTTACGCTGATAGAGCTGACGATTGCCATAGTGATATCGTCGATTATTATCCTGGGAGTAGGGGGGGTGTTGGTGGACAGTCACCGGGGCTGGCAGAAGATGTATTCCCGGACCTTTTCCGAGGTAAAAGAAGAGGGCAAAGTGGCTAGGCTTATGTTTGATACGGTGATACGCAAGGCCAGCGAGTCTAACATCCAGGTCGGCCTGGATAACGACTGGGTGGAAGTCCAATACTATGACAATGGCGCATCTGAAAGTCTGGACCGCTATGCTCGTTTTTATAAAGTTGATGACGAATTACAGGTTGAATACGGCACGTTGGATCCCAAAGCGGCCACGAGTACGCAAACGGTTTGTTCGAACGTAACTTCCTGCGTATTCATGAATGCCGGTTCATCCGTACAAATGATTCTTAGTCTGGATAACGATTCTGAACATTCGACCATATTGACATCAGCCACGCCTCACAATTAAGGAGGCTGATGTCATTTTTGGCTAAATGGATTTCAGGAGAAACGATGAAAAATACAGGTGATACAAATCGCCGCCGAGAACAAGGCTCAGCGTTGGCGCTAATTTTAATTATAGCGGTTGTTTTACTGCTTGTGGGCAACGGCTTGTTGGGTCTCGGTCTGCAGAGCCAAACTTTGACGGCACGCAGTTGCGATGAAATCCGCGCCCGGTGTGCCGCCGATGCAGGCCTGGCCCAGGCAGTCCAGATGATGAACGAATGGGAAGGTGGAGATCTTCCTTCCATGACGGATGAATCACTACCTAACTGCGATGCCAGTTTTAGCTTTTCCATTAGCGGTGACGCTGAGAATGGTTATGTAGCAACCAGTATCGGTGTGTCAGGCAGCCGGGAAAAAACCGTTTCCTGTATCCTGGAAGCCCAAGCAGGAGGAGATTCCCTGTGGGTGGGAGTGTGTACCCAGGGAACTGTGGAGTTAAAAAGCTGGAGCATTATCGCTTCATCACCTCTGGGGCAAAATGTCGAGGTTCATACCAACAGTACGGCATCTGATGCGATTAAAATTAATAGTTTCTCCAGTATTCAGGGTGATGTGGTGGTAGGTCCAGAGGGAAACCCGTCAACGGTAATCGACGGTATCCACCGGGTAACCGGCAGTACCTCCGCCGCTACTGAAGCAATGCCCTTCGTGCCATTTTCGTCGCCTGAAGGTTTGACCGACAGAGGCAGCATAACTGGGAATACCACCATCACTGAAGACGGCAGATACAGCGAGATTGATTTATCCAACTGGAGAACTATTTCAATTGAAGATGATGTGACCATTTATGTGGAAGGGGACATAACATTAGGCACAGGCAGTAAGTTAGAAGTGGCTGAAGGTTGCTCACTGGATCTATATGTGGATGGCGATATTGAGCTTAAGTCATTATCAAAAATAAAAAGTGAGAGTAATGATCCCACTCAGATCAGAATCTACGGAACCAGCACTTGTAGTGATATTGTGTTAAAAGAACTGTCCTCAGCACAAGCGGCTGTTTACGCTCCCAATGCAGACCTGGATCTGAAAACCCTAACATCTTTTGTCGGAGCTTTTATGGGTAATAACATGATTGTAAGGGGGCTAGCGAGTTTTTTTTATGATCCGGATATTGGGGATTTGGCCGGCGGACCCAGGGGCGGGGCGGGAGGTTCTGCGAGTTTTAGTATTTTACGCTGGCAGGAATAACAAACAGGTATAGGAGATAAACTTGGCTTTATTAGAATTCGGTAATAAGCAAACATTCGGCCTTGATATCGGCTCGTATGCAGTCAAGGTTGTCCAGCTCCGCAAAGAGAAATCAGGGTACATTGCGACGAGCGCAGCTGAAAGTCTGATTGCCTCTAATGGAGAAACAGATCAGAGCCGAGATACAGGGGAGATACTGGGCGCGATCAAATCGGGTATGAGCACATCTCAGATACGATCCAGGTATGCCGTCTGTAGTGTCTGCGGACCGGAAGTATTTATTAAAAACTTTAAGTTTCCACCCTTATCCAGTAATGAAATTGAACAGGCTGTAATGCTGGAAGCGGAACAAGCGGTTCCTTTCGATATTGAACAAAGTGTAATTGATTACAATTTACTGCCTGGTTCCGATCAGTCGGTGGAAATACGGTCTGAAAGGGGCCGGGGGCCTAACCTGCAGGGTATTATTGTGGCGGCTTCGGAGGCACTTGTCCGGGAACGAAGACAAATGGCCAAAAAGGCGTCTCTTAGTTGTGCCCTTATGGATGTAGATGGTCTGGCATTATTAAATTGCTTTTTAGAGACCGAAGCTCTGGCGGGGGACCAGACGGAGGTTGTTTTGAATGTGGGTAGGACTTATACAAATTTGGTTTTTATCCGGAAAGGCGTACCTCCCTTTTTCCGGGATTTACCACATGCGGGAGGAAGAATTATCCGGGCCTTAGCACGTGATCTGAATGAACCGGCCGAAGCCGTCAACAAAAAGCTTTTTACGGCGGAAATATCAAACTCCGATGAAAATTCCATCACGGCGAGTCTGTCCAAGGCGTCTCAGAAGCTGATCAGTGATATTACCGAAACCATGCGATATTACTATATCCAGCATAAGATTAAAAAAGTGGATAGAGTGCTGGTTTGTGGTGGATTTGCTCCGGCTCGGGGATTGGTTCATGTGTTGGACAGTCATTTGACCGCTGATGTGGAGTTGTGGGATCCTTTTACTCGTATACGCTGGGGTAAGGGTACCATAGGCCAGGAACTATTGAAGAACTCCGGTCCGGCCTTTGCTGTGGCCGCAGGTTTGGCAATGAGGACGTTATAATATGTTTACGATAGATTTATTACAGGGAGAGGGAAGGCCCAGTAAGGGCGATCCGGGTCGAGTTGCTCTTACTTTGTTTGCCATTTGCATCCCCTTGGTTGTATTTGCCGGGTTGATTGTATATTACTTTTATACCTGGAAGCAGGTGACCTCTGAGACCAAACAGTTGAGTCATCTCAAAGTGCAGGTGGCCGGTCTGGCTGATTTACGCAATAAGCAGGAAAACCTCACAGAACAGGTAGATCAGTCCAGCCGTTGTTTGCAGGAAGTAGGCGAAGTATTGCCCCGCTATGTGCAATGGTCTGGGATTCTGCAAAGTATTGCCCAAAACATGCCTGAAACTCTGGTGGTTCGGGAACTGGAAGTAAAACGCGCAGTGATACATCTTGAAGTTCCACGGAGAGATAAGCCCAAGAAGAAGATTACCATTGGTGTTCCCAGCCGGACACTACGCGTAAGTGTTTACGACCATTCAGCTCCCGGCAATGATGAAGCAGTACAAACATTAATGCAGCGTCTGCGTTCCGAGCCCTTGTTTATGTCCCAAATGGAAGATATTCGACTCAGGGCGCACCAGTTGGATCACGTAGGCGACCAAAAGCTAAATCGTTATGAAATTGATTGTGTTTTGAAAACCCCAATTTGATGAAACATATTATGAAATCAAAATCCAAAAAGAAATTTTTTGTACGCATTATGCTTGTGCTTGGAATTGGATTGCTGCCCAGCATGTTGGGATATTTTCTGGTTATCAATCCCCAGCGTGAGTCACTCAAGATTATCCGGGACCAAATAAAAAAAGAGGATGCGAAATTAAATACGACCCTCTCGGCCGCGGATGAGGACAGGCAGAATAAGCTTAAGCTTAAGTTGCAGAAACTGCAGGATCAGATAAGCAAATTCGTGATCAATCCGGAGCAGGTGAATCAACTGGCTTTGAATGTCGGCAGGACAGCACATAAAGCAGGCTTGAACATGTTTGCCAGTCAAGGTCGAAACGAACGACTTTTCAATGATATTCCAAATTATGAGATAATCGGAGAAAATTGTGTGGATATAACTTTTCAGGGTAGTTTCCCGCAGTTTGCCGCTTTTCTCAATACTATGGAAAGAAATAGACCGGTTGTGTATGTGGATAAATTTGTCATAACTCTAACGAACAAAGGTCCCTTTCGGAATAAGGTGAATATGACTTTGAGTGTGTTGGTCCGGAAGGCATCAGAAAATGTTTTACAGGATGTCAGCGTTGAAAAAGTTTCCTTGGAACATAAACGCGACGGTGATAACAAGGTGTTATAGGCTGGAAGAATTACCTCGCTTAGATGGGGAACTGATCCTAAGAGAAAATTAGACGAAAAAACAATATTATGAAAAACAAACTGGAAGAAAATACAAATCACGTGTCTTTGTCGGATGAGCCCGATATGGAGTTGTCAATGCCGGATTCGGTATCTATCGGTACGGACTATGCCCCGGAAGAAAAGAGTTCTTTGATAGGGGCGGCTTCTTCGCCGGCAGACCACGACCAGGACAACTATTGGTTGAGTCAGCAGTCGCAGACGTTAAAGAGAGAAGCAAAACACAATAATGCCTCAGCATCAAGAAACACCAGGAGGGCGAATAACAAACTAATGAAACGTAAAAAATTCATGATGGGGCTGGTGGGAATACTTTCTTTGGTGTTTATTTTTGCAATGGTGCGGGCGTTTAAGCCGTCATTATTTGAAGCGGGTGCCGCCCAGGTCGATACTCTCATTGAAGACATCGACGGCAAGATTGCGGCAAGAAATAAGTTGTCTCTGCAGTGGGAAATACCCGAACCCTATCCTCAGCAACTGCGTGATCCCATGTCTTGGACGGCACAAGCAACCCCGGTGCCGATCCCAGATCCAATTGTTATAAAAAATGACGAGGGTGTATCGCCGGTAATAGTTATCAGTGGAATTGTTTATACCGAAGACAAACCTTCGATTTTGGTGGATAGACAAATACTGTATGAAGGTGACGAGATTATGGGAGTCAAGATATTAAAAATTAGCCGTAATAATGTTGAGCTCGAAAAAGGTGACAAAAGGTGGACTGAGCAAGTACGGCATGGAATTTAGTATGTTAAGCACCTGATATAGGTGCATCAATGAAAAAGTTCTGTAGGTACATAACGTTGGTTAGAGTTATTTAAGATTTTACATAGATAAGGGCAGAATAATATGAAAAGTATAAGAAACCGAATTGTTGGACTGATAGTATTTGTATTTGCCGTTTCCTGCGGAAATGCCGTCTGGGCAGCGGAAGACGTTGCAGAACTGTTCAAGAAGAAGTCGGAAAGTAATCTGGAGCAGCGACTGCAGAAAAAAGTCAGCGTGGATTTTAATAACATACCTATTGATGATGTTTTAAGGTCTCTGGCCAAGCAGGCTGACCTTGATATGGTTAAAGGACCGAGCGTTGTAGGTAATGTTACAGCTACATTCACTGATATACCTTTGGCCGAAGCCCTGGAAAACATTCTTACCGCTTATGGATTCGCATATATCCCCAGTGAAAATATGATCCGTATTGTACCGCGCAGCGAGGTGGACCGGGCAGAGGAAAAGCTTGTTTCCAAGGTGTACCGTATCACCTACGCTAACGCGGCTGAAGTGGTAAAGTCCCTGGACAAGTTCCTGACTAAAAGAGGGGAATTGGCCTACAATGCCGGCACCAGCAATATTATGGTCACCGATACGGAAACTAAGATAAAGGCCCTTGACGATTTTATTATGGAAATTGATCGCGTTACGCCTCAGGTTCTGGTGGAGGTGAGGATTTACGACTTTGCCTTTAAAGATCGTATTGATATCGGAGTTAATTGGTCTGCCGGTCGATATACCACCTTTGATGACTCTGGTAACCCCACCGGGGGTCGGTTGGATCCTTTTGGGGTTGCGAGTTTCAACGGCCCCACTACGTTTACTGAGGCGGCCGAGGCGGCCATAAGAGTAGGGGTCTTGAATGAGTCGATTAGTGTCGATGGTCTGGTCCGAATGGAAGAGGAAGGTATTACCGCCAAGTTGTTGGCCAATCCGCGGATTATGGTACTGGACAATGAAACGGCTAATATAAAGATCGTATCCGAAATTCCCTATCAGGAACTGACTCAGACCCCGGAGGCGGGCAATATCGGCACCACGGAATTTAAAGAAGTCGGTGTGGAGCTGACAGTTAGCCCTCATATCACCAGAGATAAAATGATACGTCTGCACGTCAATCCAAAATTTAGTGTTCAAACGGGTGAGATTTCAATTACCCTGGCCGGGGCGAATATTACCAGTCCCCAGCCGATAGTCGATTCCCGTGAAGCTGAAACTATTACTTTGGTGGAGGATGGACATACGGTGGTTCTGGGCGGCCTGCGTAAACAGGACACCATCAAACAGGTTAATAAAGTACCCTTTTTGGGTGATATCCCTCTTTTGGGAGCTTTGTTCAGGTTCGAAGGTAAAGACGAGGTCACTAATGAGTTAGTAGTATTCCTCACACCGCGTATAGTTCATGAACCGGTAATGACCGAACGGGAAGCCAGGCAACTTGACGAGACTGAGTTCGATTTAGAAAAATTGGATAAAGCAAAAGAACAACAAAAAGTGTTAAAGTGCCTCGGTAAGAATTAAGTGTAAACGAGAGCTTCGAGAAGAATTACAGTCAAATGCCGTTTTTTTTCGGGCTGGAATAATAACTGTACCCTGAGGGTATGCCATTGACTAATAATTAGGGCATGGTCACGAAAACTAGACCATGCCTTTTTTTATCTACCTCGATAATCTTCAGGAGATTTCGATTATGTCCAAAAAACATAAAAAATCTAAATCGGAAAAGCAAACAACCGGAGCTGTTGCGGTATTGGATATGCCCGAGTCGGAGCAGGAAAACCGGGAGGAACCTCGTCAAATTAAAAAGAAATTTTACGAGAAGGAACTGGCCCGACTTCAGGTGGAACTGGTCAAACTCCAGGAGTGGATAAAACATCAAGGATTGAAGGTGGTGGTTATCTTTGAGGGCCGGGACGCTGCCGGCAAGGGAGGAGTCATCAAGCGGATCACCCAGATGTTGAGCCCTCGAGTCTGTCGCGTAGTGGCCCTTGGTACGCCCACTGAACGAGAGAAAACCCAGTGGTATTTCCAGCGCTATGTGCCCCATCTGCCCGCTGCGGGGGAAATGGTACTATTCGACCGTAGCTGGTATAATCGGGCCGGCGTGGAACGCGTGATGGGTTTTTGCACGGACCATCAGTATCAGGAATTTTTGCGTACCTGTCCGGAATATGAAAGAATGTTGATTCGCTCAGGTATTATTTTGATAAAATACTGGTTTTCAGTTAGTGATGAAGAACAGGAGCGACGGTTTCAGTCCCGGATCTATGATCCGGTCAAGCGCTGGAAGTTAAGCCCGATGGACCTGGAATCCCGTAAGCGCTGGTTGGAATATTCCAAGGCCAAGGACGATATGTTTGCCTACACAGATATTAAACAAGCACCCTGGCATGTGGTGGAAGCGGATAACAAGAAGCGGGCACGATTGAATTGCATCAGCCATCTGCTTAATATGATTCCCTATGAGGATTTAACCCCGGAACCGATTGAGTTGCCCCCGCGTGAAGACAGAGGCGGATACGTGCGACCCCCAAAAACAGACCAGACTTATGTTCCGGAGGTGTATTGAGTCGTTATCTTGAATACTGTTGAAGGGAATTGTCGATGAAGACATCCGCTGATAAAAGTTATCAACTGTTAGCGGCGCGATATTTCCATAAACAGATTAATGCTCTGGCCAGGCAGTTTAAGGGTATTCAGGAAAATACAGATATAGAATGTGTGCATAAGGCGCGGGTTGCCTCACGGCGGATACGTACAGGGTTGGACATGTTTCAAGAGTGCTTCCCTGCTAAGAGAGTAAATAAATGGCGTAAAGAAATTCGCCGACTTATTCGGAAGCTGGGATCCGCCCGCGATAAAGATGTAGCCATATTGTGTCTGCAACATACCATTGATGAGCTTGACGAGGGCAAATTTGAATATGGCCTGGCTCGTCTCATCCTGCGCTTAAAGCAACAACGCGAATCTCTCCAGCCCAAAGTAGTCAAGTCGTTAGAACGGATCGAGTCGAGTAAAGTGTTGGAGGAAATGTTTACCGAGATGGGTGGGATAATATTTGGTTTGGAACGGTATGAAATGAATATGAGAAACACCTGCGTTTTTCGGCAGTGCCAAAAGCACATTTTGGAGAAAATGAGCAATTTGCTCGCTTGCCAGGAATGTTTGGCAAATCCCCGGGACGAAAAAGGACATCATAAAATGCGTATTAGAGCCAAAAGGCTGCGCTATACTTTGGAGATTTGCCGTGATGTTTACGAGGGGAAGTTAGATGATTCAATTAATAAGTTAAAGGAAATGCAGACGCTGTTGGGAGATATCCATGATTGTGATGTCTGGCTCGAAAATCTGCCGCACTTTCTGGACGAAGAACGTCGGCACATGGCAGAGTACTTTGGCCATACCCGCTCATTTTCCCGCCTTAAAATGGGGATAGACTATTTTCGGAAGGATCGATATGATATGCGCCAAAGCCTGTTTACCCGGCTGGTTGATTCCTGGGGTAGATGGGAAAATGAGGGTTTGTGGGACAGCCTTAGCCGGTCGCTGCTAACACAAGCCTAACAGTATCTGGCTTTAAGGCGGAATAATGCCCAATTCAATCATAAAGATGCAACACTGATATCAAAGTAAACAAGGATTAATCTTCGACGAAAATAATTTGTGATTTAAGGGATAGAAGCCGATGTATAAATGTAAAAATACTATTCTGCTGAAATCCCAAATGGTATTATCAATACTGTAAATTGGTTGTTGGTTAGATTAAAAATATTATGGCTCCATCAGAAGTAAAATCTGAGACTTCCCTTCCGGTGAAGACCGTAGCCGCTGTGGACATTGGCTCGAATTCCATTCGTATGGCTTTGGCCGAAGTTCTCAGCGATGGCGAAGTCAGGGTATTGGATAAATTGCAGCGGGCGGTGCGTCTGGGGCAGGATACCTTTCGTCGTGGTCGTATGGGGGGGCAAAGCATGCGGGCCGCCATTGCCATCCTGCGTGACTATCAGCAGCTTATGGATTTTTATCATGTTGAACGGGTACGTGCCGTCGCCACCAGTGCCATCCGGGAGGCGAATAATGGTGACACCTTTCTTGATCGGATTTTTATGGCTACTGGTCTGGATGTCGAGGTGATTGAGACTTCCGAAGAAAGCCGGTTGATTGTTTCGGCGGTGCGAGAGGTGGTTAAGGATTTATCCGGTGGTAACAGCGCCAAAACTCTTATTGTGGATGTGGGAGGGGGAAGCACTCTCTTGAGCCTTTTGCACAAGGGAGAGATAGCCGAATCATATAGCATGCGATTGGGTTCAGTTCGTCTGCAGGAGATGTTGGAGACAACGAATGAACCACCGGAAGAGGCCACCGACATCCTTCGACAATTAATAACCAACGAAATTGCGGTAGTTAAAAGCTCACTGCCTTTGAAAAAGATCGAATCTTTTATCGCGGTGGGGGGGGATGCTCGTTTTGCGGCACAACGCATAGGTAAATCTACAGGGTCGGCTGCTCTTTATCGAATTACCCGAAACAAGTTTAATAAGCTTATCCAGCAATGCGAAGGCTATCAGCCTGAAGAATTGGTAAAGCGGTTTGGAATTCCCTTTGAAGATGCCGAAACCTTAAATCCGGCCTTATTAATTTATAAATTATTGCTTGAAGCCACCAAGGCGCGTGAAGTTATTGTTTCCCAATCGACTATGAGGGATGGATTGCTCCTGGACCTGGCCCGTGAGGTTACCGGTAAAGAGGATGAAACGCTTTCCCGGGGAGTGATACATTCGGCCCTGGCGGTGGCGGAGAAGTACCACGTTGATCTCGCTCATGCCCAGAATGTGGCGGACCTTGCAGACCAATTATTTGGTGAACTGGAATATTTACATGGTTTAGGTCCCCGCTATCGCCTGATAATACGCATTGCAGCCCTGTTGCACGAAGTGGGTTGGTATGTCAATTCCCGAGCTCATCATAAACATAGTTATTATCTTATCGCCAATTCGGAGATTTTCGGCCTTTCCCGCAGTGATCAGTTGATGGTGGCTCATATAGCCCGCTATCATCGGCGGAGCTGTCCCCGTCCCAGCCATCTGGATTACATGAACTTACCTCGTGAAAGACGCATGATAGTGAGCAAACTGGCCGCTCTTCTCCGGGTGGCCGATGCCATGGACGCTTCCCATACCCAACAAGTACATAAATTTAGATGCGAACGAAAAGAAGAGGAGTTGATAATCTTTCTCGGCGGGGTAGCCGATCTCACCTTGAAACGGCGCAGTCTGGCGGCTAAGAAGGATCTTTTTGAGGATATATATGGTTTAAAAGTACGCCTGGAGGAAGATACACTTGCTCGCGAAAAGTCAGCAAGCATAAAATCGGAAAAATAAAGAAACTATGGTACGAAAATCACCCAAATCCAAGGAATTGTTTTTAAATCGAGAGTTGAGTTGGCTGGAGTTTAACGACCGTGTTTTACGGGAAGGACTCTCAGATAAAGTACCCCTGCTCGAAAGGCTGAAATTTTTCGCGATTGTCAGCTCCAATTTGGATGAGTTTTTTATGATTCGGGTGGCCGGTTTAATGCAGCAGCGCGCCGCCGGAGTCAGAAGACGAGATCCCAGCGGGCTTACTCCTTTGCAGCAGCTCCAGCGCATAAGTGAACGTACACACCGCATGGTGCAGGAACAAAGCTCCGGCATTCAAAACGTACTGACCCAGTTGAAAGATTATAATATACAGGTATGGGAACCTGCAGCCTGGACGGCCGAACAGAGGCGATTCCTAAAGAATTACTTTACTAAAGAGATACAACCGGTTTTGACTCCTATAGCTGTGCAGGAGTCCAAACCATTATTACCCGGATTACAATTATATCTGGGGATGGTTTTGCATTCTATAGATGATGCTCAGTCTTCCGCCCAAATTGTAATTATTCCTGTTCCCCGCCGTTATCCCCGCTTTGTTAATATTCCCAGTGAAGAGGGAGTTCATCTGGCACGTTTGGAGGATGTAATTGCCGCTCACGCCAAGTTGATGTTTCCTGAACATAATATTTGCTCCGAAGTGGTCTTTCGTATCACCCGTGATGCGGACATAGAGATTCAGGATGATGAAGCGGATGATTTACTCAGCACCGTCCAACATGCTGTTCTGGATCGCCGCCGCCGCTCGGCGGTACGCCTGGAAATCTCCAGTTCCTCCGACCGTGTTTTGAAAAACTGGCTGGTGGAATGGCTACAACTGCGCCCGGAGGACGTTTATGAAATCGAGGGCATGATCAATGCCGGTGACCTGATGGAAATTGCCTTTCGGCGCGGTTTCGAAAAGCTAAGAGACCCGGATTGGCCCGCTCAAGTCCCTCGGGATTTAATCGATGCTGATGATATCTGGCAGGCCATACAGGACCATGATGTCATGCTCTTCCATCCCTATGAGAGTTTTGATCCGGTAGTGCGTCTGATTCAGGAAGCCGCCCAGGATCCTCAGGTATTGGCCCTTAAACAAACTCTATATCGTACCAGCGGAGATTCTCCCATCATCAGCGCCCTGGAACAGGCGGCCGAAAACGGTAAACAGGTGACGGTGCTGGTGGAATTGAAGGCACGTTTTGACGAAGCACGAAACGTTGTCTGGGCACGCAGGTTGGAAGACGCCGGCTGCCTGGTCATTTACGGAATTGCAGGATATAAAACCCATTCGAAAGCCCTGCTCATCATCCGTCGCGAGGATTCCCGCCTGCGCCGCTATGTTCATTTGTCCACCGGCAATTATAACGATAAAACCGCTCGTCTCTATTCGGACATTGGCCTTATGACCTGTGATGATAGCGTGGCCGGTGATGTCTCGGCTTTCTTCAATCTGCTCACCGGCTTTTCCGAGGTGGTCGGTTGGAAGGAATTAACTATAGCACCTACAGACATGAAGCGCAGATTTATAGAGTTAATCGACCGCGAAGTACAGGTTTCCACGCCGGAGCAGCCCGGCTTTATCATGGCTAAAGTAAACTCTCTTCAGGATCCGGACATCTGCCAGGCCCTTTACCTCGCCAGTCAGGAGGGGGTGAAAATTTGGTTGAACGTTCGTGGAATTTGTTGTCTTCGTCCCGGTCTGAAAAAGATTTCCAAACGCATCAAGGTGTGTTCAATCATTGATCGATATCTGGAGCATCCCCGCATCTATTATTTCCAAAACGCCGGTCACGAGGAAATCTATCTCAGCAGTGCCGACTGGATGACGCGTAACCTGGACAAGCGTCTGGAACTTCTTTTTCCCGTCAAAGATCCTAACATACGCCGCCGACTTATCAATATTCTGGAAACCTACTTTGCGGATAATGTCAAAAGCCATTGGATGAATCCGGATGGGACTTATGAAAAATCGGAAACGAAGGAAGAACCTTTGCGATCACAGGAAAAGTTCTATCTGGAAGCTGTAGAGGCCGCCCGCACAGCTCAACAGGCCCCGTCCCGATTCCAGCCCCTTATGCGACCTTCATGATCTATTTTCAGACCGTGCGGATTCTGACTGACTCAGTGGGACTCTTTACTGTTTAATATCTCAAATAATTTGTATATGTGAGAGGTGTTATGAAATTTAGTGAAAAATTTATTGTGGAGCCTGGTACTGACATAAAACTGTCCCAGAGAGATCCGGGTGATACCTTGGATTTTAAGGACAAAAAACAGGCCCAGAAGGTCGTGAAAAAAACCCAGAAACGGTTGAAAGAGCTGCAATACCTCTTGTATGCCGAAAATAAACGATCGGTGTTGATTGTTCTTCAGGCCCTCGACGCCGGCGGCAAAGATGGCACGATCAAACACGTCATGGGCCCCTTGAATCCCCAGAGCTGCCGGGTATCCTCCTTCAAAAAACCCACCGATGAAGAATTGGAGCATGACTTTTTATGGCGAATCCACAGAGCGGTTCCCCGCAAAGGGGAGATAGGGATTTTCAACCGCTCCCACTATGAAGATGTATTGGTGGTCTGTGTGCATAATCTGGTCCCCAAATCCCTCTGGTCTCTGCGCTATCAACAGATCAACGAATTTGAGAATATGTTAGCCGAGCATGATGTACATATTCTGAAATTTTATCTTCATATCAGTAAACAGGAACAGCGTGAAAGATTACAGGCTCGTCTGGACGACTCTAACAAGCATTGGAAAATTAGTCCCCAGGATTTTGCAGAGCGTAAATTATGGGATGATTATATGCAGGCCTATGAAAAGGTCTTAAGCCGCTGCAGCACCTCTTACGCCCCCTGGTATGTAATTCCCGCAAATCGCAAATGGTTTCGCAATCTTGCCATTTCCCAGATCCTACTGGAAAAACTCGAATCGCTGGATATGAAATTCCCCGAACCCACCTGCGATATCTCCAAGATTAAATTTGATTAGTTTGTGTTAACAGGTTACATGGATAAGGGCCGCTTTTCTCTGTGTGCAGCCGTTATATACCTTTACTATTTCCGGTGTGGGTAATAGTTGGTATTCAATGAGCCGTTGATCAAGGAACTGTTTGCCTTCCTCGGCCAACTCTACTTCGTTGGACTGGCCGGTACCGACAAATAAAATTTCCGGACCTCCCTTGCAAACTTTGCTTAATTCTTTGGCACCGATCAGATGTGAAGTTCCATGTTTATCTTTGGCCAGGCGTTTTTTACGTTTGGCAACCTTTCCATTCACCATAAGATAAATATCATGTTTATATGTTTCTTTATCCACGGTGATTTCACCGAAACTAGTTTGCGTGATTTGAGGAAGTTCTTGTTTGACAAAATAAGACTTTTTGAAGGGATTTCTCCCTACTCCGCTGCGAGCTAATGCTACCGCACCCAGGACCACGGCATCATCGCCCAGAGATGACAGTAGTACCCTGCCTCCCTCTCGAGCCCCGGGCAGCTTGTCTGAGGCGACAATTTTTTCCACAATGGGCAGGATAAAATTACTGCAGGCCTCCATCACCCCGCCGCCCAGCACGATAACTTCCGGATCAAACAGATGGCGAATCGACATGCAGGCATGCCCCAAAATTTCGGCGGCATGACGCATTACTTCGGTTACTACCTTATCCTCCTGTTTCAGTGCCTCTCGCAGGGAGCTGCTGCGCATAAGGCTCAGATCACCTTCCAGAATTTCCGTCAGAACCGTTTGTTCACCTTTTTCTACCCGTGCCCGGATATCTCGTTCAATAGCCGTTCGGCTGGCAAGTGCTTCAAAGCACCCTTGATTTCCGCATCCGCATACGGGACCACCGACCTGCATTACCATGTGGCCGATTTCCATTGCTGATTCCCGGAATCCTCGCCACAATTTTCCTTTTTGCACAAAGCCGCTGCCGATCCCCGTGCCCACTAAAATCCCCACTACGCTACTGGCTTTACGAGCTGAGCCCAACCAGGCTTCCCCCAGCGTGCCCAGATTGCAATCGTTACCCAGAACAACTTTGGCGCTGAACCTGGGTTGCAGATATTTAACGACCTTTGCCCCGGAGAAATTGATATTGGGGGTTGCCACCACCACACCTTTTTTCGGATCAACCACACCTGGTATGGCAATACCTATTCCAGTAAGGCAATCAGGGCCAAGCTGTTCGGATTGCAAGACTTCGGTAATGGCGGTTTCGATAGTCTCTAGAATCTGTTCAGGATTAGCCTCGCGTGGAGTCGGACAACGCTTACTGGTCCTTATCGTACCGGACTCCTCAACCAGTGAGGCCTGAATCTTGGTCCCTCCAACGTCCACTCCCACATACAACTTGTTTTTGGTATTATTTTTGCCCATCCTTGAGCTCCTTAAACAGTAATTTTATGGATATCCTTGATTATAATATCGGTAATACCACGAAATAGCAACAAATGAACATAATTATTTATGTTGTTTTGCGTTTCTATTCCATATTTCAATTAAAACCGAAGCGGTCAGGATACAGATAAAGACGAATATGGCCGCTGGTATGGCGGTCTCTTTACTAAAATGCTTCAAGGCCAGCACCGTTCCCAGCCCCGCGTTCTGCATACCGATTTCAATAGCCAAAGTCCTTCTGCGCTGCCAACTCAGTTTGAACAGCGAACCTGTGGTGTAGCCCATCAGCATTCCATATATATTAAGAATGATTACCACGACAATCAAAGTTAGAAGCAGATTCGACCCGGCGATCAATGTCAAATACTCTTGATTCGACCCGACAACCACGCTGCATATAAAAATAATAAAAGTCACGGAGATGGCGGGAAATATTTGATTGATTTTTTCCAGGCGTTCCCGAAAAAAATGTTTGATGGATAAACCCAAAAGCAGGGGGATTATAACGGTTAAGATAATACTTTGAAACAGGGGGAGGAATTCAATGTTTAAATAGGATCCTGCTAATACTAAAGTTAGCAGCGGAGTCAGTACCGGACACAATAATGTGGAAACGGCTGTCAGGGACACCGAATAGGCCGTATCCGCCCGGGCGATATAGCTCATAACATTACTGGCCATGGCCCCCGGCGCCGCCCCGGTCAGGATCAGTCCCACCGCCATCGCCGGCGGCAGTTGAAAAATCTTCCCCAACACAAACGCTCCCAGCGGCATGATGGTAAATTGTGCCCCACATCCGAGCACTACAATCCAGGGATGTTTACCAACCCGCTTGAAATCCTCTACATTTAACACCGCCCCTATGCCGAACATCGTCAACGCAAAAAACCAACTCATCCCCTGCCCCATCACCTGGAAGGGGCCCGGATAAAAATAAGCTATCACCCCAAATACCACTACCCATAACGCAAATAATTTAGTGTACCATGTCAAAAGTTTGTTTAACATCACATATTAATAAAATTTTCAACTGTAGTAGTTAGCGTTGAATATTTCTTTTTCAGTTTTTCGTTTTTTCTCATCTACCGGATGAATCAAATCTGCTGAGGCCGGATATCCAACCGGCATCAGGGCTGGTATTTTTGTCTCCTGGGGCAGCTGCAAAGTAGTCTTGAGCTCTCGTTCATCGAAGGCGCCGATCCAGCAGGTGCCCAGACCTTCCGCGACGGCCGTCAAACTAAGATGATCCAGTGCAATAGCCAAATCGATATCTATGCTGTTGTTGTAACCACCCATTGTTTGGTACGCACTTCCGGGAAATCCGCAGGGCACCACAATAAGCGGTGCTTCGGCCATCCACATTTGCTTGCGAGATGCCTTCGCCACCTCGCTTTTCAGTTCGTCATCTTCAACGAATATAAAGCGCCACGGCTGGAAATTACAGGCCGAAGGGGCAAAACGCAGGGCTTGACGTAGCTTCTGGTAGGACTCAGCCGCGATAGGGCGCTTATCGTAGGCCCGGACGCTGCGACGATTTTTTATGGCTTCCAATACTTCCATGGTGTAATTACCTCCAAAATAAGAAATAAATATATTGTAACCGTTCACAAAATTATTTGAAAAAGTGACAAAAATGTCTTGCGCCCTTGTGGATAACTTTGTAAACAAGGGGCATGGACGAAAAAGATAAAATTATTGCGGAACTAAAGCAGGAAATTATTCAACT